>Ga0114962_10003358_pt1 | contig 13003 bp, 13 predicted proteins | sample C_130820_MF_Meta_FD_87017 | JGI IMG/M metagenome (GOLD analysis project Ga0114962, IMG submission 87017) | Freshwater microbial communities from Lake Croche, Canada to study carbon cycling - C_130820_MF_MetaG | ecosystem: Environmental > Aquatic > Freshwater > Lake | place: Lake Croche, Canada... | reverse complement strand
TCACCATCGTCATTTGCTCGTGTGTTGTATGTTTCAACTCCAAAACGATAAGCATAACAAAGGTGGCGTGCTTGGTGGTGCATTTTCCTCCAATCATTCAAGTGTTGCTTCGCTTCTTCTTCTTCACGACAAGGAATGGCGTACCCAATGAATTTAGATCCTTTTTCTTTGTATAGCCCTTCCGAAAGTGTTTCTAGTGATCGATATGAATGCGGATTATTCACAAAATCTAGGATAAAAGAAAACCACCTCGAAAGGTGGTTTTTAGAATTATTGAATAGAAAGTTTTTTCTCTAGGTCAGCGAGGTAAACTTTGAATTGTTTGTCAGTTTCTGAAAGGTTGGTTACCGTTCTGCATGCGTGAAGTACAGTAGCGTGGTCCTTTCCTCCACAGTGAGCTCCAATGCTAGCAAGAGAAGCTTTTGTCATCTTTTTAGAGAAGAACATAGAAATTTGTCTTGCTTGAACCACTTCGCGTTTACGTGTTTTAGATTTCAAGATTTCCATTGGAAGGTTGAAATAATCACATACAACTTTTTGAATGTAGTCAATCGAAATTTCGCGCGAAGTGTTTTTTACAAATTTGTCAATCATTTGTTTCGCAAGATCCAAAGTGATTGCTTTTTTGTTTAAGGAAGCTTGCGCTAATAGTGAAGTCCAAGCACCTTCCATTTCACGAATGTTTGTGTTAATGCTATATGCTAAATATTCTACTACTTCGTTTGGAAGTTCGATACCGTTTCCGTACATTTTTTTCTGTAATATCGCGATACGGGTTTCTAAATCTGGCGTAGATAAATCAGCGGATAATCCCCATTTGAAACGAGAAAGAAGGCGTTGCTCCATGTCTTGCATTTCTACTGGTGGTTTATCGGAAGTTAAGATAATTTGTTTTCCGTTTTGGTGTAAGTGGTTAAAAACAGAGAAGAATACATCCATTGTTTTTGTCTTACCAGCGAAGAATTGAACGTCGTCGATAATAAGTACATCTACCATTTGATAGAAATGTATAAAATCGTTTATGGATTCTTGTTTTATAGCATCGATAAATTGGTGTGCAAATTTCTCAGAACCTACATATAAAACTGTTTTATTTGGGTATTTTTCTTTGATACTAATACCAATTGCATGTGCTAAATGCGTTTTTCCTAAACCAACCCCTCCATAAATTAATAATGGATTAAATGCAGTTCCTCCTGGTTTGTTTGCTACAGCATATCCTGCAGAACGAGCCAAACGGTTGCAATCTCCTTCAACAAAATTTTCAAAGGAATATGCAGGGTTTAAGTTAGATTCAACATTTAATTTCTTTAATCCAGGAATGATAAAAGGATTACGAATTTGGTTTTCATTAATGTTGAGGGGTACACTAACAGGAGAATTTTTAACGGAAGTATTATTTGCAGTTGGAAGTTTAACGGTGTATGGATTTTTATTCCCTTTGTTATTTTCCATAACAATAGAGTATTCCAAACGACCTTCATTTCCAATGACACGTTTAATTACTTTTTTTAATAAAACAATATAATGCTCTTCTAGCCACTCATAGAAAAAATGAGAAGGTACTTGAATAGTAAGTACGTCATTATCCAGTTTTACAGGTACGATTGGAACGAACCATGTATTGTAAGAATTTAACGCAATATTATCTTTAATAACCTTTAAACATTTTCCCCAAGCCCCTTCGTGATCTGTGTTCATTGTATTAATTTAGTATAGGTTTTTACTATTTGGTGTTTAAAACTTTTTATATTTGTAATCAACTGATTTATAAATAAATAGTTTGAGTGATTTCTCACAACACAAAGATTAGGATAATAAAGTTTAAAAAAAAATCATTTTGCTATTGACTTTTAACTTTTTTTTACTTCTAAATTTTTAATTCGTTAAACTGAATTTATACTTCATTTTGTTTGGTAATTTTAGTTTCGAAGATTGTTCAAATTAGTTATAATTATTTCAATAAATGGAGGTTAAATTTTCACAGACTACAAATATTCGAGTAAGATACGGAGAAACAGATCAAATGGGATATTGTTATTATGGTAATTATGCGCAATATTTTGAAGTTGGTCGGGTAGAAGCTTTGCGGGATTTTGGTATGAGTTATCGGGAAATGGAAAACGATGGCTTTATGCTGCCAGTTTTGGATTTTCAAGTGCGTTACCTAGCGCCTGCATATTATGATGATTTATTAACAATAACTACTAAAATTGTCTTATTGAAAGGGCCGAGACTTTATTTTGAATATGAAATAAATAATGAGGAGGGGAGGTTGATTTCGGTTGCGACTACTACGTTGGTTTTTGTATCAAAAGAAACCATGCGACCAATTGCTCCTCCGGAAGCTTTTTTGAAGTTGATGGAAGGTTATAAAATCTAAAGTTTGATTTTTTTGTATTGTTATAGTTTAATAAGTTATTTATGAATTCTTATTCAAATGTTTTTTCATTTATTCCATCTACAAAAGATGTAGTTCGCTCCTATGTTTCGCAACGAGATGGAGAGGTGAAGTTGGGTGAAAAGGTTTCTGTCTTTTCGGATTTGGAGTCTTTTCAAGGTAGATATGTTGTGTTGGGTGTGAAGGAAGATTTTGGTCCACGAGCGAATTTAGGGTTATCTGGTGCTAATTTGGCTTTTGATTGTTTTTTGAAACGATTTTTAAATATGCAATCCAATACCTTTTTGAGTGGGGATGAAGTTTTGTTGTTGGGAGAAGTTGTTGCGAATGAAGATTTTACAGTTGTAGATGATTTGCGTTTGGGTATTACGGAATTAGATGATTTTTTGGTTTCTATATTGGTTCCTGTTTATGAAAAAGGGTTGATTCCTATAGTTATAGGTGGTGGTCATAATAATGCGTATCCATTAATTAAGGCTTGTTCGATGGTTCAGGGTAAAGCGATAGATGTGATTAATTGCGATCCGCATGCTGATTTTCGTGCGTTAGAAGGGAGGCATAGTGGTAATTCGTTTTCGTATGCTGTCAAAGAAGGTTGGTTGGCGAATTATGCGGTTTTAGGTTTGCATCAACAATACAACAGTCAGTCGATGCTGGATCGTTTGCTTGAAAATGAATGTTATTTCACCTTTTTTGAAGCTTATTTAATTGGAGAGCGGGATTTCTTGCAGGATGTAGATAATCAACTTTTGCAAGCAGGCGATACGGTTTTAGGGGTAGAGTTAGATATGGATGCTATTATTGGTATGCCTTCAAGTGCATTCACGCCTTCTGGTTTTTCGTTGGAGGATGCTCGAAGATATGTTGTTCAATGTGCGAAATCAAAAAAAGCAGCTTACTTGCATTTGCCGGAAGCTGCTCCTAAAAATGAATGTGAAGAAGCGGTTGTCGGAAAAGCGTTGGCTTATTTGATTTCAGACTTTATAAAATCTTAATTTTCGTCACTCGTTCCTTTGGTTCCTGAGCTTGTCGAAGGATCAATAGCTCATACTAACTATCTGTCTAACGTCGCTTGGGGTGATGTTTTTGTGTTCACCTAGGCCAAGTATACCTCGTTCTTTGAATCGTGCTTCAATTCGTTCTGCGGTCCCAAGATAATCTTCAGTGTATTGCGATAGTTTGGTTTGGATTCCTAAACTATGGAAGAATTTTTCAAATTCTTCAATGCAGGCGATTGCTTTTTCTTCTAAGCTTCCTGTTTGTATATTGAAAACGCGCTCGGCACATTGTGCTAATTTAGCTTTTTTTGATTCAAAGTTGTAGCGGTAATGACTCGGTGTGATAATTGCTAAAGTTCTTGCGTGGTCAATTCCAAAGAATACCGTTAGTTCGTGACCGATAGCGTGAATTGCCCAATCGGTTGGAACACCTTTTTGGATAAGCCCGTTAAGTGCCATGGTGCATGACCACATGAAATTTGCTGCAGCTTCGTAATAGAGTGGGTTTTCTTGTACGGTTGGACCAACTTCTAAAAGTGTTTGTAGAATACTTTCTGCGAATCGATCTTGTAGGCTCGCTTGGGTAGGGTATGTCATGTATTGTTCAAGTACATGGGTGAATGCGTCGACGATACCGTTTGCGATTTGATTTTTAGGGATCGATTGAATTACTTTTGGATCAAGAATAGAGAATTGTGGGAATAAGCCGGGGCCGCCCATCCCTAATTTTTGTTGGGTACTTCTTCGAGAGATTACTGCTCCAGAATTCATTTCAGAGCCAGTTGCAGGAAGTGTTAAGATTGTCCCGAATGGAAGTCCGGCATCTGTACGAATTCCTTTTTCTAATATATCCCAAGGATTTTCTCCTGAAAATAATGCTGCGGAGGATAAAAATTTTGTTCCGTCAATAACGGATCCGCCACCTACTGCAAGTAAAAAAGTAATGTTTTCTTTTTGGATTATTTCTAAAGCTTGAATCAATATTTCGTATTCTGGATTTGCTGGAATTCCTCCAAATTCTAAAACTTCAAAATTCGCTAAAGCTTCTTTTACTTCGTCGTAAATTCCATTTTTTTTGATGCTTCCTCCGCCATAAATGAGTAGGATTTTTGCGTTGCTTGGAAGTTGGTTTGGAAGTTGTTGAATAGTGTCTTTTCCAAAGATAATTTTGGTTGGATTTTTGAACTCGAAGTTTAGCATTTTAGTTTTAGTTTATTAGTTTAAGTAATGTTGAATAAGTTTTTTAACATCAAAATGTTATTAACTATTAATTAAATAATTAATTCACCATTTAAATCGGTGGTTAATATCTCACTCATGTAGTCGAAAAATGGACGCATCGCTTGAAAAGTTTCGATGACTTTTTGTGCGTAATTTTTACTGAGAGCATCTTTATCTGAGAATGTTTTTGAAATTAAAAATTGCTTGTAGTTGAGTAGTTCAATTGCAGGGTGATTTTTGTCAAATCCTTTCGGTGCAGATTTTAATTTTTCTCCGTCAAGTGTGCCGAAATGTTTTTTAAAATCGGCTGAATTAATAATGTCAAAAAGTGGTTTTGGATCGGCTGCTATTTGTTCGCGAATATGTTTTAAATCCTCTGGAGATGGGTTCCAAAATCCTCCACCTACAAAACAGTTTCCAGGTTCGATGTGAAAATAATATCCACCTCGCAACATTTTTGTAGCGCGTGATAAATGTCCGCCAAAATGAGTTTTATATGGAGATTTATCTTTCGAAAATCGCACATCTTTATAAATTCTAAAAATCGCTTTTTTACCAGAAGGAGTCTCGATGGTATCTGTTTGATTCATACCATGAATGATTTCGTCTGCAAATTTTACAAGTGATTCGTGTGCTTCTTGGTAGCGTGGCTTATTTTCTGTGAACCAATCACGATTATTATTTTGGGCAATTTCGTGTAAGAAATTAAAAACATTTGAAGGGATAGGTGTGCTCATTTTATCGTCCTATTTTTGGAAGCAAGTTACATATTTAAGTTTAAAAACAAGTTGTTTTTTTACCTACATTTGCTCAAAATCTTAAAAGATGAAAAATATCTAAACAGCAAAGAAAAAGCAGTTGATAGGTGTATTGCTTGGTAGTATATTCGGATATTTCTATTATCGCTTTATTGGTTGTTCCGCAGGTACTTGTAAAATTACGTCTAATCCGATTATGAGTACTTTGTATGGGGGAATGATGGGGTATTTGTTGATAGATATGCTTGTTGATTTGTTTCTACGAATACGCACAAAAAAATAATACTACTTAATCGCGTGTTTTATTTCCTTATGTAACGAAAGTTACGTTTCAAATGAAATTGACTTGTTACTTTTGAGAAAAATGATAGCGCATGAATCCAATTTTATATTCCGTATCAAAAAATAAATGTCCAAGATGCCACCAAGGGGAGGTGTTTGTTCATGGGCATGCCTACAAAAAAGGGTTTGACCAAATGCATACGCATTGTTCCAATTGTCATTTGAAATATGAGAAAGAACCAGGTTTTTTCTATGGAGCAATGTATGTTAGTTATGCGTTGACGGTGGCAATATTTGTCACTGTATGGGTGCTGAATTTGTGGTTTCTAAATTTGTCAACCACTGCGTTTATTATTGCAGTGGTTGTTTCGCTTGTTGGTTTAATGACAGTGGTTTTTAGAACGGCCCGTTTAATTTGGTTAAACTTTTTTGTGCGTTATAACAAAGAAATGGATACGGAATTAAAATCGTAGTTTATTTATCGATCACTTTTCTACTTATCTTAACAACCAATGCTCTTGGTGTAAAGCGTACAATAAATGCTAAAAATTGATTCATAAATCCATGAATTGCAACTTGTTTTCCTTTTAACATCGCACTATAGCCAAATTGGGCAACTTCTTCTGAAGTAGCAAGTTTTGTTTTACTGAATAATGCACTTTTATCTGCTTTTGCTGCTTTACTAAATCCACTTGCTGTTGCTCCAGGACACAAAGCAGTTACACTTATTCCTTGGTGACTAACTTCATTGTTTAAAGCTTCCGAAAAACTTAGAACGTATGGTTTTGTTGCGCAGTATACAGCCATTGTAGGACCTGGCACGAAAGCAGCAGTAGAGGCAACATTCAATATTTTTCCATTTTTTCGCGCAATCATTCCCGGTAAATATAGTTTGGTGAATTGCGTAAGTGCAGTGATATTTACTTGAATCATATTGTTTTCCGCTTCCCAATTTGAATCCTCGAATTTTCCATATAATCCAAAACCAGCGTTGTTGATGAGGTAATCAACTTGAATACCAAGTGATTCCGTTTCATTAAATACTTCTGTTGCCGTATTAGGAATGGATAAATCTTTTGCAATTACATGTACTGCTATTCCATATTGTTTTTCCAGGTCGTGTTTTAGCGTTTGAAGTTTATCTTCACTTCTAGCAACAACCACTAAGTTTCCTCCTTGTGAGGCGTGAATTTTAGCTAGTTCGAATCCAATTCCACTGGATGCCCCTGTAATTAATGCTGTTTTCATAATATGTTTTTAAAATTGAAATTATCTTATTCTTTACTTCCGTCACTTCGTTACTCTTCACTCCCTAGGCTTCTTCTAGGGTTTTAATATCAAACTTCTGCATTTTCATAAATGCTTCAATTACTACTTGACCTTTTTCTGCAATTAGTTTTGAAAGTCCGGTTGGAACAATTTGCCAAGACACACCGAATTCATCCGCCAACCAACCGCATTGGTTGTATTGACCATTTTCGCCAAGTTTTTCCCAATAATAATCTATTTCCTCTTGTGTATCACAATCTATAACAAATGAATTTCCGGGTGTGAAATCAAAGTCATGCGTTAATGTGCTACTCATTGCTTGAAAGATGGTTCCATTCAATGCAAATTGTGCAAATAGTAAAGTTCCTTCTTCTAAGCCTTCTTCTGAAGGGTAAGGTGCTTCAAAGCGAATCGAAGAATCTTTAAATATTGATTTGTAAAGCGTGATTGCTTGATGGATGAAACTCTTTTTATCGTTTGCAAACAGTAAGCAAGGTACAATTTTCTGTGTGCCTTCTATGTCTTTTACGTCCAGTTGCCAACTATTTCCAAATTTATCTTCTACCCAAGCATATTTTGGAGACCATGCATAGGTATCTAAAGGCATTAATACCTTTCCATTTTCCGAAAGAAGTTCGAATAAGCGTATAATTTCGCTTTCTGATCCGGTATAAACATACATAGAAACAGCTTGTGTAGTTTTGTACATTGGTCCTCCGTTTAACCCCATGATTTTAAGTCCTTCCAATGAAAAAGTGGTTACCATTGGATTGGAAGCTAAAATGCTTGAATTATTGAAAACGGAGCAGTAAAATTCAGCTGCTTCTTTCGCTTCGGAGTTGAACCAAAGGCATGGGTAAATTGGGTGTTGCATAGGGTTTAATTTCGTTAAAAGTATAAATACTTACTGAATATTCTTTTAAACTACTATAATTAATAAGAGTATATATTATTAACATTAAGATTTGTATTTTACTTACAGATTTTTGATTTTTGTTAAAATATACGGAAACAAATAACTAACCTCGTAAACATAAATCAGCTTGATGGAAGTTGAAAAAAAAATAAAAAAAACAGCTAAATCATTATGACAATTCGAACAATAACAAGTGCAATTATACTCGCAGTAATATTCACTTCTTGTACTATTCTTACAAAAAATGATTCATCCCAACAAATCAAAATTGAAAATACGACTGGAAATCATTGGATTTATGGAAAAACGTTTGTAAAAGAAGGTGTTACCGATAATAATCCAGAATTAGGAGGTTCTGCTTTTTTGAGATTTGAAACAAACGATGTCATTGAATTGAAAAAAGGAGCTATTATAGAAAGGTTAACCGCTAAAATGGAAGGGGATAAACTAATATTAACCTCCATTATGACAAGTTCAAAATTTACATTTGAAATTTTAGACAACCATTCTTTAAGGGATGAATTTGGTAAAAAATGGATAGCGGATATGGCTAATCAAAATGAGGAAAACATTCCTTTTACGATGGCGAAAAATTATTTTGTACATAATACAGTAACAAAAATTGATAACCCAAAAATGGAGACAGCAGAAAAATTTAGTGAAATTTTCGGAATGGCAACAACGATGGGGGCGGCTGGTAAACCCACAGAAATTGACTTTTCAAAACAATTTGTAATTGCGGTTATTCTTCCTGAAACTGACATGTCAACAACTATTTATCCAATTAATTTAGTAAAAAATACTAATAACGAGATTACATTACATTATAAATCCGTGGTTGGTACAAAACAATCTTTTACGACACGACCAAATTTTATTCTGATAGTAGACAAGAGAGAAAATGGAAGGATAATTTTAAATGAAATTAACTAATAACAATAACTAAAATGGGGTAAGTGTTGTGCTTTTTTTTATAGAATTCCTCTACTTTATCAAACTTAAAAACGATATAAAGGGAAAGGAAGTTTTTTGGTCGCTATTTTATTTTTAACTTTCCTTCTTGTTAATAGAATATAATGAAAACAACTTTACTTATAGGTGCCTCTTCAGATATTGCCCAAGAATTATTTCATACGCTGAAAGCGAAAGGGGAGCGTGTTATCACTATTTCACGAACAGAAGTAGATTTTCCTTCTGATCAACATTTTCTTGTTGATTGGGGAGTGTCGGATAGTCTTCCTGCAATCAATGGAGAAATTAATTCATTAATTTATTTTCCAGGAAGCATAATGCTTAAACCTTTTCGTTCAATAAAACCTGCAGATTTTCAAGCAGATTTTGAAATTAATGTGTTAAATGCGATTCGAAGTGTACAAGCATATTTGCCTAATTTAAAATTGGCTAATCAAGCTTCTATTCTATTTTTTAGTTCAGTAGCGGTGCAACAAGGAATGTCCTTTCATGCAACTATTGGTGTAAATAAAGGCGCTATTGAAGGCTTAACACGTGCTTTGGCTGCAGAATTTGCACCAGCAATTCGTGTGAATTGTATCGCGTTATCGTTGACCGATACTAAATTAGCAGGAAAATTAACAAGTACGCCAGAGAAAATCGATGCAATTGCTCAAAAACATCCAATGAAACGTATTGGTAATGTGAAAGATGTAGCTAATTATGCTGCTTTTGTCACTTCTGATCAAGCGACTTGGATCACAGGACAAGTATTACATTTGGATGGTGGTATGTCGACATTAAAAAATGGATAATTTGTTTTAATAAATAATAGAATTTCAAAGGGGTACGAATTTCGTATCCCTTTTTTTGTATCTAATACGTGTATTCTTCTGATTCATCTATTTTTTGATTGGATAACAACTTCTTTTTTGTTATTTTGTTTAAATAAAAATATTTTTATTTAAACAAAACTCGAAATTCACCGGTCTGATCGATTAAAATGGTAAAAACTGCAATAAATATTGTTTGGTTTAAACGTGATTTACGCTTTGTAGATCATGAATCCCTATGGGTAGCGCAGCAATACCAGGAACCAATACTATTGTTATATGTTTTTGAGCCAAGTATGATGGTCTCGGAGGATAGTGATGTGCGCCACTGGCGATTTGTGTATCAATCCATACAAGACCTTCAGAACAAATTAAAAGAACACGGGACACAAATTTTTGTTTTTCACCAAGAATGTATGTTTGTTTTCCAAGAAATACTCGCACAATTCGATGTAAAAAACGTATTTTCTCACCAAGAGATAGGAAATAATTGCTCGTACCAAAGGGATATCGCACTTGCAAATTTGTTTCGTCAAAATAAGGTGGAATGGCAAGAATTTCAATGTAATGGTGTAATTCGAAAATTAAAAAATAGATCAGATTGGGAGAAAAGATGGCGAAAATTCATGTTAGAAAACCCTTGTCTTGTAAATCTAAACGAGCTTTCATTTATTCATTTACCTTCGGAATTTAAAGGGCTACTACAAGAAAATGAGTTGCCTCGAGAAATAACCAATTCGAATCCCAATTTTCAACAAGGGGGGGAAGAATTGGCATGGCGTTATTTGCGAAGCTTTTTGGGTGAACGCTATGTCAACTATAGTAAACATATTTCCAAGCCTTTACTGAGTAGAAAAGGATGTAGTAGACTTTCTCCTTATTTAGCTTATGGAAACATTAGTATGCGTATGGTGTATCAAACCACGTTACGTCACTATGAACAATCCAAAAATAAACGTGCGCTTTCCAATTTTATATCCCGCTTACATTGGCATTGTCATTTTATGCAAAAGTTTGAAGATGAATGTCGCATGGAGTTTGAAAACGTAAATAGAGCATATGATGTTATCCTAAAACCAAAGAATAACGAGTATATCAAAGCATGGCAAACTGGCCAAACAGGTGTTCCATTGATAGATGCTTGCATGCGATGCCTAGTCGCGACTGGTTATATAAATTTTCGTATGCGTGCGATGGTCGTTTCTTTTTTTGTGTTTAATCTCTGGCAAGATTGGCGTGAACTCCATTTTTTAGCTCGTCAATTTTTAGACTACGAACCTGGAATTCATTATCCGCAATTACAAATGCAGGCAGGGGTGACAGGTATAAATACGATTCGCATCTATAATCCAATTAAAAATTCAGAAGATCATGATCCTGAAGGAAGCTTTATCAAACAATGGTGTCCAGAATTGAAAGAGATTCCAGCGCATTTGGTGCATGAACCTTGGAAGTTGAATGAATTTGAACAAGAAATATATAATTGTCACATCGGGTTGGATTATCCTGCTCCCATTGTGGACATAGAAGAAACTAGAAAGTATGCAAGTGATGTAGTTTGGACTTTCAGAAAACAAGCAGCAGTGAAAGTAGAGGGAGCACGCATTTTGGCAAAACATGTTAATCAACGAAAAAAATGAAAAAAACACTGCGTTTAATATTAGGGGATCAACTTAATCACTCCCATTCCTGGTATCAGTCGCTTGATTCGGAGGTACTATATGTGTTAATGGAAATCCGCTCGGAAACAGATTATGTGAAGCACCACATACAAAAAGTAGTAGCGTTTTTTCAAGCAATGCGTCTATTTGCAGATACACTTAGGAATGAAGGACATGCAGTTCATTACATTTCCCTAGATGATTCGGAAAATAAACAATCTTTTACGGAGAATATACAACACCTTTGCACGAAACATGCAATCACACGCGTAGAGTACCAACTACCAGATGAATACCGAGTCGATCAGGAATTAGGTGCCTTGTCAGCTACATTACATCTTCCTGTATACGGGGTAGATACAGAACATTTTTACACGGAAAGAAACGAATTTGCTACCTTTTTTACAGGGAAAAAGCAATTCGTTATGGAAAGTTTTTATCGGTACATGCGAAAGAAACACGGTGTATTGATGTCTGGTGATAAACCGGAAGGTGGGGCTTGGAATTTTGATGGTGAAAATCGAAAGAAATTACCTGCAAAACATTCTGTTATACCTCCATTCTTGTTTCATAGAGATGTATCAGATACTGTGAAAATGATTCGAAATCATGGTGTTGATACGATAGGAAGTATCCAAGAAAAACAGTTTTTTTGGCCAGTTACTCGACAAGAAAGTTTGGAGTTACTACGTTTTTTTGTGGACAATTGTTTACCATATTTTGGAACGTTTCAAGATGCAATGACACCAGATGCTTGGTCGCTTTACCATTCCCGAATTTCATTTGCATTGAATGTGAAACTACTTTCTCCGTCCGAAGTAATTGATAGTGCAATACAAGCCTATCATGTAAACACGGATGCTATTTCTTTAAATCAGGTGGAAGGATTTGTACGTCAAATTATCGGTTGGCGTGAATATATGCGTGGAATCTATTGGATGCACATGCCAGCGTATGCCAATTTAAATTATTTCGGGCATTCGAATAAACTTCCAGCATGGTATTGGACTGGGAATACAAAGATGAAATGTTTGAATCACGCGATTTCTCAATCCCTTGATTTTGCGTATGCCCACCATATTCAACGATTAATGATTACTGGGAATTTCGCATTACTTGCCGGTATCCATCCCGATGAGGTAGATCAATGGTATTTAGGAATGTATATTGATGCATTAGAGTGGGTGGAAATTACCAATACGCGAGGGATGAGTCAATTTGCGGATGGGGGGATTGTTGGTACTAAACCCTATGTGAGTTCGGCAAATTACATTGATAAAATGAGTAATTATTGTTCGAAATGTCATTACAATTCCAAAGTGAAAGTTGGAGATAAAGCCTGCCCATTCAATAGTTTATATTGGAACTTCTATGCGAAAAATGAATCCTTGTTACGAAGCAATCCAAGAATAGGAATGGCATACGTAACCTTAGATAAAATGGAACCACATGTTAAAACAGAATTATTGAATCAGGCAGAATTTTATTTAGAAAACATAAATAATTTATAATCATAATTTGAGTTATGAAAACATCCATCGTTTGGTTTACTACTAATTTAAGAATTAATGATAATAAACCATTGCAGGAGGCAATTAGAAAAGGAAATGCCATACTTCCAGTATTTATTTTTGATCCTACTTGGTTTGAATTGACTTCGTTTGGCACTAAAAAGATGGGCAATTTTAGACTCCAATTTTTAGTGGAAAGTTT
>Ga0114962_10003356_pt1 | contig 13005 bp, 14 predicted proteins | sample C_130820_MF_Meta_FD_87017 | JGI IMG/M metagenome (GOLD analysis project Ga0114962, IMG submission 87017) | Freshwater microbial communities from Lake Croche, Canada to study carbon cycling - C_130820_MF_MetaG | ecosystem: Environmental > Aquatic > Freshwater > Lake | place: Lake Croche, Canada... | reverse complement strand
TAATCCTGTACGTGAAACTGCTCTCTACCTCTAATACTTGAAGTGTGCACGTATATTTCTTTAATATTATCTCCCATAACTTCCTTAAAGGAATCTCGTTGATCTTTATAAGGCGATACCAATGATACAATAGCAACTTCACCTTTATAATGAATGAATTTAGCTATATTCTGTGCAAGCTCTATATTCTTTCTTCTACCTACCTCTGAGTAATCTTTGTTATCAAAAATTTCTCTGATATTATCACCGTCTATAATAGTAGCTTTACCTGCAAAATGCGCTTCTAGCCATTTAGCTAATGTTGTTTTACCTGCTCCGGGCTGTCCTGTTAACCAGTATATCATAATAAGGCCTTTTTAAACTTCGTATGATCATGTTTTTTGTAACCGTACAGTAACATCTCATCCTTAAAGAGTTTGTAAACTTCACTATATTGATGCTTATCAATCTCCGGTAAAAAATTTATTTTTTTATGATGCATTTTTTGTTTTTCGTAATAGGTTTTAAAGAAAGTATACAGTAAAATAAAATCAATATTAATTTTACCTAATTCATCATCTAAAAAATCAAAATTAATTAATTCATTATATAAATCACTACTCTCTGATTTCTCTTTCATAAAAGTCTCTACTTTGTTATCAATATCTTCAATTTTTATAATTTTGTAATTTCCGAGTTCAGTACTAAAATAGTCTTTTATGTTACCTGTAGCAGTAAGACAGCGGAATTGAGGTAAAAAATGTCCTGAATCTTTTTCTTCTTCACATATAACGTTAAAATTTTTAATATAATCATTAATTTGCATTCTTTCATTTATACTAAAAAAATAATAGCTCGAAAAAAATCTATCTATTGGATTCCTAACAAATAAATACTTTTGTTTTTCTCTATACTCTTTACTGTCTATTGGAATTCCATAGTTAAAGGTACAATTTATTTTATAATTTTTAAATAGATTAGTAAGCGTCGATTCTAACAAGCAGGAGCCTGCTTTTAAAAAGAATATATAATCTGATTTATTTGTATTATAGGAAAACATATTTTACTTTATATAAATATATAGCTTAATTAATTATAATGAAAAACTTCCATAAAACCTACACTTTTTAAAGTTTTTTACTAGAATAAATTTTTTTTCTGGTTTTGATTATTCTTTAAGTATTTTGACTTTATACTTTTTTCAAAAGGCTCTGTAACATAGGCTGCTAATCGATTATTATAGAATTGAGCAAAATCACTCCAAGAAGATCTATTTGACTTTATTATAAACTTGCAAGAAGATAATGCAAAGAGGTCAATAATATTACTTAGCGTTGCAAAACTTTCCTCTACCGTTGTTAATAAGTCTTTTTTTGTGATAATAGCATCCCCGTACTTTTTTTTATAGTAGGAATATAAGTTATAAGGTAAATCGCAGCTTATATAAAATTTTTGTGTTGGATCGGTCTTTAATAGGTTCTCTATCACACTAAAGTATAGATCATCTTTAATATACCTGATATAATCTTCTTTGACTGGAGGGTTATTTTTTCTAAATCTTAGGTATTGTTCTTTTATTTCTAATGGTAAAGTATTTAAATCTTCTTCTTTAAAGGTAACACCGCTATTTCTTCGGATATGTAACCCGACAGCATCTTTTACCCTCTCTTTTATATGAGTTTCAATAGACAGGTCTTTCAACTTAATAAGAGAAAGAGGGTGAAAAAAGTTTGTATCGCCATAAAAGCTTGCTAAAATTTTATAACCAAAATCTGAATACCAATTTGTACTTTTAGTAGATGCTTCACTTCCGTTCTTTATAATAAAAGCTGCTTTTTTAAAACTTAAGGGTATACTACCGTGCGGTAACTCGTTTTGAGATAGAGCAACTGTATTTGGAAGGTCTATAAATTCAAGCTCAGGCCAATATTCTTTTTCAACTAAGATTTTATACTGGAAGCTTGTTCTCTTGCTGATATCATAAGCAACTTCCCAATGCAATATTCTATTACATAAACTAGTATCGTTATACTCATTGCCATCTACATCCTTACCGGCTATCCAGCCTTTGTTAGGATCTAACCAAACAAGAAATCTATCCATTGCTACTGAGTTTATTTAAATATACTAAATATTTTTCTTTTATAATTGTTTCCCAACTATCAGTGACATATACAGCTGTCTTTAATTGGTAAAGTTCTGCAAACTCTGACCAAGTGGATAGAGGAGATTTTATTAAAAAGTCACAGAAGGATAGGCTAAATAAATCAACTATGTTTTCAATTACATTACCAGATATAAAATCTTTTTTATTGTATCCTAATGTTAGTATAAATTCATAAGCTTGATTTACAAGGTAATTCTTGTCAATCATACTATTGCCATACCTATCGTAGTAGTATGATATTAATTGATGTGGAAGATCACAACTTAAATAAAATTTTTGGTTTGGATTTAATTCTAATATTTCATCTAGTATGGTAAAGTACAAATTATCTCTATGAAAAGTGTAATCGCTTGATTCCATATAATATATTGAATTTTTGTTCTGAATAGTCATTGGAAACTTAGATCTTATTTCTTTTGGCAAGCTTTTTTTATCTTCTTGACTCTTATATACACCATTGTTTCTCCTTATGTGGATTCCAACTACGCCTTGTAAGGCTCTTCTTATTAAATCTTCGATTGGTTTGTGTAATAGCTTAATCTTTGTTAGAGGTCTTGGAATAATCTCTATGCTTTTGTTAACTTGGATATGTCTTAAAATAGTCCATCCGAAATCTGAATATAAATGATCTCTGTTGTCTAAAACAAAATCGTTTTCTCTAAAAATTCTATGAATTTCTAATTCTGAAATCGGTGTTGCTCTATTTGAAAAAGTATATTCTCCATAAATATCTCTTTTAGATAGTATGGTCTTTGTGTTGGGCATATCAAGCAATTTATATTCTGGCCAGTACATTTCTTCTAGTATAATTGTATGAGAGTATTCTTTTGCCTTGCTTATTAAGTAAGCAAGTTCCCAATGTAGTATTCTATTACAAAGAGAAGTGTCATAGTTTTGTCCTGCCCAGCCTCCTTGACTTCTGTAAGGATCACACCATCGTAAGGTTTTATCCGGCAGCATACTAAATTAATTTATTCTTTTTAAATACTTTAAGAGGATCTAAAGAAATGTTTCCAGCAATTAAAACTCTATCTTTATTTTTATCAGTCATAAAGCCAACAGTTGAATGTACTACGTTTCCTGGAAAAAAGAATACTTCCCCTTCTTTCGGTAAAAAAAAGTGTGTTTTATTGTCTTCAGTTTTAAATGCAACATTTCCTTCGGTATCTTCCAAGTTATCTGGTATTTGGATATAAAAACAAAATGTCCAATCTGTTACGATTTGTTCAAAGTTATCGTATGTTGCTGTATGAGTATGCCAATTATAATCATGCTTACCTTCTCTAACTTCTTTATCAAATTCACTTACTCCACGCGCAATCCAAACCCAGTTTTTTATAGCCCATTCTTTTGGATCTTTTTTAGAAATTTCTTTACAACAATTTAGCACAAATGTGTTAATAGATCTAAATTCTAAACAATCAAAAAGGAAGTAAAGAATTATATTGTTTCTTAGTTTAAAGTTTTCTACTTGAGTTGCTCTTTCAACAAAACTTTCTTGGCTATATTCCCAATTGTAATTGGTTTTATAAATTGAAGTTTTATCTGTTAATTTTATTTCCCGTATCATATCATTGATTTTTTAGTCTCTTTCTTCTTTGTATGAATCCAACATCCTTCTGTAGTTGATACAAAGTCATTCTTAAAACGACCAATAACAGCTTCATTTACTCCTGCTACATACCTGCTATGTGTACTTATCCAAAAATCATGTCCCGCTATTATACCGCCTTCTTTTACTTTAGGATACCAGTACTTAATATCATCTGTAACTGCTTTATAGGTGTGGTGGGCATCTATAAAAACAAAGTCTAAGCTATTGTCTTGGTAATGTGTACTAGCTACTGTTGAATAGTGTTTAATTACATTTATAAAATTGTGTACAGGACTAATGTTATCAATAAATTCACTATAGACTTTATCATTGAGCCAACAATCTACACAGTCAAACTTAATACTCTTATGTGAATTAATTATTTCTACTGCCATAAAGCAAGCACTTCTACCTTTCCAGCTGCCAACTTCAACGAAATGTGCAGTTTTATCATAAGAGCAATTATTAACTACTTCTTTGTAAAGTTTTGGATAGCTAAACCAATCTTCTCCTTTAAGCGATTCCCAAAAGTGTTCCATATTATATTAATTTATATGTAGATACGGGTAAATATTTTTTTAAAGCATCTTTTTCGAATTTGATTGGACCAGATAAATGTAAAAAGTTATTATTTGTATTTTGATTTCTACAATAATAAATTTGGTACTTATTGTCTGTATTTAATAGTGCTAGCGTATACTGACCTAAAACCATTGAGGCTCCTCTATCTAACTTTAGGCCTTTATTTACTATCCAATTTTTTAATAGAGTGTAGGTGTCAATATACTCTCTTTTGTATTCTAGATTTGTAAACTTTATAATTCCTATATTGGGTGGAAAGTAGGTTTTACTTCCAAAATTAGGTAAAATTTCTTTTACTCCATTCTTTAATAAAATATCTATGTACTGGGTATACCACTTCTCTGTTGATTTTTCTTTGTAGTCTGCATAGAGGTCAAATCCTTCTTGAAAGGTAAGAGGCTTAAACAAAAATAAATCTACGTCGATTAAGGTACTGTTTTTACATAATACCTTATCTAGTAGATGTACTTTAAAATCATCAATAAAATAAAAATCAGAAGAGTCTACAAGTCTTTTTTCAACTTGAATTGTTTCTAAGTCGGGCAGTGTTTCACTATCCGTGTACAGTATTACTTGGTAGAATTTTTTTGCAAATTCAACACTCTTACTAAGCATCTCTTTGTAAAGATCTAGCTTACTTAAATCACTTAGTACTTTTTTCGTAAAGCATAAACATATAACCATTTTTAACCATTACTAATTAGTAGATTTTAGAAGATCAATGAACTTTTGTACAGTTGCTCTTGCTTGAGTTTTATGTTTAATTGAAAGAGGTTTCATCGGTCTTTTTAAAGTTTCCGCTTGATCTATCTTTTTGTAAATTATCTTATTCATATATCTATTTTCTAAATTATTTATTGTGTACTAAAAGTCCGTTTGCAAAGAAATTATGATTATCTTCTACTGTGAAGATATACATAGGAGTTTGATGTGCGTGCTCTAAAAAACTACTGTATTCTGATATCTCAAATATATTTATTGCTTGTCCGTTTCTCATATACAATGCACTACCAACTTCTAATTTATTACCCTCTGTAGTTGAACCATCACGTGATGCTAATTTTAAGTCTGCTGTATAATATGGATGATCTAAAGTTGAAGTAATTATAGTACCGTTCATAGTGCGAACATTCATAATAATATCCTTGAGAGTTTGTACAGGATTAGAAACTACTTTAGGCTCTATTTCTTGTGTTACTTCATTAAACGAAGCTACTATGTCTCCTTCAATAATATCTTCAATATTTTTAAAAAATCCATCAGCCATTTCAATTTGAGTTCCTGCAGCAAAGCAGTTATGAGCTACTAAAAAGAAAACACCGATACTTAAGCCATTAATACCATTAGCTAGAACAAAGTTATCTACTTCTTCTAGGCCAAGTGCATAAACTTTTTGAGGTTCAGAGAAGATTACAGTTTCAACTTTTTCAATTTCTAATGTAGAGTCTGCAATAACAATTTGATACTTATCTGGTGTAATATCTAATACTTTTTTATAGCAGATTTTATTATTTACAATATCGTAAACTAATAATCTAGTTTCTGCTCCTAAAGTAACTTCACTACCATCTTTAAGGGTCATTAAAGTCATCTCTGCTGTGTAAGTCTCTTTTTCATACTTGTCAATTAAGACAGAAGTTGTAGTGTAAGATCCCTCTGGGAGACTGTTACTTTCGTGATTCCAACTTTCAAATAAATCAATGTCATCTGTGTCAGGCACTCCATTAATAAAATAGGATTTATAACTACTTCCTATTACAGTATCTTCAATTTTAACAGCATTGCCGTCTGCATCTAAAATTTCAGTATCACCTAAAAATCCATGTCTTAAATTCTTAATGTGGTTAGTTGCAAATTCATAATAGTGCTTTGGAGAAATGCTATTACTTAATTCTGCATCACTAAACTCTATCGCTTCTGGTAATTCAAAGATTGCAGGTATTTCGTATTCAGCTACATAACATAAATCAAGATCTGGTCCATATACAATCTGAAAGCAACGAATAGAAGTAACTTTACTGTCATTCTCACTTACAGCTATTGGACTATAGTGATACTCCTCTATAATGTTTTCAGATAAAGGATGCTCTGAACAAAAGCCGTTAACTCTATTGATAGTGTTTTCGGATGAATAGCCTACTTTATAAAAAGTATGAGAAGTATGCTCTTCTTCGATTGTCTTAGTAACAAAATCAGGTACGTTTGAAGGATTTGATAAGCTATAATCTAAAGTATCATACGTTCCATAAGTGTCTGAACTATGTTTAAAGCCAATAACAGATTCACTACTGTCATTGTCAGCAAATAACTTTAATAGGTTTAAAGTTCCTTTAGCGTACTCAGAATCTAATACAGCAAGCTCATCGTATGCCATTCTTAAGATAAACTTATTTGGACTATCTTCACCAACATTAGGGAAAATGTTGTGCTCATCCATAAGAATTGTACTAAAAGTAGTGATGTTAGGTGCATGAAGTGCTAAAGCATCTGTTAGAGAAGCTATAATTGGTGCTTGAATACTAGCTTTATAAGTTACTTCAACAGTATCAATATTATTTTCATTAAGTACAGCAATAAAATCACTCCAGTCTAAAATTGACTTTTGATCTTCTACAATACCTGTGTCTGTATTAATTTCTATTAATCTTAAATTATCATCTTTGTCTCTTACAAAGTCAGCTGAAAAAAAAGTACCTTTCATGTTTTATATTTAATTTTATTATAGCAACTAAAAATTTGTAAATATTTGCAAATCTTTATATTGTTCTCTCTTTTGTTTAACCTTTTCAACTTCCTTAACAAACAATTTATGCTCAGGATGTTTTTCATTTGCAACACTTTTAATTAAAAACTCGGCTGGAGTAAAAGTACCCCAGTTATTTATATGTTGAAAGCTTACTGCAGTCTTCATATTGTTCATTTTTTGGAAATAATCGGCCATTTCCACGAATCCAACCATTTCTGCGTAGTTATTATTCTGAACTACGAAAGTCATTCTTACAAACTCTAAGTTTTTTATCTTGGTAAAGATAAAATGTAAGTTGTCATACAATATATCCCATTTACCGCCTAGTCTAATTTGTTCGTATGTCTCTTTTGTGCACGCATCTATACTAATCTCGGCTGTAATTCTCGGAATTGCATGTAAATTAGATAAGTAATTCCACATTTTTTCCGTCCAACCATTACCATTAGTATGTAAATGTAGGTTTTTAGTGTTTGGATACCTCTCCATTGTAATTGACTTCAATAGATTTCTCCAAAACTCCCCTCCAAATCCATCTCCACTACCTGTTATATACAACTCATGTGCATCGCTCATTGCCTCTTGTAAAATAATCTCCTGAATTGCTTCAGCTATCTTTCTTTGTTCCCCTGTACTCTGAATAAAGTCGGTTCTACAAGAAGGACATTTTAAATTACAACTTCTATCGTGAGAAAATATAATTGTTTCAGGACCCCAAGGTAATTCAATTAACTTTTCAGCAATGATTTTTTTATATTTTTCACCGCCAGTTGGGTTAATCTCTTTTGCATTCCAAAGTTTATGAATTGTTGTCTCATCATATATTGGAAAGTACCCGTTGTCGTAAACTGATTCATCTATATCTTCGTTATTCCACCTATGTAAAAAGCTACATTCCTTTGCATCACAGTACTTCATGTCTCCATCATGCATGGATTGTCGTAACTTCTTAGCAATTTCCCCGTTCCAAATATCCTGCCATCGATTCTTTAGCACATTTCCGGATGGTCCTGTAAGAATCCATGCATTTACCCATCTTTTTTCTTCTTCTACCCAACCTCCATTACAGCATTGCCAAACCTCACCAGTAGTAAGAAAATCAGCACCTCGAAATGGTGCTACGCAAAACCCTTTTTTGTTTTTCACACTTATAAATATTTGGTTTTTTCACTTTTAGTAATCATTTGATTGTTTATTACTAATATATCTATATCCGTCTCCTGGAATGTCTTTAGAGCATCTTCAGGAGTTAGTATCATAGTCTTATCTTTTATGTTAAAAGAGGTATTTAATAGTATCGGAAATCCGCTTAGTTTTTCAAAGCGTTTTAGTAGTTTATACATATTACTTATATGGTTATAAACGGTTTGTACTCTTGCTGTACCGTCTACATGCGTTATTGCTTTTAGTTTATCTCTATATTCTTCCTTTACTTTAACAACTTGATTCATATAAGGGATAAAATCGTATGATTCAAAGTAAGTGCTTTGTTCAAATTGAGTAACCATTGGTGCAAAAGGTCTAAACATCTCACGCTTTTTAATAAGCTTGTTTATTCGATCTTGCATTCCCGGTATAGTAGGGCTAGCTAAAATACTTCTATGTCCTAATGCACGTGCACCGAACTCAATTCTACCTTCGTACCAGCCTATTACCTTTCCTTCATGTAATTCCTTTGCTATAACATTTAAATCTAGCATTTCTGTGTTACACGTTGTAAATTCATACTCTGGACCTAAGAAAGGATCTTGTTTTATACGGTGATGTACAAAATTAGTACAGGCGCCAATGCAGGAACCTGCATCTGAAGGTGCAACAGGTATCCAAATGTTCTTATAGGGGGTATTTTCCTTTATTTTACCGTTTGCAGTACCGTTATAGGCACATCCTCCGCTTAAACATAAATTTTCTCCTGGATATAAGTTTAAGAAGTGAAATAATGCTGTTTCATACATCCACTGAAGAGATGCTGCAATATCTTTATGTCGTTGTTCTATTGGTTCGTCAGGAAGCCTATTATTCCCTAGTAATTCTATTAAATAGTGATTAAACATTACTTTATTGCTACTATCCCACGTAAAGTACTTCATATTCACCTGTAACCCTCTCCTATAGTTCAGTAATTTCCTGAATTTACCCTTATATTCTGTTGGATCTCCGTAAGAAGCAAGTCCCATTACCTTATATTCACCTTCGTTTGGTTTAAAACCTAAATAAGCAGTAATAGCTGAGTATAATAACCCTAAGGAGTGAGGATACTTAACAGTAAGTTCAGGAATAAACTCTCCGTCTACTACTCTTACTATTCTTAACGTCTCTTCTTCCCCTACTCCGTCGATACTAACTAGAGTTGCATCTGCAAAGGGAGAACTGTTGTAAGCATACATTAAATGAGACATGTGGTGTTCAGAAAAGAACACGGTATTGCTAAGCTTCTTTAGTTTAAACCATACTTTAATACCTGTCCACAGGGTTCTAGGTACAGATTTCCAGTTATGCTTTAAAGCTCTTAATAATTTCAAGTGCGGCTTCTCGTAATAACATACTATATCAAACTTATCGGTGTAAGTATCCTTAATATACTGTATTGCATTAGCGGGAAAAGAAGAATCATGCTTTATTCCTGTGAATTTTTCTTCTTCACATGCAAAAACAAGTTTTCCGTCCTGAAATAGGCAAGCAGCCGAATCGTGATAGTATGCTGATATTCCTAGTACGTTCATTAGTGGTTGTAGATAAATGGATCACGCTTTTTTAACTCTTCAATCTTCTTTTTAAAGCGCTTTTTACGCTTACGTTCTTCCCATTTGTCTCTAAACCACTTTATTAGTTTTTTCATAACAGATTCTTTATGTAAAAATAAGAGTATTCTATTAAACTTCCAAATAATTCATTATTTCATTTGAAAGCTCATAAGGATTCATAGGAAATTGAATACTGATACCAGAACTTTCAAAGCGTGTGTCGTGAAAATCTCTTGCATTAAATACGGAAATGCTAGAAGTTACGTCATACAGTGTATCATCAACATTATCATAAATGTAAAAAGCTTTTGTATCTGAAATTACCATATGTAATTTATAGGCTCTTTTTACCTCGTAGTCGTAAGTATCTGGATATTCGCTCTTTAACCAGGTATCGTGATCTAAACTTATTCCATTACTTTCTGAAATACGTAATTTCTTTATTGAGTCTTTACTATCGTTTTGGTACCATAAAGCTTTCTTATAATGAGGAATTAAATCATTTGATGGTGCACAAGGAAATGGGCTTAGATCTTGATGTAGAAGCACATTACAAACTTCGTTTTCTAGCCTAATATTGTAAGAAAATTGATTCGCATGAAATGTTGCAATAAAAGCTGTGGTTAATGGAAATGCGGTGGCTTGTCTTGCTTGAAAACTTTCATCTTGCCAGTCATCCGAATTATACCCTATGAATTCAGTATCTGTGCTTGTAAGTAATTCTTGTTTTGCTGCTGCAAACATCTCTTGATTGACAAAGCTATCTAAAGATATATACGGAACTTTTACACCGTTCTTAGTTAATCCGACCATAATTCGTTAATTTTATGATTATAAATATTTATAAACAGAAATAAGTTGCAAATGAATGACAAATGGAATAAATTTATAGAAACTCCATCATTAAAGTTTCGTTATCAAGTACCTAGGTTTACTCCTAGTATTTATAGGGAGTATAGAGGTGAAATTTTCACCACTTTTCATTCAGAAGAGCATCCTGTAATGAAATATCTTCCTCTTAACAAAGAGGAATTAAACATTCATAATAAATTCTCTAAATCTTACAAAGGTGTTTTAAGAGGCCTCCATTACGATAATAAAACGTGGAAGTTAATTCAAGCGCTTGTAGGAGATTTGTACCTAGTAGTTCTTGATATGAGACAAAATTCTTTTACCTACGGAGAATGGGAATCATTTATTTTAACTGAAAAGAGTAGAGATCAAATCTTAGTACCGCCTGGTTTTGCTAATGGTCATTACGCATTAACTGACTGTATTTTTCATTATAACTTATTTTATAAAGGTGAATGCGTTGATTCAGTTGATCACGAAATAGTTAAATGGAACGATCCTGAATTTCAAATAGAGTGGCCTACTGATAATCCAATTTTACAGAAAAAAGATAAATGATAGATACATTAATTACATTTGAAAGAAAAATAGCTGATCTGTGGGAAGCAGGTAAGATAAGAGGTCCTATTCACTTAAGTGGCGGTAATGAAAGGGAATTAGTAGAAATTTTTGGAAAAGTAAAGAGTGAGGATTGGGTATTTTCGACTTGGAGATCTCATTATCATGCATTACTTAAAGGTGTGGATCCTTCTTGGTTAGAAAAAGAAATACTTCAAGGAAGATCTATTACAATTGTAAACAAAGAGCATAAATTTTATTCATCAGCAATAGTGGGCGGTATTATCCCAATTGCTCTTGGTGTTGCAATGCAACTTAAAGCCGATAATAGTACAAATAAGGTTTGGTGCTTTATTGGGGACATGGCATTTGAGACAGGAATTTTTTATGAAATGCATAAATACGCTACAAATTACGGATTACCAGTACAGTTTGTAGTTGAAGATAACGGTGTATCTACAAACACGCCAACATTTGAAACTTGGAATAGTAAGAAACCAATACCAGATAATGTAATTTATTATAAATACGAAAAACAGTGGCCGCACTACGGAACAGGAAAATGGATAATGTTTTAATAACGGGAATCACGGGAATGGTGGGTTCTCATTTAACCGACTTTCTTTTAGAAAATACAGATTGGAAGATTTATGGCTTTTTAAGATGGAATGACAACTTAGAAAACATAGAGCACTTATCTAAAGTAATTAACGAGGGAGATAGAGTTAAACTTGTATATGGCGACTTGACAGATTTATCTTCTTTAATAAAGGCTGTAGAAGTATCAAAACCGAAGTATGTATTTCATTTAGCTGGACAATCTTATCCCCAAGCAAGCTTTATATCACCGATAGAGACTCTACAAGCAAATATCATAGGTACTACTAATGTACTTGAAGCATTAAAAAATTCAGAATATAAAAATGCAAATATACATGTTTGTTCTTCTAGTGAAATATTTGGTAGAGTACCAAAAGAAAAGCTACCTATAAATGAAGATTGTTCAATACACCCTGCATCTCCGTATGCTATTTCAAAGTGCGGTGTTGATTTATTGGGTAGGCATTATGCTCAAGCTTATGGAATGACTATAATGACAACACGTATGTTTACCCATACTGGTCCTAGACGTGGTGATGTATTTCATGAATCGACTTTTGCAAAGCAAATAGCTATGATTGAAGCTGGCATACAAGAGCCTAAAATTTATGTTGGCAATTTACAATCTTTAAGAACTTATGCTGATGTTAGGGATGCTGTTAGAGCTTATTATATGCTTCTAACTATTAATCCTACTTCAGGTGAATACTATAATATTGGCGGTAGCTTTACTTGCACTGTTGAGGACACTTTACAATTTTTAATTAGTGCATCTACTGCAACCAACATAGAAGTTATTACAGATAAAGGAAGGCTTAGACCTATAGATGCTGATTTACAAATACCAGATACTACTAAATTTAGAGCCCATACAGGATGGAAGCCAGAAATACCTTATGAGACTACAATGCTTGATTTGTTAAATCATTGGAGAAAGAAAGTAAATAGTGGACGAACATTTTTAAAACGATGAATACACCTCAACATACACCCTACAAAGATGCTTTAACAAAAGCAATGGGTAAATTAGGACAATACGAATACTCTACTTTTATAGGACAGCAAATACTATATCCTGGTAATCCTATGAGTACCACTCTGGGAGATGTTCCTAAATCAAAAATGATAGAAGTACCCGTAATGGAGGAATCTCAAATGGGTATGAGTCTAGGTCTTGCTATGG
>Ga0114962_10003353_pt1 | contig 13016 bp, 9 predicted proteins | sample C_130820_MF_Meta_FD_87017 | JGI IMG/M metagenome (GOLD analysis project Ga0114962, IMG submission 87017) | Freshwater microbial communities from Lake Croche, Canada to study carbon cycling - C_130820_MF_MetaG | ecosystem: Environmental > Aquatic > Freshwater > Lake | place: Lake Croche, Canada... | reverse complement strand
GGCTCGATACCAACGTGTGCGCGTATATCGCAACCGGTCTCTACCACTACGTCCTGGTCAGCGGCGACCTCGATTTCGCGCGAGCAATCTTTCCAAGCGTGGAGCGCGCCTTGGAATTCGTGTTGCGTTGGCAACTACCCGATGGCACCATCCGCTGGTCGCTCGACGCCACTGGTCGAGCGGAGGGCTACGCCCTACTCACGGGATCCTCATCCATCTTTCACGCCCTGCGCTGCGGCGTGGCGCTGGCCGAGTCCCTCGACCTTACCAAGCCGGCCTGGGAGATGGCCGCTGGTCGTTTGGGCCACGCCATTGCTCATCACCGAGGAGCCTTTGCGCCAAAGAACGAGTTCGCCATGGACTGGTACTACCCGATCCTGGCTGGAGCTTTGAGTCCCACCGCGGCCGAAGCGCGGCTACGGGGCAGTTGGGATACCCACGTGATGGCCGGACACGGGGTGCGCTGCGTGTCGACGAATGACTGGGTGACAGCGGCTGAAACCGCTGAATGCGTCATGGCCCTCGACGCGGTCGGCTGGACCTCTCAGGCCCTCGACCTCTTCGCGCTCACGCGACGTCACCGCCGCCCCGACGGGAGTTACTTCACCGGTATTGCTTACCCCGAATACGTCACCTTCCCCCACGAGGAGACCTCGTCGTACACGGGGGCGGCGATAATTTTGGCCGCCGACGCTCTGACATCTTTCTCGCCGGCCGCTGGTTTGTTTCGAAATGAGAAACTGCCCCTCGTCATCGACCTCGCCGAACCGGGCTGTCCCGTCGGTCGAGCCAGTGAGTGCAGCGCCTAAGTATCACTCGATGTTCGCTCGAAGTTATCGAGCAGCTCTCAAAGAGTTGAGTCTCCGGGAGGTCCACGTGTCGTCAGTCGTTCGTTTTATTGCCCACTTCACGGTCAATGATGCTGATGAGTACCGCGTCTACGAAAAGGTTTTTCCCTATTTTGCGGCGCCACGGTGGTCGTTTCGTTAGCTACGACGACCAGCCCGTTGTGCTCGAGGGCGATTATCAGGCGGGGCGAACCGTCATGCTGGAGTTCGACTCGCGGGACGAACTTATGACCTGGTGGAACTCCAGCGAATATCGAAAACTTGCTGCGCATCACCACTCGTCGACGGCCACCCACGCCGTGTACTTCTTAGGGGCATCGATGTAGAGGCCGTGCAGCATTCTTTGCTCGGTTGACAACATCTGCTACTCGCAGTGACTATAGTTACACTAGAAATTTTTTCTCCACCTAAGGACTATGCCGAAGCCTCCAATCAACAAGTTCAGAGACCACCAGGCACTCGCACCTTTGGCGGACATCCTGATATGGTCGTTCTCGCTCGCGGTGGCGGAATATTTTCGGTACCACACCATTGCTGGTCGAAGCACCGATGGCCTAAAAATCCAAATCACCATGGGCGTGGCCGTTCTGATCCAGTTGGGCACGGGCTACTTCCTGTTGTATCGCCACCGTTGGCGTGTCGGCTCGCTAGAAGAGATTGTGCGTCTCATCACTACTGAGAGCATGGTCGGTGCTACTTTGTTGGTTTTTGTTCTGTCGGGTTTTAGGGCGCAGGTGTCCTTCGGGGTCGTGATATCGGCCACTAGTTTCACCATGCTCGCCTCAGTAGGTATCAGGATCGGCTACCGCTTGGTGGTCGATAAACAGCGAGGTCGCCGCCGAGTACTGCCGAGCGAGCGAGCCCTCGTCTACGGCGTTGACTCCCGCACCGTGGCGCTCCTGGATGCACTCGCGGAAAGCGCGGCGCCACCCTTTTCAGTCGTGGGTTTACTCGACACCTCCTTGTCAAAGAATCCATTGAAAATCAGAAACGTCAGTGTTGTCGGGACGATGGCTGACCTTGAAAACGTGGCTCGGATGCTGTCCGCCACTACCTTAGTCATTGCAGTTTCGGGTCTTCAGCGAAAGGAAGTTAGCTGGATTTCTCAACGTGCGGCCAGTGCTGGCTTGCGACTACGAATCTTGCCGTCGCTGCACCAGCTCACAACGGCAAGCGACGAACTAGACGAATTAAGTTCGCCCCAGTACGAAGACGTCCTGGGGCGGGCGGCTGTTGCGGCCAGTAGCGATGAGTACCGCAGCACCTTCGCCGGTAAGCGAGTGCTCGTCACCGGCGCCGGAGGATCTATCGGCTCGGAACTCTGCCGTCAGATTGCTCGCCTGGAGCCTGAGGCCCTCATCATGCTCGATAGAGACGAATCGGCGTTGCACCAATTGCAACTCAGCCTCGATGGTCGAGCACTGCTTCAAACGCGCAATCTCGTCGTCGCCGATATCCGAGACCGAGAAGCTCTCGCCTCGGCCTTCAGTGAGCACCGCCCAACAGTCGTCCTACACGCCGCGGCCCTCAAGCACCTACCACTTCTCGAAATGTACCCAGGGGAGGCGGTTAAGTCGAACGTATGGGGCACGCTCAATGTCCTGGAAGTCTCCTCGACTCACCGAGTCGAGGTCTTCGTTAATATTTCGACCGATAAGGCGGCTGACCCCATCAGCGTGTTGGGGTATTCGAAGCGCCTCGCGGAAATTGCGACTGCTGATTTCGCACGTCGTTCTCCTGGAAGATACTGCAGCGTTCGTTTCGGTAACGTCCTCGGGAGCCGGGGATCAATACTCACGACCTTTCGAGAGCAATTGAAGAATGGTTTGCCGCTGACGGTTACTGACCCCAAGGTCTCACGCTACTTCATGCTGGTTGAAGAATCCGTCGAACTCATTCTGCAGGCGACCTCAATGGGGTCTAGCGGAGAAGTGCTGGTGTTGGATATGGGTGAACCAGTCCTAATCGCCGACGTGGCCAGAGAAATGATCGCGGCCTCCGGTAAGTCGATTGAATTGGTGTTTACGGGTCTTCGTCCCGGAGAGAAAGTCGCCGAAGTTCTCTTTTCTACGACGGAGACTCCTAGGGCTACTAGCCACGCAGCAATTTCCGCCGTTGAGGTGCCCGAGCAGGATTCGCAGAAATTTCGACACTTTCCCACTGAAGATTTCGCCTCGACCTTGGCCACGCTGCGATCCATGGGAAGCAAACAGCCACAAGCCACTGAAGTGTGACGAGCTCCACATTTTCAAGTTTTCATGGAGAGGAAAACGTTTTGTCAGAAGGTAAGAAAAAAGTCGTAGTTGTTGGTCAGGGCTACGTCGGGCTACCCCTCGCCATGGCCGCTGTTGGCGTCGGATACCAGGTCATTGGCTATGACACGAGCACTCAGCGGATCGAGATGTTGCAGTCTGGTAATTCATTCATTGAAGATATTTCCAACGAACAACTCCAAGCCGCCTTGGCTCAGGGCAGATATGTGCCGACGGCGGTTTTGTCAGATTGTTGTGACTTCGACGTAGCCGTCATCACGGTCCCCACGCCTTTAAAGGATAGATTGCCCGACTTAGATTTTATTGAAAGTGCCGCACTCGATATTGGTACGTGTCTCACACGAGGCGCGCTGGTCATTCTCGAGTCCACGACCTATCCAGGAACTACGGAGGAATTGTTCAAGGATCTTCTGGAAAAAAGTTCGGGCCTCTCGGCGGGAACCGATTTCAAACTTGGCTACAGCCCAGAGCGGATAGACCCCGGAAACCCCGTCTGGCACTTTGAAAACACACCAAAGGTGGTGTCGGGAATTGATGGCCCTTCGCTCGAAGCAGTCGACGAATTTTACTCGGGGTTGGTTGAGAAAACAGTTCGTGTTTCGACTACGCGGGTCGCCGAACTGTGCAAACTACTTGAAAATACATTTCGCCACGTCAACATAGCGCTCGTCAATGAACTCGCGATGTTCGCCAGTGCGCTGGACGTAGACGTGTGGGAAGCGATTAACGCCTCGTCAACCAAGCCCTTTGGCTTCATGCGATTCACGCCGGGTCCTGGCGTGGGCGGTCACTGCCTCCCCGTTGACCCGTCATACCTATCATGGAAAGTGCAGCAATCAACAGGTGAACTTTTCCGATTTGTGAATCTCGCGAATGAAGTCAACGAGCACATGCCTAAATACACCGTGCAACGAGTTGGTGAAATTCTCAACAGGGACAAGAAGCCAGTCAATGGTTCTCGAATTTTGGTCTGTGGCCTCGCCTATAAAAAGAATTCTAGTGATTTCCGTGAATCACCATCGCTGGTGGTATGCGAGCTTCTGACAAGCTTGGGCGCTGAGGTGCGAGTAGCCGATGCGTGGGTTCCCGAAGGTGCAAAGGTGCCGTGGAATCGAGTTCCCCTCAACATTGAAGAAATGAAGGCAGCTGACCTCGTGCTCATACTCACCGACCATGATGATGTGGACTATGCGGAAATCAGGGGAAATTCAAAACTAATCTTTGATACTCGACACTGCGTTGCGGTCGGTGACAACGTGGAGTATCTCTAATGAGGAATCCGATCAGTGCCGGTGAACGGAGCGCTAGCACTAGATTTTGACGCCCTTCGCAGGGGACGAGTTCAAGGAAGCGCGGCGAATGGGATAAAACGTGACCGTAATTTCTTTTGGTTATTGGGGTCTCCGGATATCAGTGTTGGCCGATTGTCGCGAGTAATGACCAATGGGCTTCCCGGCGGACAGCACTGCACGAATGCGATAGTTGCGAAATGATGGGAATCCTAACGCCACACGTTTGGCTCTCTTGGCGAGATTGTTCATTGAATCGGTGTATCCCTTCGTGATGTGTAGTTTGTGCCATGCGCTGATCTGGTCGCGCTACTTTTTGAGAGTACGTCCGAGCGGGGTGACGCAACAGCGTTCGTGGCGCTCGACACGGGTCCAGAGCTCATTGCCGACACCCTGCAGGACTGGTGTCGAGCCGCCAATATCAACACCAGCTACTGCGACCCCGGTTCTCCCTGGCAGAACGGACGCAGTGAATCATTCAACTCGACACTGCGTGACGAACTCTTAACACTGAAATCTTTGCTCTATGTGGGAGATTCGATTCATGCTGGAAGTGCACCGCAAGAGCCACGACAACTACCGACCACACAGTGCTCTTGGCTACATGACGCCGGTTGAATTCGCTGCTAAGTGGCAGGAAGAAAACCCAGTGACACTCTCCCAAAGGGTGGCAAATGAAGGCGGTCCGCATACTGCTAACTAATTCGAACAAGAAAGAATAGTTTTCTGCTCATGGCGTGAGTTTGACTACAATATTATTATTGAGTCAAATTGATGCTGCAACAAGTGACAGTGAAAAGTTGGTAAAATAGTTATGAGTTCGCGTGAATTTTGAGAAAACTGAATCAGACGCAAACCTTAGGTACATTGAAGTTCTTCGCAGATTCAGATGGCTACTTGTAATATCCACTCTTGTTTTCATACTCGGAGCGGTCGGCGTTGATGCAAATCGCACAAAGATGTATACGGCGCAAGCGCAACTGCAACTCGTCAGTCAAAATCTGGGATCCAATGGAACCAAAGTTCCACTGTCTGGGACTGATATCGCCACGGCAATACAAGTCGCAGGATCGAAGGTCATCGCTGCCGAGGCCTCATCATCGCTGGGATCACAGATCCCGAGTGTAAGCGTGAGGGCTATTGGACTATCCGCTGTAATTCAATTCATTGCTACTTCGCAATACCCTGAAGTAGCAGCAAGGACGGTAAATCTCTTTGCTAATGCCTACATCAGCTACACGGGGAAACAATTCCGAAGTCAGGTATTAGCCCAGGAAGATACGCTGAGCAGGCAACGCGATGCAGCCCAGGAGCTCATTTCCAAACTCGAATTAAAGCTGCAAACCACCACCACGGCACCAAGTGCATCAGGAAGCCATCTATCGGTTGCGCAGTTGGAATTACAGAATGCAGCCAGCGAATTACAGAATATTGAAAATAGCCTGTCGACGCTGGCTCTTTCCCTAGAGCAGTCTCCGTCAGGTGGCATCCTCACGGGTCCCGCATCGCCACCCACTACGCCGACTTCCCCAAAGCCATTGAGAGATATTCCTCTCGCTGGACTTATGGGCCTTCTTTTTGGTTTCTCCATCGCGATTGGGTTGGATAGTCGAGATGACCATATAAGAACGTCGGACCAATTGCAAAAGTCTTTTGAATCTGTTCCAGTGCTTGGCGAAATTCCAAAATTCGACAAGTGGCCTGACGAGGATCGTTTCAAAATAATTTTCAACCATAGGCCAGACTCCCTACCTTCCGAGGCGTACAGGAGTCTCCGAACGACATTGCAATTTCTAGGAATGGATGCTGGTCAAGGGAAGATAGTCCAAATTACTAGTTCCAACTCAAATGAGGGGAAATCAACCACCTCGGTGAACCTTGCTGTTTCCCTTGCAGATGACGGCAAAAAGGTTGTTCTCGTAAGTGGAGACTTGCGTAGACCTCAAATTCACAAGTACTTCAACTTAGAGAACGATGAAGGTCTTTCTGATGTCTTGTCCGGTGCCGCATCGCTGGCATCAGTATTGAGAGTTAGTGAAGTGAACCCGAGGTTGAATACGATTAATTCCGGGCCAATTCCCCCGAACCCTTCAGAACTACTCGGGTCGGAACGAAGTGGGCAAATTCTCAATGAGCTGAAGAAACAATTCGATTTTGTAATTATTGACACCCCACCCATTCTCCCAGTAACCGATGCGCTTGTCATCTCTCGGTACGCTGATGCAATAATTTTTATCGTGAACTCTGGTGATAGTCGGTCGAGGGATATCAAAGAATCCCTCGCCCGAATAAAATCTGTGTCCAGCAAGGTTGATGGTTTCGTTTTGAATAGCACGGAATTGCCTACAAGCCGATACCGTTACGGATACCGTTACGGATACCGTTACGGATACAAAAAGACGGACTACCTCACCGCATACGGTGATACTCCAGAGCGTGTGAACTGGCGAAAAATCCCTAAGGGTATCTGGAACTCACTCAAGTCAAGCTGAATTTCTTGTGACTGAATTGCGAAACTAAACTCTCTGTATTCCCTCTCGACGCAAGTCGCGGGGATAACGCTTTACCATGGTTTCCTCTCGGTAGGACCGCGGTCCTCACACCCTAAGTGGAAACTAAGTCCTCAGCAGTCCCGTCATCGTGAAATGGTGTTGACCCAACTCTGCAAGCATCGGTCAATCTTGTTCGGTAGAGAACCGCTGACAAGTACGGCACCAAGCCATGTGGAGAGACTAAATCCAACGGCCACCCAGAGTGGACTTCCCAAGGCGATCGCAACACCACTTATCAAGATATGTACGGCAAGCATTATTCCCACCACTTCAACCATCGGCATCCACATGTGCGACCCTGACTGAAGAGCCCGTGCCCTGAAAGACCAATATCCTGCAGCGGGGATACTCGTCATATAGATGAGAGTCAAGTCTTGTAATTCTCGATAATTTGAACCACTGACCTGACCTCCAGAAATAATGTTAGGAAGAAGAAATGGGGTGACAATCATTGCTATCAATGTGAAGACTATTGATACGGCCATAAATCGAATGCTTGGCCGATTCGAAATTCGTCCTGCAAGGGCTTCACTAGCCAGGGGGCCGGCAATGACGAGGACTGCGGCCTGGGCGAGATTCAGGCTGAAAGATGACGCGCCCGACCAACTCCCTCCAAATGTGATGTATAAAATTCGGTCCAGATACGTAGTGCCGAGAGTGAGGGCTGCCCATAATGCGGGCCAGATGATTGAAATATCTGGAGTGCGAGCTTGATGGTTGGGAAAAGATCCGCGCGCAGCGAACCACGTAGCAGCGCTTTGAACGAAGTAACCAACGGCGTATCCACCCACGATCGTTGTAACTGTCGCCGTTCCAAATATGGCCCAAAACATCAAGGTTGACGCGGGCGAAACGACGGCTGCAAGGAGTGCCCAATGTTGACGTTCGGAAAATGCCGATCGTTGCCGGCCATACTCGTATCCAGATACCAATGATGCAAGAATCAAGAGGGAGCCGACTTTTGGAGCTACCGCCGCCAGAACAAGTCCAACGGCCGCAACGGCTCCGAAAGCGCTGGCCCATCGGGGGATCTTTCTTCCGTCCACCCAAGCGAGCCCAAGCGTGATGGCGTACAGGTTGCCGATGATCGCAGCGACGGCGTAAGCGATAACCGCCACGTTCAATGACTCAGTTCCCAGCGCATGCTGAATCAAGTACCTCTCTCGCAAGAACGAGGTGAAATAACTCACTCCAGCAAGAACGACGAGGAATCGTCCGCTTTGGATTCCCCAGGACTTCGACACGCCATCAGACTAGACCCAGTTTGACCTTGCCCTCGACTTCTCACCCTCCCGCGCACCGAGATTGGCCCTATGAGAACGGCGGAATCGATACGATTAGCCCCACTCAAATCCGAAGAACTTGCTGTGTCAGACCCAAGTTAGAACGAGGTCGAGTCGCTATCTTCTGCCCTCTGAAAGCCTCTTGAACCGCTTGGATGACTTGTAGGCATCGTAGGACTTGGCAGCTACCTGTCGACCATCGAACGCATGAACTGCTCTGAGGTATCCAGACCGAGCGAGTGTCTTCCTAAGTTTCGGATCCTCAATCAGTAGTCTGAGCGCCGCCGTTAGTGAATCCGAATTTCTTGGTTCAGCAAAGAGAACTTCTTGTCCGGCCTCACCGATCTCTCGTGACCCGCGGATGTCAGTGAGAACTACGGGTAACTCTGCCGCACAAGCTTCCATTGCTGACCTAGGAAAACCCTCCCTATAAGAAGGCAGGACGAAGATGTCCAGAGCAGAATAGATGGCTGGCATATCCGTTCGCATGCCTAATGACATGACAGATGGCAATTCATCCTCCACGGCATCAGCTTTGTCCGTATCAGAGGGACCGATCCAAACAAAGCTTGCTTTATCAGAGAGATCTCGAGCACTCTGTGAAAACTCCCTGATGCCTTTCTCGGCCACTCTTCTTCCAACTCCACCGACAACGATCGTCTCGTCATCAAATCCCAATTCGGAGCGAATACGTGCACGTAAGTCGGGATTCTTCTGGAATCGTTCAATTTCAATACCATTTCCTACAAACGTAGCTTTGCGACCGCATGCCCAGCCCAACCGCCTGAGATCTTCCGAGTTCTGGAATAATTCTGCGTCTGAAAACTGGCTTGCTATCGCCTCGACACCCAAGATCACTATCTTCTTTAGCGGTCGATCCGATTCGGAAAAGGGAAGACCGTGACAGGTATTAACTATTACTGGTACTCCTCTCATTCTGCCAATTATTCTGCCCAATACTCCCGCTTTAGGTGTATGCGTATGAAGAACGTCAAGTTTCAGGGCCGGAAGGATCTTCCAAAGTTGAATACCCGCTTTTGCATCATTTATAATCGACCATTTCCGACTGAGGTTTTCAATCTGAACAACTTGGATTCCACGTTCATTCAGCTTCCCCCCATATTTTCCCGGGGCTGAGATTGCAATAGGAACATCGCCATTCATGGCGATCGCAGCAAATTCGTGTGCCAATAGCAAATCAAGAGAACTGTCAATGGTCGTCATGTGAGCAACTCTGAGTGTCATTACAATTCCGAACTTTAGATGAGCTCTGAGTACTGAAGAGCAATTCTCTGGGTTGATTCAACGTTATTTCGTCGCATGGTGAATTCTCTCCAACCTGTGATCGGGATCGCGCGGTTCTCACTGAAGATTCTACCGTGACCGAACGGGACCTTTCGCTCGCCAACAATGTCGATCCCACGCTCACATACAACAGCGATTTCATGGGATCTGTCTCCAGCAGGGTCGAAACACGCTGTCGATCGCCGTCGGGTCCAGAAATGTGACGTCGGGCGGGTCCATGAGGAACTAGCACTTGCGCGTAGGTTTGGATTCTCCCGCTACTCCCGAGTGCTGAGGGCCCTAGACACCTTTCAGAGTGGCAGGGCCCTTGATTTCTTTCTACACCCTTGGCTTGATTCCCCCCACTGATTTGCAACGAGCACGTCTTCCCAGGTCCTTGTGGCCGATGGCATCGACGGTAGTGTGTGGAATATGCAAATTGTCGTTACTGGAGGCGCTGGGTTCATCGGTTCAAACCTCGTCAGAAAATTCATCTCACAGGGTGATCAAGTTACGGTTGTGGACAATTTCTCAACTGGCACGATTCGCAATATCGAAGGAACCGGAGCTCGAATCGTTGAAGGATCGATTTTGGATCCATCAGTTCTCGACGCAGCCCTAGAGGGATCTGATTGTGTAGTCCACTTGGCCGCCAGGCCATCAGTCCCGAAATCGATTCTTGACCCAATGGCAAGTCACGAGGCGAATGCCACTGGCACTCTCCAGGTGCTGGAATCAGCCCGGCGATGTGGCCGACCACAAGTTATCGTGGCTTCGTCGTCCTCGGTGTACGGTTCAAACCCGGTCATCCCGAAATCAGAAGATTTAATGCCCATGCCGATTAGCCCATATGCGGTCTCTAAGCTGGCTACCGAGTCGTACGCGATCTCCTACAAAAAGTGCTTCAATTTAGATACACTCGCTTTTCGATTCTTCAATGTCTATGGACCTTTCCAACGAGCCGATCACGATTATGCGGCCGTAATCCCAGCTTTTCTTTCCGCTGCGTTAGCTGGACGTCCGCTGCCGGTTTACGGTGACGGTTTGCAAACCCGCGATTTCACATACGTCGGCACGGTTGTCGAAATTCTGTCGATGGCCGCTCATGGCAGAGTTTCTGCAGATGGGCCGGTGAACCTCGCCTTTGGAACTCGAGCCTCTCTGCTGGATCTAGTAGGTGAAATTGAGCGTGCCTTGGGTAGATCGTTGGAGTGCCTTCACTTGGAATCAAGACCCGGTGACGTCCGCGACTCACAGGCAGATCAAACTAGGTTGATCGAACTTTTTGGGATGGTTCAGCCCACATCCTTGTCGGTTGGACTTGAAGAAACGATCGAATGGTTTCGCCAGGACCTTTCGCAAGAGCCGAAATAGTGGGCGAAGGTAGAAGCCTCCTCGTCAGCCCATCTAGTCGCCACACTCGGGCATTCGAAGCGCGGAGGGGGATTGATGGAGTGCCAAATTCATGAATTCAATTAGTGCATCGAATGGACCGATGAAGATTGGGATTTACCTACCGGGAATGAGCGGACCGGGCTCGGGAGTTTGGACTCGCCTTCTCGGCATCGTTGAGATTTTGAGGTTAAGAAATGACGTTGACCTCTTCGTGGCTGTCGATAACAATAAATATGTAGATATCCTGGATATTGATAGCGATCACTGTTTGGTTTTTCCAGAGCTACGGGGATTCCGAAGGTACTTCACGACATCCCGACGAGTCGGTACTTTTGTCGAGAAGTTTGGTTTGGATGTCGTTCAAATTGAAGCTCTGCCTGTACCGACGAACCATAAGGTGCCGGTACTTCTCTCCCTCCACGATTTGCGGCAGAGATATTCGAGTTTCTGGCCGCACCCTACATTCGCAAAGCTATATGCAAAGTTGCTGCTGAGTAGGGCGATTGCTCGAACGGCGGGAGTTCTGGCCCTGAGTATCTGGGGTGCGACCGAGATTTCTAAGGAACTCGTAGTCGATAAGGAAAAAGTGCACGTGATTTCGCCAATCGCTCCCACGGCTGCTGAGATTCCATTCGATTTTATCCCGCCTGAGAGGCTGCAGTCTGGTGAATTCATCGTTGCGGTAGGTCATCTTGAACCCAGGAAGAATTTGGAAATCCTTGTGGAGGCGACGAAGTCTCAATATTGGCCTGCTGGAGTGACTTTAGTGATTGCTGGGAAGGATCAAGGGTCCTTGAGTAATCTGCAATCACTATCGTCGGATGCTCCTGTGGCAGTAGAGATGTTGGGTCCCGTGGACGAGGCGACCAAGTGGTGGTTGCTTAAGAATGCCTCTGTCATTGCAGTGCCGTCGCTCATCGAAGGCTTTGGCATCGTTTCTCTTGAGGCTTTCGAAGCCAATACTCCAGTGCTTGTCGCCGATGCTTCCGCCTTACCTGAAGTTGTGTGTGATTCCCGAGCCGTCGTTTCTCCGATGGATTCGATTGCCTGGGCTCGGCAAATTTATGAACTTCACACTGATGCTGAATTGCGTGGTGAATTCAAACTCCGGCAGGAACGTCTTCTCTCGCACTATCAAGCGCAAACAATTGGGACACAATTGATTGACGTATACCGCAAGGTGCTGTCTGAACGTATTTGAACCGGATCTTCTGGCCTAGGTTCGTTCTGACCCTATTGGAATCCGAAAACCGGGATCCGCCGAAGCATTTCCTTCCAGGATAACTTGCTCTTCGGGAATGAGTGGGAGGCGTCCAGATAGGCATCCACTGAGAAAGAACGGGGGCCGGCTATCTCACGGACGGACGCTACATTTCTTCGTGCGACTGCCACCACGTCATTGCGGAACTCGGCTGGATAGGCTCGCGCCATAGCTGTCGTCCTTCTGTGGGTCCATCCCCACAAGTTAGATGCCAACTAAACCGTCATCAGTCCCGTTTATATCGCTGTCGAGCTTGAGAGATCGTCTACTTCAAAGTGTGCGAACTTAGATCGCCTCACGAATCCAAAACCATAGAGGAGTACTGCTAACGCCGTCCACTTGTAGAGCTCATATGCTGACGCGGAATTGACGAGGCTTGCAATAATGAACGGGACGAAAAAGAAGGTGGCCGCTCTGTCGACACGCATTTTCCACATAGAGACAAGAGTCAATGCGACAAGAAGCGCCAATCCCGGATAGCCAAAGTCAAAGAGTATTTCCAAGAAGAAGGAATTTGGATGGACAGGAACCTGGCCGGGTCCGGACGGATACTTCGCATTGAAATAGACGCTCACTGCACCAGGTCCAAAGCCGGTCCACTGCTTGCTGCTGGCATCCATATCGACGATTGTCGTGTGTGCGCTTGCCGTCCGACCACTCACCGTTCCATCGGCGCTCGTAAACGACTGAGTGGCCACAATCACCTTACCGATACCACGAGAGAGATTATTCGAACTGTTGAGATACGCATCCGGATTGGCAGTCACGAGGAAACTGAGACTTCCTGCAATGAAGACTCCGGCGAGACCAATGATCGCAAGTCGACGATCC
>Ga0114962_10003350_pt1 | contig 13021 bp, 10 predicted proteins | sample C_130820_MF_Meta_FD_87017 | JGI IMG/M metagenome (GOLD analysis project Ga0114962, IMG submission 87017) | Freshwater microbial communities from Lake Croche, Canada to study carbon cycling - C_130820_MF_MetaG | ecosystem: Environmental > Aquatic > Freshwater > Lake | place: Lake Croche, Canada... | reverse complement strand
TGCTCGGGCGCAAGAAAGACTTGGCCATCACAAACAACAATATGACTGCTACCGAAACAGTCATCGCCGTACAGAGAGCACCAAGTAACTTTCTCACGCACACCGCTCAGCGCAAGAGTCAGAGGCAGAAGCAGAGTCAGAAGCAGAGGCAGAGGCACCAACTATCTCGAATGCCATGCTCATGAAAGAGGGCCAACTTGAGCTTGCGGAAAATAGTCCTGACCAATGCCACTACTTCGTCGGGGAATCATTACCGAACGCACCCACTCAACAACCACGGTGCCATCTTGATTAAGGCCGCGGGTCTTCATAGTCAGGATGCCGAAGTCTGGACGGGACTGTGATGATCGAATGTCAACCACAAGACTTTCGGAATAAATAGTGTCGCCTACATAAACGGGTGCCGTTAACTTAATGTCGGTCCACCCTAAATTGGCCACCGCATGTTGACTCATGTCGATGACAGACTGCCCCAGCACGATCGCCACGGTCAGTCCCGAATTCACGATGATGCGGCCATCCGTGATGGGATTCTGGCGAGCGTAGTCGGCATTGAAGTGATTCTGATTTGAATTGTTGGTCAGCAGAGTGAACCACGTGGAGTCTGCTTCGTTAATCGTTCGACCGATGGGATGCTGATAGACATCGCCCATCACAAAATCCTCAACAAAGTTGCCTAAGTCGGCTCTATGGATCGTCATGAAATAAATTTACCGCGCTTTGTCACCAGCAAGGCTAGGGATTGTCTTGACGTCGATCCCATCTATCTTCAAGTCCCTGCAAGAAACCGGGCTGCTGCGCTTTGGTAGGCGGCTTTGTATCTGAACTCAAGACTTTCTGCTGACGCACTCTGGTCAACAAAAGTGACAAGCCAGCGACCACTGCAACAAAACCGACAATGCCGATAGCAGCAAGATTGAGCGTCACTGATGCAATCAAGGCACCCAATCCCGCAACAATTCCAAGGACAGCTAAACCTGCACCAGGCATGGCAACTTGTTTGCGAACGGAACCTCGCACAGTACCACGCAAAGTAGATGCAAACTTAGGATCTTCAGTAGCGAGCGCGCGCTCCATCTGATCAAGCAATCTTTGTTCGTGTTCGGATAATGGCATCTGGCACCCCCTCAGTGTCTGGACTAACTCAACCATACGTCGGTTCTCATATTTGTGAAAGCGGAATTACATTTCTGTTTCAGGTCGAATCAGCCGAGCCGGCCTCACCTTAGACTGACCAAATTTCTCTGTCACCTTGTCCATAACCTGCTCCGCATCCCGCCATCGAGTGATTTGGTCATTGAACGCTAGCTGAACAGACCTGTCACCCTCTTGGCGAAGGCCAGTAGCGCGTAATCCGATGAGCCGAATTCGTGTTCGTTGTAAATTCAAACCGTGAAATAACTGTGAGGCAGTGAGATAAATCTCATGCCCAACATCAGTCGCGCTATCTAAAGATTTACTGCGGGTAACAGTGGTGAAATTGGCCGAACGCACCTTGAGCGTAATAGTTTTGGCAACTTGGTTGCTTGACCTTAACCGGGTCGCCAATTTGGCACTCAAATCCAAAATCTGGGCTCCCAATAATTCATTGTCATCAATGTCTTGGTCAAAAGTGCGCTCTGCCCCAATGCTTTTTTCGGACACATTGGGCGTGACGATACGCAAATCTCTACCCCAGGCCAAATCCACCAGATGATGCGCCAAAGTGTCACCAATTACTCGACTCAGAATCTTGACCGGAGTATTCGCAATGTCGGCCACAGTGCGCATCCCTAGCCGATCCAATTGGCTCGCTGTCTTTTCACCAACTCCCCACAGCGCACCGAGTGGCAGTGGATGTAAGAAATTCAGGACCTGGTCAACCGGCACAACATGTAGACCATCTGGCTTAGCAAAGTTGGTGGCGAGCTTGGCTACGAACATGGTTGGCGCCACACCCACTGAACATGTGATGCCTTGTTCCGTATGAACTCGCTCCCGGATCATCTCACCAATAGCACTCGGACTTCCCATCAACTTGAGTGCGCCACTGACATCAAGGAACGCCTCATCAAGTGAAAGGGGTTGCACTAACGGTGTGACTGATTCAAAAATCGACATGACCTGTTCAGAGACAGACCGATACACGGCCATCCGAGGTTCAATCACCACTGCGTGCGGGGCAAGTCGAATGGCTTGCGAAACCGGCATGGCAGCACGCACACCGAGAGCGCGCGCAGCATAAGTGGCTGAAAGCACCACACCACGCCCCGAGCCATGCCCAACAATCACCTGCTTACCAAGCAGTGTTGGATTGTCGCGCACTTCAACTGAGGCATAGAACGCATCCATATCCACGTGCAAAATGTTGCAGCCTCGATCATCTCCGCCGGCGTGCAATGGCGATGGGATATCGAACTTCACAACAACCCTCTCGGTCGAACATTTGTTCGATAAGTCTATGTGTTTGGCATGAACCACTGCAAGGGTGGTTCTTAATCAATCACCTGCACCCGTTCAAGACATAAAGGTATAGTTCCATTTACTCAATCTCCGACAATGAGGTGAAATGACTCCAGAATTGACAACGCCTGAGTCCCATGAAAAGGGACTGCGTACTCAGAGTTTGAACTTGCTTTCAAGCATTGTCATTGGAGTCTCCTCAACGGCACCAGGCTATTCCCTAGCGGCCACACTCGGCTTCATCGTCTTTTACGTGCGCTATCAATCGCCTGCGATTATTCTGCTAGCCTTCCTACCAATTTTGTGTATCGCTTTTGCGTATCGCGAACTCAATCGCCAGACTCCTGACTGTGGCACAACCTTCACCTGGGCTACTCGCGCTTTCAACCCCTGGGTTGGCTGGATGGGTGGCTGGGGACTCGTTGCGGCAGGCGTCATCTCCATGGCAAGCGTTGCACAGATCGCTGGCAAATACTTTTTCCTCATGCTGGGCAATGATGGTTTTGCAAGCAGCACCCTTTGGGTAACCGTGGCTGGATGTAGCTGGGTCATTCTGCTTTCTTGGGTGTCCTATTTAGGTATCAATGTTTCGGCCAAACTTCAGCAATGGTTACTCGCCGCTGAGATGGTCATCCTGCTCTGGTTCAGCGGTGTCGCACTTTACAAGGTCTACAGCGGTCATGCCGGTGCAGATGCCATTCGTCCGAGCATCAACTGGTTCAATCCCTTAGCGGTGACTGCGGGACATGGTGGCTTCTCATTTAGTGCCCTGTCAGGTGGCTTACTGTTAGCCGTCTTCCTGTACTGGGGCTGGGATACAACGGTGTCCCTCAATGAGGAGACCGATGAGCCAGACAAGGTTCCAGGACGCGCAGCAGTCATCAGCACGCTCATTTTGCTGGGTACTTACGCGCTTGTGGCAGTGGCCTGTCTGGCGTATTCGAGCGCAGAGCCGCTATCAAACAGTGAAGATGTGCTGGCACAAATTGGTGCGCAAGTTTTGGGAACACATTTCGACAAGTTTCTCATCTTTGCAGTGCTGACTTCTGCCGCCGCCACCACCCAAACAACCATCATGCCTAATGCCCGCACGCTGCTGTCCATGGGTGCCTACGATGCAATCCCTCGGAAGTTCGCGAACATTCACAAAGAAAACCTCACGCCTGGGTTTGCCACAATTATCACGGCCACAGTGTCCATCGCTTTTTACGCGGGTCTGACCATGATTAGCGAAAATGTCTTGGGGGATGCGACTGAAGTTGTTGGCCTTCTCGTGGCTTTCTACTATGGGCTGACTGGTTTTGCGGCCGCATGGCATTTCCGCAATAACGCGGGCCACACCTGGCGAACCGTTTCCACGAGAGTCATCCTGCCCTTCTTCGGCGGAGCCACTCTCTTAGCAGTCTTTGTCAAAACAACGTTTGATGACTACAACGCAGATAACAGCACCACTGTGCTGAGCATTTTCAATCACCGAGTTGGTGGCATCTTTGTCATTGCGGTAGGCACACTGTTGCTTGGCGTAATTTTGATGCTAGTCATGTCACGCCGGTCACCGGCATTCTTCCGTGGACATACGCTGAATCGACACACTCCGATCATTGTGGCCGAACATGTCTACGCAGAAGCAGATCGTTTTGGTGTGCCCGATGCCACTATCGATGAAAATACGGTTATTCCACCAGATGCACACCGCTAGCTTCGATTAAGAATCGAAGCCCATTCCGAGCCAGTCCAGTCCACGCAGCCACACATTGCGCTTGCCGAGATTCTGGTCGGCACGATCGAGTGACCATCTGGTGAAGTTGATGCCCGCAGAACGAATTGGTTCGGGTGGAAATGGAATCGGAAGCGTGTTGACCATGCTGAGTTTGCGGCGCTCAGTATCTCGATTTAGCACGAGATCGATACTCACCTGTGCGCCAAATCGGGATGCACCAACACCAAGCCCTGTGTAGCCGGCAACATAGACAACTTTGCCTTGCATAGCTCGACCCCAGAACGCGCTGAAGCGTGAACATGTATCAATCGCACCGCTCCACGCATACTCAAACTCAAGACCTTCAAGCTGAGGAAAGGTGGAGAAGAAGTGATCTGCAAGCTTGGGCCATGACTCCATGGAGTGTTCATACTCAGGACCAAATCCGCTGCGGTAATGGTACGTGGCATCGTAGCCACCCCAAAGGATGCGGCCATCCACAGTCGGTCGGTAATAGTGGAACTGGTTGCCCGTATCGCTAATCCCTTCACTGCCCTGCCAGCCGATATCTCGATGCTGTTCGGGTGAAAGAGGCGCGGTCACGAGTACCGAGTCATACACCGGAACCATCAAGTACTTAAGCCTGCGCAAGAGCGGCGGATAGGCATTTGTCGCAAGCACAACTCGAGGAGCACGCACACTACCAAGTTGGGTTTTGGCGAGCACTGATTTACTTTGGTCGTCTAACTCTTCTACTTTGCTGTTCTCATAGATGCGCACACCTTTAGACATCGCGTAATCACGGAGCCCCCATGCCAGGCGTGCTGGATCACAAATGGCGACACTGTCTGGATCAAATAGGCCGCCTTTAAAAGTAGGCGAATTGAGGCGGGATCGAGTTTCGGCTTCATCGAGCCACAGCAACTCTTCACCATATTCAGCAGCTTCTGAAATAAAATCTTGAAGGCGCTGAATTTGATATTCCTCGGTTGCCACATCAATTTCACCCACGCGCTGCCAGTCGCAGTCAATGTTATTCGCTTGGATGAATGCCTCAATTGCATCTAAATTTTCGTGACCCATCCGAACAAGGTCATGCATATCTTCAGGCCAACGCAACAGTCCGTTGGCAAATCCATGAGTTAAGGACGCTGCCACAAATCCACCATTGCGACCCGAAGCTCCATGAGCAATGGCTCCACCTTCGACGACCACGACATCCAGCGAAGGATCATGGGTGATTGCTTCAATTGCCGCCCACAAACCGGTGAATCCCCCGCCGATGATTAACAGATCAGCTGACAGCGCTCCGACTACTCGCGCCCGATCATCAGGCGCATCAACGTCATCAAGCCAATACGGACTGTTCTTCACATTGGCCAGTGACGGCAACACATGCGCTGAAGCTTCGTGCGAAAAGGACATACATTTCCTTGTTGATTCTGGTTAATCGAGAGAAACCATGACGTGCTTGATGCGCGTGTAATCTTCGAACCCGTACATTGAGAGGTCCTTGCCATAGCCCGAGTGCTTGAAGCCACCATGTGGCATTTCAGCAACAACTGGGATGTGGGTATTAATCCAGACGCAACCGAAATCAAGTGCGTTAGACATGCGCATAGCCCGACCGACATCACGAGTCCAGACACTTGAAGCAAGTCCATACTTCACACCGTTTGCCCACTGCAGCGCCTGCGCCTCATCAGTGAACTTCTGCACAGTCATGACCGGACCAAAGATTTCATTCTGAATCATTTCGTCATCCTGACGGAGATCAGAAATTACAGTTGGCTCGATAAAGTACCCACGATCGCCTTGACGATGACCGCCGACATTGACCGTTGCATGGTCGGGAGTGCGGTTGATGAAACCAAGGACTTTCTCCAGTTGCACTGCATTGTTCACTGGTGGAACAAATGCATTCGCATCACTCGGACCGCCCTCAAATGAGGTAATGGTGTTACGAGCTTGCTCATTTAGCGCTGAAACGAAGTCATTGTAGATCCCTGCTCCTACTAGAACTCGCGTAGCAGCGGTGCAGTCCTGGCCAGCATTAAAGTAACCCGCAACAGCAAGCCACTCAGCAGCAGCCTCGATGTCTGCATCGTCGAACACAATCACTGGGGCCTTGCCACCAAGTTCTAGGTGAACACGTTTTACATCCTTTGCAGCAGAACCTGCAACCTCCATGCCAGCACGCACTGAACCGGTTACCGCAACCATCTGCGGAGTCGGGTGCTCGACTAAAGCACGACCAGTGTCACGATTGCCCGCGATAACGTTAAACACGCCTGGAGGCAGGATGTCGCCCATGAGTTCAGCCATACGCAAAGTCGACATAGGCGTCGTGTCTGATGGCTTGAGGACCACGCAGTTACCGGCTGCGAGCGCAGGTGCAAACTTCCAGACTGCCATCATCATGGGGTAGTTCCAGGGTGTTACCTGACCGATGACACCGATGGGTTCCCGGCGAATGATCGAGGTAAATCCCTTCATGTATTCGCCAGCCGAACGCCCTTCAAGAATTCGCGCAGCACCCGCAAAGAAGCGAATTTGATCAAGCATCGGCGGAAGTTCTTCTTCCATGGTCACCTTGATCGGCTTGCCCGTGTTTTCAGATTCGATGCCAACGAGCTCTTCACCATGTTCTTCAAACACATCTGCAATTTTGAGCAACATCTGCTGACGTTCTGCAGGTGTCGTTTGACGCCATGACTCGAACGCATCGTTTGCCGCCACATAAGCTCGGTCAACATCGGCGGCACCTGATAGTGGAGCTTGGGCGAATACTTCACCAGTGGTTGGGTTAATGACATCCGTGGTTTGGCCGTCTAGTGCATCAACTAATTGACCATTTACAAAGTTTTTGGCCGAGCGGGTCATGGAATCCTCCATCAATCAACATTTTCTAGTGCCATAGGTGACGGGCTAAGTTTCACCCTATGCCGTGTCGTGACCGTATTGCGACCGCGCCACCGATTTATGCCGACATTTTACAAATCTGCACGAAATTCGAAGAGAATTCTCGAAAACTTCTACGAATACGCTTGCAACGTGCACGAAATTCGCACATCATTGACACATGACTAGAGTTGTCGGACTTGATGAGGTTTCCAAAGCCATCATCGAGCAGCTACAAGCAGATGGTCGACGTCCTTACGCCGCAATTGGCAAGGCAGTCGGCCTCTCAGAAGCAGCTGTACGCCAAAGAGTGAATCGCCTGCAGGAAACTGGCGTGATGCAAATTGTGGCAGTAACAGATCCGATGCGCGTTGGCTTTAGTCGCTCCGCCATGGTTGGTATCGAGGTCGACGGAGACATGGAATCTGTAGCAGATTCCATTGCTGCTCTTCCAGAAGTTGATTACCTCGTCATCACTGCAGGCAGTTTCGACATTCTCGCCGAAATTGTATGCCAAGACGACGATGCTCTGCTTCAGATCATTAACCGTGGCATCCGTGCACTCCCCGGGGTCCGGCGCACGGAAACTTTCATGTACCTGACTCTGCGTAAGCAGATCTATGCATGGGGAACCCACTAAATCTATTGAGGGATAACCATGAACGTTTTCGACGAACAAGAAAAGAAACATTTAAGTGACGTTGCCCGAGACAACTTGTGGCTGCATTTCACGCGACACTCGGCCTACGAACAAGGCGAAGAAATACCGATCATTGTCAGAGGCGAAGGTGCCCGTTTCTTCGACATCAATGGCAAGTCATACCTGGATGGAATCTCTAGCCTCTTCACAGTGCAGCTAGGACATGGGCGTACCGAGCTAGCGGAAGCCGCTGCCAAGCAGGCTAGTGAGTTGGCTTACTTCCCGCTGTGGTCCTACTCACATCCAAAGGCCATCGAACTGGCTGAACGTCTTGTCAACTACGCGCCAGATAACTTAAATCGCGTATTCTTCACAACCAGTGGTGGCGAAGCCATTGAAACTGCTTGGAAAGCTATCAAGATGCACTTCAAGCTCACGGGCAAGCCGATGAAGCACAAGGTCATCAGCCGCAACATTGCTTATCATGGGACGACCCAAGGCGCCTTGTCTATTACAGGCATTCCAGACGCCAAAAAGTTCTTTGAACCGCTCGTGCCTGGTACGCATCGCGCGCCTAACACCAACTTCTATCGCGCTCCACAACATGGTGACGACATCTTGGCCTTTGGACGCTGGGCTGCCAATCGTATTGAAGAGGCCATCCTGTTCGAGGGTCCCGACACTGTCTCTGCTGTGTTCCTCGAGCCAGTGCAGAATTCTGGCGGATGTTTCACCCCACCACCGGGCTATCTCGAGCGAGTGCGCGAAATCTGTGATCAATACGACGTCTTTATGGTTGCTGACGAAACTATCACTGGCTTTGGACGAATCGGTGACATGTTTGCCATGAATCGTTATGGAGTTCAACCGGACATCATCACGTGTGCCAAAGGTATGACGTCTGCCTACAGTCCGATTGGTGCCATGATTTGCGGAGACAAACTATTCGAACCGTTTAAGAAGGACAAGACGTACTTCGCCCACGGCTACACCTTCGGTGGACACCCAGTTTCAGCAGCTGTGGCGCTGGCCAACCTTGACATTTTTGAGCGTGAGGGCATCAACCAGCACGTTCTGGACAACGAGGGCAAGTTCCTGTCAACGCTTGAGAAACTCAAGGATTTGGACATTGTTGGAGATGTTCGAGGTGCAGGTTACTTCTATGCAATTGAACTTGTGAAAGACAAGAGCACCAAGGAAACCTTCAGCGACGAAGAATCTGAGCGCCTGCTACGTGGCTATTTGTCCAAGGCGCTTTTTGCTGCAGGTCTGCACTGCCGTTCAGATGATCGTGGCGACCCCGTTATTCAGTTGGCCCCACCGCTATTTGTCGGGCAACCTGAATTTGATGAGATGGAGCAAATCCTCCGTCACGTGCTGATTGAAGGCATGAACATCATCTGATTTTGACAAAAAAGAGTCTCACGGCAATCTGCCGTGAGACTCTTTTTTTGCTTTATTTAGTTGTAATCAATTGTTCCAGTGATCTTGACCTTCATTCCACCGGAGCGGATGTCGGTCGGAACCTTGAAGACCGCTACAGTCACTGGCTTTGAAGCAGCTGTGCCCTTCGGCAGCTTGATTGCATCGACTCCAGACTTTGCTGAATAGTTACCAAATGACGTCGCATCAATCGAGTAGGTCAGCGTCAGCTTCGACAGGTCAACGACCTTTGCGACTGCCTGGTAGTTCGTGCATTCATACGCAACCAAAGTTGAACGTGAAGCTCGGTCATAGGTCCACTGAGTTGCATCCTGCAAGGTGCACTCCGTGCGATCGTCATCATCCTTCAACCTAACTGCGGCATCGTTCACCTTAGTTGTAACACTCTCGTCGATGATTCCGCTGATGGCGACGCTTGACTTTGCTCGCACATCTCCTCGGACTGTACCGATGTTGAAGTACCAGTTACCTTCGCCAGTTTTCGCATCGGGTGCGTTGACAGCAACTACCGGAACCGGCACTGCCACACCATTAATTTGAATTTTGGACATTACCAGGCCACTGATATTGTTGTCGCTCTTGTCCTCGACCAGAAGGCTAACAGTGGTCAGCTTTGTTGCAGGATCATAAGAATACGAGGCGGCGTTACTTTTCACCGTGTAACCGCTTGGCTTCTTCACTCCCGCAACAGTGACTTTCGTTGCCGGGACGACATCCGCTGAACCCTTCACCTTGATGGCAGAACCAAATCGAACATCACCAGGCCACAGGAAAGCCTCTGGGTCATTCATACCGGAGACGCAAGCGCTTCCCTTTGCTGGCACTTCTACATACTGAGTACCCTTAGCAATCTTGGTCACTGGGCCGATCCCCCAAGTCCAGTTAAGGTCAAGGTTGACTGCCTTCTTGGAAGAATTCTTCAACACAAGACACAATGCGGTCTTGTTCGAATTGGCTGGGTCATACCGGGTCGGATCTGCATCTGAGTAATCCCAAGCGCCTGGATCAAGAGCGCCCAGAGTGATGCCATCTGGCAAATCTAGATCACTCGTCTTGAGTGAAGACGCCACAAGCGGTGCTACCTTGACGACGAGCGGTGCCTCCTGGTGATCCACACTGAAGTTGGTCGCTGAGTAGGCCACCCGAACTGTGGTGTTCTTTCCGGCTGGCAAAGCCCAGACCTTGCTGGAGGTAAGCGCGATACCGTCAAACTTCATTTTGGAAGGTGCCAAGTACACAGGCTTCTTCGCCTTAGGACGCATCGTTGCAACAATGGCCGCACCGGTGCCCTTGCGAACGATGTTCACCTCGCCTACTGAAACACCCTTGGTTGCCATAAATGTCGTGAAGGAATCTGACACTGTTGAGGTGAAGTGCATTTTCGCCGTTAGACCGATGCTCTCAGCAGTTTGCAAATCACCGAGATCAGAAATTTGTGGATCGGTGTTTGGATCTAGCGAGAAGCAGGTCGTATTCCCATCGTCTTCTCCAAGGTTGAAAATCTGATCGTCAAGGGTAATTGTCGTAGGAAGTCCGTTCTGATTGACCGAGATTGCAATGTCTGTCATCGAAATGGAATCTTCCGCATTCAGACCATTGAGCATGAAGCATCCGGTGGTCAGACCTGTTTTTGGATCATAAGTTGAAGCAAAATTCTGGTCCACAGTCACGCCAGTGCCGGCAGTATCGTCCACCGTGACATCTACGTTAGGCGCGAGCAAATCTGCAGAGATGGTGATGGAATTAAAGGTGTCATTTGTAATGTATGTGGCGACACGCGGATTCGCCGGCAGACAAATACCTCCACCGGTAGTGCCATCGCCATTATCAGCACCCTCCAACATGTAACTTTCAGGAAGTTCATCAGTGGTGTTGAAATCATCCGTAGTCACAACGATGCGAATGTTACGCAAGTACGCATACTGCTCTTGATCCACACCACCAACGCTCATGCAGATTGACGTGTAGCCAGAGTCAGCATCGGTAGATGCGTATGGACTACTGACCGATGTGCCAGTCGGTCCGACAACACCCGAAAGGTCAAACTTTCCTTCAACCACACCAACGGAACCGGTTCCGGGATCTCCGCCACCGTCGCCACCGCCGTCACCGCCGCCGTCACCGTCGTCCAGGGTGAATGTGCCAGAAACTGAGATCGAATCAAAAGCAATTGGGTCCAATAGGTTCGTAGCATCTGCTGGAACTGCAACGCAAAGGTCACCAATAATTGTGCCTGTACCGTCGTCGTAGCCATTTGTGCTGTATGACTGACTGTCCGAGTAACGACCATTTAAGGTATCCGAAATAACAGTAACTGCGACTCGATCAAGCGTCGCCGACTGACCATCGTCTAACCCGTGGACGACGAAACAAACAGTTCCCTGGTCACTGACGGGTTCGTAAAGAGCTTGGGCATCCCGAAAGCTAAAGCCATTCGGCGCTGTGATTCCAGAGAGTTTAATCGAGCCCGCGTTGTCAGCGAAAGCAGGTACGGTACCCGCCAACACTAAACCTGAAAGCGAAAAAACAACTGCGGCAATTTTCTTGGAACTGGCATTGTGCGCGTGCGGACGGTTCATAATGGACCGGCATCCCTTCATGGTCCGCGACAGCTAGACACAAGAGCATCAATGATGTTCAGGAGCTAGCGGTCACAGAATAGTCATTACAATTGCATTCTTGAGTCTAGGGGCAAATTACCTGCATGGGCAACACTTCAAAGCCCTCCACATACAAGGTAACCTGCACGGTCATCTACTCGACAGCCGCTACCAACGAGACAGATTCCACGCCCAAATTTCGACAAAAACAACAACCACGCCGACGCCTGTGGCAGATTTTGGGAGCCCAGACAAAAGCCGCTCGGATCCCTGTCTCAGTGGTTGGGCAAAACTTGGTGCCAAGAATGCGACGCTACAAACAAGAGCGAGCAACACACCGATGGGATTTAGGTGCCAAGCTGAGGAAAAATCACCTGAGCACAACGCGGCTAGGGCTCGAGTTGAGCCGCAAAGCGGGCACGGATGACCGGTCAGGAGTCGAAATGGACACAGAATTGGTCCATGCTCAACCCTTCCACTCACCCAAAGGAAACGCATAAACAGAACAGCACCTGCAAAGAGAGCGACGCGAACTACTGGCGGAATAGTTGAAAGGCGCGGCACTGCCCCAGTCATCATCACTCGTTGATTTACAGGACGGTAGTTGTATCAAGTGATTGACGCGACCGATTCAAACGCGCATCCAAAGCCCAAAAACCAACGAGCATGATGAGAGATGCTACAAGAATCGCAAGCACCGTAATCAAGACCGAAACGTATCCATAAGTGATGACATCCATAAAGCTGTAGGGGTATTGATGAACGATTACGCCGCGAATCAAGGCATAAAAGATGTAGGCAATCGGCAAGTACAGTCCGGCAAGAACTGACTTGCGAGAGAACCATCCATGCGGACCTGCGATGACAAAGATGATCACTGTGAGCAGTGGGGTCAGTGTGTGTTCAAGAAAACTTGAATAAACATTGAGCCCTTGTGGCGGAAAATTAGGACCAATCAAAAGGTTGTAAACAATCCCAGTGACCGTAATCATCAAGACACTGTCGACCCGGAAAATTCGGAATAGCTTGCCGTCAAGTGCAGGATTGAGAAAGAGCAGAGTCATGACCACCCCGACCACAATCTGGCTCCAGATCGTGAAGTAGCTCAGCAAGTCAGTGATCCGGCTGAAAGCACCTGGCCAACCCGCGGCATGACCACCGTAAAGAGATGAAGTGGGGCTCGTGTATGGCTCTAGATAAAACAACTCGATGACGAAGGAAAAACCAAAGCCAAGCCAAGCGCTCAGGGCATTAAGACCGAATAGATTGCGACGAGTGTTCACTGAGAGTGCCATG
>Ga0114962_10003349_pt1 | contig 13022 bp, 9 predicted proteins | sample C_130820_MF_Meta_FD_87017 | JGI IMG/M metagenome (GOLD analysis project Ga0114962, IMG submission 87017) | Freshwater microbial communities from Lake Croche, Canada to study carbon cycling - C_130820_MF_MetaG | ecosystem: Environmental > Aquatic > Freshwater > Lake | place: Lake Croche, Canada... | reverse complement strand
TGGATCCATCATCACAGTGCTATCTAATCCCATTTGTATATTGGTTTCAATAACAATATTTTTATATTGATTAAGATAAAGAGATTCACATTCCACAATCATTTCTCTCAATGATTCTTCAAGACTACTTTCTACCATTCTCATATTCATTCTCCCTGATGTAAATTTTGATAAATCTAAAATACTATTCATTATCATTAGCAAACGCTTACCTGATTGAGCAACAACTTTCATACTTTTATAGCGTTCATTTTCAGAAGACTCATACCAGTTTTCCAGTAATAATTCTGACAAATTTAATATGCCATTAATTGGCGTACGTACTTCATGACTTATATTATTTAGAAAGTCAGTTTTTATATTTAAAGCTTTTTCTAACTCTTCTGACTTTTTCATTAATTTAATGTTAGCTGCTTTTTCTTCCGCCAAAATTTTATTTTGGTATATTTTCCTTTTTTTGTTAGAACAAATCACTAGGTAATATATCGGAGCACTATAACTACCAAATATCGCTATCAAATTACTTGGTAAAATTGGATTATCATTAGTAAAATAAAATGCTAGGTATGCTAATAATACACCAGTCAATACAAGAAAAATATAAGCAACCCAGTCTACAAAAAACGTTAACGATACTATCCCAACCAATCCATTTATTTGCCATATATTTGATTGTGGGTTTTGAAAAAGCATAAAAAAAAAGAAAAATGGTAAAGAATAAATCAGAGTTAAATACCAATATATTGGCAAAAATCTTCTAACTGATTTTGGCCAGAAATCTTTAAGTATTAATCCCAAGCCAAGTGTAGTAACTATAACTCTCAAAGTTAAATTTTCATAGCCGGTAGGATGCGCTATTATCACGTTGAAGATGTAAAATCCTAAATAACAAACAATAGTTGCATAACCAAATATAACAAAAAAACTCTCAGATTCTTTGGCATCTTTTAACATACTTTCCCAAAGTTTACTGAACCAATTAGTAATTGTTTTGTTAAGCATGTTTTTATGCAACTAAATTAGATCTATTTAAAGTTCTGCTCATAAAATTATTGTTAAGTTTAATTACCTGACCATCATTTTTACTGTAAAGTACAGCTTCGCAAACCCCAATAAACAGCATCGCCATAAAAAATTGATACTGTATTAATGGTACGCTACTTCTACCACCACCACTAAAATTAACTGGAAAACCACAATTTAGTAAATATAATCCATTATAATAAACATCATCGTGTGTATTCCATTTTTTACCAGATAACTGTCTAAATTTTACTCCGTCAAATTCTCTATCAGATGAAGATACGCTTACTAAAGTGGCTCCTTCTCTTAAAGAGTCATAATAATGGTGACTCATTATTTTATTACCAGTGGCACCAATAATTATATCAAAATTGCTAAAATCAAGATGGTCAATTTCACTAAGCTCTTTAGTAGAATCGTAAGCTTTTGTATTATGTTGAGAACAATCATTTTTTAGCATTTTACGCACAGCTTTTCCGATTGCACCCGAACCAACTACTAAAATATCTTTAGAACTCATAGATGAAATGTTAAGCTTTGCTTCAAGATTATCCGTTATAGCTTTTGCAATTAAAGGAGATTCAAATTCTAATTTTGATCTAGATTGAGCCACATCAATCACTGGAAAATTTAATACCATAGCTGCTAATCTCCGATACCCCGATGATGTATATTCAACCCCACAAATATTAGTATAATCTTTAGCTAAATATTGAGCTGCAGCAATCAACGCTCCGCCATCATCTAATATAATAATTTTTGCATCTTTAGCAGGTTGCATTCTCTGTATTTGACTTTGTAAAAAGCTTGTAATCGACTCTTTGAATTGTTGATCAAATGATTTATCAGAATCAAACTCTATGCTTGATTTACAAACAAATATCCCCTCTTTAATCATGTTTTCCATGGTTTTCTCATCGCTAGAATAACATTTACCTATCAATGCAATATTATTCTCATCTAAACCAAGATTTATCATTGAACGAATCATCATATGTGCTGAAGGCAGGATATGGTGGCATGCTATAAGATATGCATTTTTTAGATGATCTCTGGGGAATAAATTTTCACTATATTCTATCGCCGGTAAAAGCATATGCCCTGAATAATGTACATACTCTTTGCGATCGTAAGAGTTTGGCTTCATATAATCACCATCAACTTTCAATTACAAAAACAATAAGTTAATTTTTATTTCATGTCAATCCTTAACAACACCTAATATATTTTTGTTATTTAGAAGATTTACTCTGTATAAGCGTGAATTTTTGAATCCTTTTAAACGCAAAACTTAGTTTATTATCACTCATGATAATATTTAACTGTTTTTTATTACTTTCTTTAATCCATGATAGGCTTTTAATGACTCTTCTCTAGATGCTTTGAGATTCACAATTGGCATTGGATAAGTTTTTCCTAAAGTGATACCAGCTGATTTTAAAATACGCTCATCAGCTTCCCATGGCTGAAATAAAAATTCTCTAGATAAATGCTTTAGTTCTGGTATAAAATGACGTGTATATTCACCCTCTGGATCAAATTTTTCTCCTTGAGTAATTGGGTTAAATATCCTGAAATATGGCGCCGCATCTACTCCAGATCCAGCAACCCACTGCCAACTTGCGCTATTATTTGCAAGATCAGCATCAACTAAGCAGTCCCAAAACCATTCTTGTCCGTAATGCCAATGCACTAATAAATTTTTTACTAAGAAAGACCCCACAATCATTCTAACCCTGTTGTGCATATAACCAGTTTGCCAAAGTTCACGCATACCAGCATCTATAATAGGAAATCCTGTTTTTCCTTTTTGCCATGCTTTTATAAAATTTTTGTCATTTTTCCATGGAAATTGATCAAAACTAGATTGAAAATTTTTTTGTGGCAATTGAGGAAAATGATAAAGAAGATAATAAGAAAATTCTCGCCAACAAATCTCGCTCAAGAACTGATCTACATCTTTTGAATAAGAGTAATCTATTGCTTTCTTAGCTTGTGCACCATACCAAACTTGATTAGGCGAAATTTCTCCAAAATGTAAATGTGGAGATAGCTTAGAAGTATTCTTCTTTGCAGGATAATTCCTACCATCTTTATAATTTAACAAATCGTTTTCTAAAAATTCTTGAAATTTTTTCTGTGCGCTAACTTCACCCACATCCCAGTAATTTTCCATTTTTTTATACCAATTTTTGTCTGGTAATAATTTAAATTCATCTAGTTTTTGGCTCGAAACTTTTAGTAAAGAAAGCTTTTGAGGTTTTGGCAATATTTCTCTAGGTTTAGAAGTACGTAAGCAACCATTACGATAAAACGGGGTATAAACTTTATAAAAGCTTTTATCACTTTTTAATATTTTCCATGGCTCCCATAGCAAAGATCCATTAAAGCTTTTACACTCAACCTCTAAAGTTTTTTTTATTTCCGTATCAGCTTTAATCCTCCAAGGCTCATAACATCTATTCCAATAAACAGCACCTATGTCATTTTCATTAATAAGATTCTTAAGTATAATTTTTGAATCACCCATATAAAAATTAAGTTTATTGTCTAAAGATCTGTCCAGACTCTTTAGAGAATTATACAACCACCATTTACTAGCACCGCCCATTTTACCAGCATTTGCAATCTCATCATCTAATATATAAATTGGAAGTACCAAACCATTTTTAGCAGCTTCAAAAAGACCAGGATTATCCGATAATCTTAAATCTTGTCTAAACCAAAAAATAGTAATTTTATTAGTCATTTTGTTCTTGAGATAAAAGTATATTCTATATACATACCACTAAATTTTTATAAAGGTCAAATTTTGTATGATTTAAAAACTTTTGATTTAAGCATTATGATATTTCACAACAATACTAAAACTTTTGTGAAGTTAACCCTGCTGAATTTGCAAACCGTTTTATATAATGAAAATGATTATCAAGTAAAGTAGTTAAATATGAATACCAAAACTAATCATTTAGAAATCTATATCATGAGTTGAATTATACATATCGCCCGCAATACAGATCATAGTATTGTTACTATCTTTTATTGGTAAAGACTGTAAAGATATTATATTAGTATCATCAGCTCCAATATAATTCTGAATAATCTCATGAGCATTGTGAGAAACTTGATCAATAATATTTTCTATCCATTTACCAGCATTGTCTCCAATGTTATCAGCTCCAATGTAATTCTGAATAATCTCATATATAGCCTTTGTAGCTGTAAGTGCTGATAGGACTTTATGAACTCTATCATCAAGGTTTATGTACTTTCTTGCCAGCGCCAAAAGTGGGCCTGCTTGCCATACCAATATTCCTATTTTAAAAATATCTTCTCCCGCATCACCTATATTAGGAAGCTTAAAGATTGATTTAGTCTCATTATTAACTTCACCCTTAATTAAATATTCAACCTGATCTCCTATATATTCCGCTGGTCCAGACACTACAAACCAAGAAGCACTTATAGCAGCAAAACGCAATGTTATACTACTTTGAATCATATATGCACCGGTTATAGCGCTTAGTTTTATTGAATCCTCACATACATCATCAACATGATGATAAAAGAAATTTTTAGAAGTGTTAAAAGCATCACCTATAGAAATAGCTATCTGATTAAAGGGATTTTTTACAATATTTGATCTCATGCATTCTCATTTATAAATTAATAATTAATGAAAATTAGTATATAGAAAATTATTTTAGCGTCAATTACCTTTTTAAGAATATAATTACATTTACATATTAAGTTGGGGTTAAAGAGCAAAAATATGACTAAATTTTTTATTACAACTTTGGTTTAATATGGTTTCTAGCAAATGATAAATAATCTTCTTTTTTATTTTTTAGTTTTTTATTAAAAATTAAAATAGCATAAATTCAAAAATATTAAATCATTTATTGCTATATATTAATTATCAGAGACAAATCAATGACACCGAAAAGGTTCCAAAATTAAAGTATAACTCTTAATTTCTAAACTACTCTGTTTCAGTATTAGTATAGGGCTAATCTTAAGCACCTAAAAAGTAATAAGATAATAAGTAGTATTATAAAATTCAACAATCATAATACTTCTTACGTCAAAGCAGAGTTGGATAAATATATGTGCTAATCTAGCTGTATATATTTTAGTGATTAAAATAGCTATCACATTGGTGCAACCGGCGGGATTTGAACCTGCGACCCCAAGATTAGGAATCTTGTGCTCTATCCAACTGAGCTACAGCTGCACACTATTATCTATAACTAAATTCAATGATTTTGTCACCAATATTAGAAACTATCTTTTTGAATAATTTTATTCAAAACCGTATACTCAAATAAAACCTTATGATCAGTATTTTTAGATTTGCACAGTAACTCTAAATCTGTAAGCACAGTAATAATATCTTGTAATTGCATAAGAGAATATCTTTTAAGACAGTTCGTAAATTTTGGAACATATTTAAAAAAAACTTGTGGAGTAATCTTTTGCATTGCTTGCTCTAATGTCATGCCATTTTTTATAAAACTCTGCACTTTAAGCAATTGCTGAAAACACCTAGCAATTGATCTGATAACAGTAATAATGTTAGTTTTACTATCCAACAACTGTCTTAGCCTTAAATCAAAATCCGTACTGTTTCCTAAAGCAACATCAAAACAAAAATCATCAATTGAACAACTACCTGACAAGCTTATTAATTTTTTTGTCTGTTCAAGAGATACTTTACCTGTCTCTTGAGCAAATAATATTAATTTATCCAACTCAGATAACAGCACTAAACGATCAAAATTAACATTTGCTACCAAATAATCTAAAGTCTCTTTATCTATATTAATTTTATGTTGTTTTAACTTACTTTCAACGATTGCTTTAGTTGTTGCATATTCATCGTGATAACAAGCAATAACTGCTAAGTTTTTTTCAGTTTCAAAAAATTTTCTGATCGCAGCATTTGAAACTAATTCTGAAGCCTTAAATATTACAAAAACATCATTATTTAAATTCAACAATAAATCTTTAAACCATACAGGTAAAACCTTTTCTACTTCATTTATTAAAACAATTTTTTTTTCTTTAGTTAAACTATGAGAATTGAGTTCGTTATAAAGTAATTCAGGATTTTTTATAATTGAATTATATTGCAAGCTAGTAAAATTAAAGATAGTTTGTTCGCCTGGAATAAGTTTATTAATAATATTATCGACGGTTTGTGACACCACTCCGTAATCATTGCCATATACTAGCACTGACTTGAATTGTTTTATATTAGATTCAAAATTACGATAATTTATTTTCATGCTTTAGCGTTTTTTGATATTTTACTAGAGCTATAATTAAACGTTTTTTTATAGTAGACGCTAATTCTTGCAAAGAATTATCATAAGTTTTCTTTTCAAGGGCATATGTTGCGTACTCCGAAGATAATTCAGAAAAACTAACAGAAAACCTTATAACTCCTTGATCAATAATTTTTCCTGACAAAATTTCTTTTAAATTATAATTTGCGGTAATATTATGTTGCTTAGTTGTAATTGTACTATCCTTTTGTACTAATAAGCTAGAGATAGAATCAGTAACATCAATGGATAAATCAAAAAGCTTCTCAGTATTCATACCGTTTGGATCTAGCTCATCTTCAAGATAATTACGCAACTTATATGATTGCTCGCTTTTTAAATGAACAATCCTAATCTCTGATAATGAGCAATTAGATTCAGATTCAAAACTTGTGGAATAGATAGGTTTAAAACCGCAAGCTGCAAGTAAAACCATAATTGCTAAACTAAAATAAAAACGCATATTAAATTACTATATTTATAATTTTATTTGGCACCACAATAAATCGTTTTACTTCCTTGCCACCTATATGCTTAATAATTTCTGGCAGTTTTAAAACTTTATTTTTTATTTTATCTTGATCTTCTCCAACGGGTAAAGACAAAGTACTTTTCAGTTTTCCATTAATTTGAATCGCCATTACAATTTCGTCATCTTGCAACAGATCTATTTGTGGTTGAGGCCATTGATTGAAGGTCAAATATTGACTATTACCTAATAACTGCCATAGCTCTTCACAAACATGCGGTATCATAGGATAGAGTAATCTAATAGATGTTTCAACACCTTCCCTTATAACGGTTTTTTCCTCAGATTCAGCATCATTTAGATCAAATATAATATTTAATAACTCTCTAACTCTTGCAACAGCTTTATTAAAATGAAACTTATCAATATCTTCAGTAACAAATGCTATAGTTTTGTGAATCTTCTTACGTACCATTAAAAAATTATCAGAAATTTTATTATTAGTAATAGGTATATTCTTCGTTTCAGCAAGATTTGCAGTAAATCGATATAATTTACTAATAAATTTGAAGGCGCCTTCAATCCCAGAATCAGTCCATTCTAAATCTTTATCAGGAGGACTATCGGATAGCATAAATAATCTCGCAGTATCCGCACCATATTCTCTAATAATCTTTTCAGGATCAACAACATTTTTCTTGGATTTACTCATCTTTTCAATACGACAAACTATAACTTTTTGTTGATTTTGAGAGCTAATTAATCCTTGTTCTGTTTTGATAACATCATCTGGCAAAACCCAATTATCATTTTTATCCTTATAACTTACATGAGTGACCATACCCTGAGTTAACAAACTAGAAAATGGTTCATCAAGCTTAAAATAACCACATTTAGACATCGCTTTAGTAAAAAATCTTGAATAAAGCAGGTGTAATATAGCATGCTCAATACCGCCGATATACTGATCTACAGGCAGCCAATAATCACATGCCTCTCGATCAATTACTTCTTTAGTGTGAGGATTACAAAACCTAGCAAAATACCATGAAGACTCGAAGAACGTATCAAATGTATCAGTTTCTCTAGTCGCATCAATACCACATTTAGGACATTTTACATACTTCCAAGTTGGATGATGAGCAATTGGGTTGCCTGGTTTATCGAAATTTATATCTTCTGGCAATTTAACTGGCAATTGCTCCTCAGGAACTGGCACAATACCACAATGATCACAATAAATAATTGGTATAGGACATCCCCAATAACGTTGTCTTGAAACACCCCAGTCACGCAAACGATATTGGGTGGTTTTCTTACCAAGATTATTTATTTCTAAATACTCAATAATTTTATCTTTTGCTTCTTTAGCAGATAAACCGGAAAGAAAATCTGAGTTAATCACTAAATCACTGCTTTCAACTTTAATTGGCAAAACAGTATTTGGTTGATTGTGCTTTTCTATAACTTGAATAATTGGTAAATTATATTTCAGAGCAAATTCATGATCTCTTTCATCATGAGCCGGGCAGCCAAACAATGCCCCAGTACCGTATTCCATTAGTACAAAATTAGCAATATAAACAGGGAGAGTATGATTATTTAGAAGTGGATGAACCACCTTTAAACCCATATCTATTCCGATTTTCTCAGCTTTTTCAATAGTTTCTTCTGAAATTGCGGTATGATTACATTTATCTATAAAATCCTGAATATGCTTATTAGACTTTGCTGCTTTAATAGCTAGTGGATGATCATAAGCAATTGCACAAAAACTTGCACCAAATAAAGTTTCTGGTAAAGTAGTAAAAATTTCCAAAACATCATTAGAATTTTGAACATCAAATTTTATCTTGCAGCCAGTAGATTTACCAATCCACCGATCCTGCATTAATCGAACGTGCTCAGGCCAGCCAGTAAGTAGTTGCAAATCATTTAATAACTCATCTGCAAAGTCAGTGATTTTCAAAAACCACTGCGACAACTTTCTACGTTCAACAATCACACCAGATCTCCAACCTTTACCATCAATTACCTGCTCATTAGCAAGTACGGTATTATCCACAGGATCCCAATTTACCAATGATTCTTTTTTATATGCCAAACCATTTTTTAAAAAATCTAGAAAAATCTTTTGTTCATGTTGATAATATTCAGGCAAGCAAGTAGCAATTTCCTTAGACCAATCATAAGCTAGACCAATAGATTTTAATTGCCCTCTCATTGTATCAATGTTAGATAATGTCCATTTTTTAGGAAGAGTTTTTTGCTCAATAGCAGCATTTTCAGCTGGCAGGCCAAAAGCATCCCAACCCATAGGATGAAGAACATTAAACCCTTGACAAAGCTTAAACCTTGCTACAACATCGCCAATGGTATAATTACGGACATGCCCCATATGAATCTTACCTGAAGGATATGGAAACATCTCAAGGACATAGTATTTCTTTTTGTTTGAATCAACTTTTGCTTGGAAACATTTACTTTCCTGCCAAATGGTTTGCCACTTAGACTCGATATTCTTGCAATTATATTGCAATATGTTTTCAGTCATAAGTAATTTCTCTATCCACCAGCAACTTTTAATTCACGTGCATTTGTAAGAATTTTTTCCTCAAGATCAATAGCTACTTTTGGATTGACTTTAACATCATGCCATGAACTATTTCTTGAAACTTGTTTAAATATTGTAAGTTTTAGAGATTCAACTCGAAGCTCAGTTGAGTTAATAATGGCATTTACTTTGTAGCGTTCACCTGGAACACTTGGGTCTTGATACCAATCTGTAATTATAATGCCACCATTTGAATCAGCAGATGCAAGTGGCATAAAAGACAATGTGTTTAATGCTGCCTGCCATAAATATGGATTGACATTCATAGAGGCACCTGCAGATTTATTCTTATTAAAAATTGTTTTGACATTCGGATTACTATCATAAACTTCAATACCACCATCGCCACCAAGCAATGAACCAAAATCTTGATTACGACGTTGTGAAGCAGTTTCAGGATAAGAAGACTCTGCAAAGGCAGTGAATTGAAAAAAAATAACGAAAGCTGATAATAAATATTTGACTATTTTCATAAATTCTAGATCCCTTTTAAACAAAACTATGGCTCAACTTACAATAAATTCTCTTATCTTTCAATAACATTAGTTTATTATTATATTGCAATGCAGCAAAAGGTATGTTACCATTAAAAGTAAGATAACATTTTAATAAATAGGAGATTACAAATGTATACACAAAATCAAAGCATGTTTGCAGACTTCTTTAGAAACCTAGCTGATTGGAATATTTTCGATCCATCAAAAATTAATAGCAGCTTTAACGTTGACTCATTAATGCAAAAAAATAAAAAGCATGTTCAAGCTGCTACAAATACTCACCACTTAGTAATGTCCAACATGCAAGCAATTATACAAAGACAAGCTGAAATATTGCAAGAAAACACAGCACGTTTACTAAATTGCTGCAAAAAACTATCAACACTGAGTAAAACTGAGCAAGTAGTTGAAGAACAAACAAATTTTGTTAAAGATATACTATCTACAAACCTTGCTCATACACGTGAATTAATAGAAATGACTGCAAAAGCACAAATTGAAATAATGGATCATTTGAGTCATGAAGTGTCCGAAAATATTAATGAATTCGATAATCCAATCAAAACTAATAAATAATTAGTTCTTGATATATCCTAAGATATCGTTTGCCATTTCGGTTGCTGTTATCTTTGAATTGTAATATTTGATTAGCTTGCCATCTTTTCCTATAAAATAAAAGAAAGAAGAATGGTCGACCATATAGTTCTCATCATCTTTTGATGCGGCTGTAACAGCATAATAAACTCTAAATTTAGCAGCAATATTGTCAATTTCTTCTTTAGAGCCTGTCAATGGTATTATAGAAGGATTAAAGTGAGTAAAATAATCCTTAAGTTGTTCAGGAGTATCACGTTTTGGATCAATCGTAATAAAAATAGGCTGTAAATCAGAAGCATCCGCCCCTAGATATTTTATTACTTTGCTCATTTCTAATAAGCTGCTCGGACAAATATCAGGACAAAAGGTAAAGCCAAAATAAACTAATAAATATTTACCCCTAAAATCCTCAGATTTAACTAAATTTCCATTCATATCATGTAAAGCGAAATCTCCTCCCATGTCATTAGAAGCACTAATCATTCCACTAAGACCTGCTTTAGGCTTCTCTGGTACTTCTACATTAATCATAATTCCAAGCGATATCATTGCGATAATTACACTTAAAATAGTGATAAATTTAGTAGTTTTTGACATAAATAGCCCTTTATTCGAAGTTTAACTTTTTGTTAATGATCTTATGAGCAATTTAAGGCTATAAATAATATTAGTCCAGTAAAAAAATACCATCAATAATTATGTGCTGCTATATGCAAATGTTCATTATCTGCTTTTCGACCATATATTTTCTTGATTATTATACTGACTTGAAAGTGGTTACAGAAGGATCAGAATAACCCTCAGTAAAAAACTTTTCTAAATTTATTGGGTTTTACAAAAATATAAAAAAGCAAAAAGAAGGAGGCAGATGAATCTCTGCCCCCAATTTATTTTGCTATTAATTATTGGCTTACACCATGACCACCATGACCACTAGGTTTTTTAGGAGTAGCATCAGGCTTTGGACCAACTAACATTGTTCCACCAGGTATCAATCTTACTAATGATGCTGCTGAAGCTATGCCTTTTCTTACAGTAGATTGTTCAGTACTCGCGCTCGAATCTCTTGCTTGGACTAAAGCTCTAGCTTGCGCTTCTATTTCTGCTTTTCTAATAGCAGCTTTATTTTCTTCTTTAGCCTTTTGTTGTTCCGAAACTTCGACTATAGCTGGCTTAGGCCTTCCTATAATCCCGCTCAAATGAGCTCCTTTCAAGTCTTTAAAAATTTGATCGGTTAAAATACTATATTCACTTTCTATATAGCCTTTTAAATCGTCATTACCAACCTTGCAGCCATCAATCTCTTCCTTAGTAATCTTTTGCCTATGTATAAACTCAGAAGTTAATACTTTTAACTCATCTGGTTTTATATCTTTATGATTGTGAAGGAATCTTAATAGTTGCTCTGCTTTTCCTCTAGCTACCAGAGTAGGACCTTCAACAATAACAGGCTTATCAGCTACTCCTTCAACAACTATTGCTTTTCCATTAATCAAAGCAGTCATAATCTCTCCCGCCTTATGATCAAGACGCTCCACATTATCGTTTATCCCAAATACACCTGCTTTTTTCATAGCATTTATATTTTCTGCAACAGCTTTTATATCATGCCCTTCTTTGATATAACCTGAGCATGCTTTAAGCTCTTTTTCTCGTTCCTCTATAATATCAATCACTGCTGGATCAACTAAATTATAATCTTTCAGGAGTTTTGATAATGGCATAAATTCATCACCACCTTCAAATCTACTATAAAATAAAACTTCTGCATATTTTGGGTCATTAGTTAGCTTACGGCAATAAGCTTGATCATCCTTGGTTTTACTATGATTTACAATATATTCCAAAAATGCTCTTGCAGAATTAAGTGTAGGCAAAATCTCTTCAGCTGATTTTGCGCTTTTCGACGAGACTGAACTGACATATTCAGCGCCATTTGATTTAGTAACAATAGCAGGCTGTGGACCCTCTTTATACTTTTTAACAAAATCAAAAGCATCTTTCTTTTGACTTTCTTCCCAAGCAGCAATTTTATCACGGTATGATTTAACTGATTCAGTAGCTTTAGTAGATAGTTGATCAAGACTATCATTATCAACAATTAGCTTATGAGTTAGTTGTTGACCTTCTTTCTTAGGCGGTATCTCTTCTGTTTTAATAGATGATTTAGCAATACCCTTTAATTCTTTAATTAAGTCTTGAGTATAAATACCTGAACTCTCATCATACACCTTTAAAGCAGCGTCTATAGCTTTTTCCAATGATTTTTTGACTTCTTTCTTACCAGGTATATCAGCAGCATCAGCCATAGCATGGTCTAAAACAGTTTTTCTAACTTCAGAGCGTGTTATACCCATATCTTGTATACTATAGTCTCCAAGAACAACTGCTGCTTTCTTGGCTACCACATCTTTACAAAAATCTTCTAAAGATTGAGAAGCTTGAGTATCAGGTTTCATATAGCCAGGAACAACTTTAGCAGATAATGCTGAATC
>Ga0114962_10003348_pt1 | contig 13023 bp, 14 predicted proteins | sample C_130820_MF_Meta_FD_87017 | JGI IMG/M metagenome (GOLD analysis project Ga0114962, IMG submission 87017) | Freshwater microbial communities from Lake Croche, Canada to study carbon cycling - C_130820_MF_MetaG | ecosystem: Environmental > Aquatic > Freshwater > Lake | place: Lake Croche, Canada... | reverse complement strand
TCAATGCCGCCCTGCCGGCCCAACTTCGGGGCCGGCGGCCCCAGATCGTCGACCTGAGCGACCCGGACCAGCCTGAACTCAGTGTCAGCGGCCTCAATCCCGTGGTCGAGTCCGGTCCGGCCACGGCGGTGCGCCCGCGCGGCGGCCAATAGGCCGGCGAGCCAACCCACACAGGACGTTGCGCCCCGGCCGATTACCGGGCAGGCTGCACGCCAATCTTCGGCCGGTCCAGCCAACGACATAATGCAGCCGCAGTTCAGCGGCATCAGCCCCCAGGGTTCCACCCCCGACCCGGCCCTTCCGCTCCAGCCCCTCCCCCTCGAGGAGCTCCCTGACGGCCGGAACGGCACCGTCGCTCCCCTGCCCCCGCCGGCGCCACCCCAGGAGACCACCGCGATGAGCCAGACCGTGCCGAGCAGCAATGGCATCGTTCCCAGCCAGACGGCCCGGATCGAAGTGATCGGCGTGGGGGGAGGCGGCAGCAACGCCGTGAACCGCATGATCCAGTCGGATCTCCAGGGGGTGGGCTATCGGGTGCTGAACACCGATGCCCAGGCCCTGTTGCAATCCGCGGCTCAGCAGCGCATTCAGCTGGGTCAGAAGCTCACCCGCGGCCTCGGAGCCGGCGGCAACCCTGTGATCGGCCAAAAGGCCGCCGAGGAATCCCGCAACGAACTGCAGCAGTCCCTGGAGGGGGCCGACCTGGTGTTCATTGCCGCCGGCATGGGCGGTGGCACCGGCACCGGCGCTGCGCCGATTCTTGCCGAAGTGGCCAAGGAATGCGGCGCCCTCACCGTGGGCATTGTGACCAAACCCTTCAGCTTCGAGGGTCGCAAACGGCTCCGCCAGGCCGAAGAGGGCATCGCCCGGCTGGCCGAGCATGTGGACACCCTGATCGTGATCCCCAACGACCGGCTGCGGGAGGCGATCGCCGGTGCCCCCCTTCAGGAAGCCTTCCGCGCCGCCGACGATGTGCTGCGGATGGGGGTCAAGGGGATCACCGACATCATCACCAAACCGGGCCTGGTCAACGTGGACTTCGCCGACGTGCGCTCGGTGATGGCCGAAGCCGGCACCGCCCTGCTGGGGATCGGCGTGGGATCCGGGCGCTCCCGGGCCACCGAGGCCGCCCAGGCCGCCATGACCAGCCCGCTGCTGGAATCGGCCCGGATCGACGGAGCCAAGGGCTGCGTGATCAACATCAGCGGCGGCCGCGACATGACCCTGGAGGACATGACCACCGCCTCGGAAGTGATCTACGACGTGGTGGATCCTGACGCCAACATCATCGTGGGCGCTGTGGTGGACGACAGCCTTGAGGGCGAAATCCACGTGACCGTGATCGCCACGGGCTTTGAGAGCGGCGGCACCTACCGGCCGGAACGGAGCACCAGCTTCAACACCCCCTACCCGGCCGCGGTGAGCGAAGAGCGCGGGGCGAAGATTCCCCCCTTCCTGCTCAACCGCCAAACCCGGCCCGACTAAAAGCCGGTGACCCACCATCCGCCCAGCCACCAGGCGCGTGCAACGGGTCTGGTGGCTGGGCGGGCGGCAAGGCAAGGGCCGGGATCGCGCAGGGATCGGGCCGCAAAGCGGTCCGATTGAGGGGTGCGCTGGAAACCGGCGCAGTCGTAGCGCCCAGGAATCAGCGGCCCTGAAGAGGGTGACCCGGAGTCCACGCCTGCCCGGAGCATCCCGTGTGGCTGCTCCCTTCCGGTCCTGACCAGATTTGGGCGTCCTGGCCGCGTGGGTCCGAGTCGGACTCAACCTAGCAAGGCCGGCTCCGATCCCTGCCTTCGGGTGGACCTGCTACGGGCTGCCACCATGGAACATCTGCAGCTCGTTCCGCCTGTGCCCCAGCGCCCGCATGACCTGCTTCTGCGCAAGCAGGCCGGCCTGCCGATCAGCGTGCTCACTGCCTGGGATGCCCTCTCGGCGGCGATCGTGGCCGAGGCCGGCGTTGATGCGGTGCTGGTGGGGGATTCCCTGGCGATGGTGGTGCTCGGCCACGCCACCACCCTGCCGGTGACCCTTGAGGAGATGCTGCACCACTGCCGGGCCGTGGGTCGCGGTCTGGCCCTGGCGGCTGGCAGCCAGCGGCCCCTGCTGATCGCTGATATGCCCTTCCTCAGCTACCAATGCGGCGCCGATGACGCCGTGGCCGCCGCCGGCCGGGTGCTCAAGGAAACCCCGGCCGCCGCCGTGAAGCTGGAGGGCGCGGAACCGGAAACCCTCACCGTGATCGATCGCATGGTGCGCTGCGGCATTCCGGTGATGGGCCACCTGGGGCTCACACCGCAATCGGTCCATCGGCTGGGCTACCGCCGCCAGGCCCAGGATCCGGTGGCCCAGGAGCGCCTGCAGCGCCAGGCACGGGAGCTGGAGGCGGCTGGCTGCTTCGCCCTGGTGCTCGAACACGTGCCCGCTTCGGTGGCGGCCACCATCAGCGGCCTGCTCACCATCCCCGTGATCGGCATCGGTGCCGGTGATGGCTGCGACGGCCAGGTGCGGGTCACCGCCGACCTGCTGGGGCTCACCTCCCGTCAGCCCCCCTTTTCGCCTCCGCTCCTCGATGGGCGGGGGCTGGCCACCGAGGCCCTGCGGGGCTGGATCAGCAGCCAGCGCGCTCCCACCAGGCAAGGCACTCCCGCAGCACCCCATTGCTGAGGGCCAGCCCCTGCGGGTCACTGAGGCGCCAGCGCGGTCCTTCGATGCGCAGCAGACCCGCCCGCTCGTAGGGCTGAAGCCGCTCCCGCAGGTCGGCCAGGGCGGCCGGATCGATCGGCTGGGCGGCGGCGAGGGCCTTCAGGTTCACCCCCTCGCGCCGCCGCAGCCCCACGAGCAGCCGCTCATCGAAGGGCATGCCGGCGCCGGCGGCCGAGCCAGGAGGAACCCCGAGCCGATCCTCCAGCCCAGGACCGGAAGCGCTCACACCGGCTTCGGTGGAGTCCAGCCAGGCGGCATAGGCCGCTCGGGTGCGGGGCCTGGCCTGGCGCTCCCCCCAGGGCGCCGCGGTGGCCCCCAGGCCGAAGCCCCACCAGCCCACGCCGCTCCAGTAGACGCGGTTGTGGCGGGAAGCATGGCCGGGCAGGGCGTAGTTCGACACCTCGTAATGGCCATAGCCGGCTGCGGCCAGGCGGCGCTGGCAGATCTCCATCAGGTCGGCGGCCGTGTCCTCATCCGGCAGGGGCAGGGCACCCCGCTGCTGGAGGCGCTCGAACACGGTGCCGGGTTCCACGATCAGGTCATAGAGGGAAAGGTGGGGAGGTGCCAGGGCGATGGCCTGCGCCAGATCCCGCTCCCAGTGACGCAGCACCGCCTGCCGGGGCGGCGCGGAAGCCACTCCCCCATCCCCGCGAGCGATGCCGGCCGCCAGGGGAACCCCCTGGATCAGATCCAGGCTCCAGCTGCGGAGCTCCCCAGCCCGATGGGCCCGCTCAAGCCAGCCGGCGGCCTCGAGCAGGTCGTGGCGGCGGTGGCGGCGGCCGAGGCTGGCCAGCACCGCGTCGTCGAAGCTCTGGCCGCCAAGGCTCACCCGATTAACCCCAGCGGCCAGGTAACCGGCCAGCCGCGGCCGATCGAAACTGGCCGGATCCATCTCCAGCGTGATCTCGGCGGCCGGCGCCAGAGCGAAACGCCGCGCCAGGGCCTCCAGCAGAGCGCCCACCTGGGCGGGGGTGAGCATCGAAGGGGTGCCGCCGCCGAGATAGATCGTTGAAAGGGGAGGGCCGGCGGGCGATTGGGCGATCTCCCGATGGAGGAGCTCCAGGTAAGCGCCGATTGAGGCGGCGCCCGGTCCGCCGCCGCCGTCGGCCCGGTCCCCCAGGGGCACCACTGGGAAATCGCAGTAGAAGCAGCGGCGGTGGCAGAAGGGGATGTGGAGGTAGGCGCTGCGGGGAGGCGGCTGCTCCGGCGGCGCGGCGCGGCAGAGCGGGAAGGCGGCCGGGTGAGCGGCACAGGCAGGGCCAGGAACAGAGACCGCGTCCACGCTGACGCCTGGCGCTGCGGCGGCGGGAGAGTCGGACGGGTGTGGGTTCTCGGTCACGGCCGGTTACCCCCGGCGGCCGAATCGCCTCGGATCGGGCATGCTGCCTTGCTGATGTGATGGGCAGCCACGCGACCCCAGCCCCCTGGACCCATGGTGGACTCCCTCATCCTGCTGCTGTTCCTGATCTCCGGCGCCGCCACCGGCTGGCTGGGGGTGGATCTGCTGCCCGAATCCCTGCTCCTGCAGGTGAACAACCCCGAAGGGCTGCGCACCGTGTTGGGGGGGTTCGGGGCTTTCTTCGGCCTGCTGGCGGGCTTCTTCTTCCAGCAGCTGCGCAAGCGCCTGATGGCCCAGGTGCGCAGCATGCCCACCGACCTGCTGATCAGCCGGGCCGTGGGGCTGATCCTGGGGCTGCTGGTGGCCAACCTGCTGCTGGCTCCGATCCTGCTGCTCCCCCTGCCCTGGGAGGTGGTGCTGGTGAAACCCCTGGCGGCCGTGCTCAGCAATGTGTTCTTCGGGGTGCTGGGCTACAACCTGGCCGAGGTGCATGGCCGCACCCTGCTGCGCCTGTTCAACCCCACCAACGCCGAGGCGCTGCTGGTGGCCGATGGGGTGCTGCAGCCCGCCAGCGCCAAGATCCTGGACACCAGCGTGATCATCGACGGCCGCATCCGGGGCCTCCTGGAATCGGGGCTGCTGGAGGGGCAGGTGATCGTGGCCCAGGCGGTGATTGATGAGCTCCAGGCCCTGGCGGATTCCGCCAACGCCGAAAAGCGGGGCAAGGGCCGTCGCGGCCTCAAGCTGCTCACCGAGCTGCGCGAAACCTACGGCCGCCGTTTGGTGGTGAACAGCACCCGCTACGAGGGCAACGGCGCCGACGACAAGCTGCTCAAGCTCACCGCCGACACCGGCGGCACCCTGCTCACCGCCGACTACAACCTGGCCCAGGTGGCCCAGGTCCAGGACCTCAAGGTGATGAACCTCAGCGCCCTGGTGATCGCGCTGCGGCCCGAGGTGCAGCCGGGCGATGCCCTGCAGCTGAAGATCGTGCGGGAGGGGAAGGAGGCCGACCAGGGCGTGGGCTACCTGGAGGACGGCACGATGGTTGTGGTGGAAGACGCTCGCCAGCGGATCGGCGACCGCCTGGCGGTGACCGTGACCGGAGCCCTCCAGACCCCGACAGGGCGGATGGTGTTCGCCCGCTGCGACAGGCCCGCCGGCCGGCAGGGCGGAAAACCCGTGTCCAGCGGCGGACCGCAGCCCACCAGCCCCGGCTAGGCTCCCCAGATCACCCTGGTGACCAGCGGAGACGGCACGGATGATTCCAGCGATGACGGTGTCGGCCCCCTACTACGGCGATTCCGCCGTGATGCGAACTCCGCCTCCGGACCTGGAGTCGTTGCTGCTCAAGGAGCGGATCGTGTATCTCGGTCTGCCGCTCTTCTCCGACGACGACGCCAAACGCCAGATGGGCGTGGATGTGACCGAGCTGATCATCGCCCAGCTGCTCTACCTGGAGTTCGACAACCCAGAGAAACCGATCTTCTTCTACATCAACTCCACCGGCACCAGCTGGTATTCCGGCGATGCGATCGGCTTCGAAACCGAAGCCTTCGCCATCTGCGACACCCTGCGCTACGTGAAACCGCCGGTGCACACCATCTGCATCGGTCAGGCCATGGGCACCGCCGCCATGATCCTCAGCGCCGGCACCAAGGGCCAGCGGGCCGCCCTTCCCCATGCCTCAATCGTGCTGCACCAGCCCCGCAGCGGCGCCCGCGGCCAGGCCAGCGACATCCAGATCCGGGCCAAGGAGGTGTTGCACAACAAGCACACCATGCTTGAGATCCTTGCCGGCAATACGGGCAAGAGCGTCGAGCAGCTCTCCCGTGATTCCGACCGCATGACCTACCTCACCGCCGAGGAGGCCAAGGATTACGGCCTGATCGACCGGGTGCTCACCAGCCAGAAGCAGCTGCCCACGCCGCTGCCCACGGCCGCGGGCATCGGTTGAGCATCAGGCCCCCCAGCCGCCCCGCCTGAAACGCCCCCATCCCCGGGCGATTCCCTCCAGCCCCAAGGCACTGGCCGCCGCGGGGCCCCACCTCCCACCCAGCCCCCTGCGGGCCCCACCCCTCCACCCGAAGCCATGCCGATCGGTGTTCCCAGCGTTCCCTACCGCCTGCCCGGCAGCCAGTACGAGCGCTGGATCAGCATCTACAGCCGCCTGGCGGTGGAGAGGATCCTGTTTCTCGGCTCCGAGGTGAACGACGGCGTGGCCAACGCCCTGGTGGCCCAGATGCTGTACCTCGATTCCGAGGACAACAGCAAGCCGATCTACCTCTACATCAACTCCCCCGGCGGCTCGGTGACGGCGGGCCTGGCCATCTACGACACCATGCAGTACGTGAAGTCGGAGGTGGTGACGATCTGTGTGGGCCTGGCGGCCTCCATGGGGGCCTTCCTGCTGGCGGCCGGCAGCAAGGGCAAGCGCCTCGCCCTTCCGCACAGCCGGATCATGATCCACCAGCCCCTGGGCGGCACCAGCCAGCGCCAGGCCAGCGACATCGAGATCGAGGCCCGCGAGATCCTGCGCATCAAGGACATGCTCAACCAGAGCATGGCCGACATGACCGGCCAGCCCCTGGAGAAGATCGCCAAGGACACCGACCGCGACTACTTCCTCAGCGCCGCAGAAGCCAGGGACTACGGCCTGATCGACCGGGTGATCGCCCATCCCAGTGAGGCCTCCGCAGCCCCCGCCTCCTGATCAGCCCATGAACGCCGCCCGACGAAGGAGACAACGCAGGCGTTGGCCGTCTAGCCGGCTGGATTCCAGGGGGCACCCAGTTCGATTGCCGGCTTGCTGGGCCAGTTCTTCACATCCAGGGGATGGGGAATCTGGGGGGGATGGAGCTGGGTTAGGGAGCCGTCGGCGGTGGCGGCGGGAACATTGAGGCTGCGCCGGTAATAGGTGAGTTCGACCACCCGCGGCACCTGGCAGCCGGCCAGATCAACCACGCCACAGCAGTTGTTGGGGTGGACATGCACGCAATCAAATTGACGATTCAGTTTCTGCAGGACCGGCAGAAACACCATGTTCAGAAAACGGGCGCTTTCCATGCGCTCGAGGAAATGGAGCTCGAGCACAACAATGCGAAATTTGGCCAACACCGAATCGGAAGCGGCCAGCAGAGCCCCATATTCCGAACCTTCGATATCCATCTGCAGCAGCAGATCGTCACTGTCCCCATGGGGACTTCCCAGCACCCAGGAATCGAGGGATTGGGTCTGGTCACCGTCATAGGCCCCCAACCACAGGGGGCTGAACACCTGGTGGCGGGGATCGAGGTTGAGGGACTCCGCCTGAACCGAGGCGTCGCAGAGATAGGAAGGAATGCCAAAGCGGTCGGCCAGTTCCTGCTCCAGGAGCATGCAGCTGGCCACCCCCGGCGAGAAGCAGGCTGCGATGCCCTCAAGGTGATCCGGCACCAGGTAAGCGCCATCGCCTTCTCCTCCGATCCGCACCAGGGGGCGGCAACAGGCCTTGGGCACCATGAGCTGGAGCGCCATCCGCAGATCCGGCTCCAGGGAAGGCCTGTCCCAGGGGGAAAACTCCATCAGCCGGTCGATGGCCATCTCATGGAGGAAAAAGAAGTCGAATCCCTTGGGAAGCCCGGCATCCTGACCAGAGGAGGGATCTGCTTGCATCACGGCGCACGGGGTCTGGGACTGGACGGGCGAAGGCAGCCGGCGTTCGCACCGCGTGCCGAGGCTAGGGGGGCGCGCTCCGGCACTTGGGTAGGCTCCTCCTTTGCCCCAGAGCGCCGCCCAGCATGGCCCAGCTGTTCTACGACCAGGACGCCGACCAGTCCCTTCTCGCCGACAAGACAGTGGCGATCATCGGCTACGGCTCCCAGGGCCATGCCCATGCGCTGAACCTGAAGGACAGCGGCGTGAATGTGGTGGTGGGCCTCTACGAGGGCAGCCGCTCGGCCGCCAAGGCCCAGGCCGACGGCCTTGAGGTGCTGAGCGTGGCCGAGGCGGCCCAGCGCGCCGACTGGATCATGGTGCTGCTGCCCGATGAGTTCCAGAAGGCCGTCTACGACGCGGAGATTGCACCGCATCTGAGCGCCGGCAAGGTGCTGAGCTTCGCCCATGGCTTCAACATCCGCTTCGGTCTGATCCAGCCCCCCGCCGATGTGGATGTGGTGATGATCGCCCCAAAGGGACCCGGCCACACGGTGCGTTGGGAGTACCAGAACGGCCAGGGCGTGCCCTGCCTGTTCGCCGTGGAGCAGGACGCCTCCGGCAGCGCCCGCGCCCTGGCGATGGCCTACGCCAAGGCGATCGGCGGCACCCGCGCCGGCATCCTGGAAACCAACTTCAAGGAAGAGACCGAAACCGACCTGTTCGGGGAGCAGGCCGTCCTCTGCGGCGGCCTGAGCGAACTGGTGAAGGCCGGTTTCGAAACCCTGGTGGAAGCGGGCTACCAGCCTGAGCTGGCCTACTTCGAGTGCCTGCACGAGGTGAAGCTGATCGTGGATCTGATGGTGAAGGGCGGCCTCACCGCCATGCGCGATTCGATCTCCAACACCGCTGAATACGGCGACTATGTGAGCGGCCCGCGCCTGATCACCGCCGACACCAAGGCGGAGATGAAGCGCATCCTCACCGACATCCAGGACGGCACCTTCGCCCGCAACTTCGTGGCCGAATGCGACGCCGGCAAGCCGGAGATGACCCGCATCCGCGAGCGCGATGCCCAGCATCCGATCGAGCAGGTGGGCAAGGGCCTGCGCTCGATGTTCAGCTGGCTGAAGGCGGCCTGATTCCCCTCGCTGTCAAGCGGGCCACGGGCCAACGCCAGTGGTGGCGGACTCCTAAGCAGCAGGATCGATGAGCACGGCATTCCTGGTTCCAATCGCCTGGACCCGTGGCCAGGCAGGATCAGCCCCCGCCCTGGCTTCCACCGGCTGGCGGGTCCTGGAGCGCTCCGGGGGCCTCGGCTCCCTAGTGGGCTCCCTTGGCATCGGCCTGGTCAGCCAGCGGATCGGCAAGACCGTGGCCCTGCCGCCGGAGGTGATGGCCTTCGGCCTGGCCGCCCTGCTGCTGCGGGATGAGCCGCCGGGGCAGCCTGCCCCAGGGTGACCACAGCCTCTTGCGCACTCCATCTCTGGCTCCTGGTGGCCCTGGCCTGTGGCCTGGACCGGCTGGTGGGCGATCCCCACGGTCTGCTCCACCCGGTGCAAGTGATGGGATCGGTGATCAACGGCCTGCGCACCGGGGCTGAACGCTGGGCCGGCGATCGGCCCCTCTGGCTGCGCCTGGCCGGGGGCCTGATCACCTTGGCGCTGGTGGGTGGCAGCACCGCCGCCGGCGCCGGCCTCGAAATGCTGGCCCGCCGCTGGCCACCCTTCGGCATCCCCCTGCTGTTGATCGCTCTGGCCAGTGCCCTGGCGGGGCGCAGCCTGGAGCAGGCGGTGGAGGCCGTGCTGGAGGCCCTCGAGGGGCAGGGGAGCGGAAGACTCGAAGACGCCCGGCGGCGGCTGGCCTGGATCGTGGGCAGGGATGTGGAGGGGCTGGACGAACAGGAAATCCTGCGGGCCCTGGCCGAGACGGCGGCGGAGAACGGCGTGGATGGGCTGTTCGGCCCCCTCTTCTGGATGCTGGTAGGAACCGCGCTGGGAGCCCTGGGAGGTCCGGGCCCCCTGGCGCTGGCCTGGGCCTACAAGGCCTCCAGCACCCTCGATTCGATGCTGGGGTATCGACGGGGGCGGTTGCGCTGGCTGGGCACCGCCGGCGCCCGGCTCGACGATCTGCTCACCTGGCTGCCCTGCCGCCTGGTGGCCCTGGGCCTCCCGGCCCTGAGCGGTTCTGGCCCGGTGGAGAGCTGGCGACGCTTCCGCAGGGCCCTGCGCGAGGGAGCGCCTGACCCCTCACCGAATGCGGGCGTCTCCCAGGCGGCCTATGCCCTTTCCGCCGCCGTGCAACTCGGAGGCGTGAACCACTACCAGGGAGTGGCGAAGGCCAAACCGGTGCTGGCCGCCGACTATGCGAACGCCGACCCGGCCGCCGTGGAACGCATTTTGGAGCTCAGCCGAAGGCTCGAAGCCGCCTGGCTGGCGACTGGTCTGCTGCTCTGCGGCGCCCTCAAAGCTCTCGGCGCAGCGTAGAACCAGGCTCAATAGGCGCCGCGGTCGCGGGGGTCGAAGATCACGCCGATGGTACGGGCAATGATGGCGAGATCGAGGCCAAAGGTGCGGTGGCTGGCGTAATGGAGATCAAGGGCAACCCGCTCCTCATAACTGAGATTGTTGCGGCCGGAAACCTGCCAAAGCCCAGTGAGGCCAGGGCGAACAGCAAGCACCTCCTCCATGCGGTTGCCATAGCGGGGAAGCTCCTGCCGCACGATTGGCCGCGGACCGACCACGCTCATTTCGCCCCTCAGAACATTAAGAAACTGGGGCAGTTCATCAAGACTGGAACGGCGTAAAAATTTGCCAAGACGGGTAATACGAGGATCGTTCTTGAGCTTGAAATCATTGCGGAATTCCTCCTGCAAATCGGGAGATTCCGAGAGAATGCGCGAGAGAATGCGGTCGGCGTCACGCCGCATCGTGCGAAACTTGATGCAACCAAAGCTGCGGTAATCCCTCCCCACCCTCTGCTGCACGTAAAACACCGGGCCGCGGGACGTGAGCTTCACCAGCAGGGCAAGAGCCAAAAACACTGGCGAACCCAAAGAGAGAACGGCCAGTGAAAAAATGATGTCGCCGCTGCGCTTGATCACACGCGAGCGCTTCGATTGCAGCTGAATCAGCTGATCCGCACGCAGAGCGAGATCGGAGCGGCCATGCGCCAAGCCTTCAATCACCGAGGAGCTGCGGGTCGATCGCACCGGTCGCGGAGCCGCGGCAGTCCCGAGTGATGAGAGCATCGAGAACCCGATCGGTGCATGAATCTAAGGATCGGTCGCGCTGAGACTCCAGTGAGCGGGGCCACTCATCCCAGAGGCACAGACGCCGCAGCAGCGCCCTCACGCCGCAGGCGCTCCCTGTGCTGCATCCAGTGACGCTCCAGCACGGCGGCCATGCGCTCCCGGAAACGTTCGGGGGCGAAGGTCTCCGCCCACTGGCGCTGGCGCTCAGGAGGCAGCCGCCGCCAGAGGGCCGCGGCCTCAAAGTGCTCCAGCGCGGCCGCCAGGCTGGCGGCGCTCTGCTGGGGGAACAGCAGACCCGTGGGATCCGAAGCCCCCTCCAGCAGGCAGCGGACGCTGTCCCGCAGGCCACCGGCGCCATAGGCGATCACCGGCGCTCCCGCCGCCATGGCCTCCACCGGGGCGATGCCGAAATCCTCCAGGCCGGCGTACACGTAGGCCCGGCACCGCTCCAGCCAGGCGTTGGCCTCGGCATCGCCACAGCGGCCCAGAAAGCGAACCGAGGGACCCGCCATCGCCTCCAGCCGCCGCCGCTCCGGACCATCGCCGATCACCACCAGGGGCAGACCGGTGCGGTTGAAGGCCTCCACCACCACATCGACCCGTTTGTTGGGAACCAGGCGACAGAGGCTCACATAGATGTCGCCACGGGCCTGGTTCCAGCGGAACCGATCCACCGCCACGGGAGGATGCACCACCTCGGCCCGCCGTCGCCAGCAGCGGCGGATGCGCCGGGCCGTGAAGCGGGAATTGGCCACCAGCCCATCCACCCGCTGGGCGCTGAGGGCATCCCACTGGCGCAGCTGGTGGAGCTGCAACCGCACCAGCGGTCCGAGGGGGCCGCGCGCCAGGGCGGAGCGCTCCAGGTAGGGGTGCATCTGATCCCAGGCGTAGCGCACCGGGGTGTGCACATAGCTCACATGCAGCTGGTCCGGGCCGGTGAGCACCCCCTTGGCCACCAGGTGACTGCTGCTCACCACCAAGGGGTGGCCGGCCAGATCGAGCTGTTCGATCGCCAGCGGCAGCAACGGCAGGTACTGCTGCACGTGGCTGGTGCCCCAGGGAAGGCGCTGGATGAAGCTGGTGGTGATCGAGCGGCCCTCCAGCCAGCTGCCGGGGCGGCGGCTCTCGCCATCCACCAGGGCAAACAGGCGCGGTCTGCTGCCCCGCTCCGCCAGCAGCTGATCCAGCTCTTGCACCACCGCTTCGGCGCCGCCCACCGAACGGGGCGTGAACCATTCGTGCACCAGGGCGATCGGGCCGGGAAGCGCGCTCATGCCGGACTCCCGCCTGGCAGGAGATTAGGGCGCCCGCTCGCAGGACCGGAGGAGCGGCCACGGCGACCCCTGGGATTCCCCCCGGTCTCCCGGCCTTCCTGAGGCAGTATCACGAAAACTCTCAGGTCCCCGTCCATCCCGCGGGAGCGACGGAAACTGTGGCCAGTGCGCGGGGCAAGCCGGCAGCGATGGCCATTCGAGAGCTGCTCGAAGATGCGCTCAAGGAACCCACGATCGGAACCACCGAGCGTTTCAGCTGGCATGCCACGCCGGTGGGCATCGCGGCCCTCTGGTGCGCCGGAGCCGCGCCTGCCGCGCCCCCCTATGAGATGGCCCTCAAGGAGGGCCTGGAGGTGGGCCTCGACCTGAGCCGGGAGGAACGGGAATTTCATCAGATCAAATCGGGCCTGGTGCTGCTGTTTCACTCTTGATGCCGATGGCGCTGTTCGGATCCCACGGCGCAGCGGTGGCTCCCGGCCGGCCCCTCGCCGCGCTCCGGTGCTGGGTCACCCATGGCCGCACTGGGGCAGCCCGGGACGCTCTGCTGCTTGCCCTGGCGCTCTCCCCCCATCCCGGTTCGGGCCAGCTGTCCCCCAACTGACAGCTCAATGGCAGGCCGCTGGCCTGTGGCCTCACCCCAGGCCCCGACACCCCCCCGGCCGCCAACGGCCTCCCACCACCAGCAGCCTCACGGTGATGGATGCCGATGGCCAGGCCTTCCGACTGCTGAAACAGGAGGCCCGCTGCCGCCAGCAGGGCCTCCGCAGCGATTGCCCGGCCACGATCACCCCCCGCAACGGCTTCGCTTCCCCCGTGCC
>Ga0114962_10003347_pt1 | contig 13023 bp, 10 predicted proteins | sample C_130820_MF_Meta_FD_87017 | JGI IMG/M metagenome (GOLD analysis project Ga0114962, IMG submission 87017) | Freshwater microbial communities from Lake Croche, Canada to study carbon cycling - C_130820_MF_MetaG | ecosystem: Environmental > Aquatic > Freshwater > Lake | place: Lake Croche, Canada... | reverse complement strand
TCAGTTGCATCGGCATTTCACAGCAGGCTCAATTTCATTCACTTACACCGTATTTCAGGCACTGTGACGCCGTTGTAACAAAGTTTTCCTTCGCTACCCAAGAGCAAATCGAAGCCTTCGCCGAGATGGAGCGCCTCCTCTCCGGTGCCCGCCGCCTGCCTCCTCCATGTCGATGCCCTCGACGACACCAACGGCAAAACAACCCTCTTCGAGCGCTGCCGCGCCACTGCCGAGTGCAAGGAATTCCCCGTTCGATGATCCGGTGGTGTCACTGCGCTCAACCACCGGCTACAGGATGAAATGCCTCCGGCATCATGGGAGCCAATTTGATCCCAGCGGGATCCGAGCTTGTAGCCGGTGGTTGAGCGACGCGACACCACCGGAACTCGGAGAGAAAATCCGCCGCCTCGGCATTTACCCCGCAATCCTCTTCTCCGCCCTGAGGCTTTGAGGACGTCGGCCACGGGTGCCTCGTCGCTGCCAAGTAGGTGAAATTGCCGAAGTTGAAATTCAGCTCTCTCTCACCCAATGAGCTGACTCATTTCCCAGCGGTGAGCGGGACTTCGCAGAAGGTGAGAGCGGCGATGCCATTTTCACCGCGCAACAACGTGCGTTGGCTCCATGAATTGCCGTCGATGTACGTGATATTCTGTGCGGCAGAAGCGGCCTTGAGCTTGAGGGTCACCGTGTTTCCATGGGATGCACCCGAGGCGATTTTATCCTTTTCGCCATCGAGGTAGAACTGGCTGGTGAGCGCGTTGTCCCATTTCACCGGTTGATCAAACTCTAGCATAACTTCGTCGCGGCGCGGACTGGTGAAGCGGCATGATTTGAGATCGGGCGGGGTGATCGAATTGGGCGGCTTGATGCCATATTGGTACTGATCCACCAGTGGGCTGATCAAGCGAGCGAGATTCACATAGCCCTCCGGTGGGTAGTGGCAGCCTCCGGCCGGCTCGATCCCAAGGGTCGACATGATGCTCATGTTAGAAAATAAACGTGGGAGTTGTCGTTGTACCTCACGCAGGCGGTTGTCCGAGCCATTGATGCCCATCGCGCAGGATTTTGGCCAGATTTGGAATAGATAGTAGTGCTGGATGTTCGGAAAGTCGTCCTTCCATGCGGCGGAGAGTTCGACGAAATATTTCTGATAGGTTTCCCATCCGAAGCCGCCGGCTGGTCCATCGGCGCCTTGGTCATTTTCACCTTGGTGCCAAAACAACCCGCGGATGCCATGGGTGAGCTTTGCTTGTTTCACCCGCCAGAGCAGACGCCCGTAGATGGTTTCGAGGTCTTCGGGATTTTCTGAGTTGCGCTGGTGGAGGTCGATGCGAGTCCCACCGACCGCGCCGTTGATGATGCAGATCGGGATCTTCTGGGTTTCCAACAAATGTTTTGCGAGTTCAAATCCCCAGAATCCAATCGCGAGGAGATCGCCCTTGGTGCGGCGAATCGCATTGCCCCAACGGATGCTGCTAGGGTCATCACCCGTGCTGCCGAAGCTGCGGATCCATTCGTTGGTTTCAGGGAACTCGCCTTTGCCCCAGTCGATCGATAGCGCATTGGATTGCCCGTCGATCACATAGGCGTCGCCACAAACCAGGTTGTTCACCTTGCGGATGATGGTTTCGCGATTGCCGGATTTGGTGCCAAGCTCGACTTGGTAATGAACGAGACCCGGCTTGAGTTTGATGGTGAACGCGTACGACTTATCCGCCCCAACTTTTGCGCTCTGGCCTTGGTAGGGCTTGCCATCTACATAAACCTTGATGAAGACCGAATCCGCGGGTTCCGTTAGAACTCCGTTGTAGATGAGGGTGCCTTCATTCTTGTCGTCGCGAGCATAGAATTGGTTGTCCTCAGGCTGTTCATCTTTCTCGGGTGTGCGTGCGATCCATGGGTCGGACTTGGGCTCGGTGACTTGGAGCGTGACGGTTTTGGTGACAGGCTGCCCGCCATTGGATAGAGTCGCCGTGACCGTGGCATTTCCGCTGTTTTGGGCACGGGTGAGGATGAGATTTCCGTTAGCCTCTTCCTTGGTGATTGCGATGCCAGACACGCTCCATTCGGTTTTGAGTGTGTTGCCTCCGTCGGATGGGAGTTTTGCGAGATTGGTGATCTGCGGGACGATTTCGATCGGTGTGCGGCCGTTCCATGTGGTTGGCGCTTTGAGGGTGAACTCCGGATCGGCGATGTTTTCGCGGATTCGCATCGGGATCTCCTTCGTCTTCGCGCCACTCGGGAAAACGGCTTTGAGGCAGAGCGTCGCAGTCTGGTCGACAGTGACGCGACCCGCATCGATTTTACAGGACAACTGGTCGGTGGCGATCGTTGTTTCTGTGCCGTTGGTTTTGAGAATCCAGTACAGTTTGATGGCGCCGCCAGCTCTTGCGGTGATGGTCGCGCTTGAGCCTTCTAATAGATCGATCTTCGATTGGGATAACTCGAAATCATTGCCGGGTTGAACGATCGTGCCGACGAGGGTTTGCTGAGGTTTTTGATTTTCGTACTGCAGCTTGATCCAATCGGGCGAGCGCACGACATTCGAAATACGTACTTCATCGATGTCGCCGATGAATTTGTAGTTGTTATACCAACCGCCGATCCAGAGGGCCGAGGTTTTTGGAATGTTTAGCTCAGGGTGGGTTGCACCTTCGAGTTTTCCATTGATATAAACGCGCGAGTCCTTGTTTTGGTAGGTGTGCACCACATGGTACCATTGTTTGACTTGCAGCGAAGTGTCGGCCTCCACATCGGCAAAGTAGCATTGGATGGCGATTCGTGGCGGACTAAGGAAATTCATCATCACCTTGCCGGGGCGTTGTTCCTTGCCCCATGCCACGATGGTGGTGTTAGGCTTTTCCGCTTGGAACCATGCTTCAGTGGTCATCGGTCCAGTGCCGGACGGATACTGGGTGATATTTTCTCCAGCAGAGATTCCTTGGTTCCCGGCAAAGTGGCGTGCATTTCCGACCATGCCAGCAATGGTCGTGGTGCCCTCGTCTTTCGAATTCACCGTGCCCAACTCATCCTTCACGGGGTCGCTCATGTGCCAGACGCTGAGGTAGGAGTTGGATTTGTTGAAGACGGCCGCTCCATTGGATTCGCTCGATGCGTTAGGCTTACCCCAGTGCATCTTGATTTCCTGGCGCTCGTTGCCTCTGACCGATGGAATGCGAATCCAGATGCTGGCTTTGCCTGCTACCGGGTCCCATTCCTCGATTTGATAGGCCAAGGGTTTGCCGTCTTTTCCCGAAAATCGAAGGTCTTCGCCGTGGGGTTTTGCTTGGTTGAAATCGAATCCTTCATGGCTTAGGCGTAAGAGAGCGGGGAAATTGTTTTCAGAGGTCGATGACGGTAAATTGGCGCCGTCCGGGGTGGTCAGGATCCAGATGGAACCCGAGTGTTGCCAGCCTGCAAATTGCGCGGATGCAGACTGCAAAAGGCCCGCGGCCAAGATGGCAGCGCGGAGCAGGTCCTTTAATGGGTAGGTTTTCATGGTGAAATTCGGTGATTGACCCCGACAAGTACAGCGGCATGGAGGCCCGTATTTCACTAGAAATCAAGGCAGGGGTCGATCAATCTGATGGATTGACGGATTGGGCTGCATTCTTTTTCCTTGGGGCAGTCCAAAAACCTTAGATCGCCACGATGATGATTTTATTTTTTTTCCGCCGTTTCGGGTTGCTTTCAATGATGGCATTTTGGGGGATGATGGCGCCTTTGTTCGGGGGGGCGATGTTATTGCCAGTGCTCAACACCCCCGTTGCGGACCGCAGTGGTTTAGCGGGCTCTCCGCTGGTCGTCGATGTCGCGGCGGCGTTTAAGATGGAGCCAATTGATGATCAGATCGTGCGCTTCACATCGTGGTTTAGTTCTGGAGGTGTGCCACTTTCGCTCGACATGGCGATCTTCAGCAACCGAACGCCGATCACGCGGCAGAATTTTCTCAAGTACGTCAGCGATGGTGATTTTTTGAATTCGTTCATTCATCGCAGTGTGCCGGGATTTGTGATCCAAGGTGGGGGATTCCGTCTTACCAGTGATGGATTAAACTATTTTTATGAATCCGTCCCAACGGATCCAACGATTGCCAATGAATTTGGAATTTCTAACACACTTGGCACCATTTCGATGGCCAAGCTGGGATCAAATCCGAATAGTGCGACGAGCCAGTGGTTTGTGAGCTTGGGGGGGAATTCGGATATCTTAGATCCACAGAATGGGGGCTTCACGGTGTTTGGGCGCCTGACGAAGGCCACTCTTCCTGTTGCTCAGCTTTTTGGAAACCCCCAGGTTTTTCCGACATGGTCGTTCGATTCTCCGTTTGGTGAATTGCCGCTTTTTTATGGATATGACCCTCAAGCGGGTAACCCCCTAAACAATGTGATCTTGTTCAATAGCGTCGCTCTTGCTGCCCTTCCAGCGGGGCAAGCTGGGAGCATATCGACCTTGAACTATTCGGTTATATCGAACAGCGATTCTGCCATTGCAGCGACCAGCATGCAGTCGGATGGTCAGTTGCTCGTCACTCCCTTCGCTGGGAAAACGGGGACGATTTCCATCACCGTGCGGGCGACGGATAGCGTTGGGAATACGGTGGACGACACCTTCAGCGTTAACCTGAGCGATACGTATTCGACTTGGGCATCCCGAAATTCGTTTGTGGGCGGTCAAAGTGGGATGACTCAAAATCCAGAAGGTGACGTCTGGAATAACTTACAAGAGTTCGCATTTCTCGGCGATCCAGCGACTTCTAACTCTCCAGCAAACGTGGTGTTCCAGGGGGTGACTGGGGTGACACAGAAATCCCTAACGATCACGTTCCCTGTTAGGAAGTTCACTCAAGGTCTAAGCTATGCCGTTGAGGCGAGTGATGCGCTGGCAGGGTCATGGACAGAGATTTGGAAGACCGCCGATGGGTTTGCGAGTTCTCGAGTGGTTTCTGCGCTGGATCAGGCCGACCGGACGATTCTTACGGTGAAAGATCTCGGCTTCATGAGTGGCCAGTCCAAGCGATTCATGCGCGTCAAAGTCACGCAGAACTAGGGGCGTGTTTCGGATCTGTTTTTGGTTATGCGGGTCAAGCTAGTGGATTCAGACATGGCCTGAAGTGCTGGAATCGAGGGAGTGATCGTGGTCGCTCAAGTACGAGGCGGAGAATGACTTTTACGTAGCTACCATCTCAAGAATGACATCCTAGCGTGTCAGGTCGCGCGGTAATGCCGATCGATTTTTCTTTTTTCTGAAGTCCTCGTCGGGGTCTTTAGAAGTGGCGGGAGTTGTTGTTGTCTTTGCGGGTGGAGTGGTTACTGCAGGGCGTCCTCTTTGCGCTTGGGGGGTAACTGCTTTTGGCTGCTTTTGTTGAACTTGTGTCTGCGGTGGTGGTTGTGTTTGGCGGGATGGCGTTTGCCGGACAGCGGGTAGTTTTTTCATCTCTGGGCGTGCCGGCGAGTCCTTTGCGGTTGGTGGGACAATACTGGGTGCTTTTTGGCGAGAGGGGATTTTCGGCGTCGCCTTGATCTCTGCTGCTGTGTTAGCTTCTTGTGTCCGTTTTGGCACGGGTGCTTCAGGGCGACTGGGAATCGAGGTCGCTTGGGTCTTTGTTTGAGTTGGAACGATGTCCTGAGTCACTGCCGGTTGCCTTGTTTTAGGCGTAGCATCCGCCTTGCGGTTGCCGCGGGCAGGGCTTTTGCTAGGAATGGTTGCTGGCTCGGTTGGGGTTGTGGGAGGAACTCGTATTTCAGAGGTCGAAGGCTGCTGCGGTGTCCCGTCTACACTCGGTGAGGTGGTTTTCGGTGGTTCAGGGTTACTCGGTTCCAACCTTGCAGGTGGAGCCCCACTTTTGCCGGGTCGGGCAGATTGTTTCGCGACGATCGGTGAACGTGCGATCTTGAGGCGGGAAGGCTCGGCGGCGGTTGTCGTTGCTGCACCTGCTGCAGGTGTCACCTGAGTTTCAAGTTGCTGACGCTCCGTGGTGATTTTTTGGATATCCTTGTTTTGCGACGCGAGGCGTGCGCGGTCTTTTGGGCCTACGGGTTGGAAACTTTGGTCGCCTGTACCCCCGTCGGTCACATACTGGTTGAGTGGTACGGCGAGATTGGAGTTGGTGCTGATTCCGGCGCTCGTAGCTGGAAGTGCTGCTTGAGCAGCATAAGTGCGAGGTGGTCGAGCAGCAGAATGATCGCGGAGGTTTTCAAAATTGCGAAGGCGGGATGCCTCCCAGTTTGGATCACTGCGGTTTTGCCAGCGCCTGTAGGCATAGATCGGGTCATACCCTCGGTTATTTGAGCGATAGGAAACTGAAGAGAAGTAGCCGCGGTCGCGATATTCAGGCCCGTAGTAGTCCCCGAAATAATAGTGGTCGTAGCTGGGTCTGAGAAAAAGGTGCTCTGCAAAAAGAGCGAGACTGATCACCGTGGTCGGGGAGTAATAAAAACTGGGTTGCCGGTAGGAGTCGTGTTCGAAATGCACCGGTGCAAAGATCATGCCGCGGCGGGCTACCGCGTAATCCCAGTAACCGTCGACATACACATAGCCATGGGGGGTCCAGCGGTAGTAGGAGGGCGTCCAGCTCCAACTTTCTCGAACCGTTTCCCAATATCCCGCCCTCCATGCATAGCGGCCATTGCGCCAGATCCAAGTGCCTGGAATCCAGGTTTGATTGTTAGAGGGAGCTTGGATGTTCGGCCCGGCTTCAATGCTGCGAGGAGGCTCTGGGAGATAGGCGACTTCTTTGGCCGCTTCGTCTTCCCAGTAGCCTGAATTCCATTGGTAACGGCCACCCACCTCCGCCCAATAGCCTGGCAACCATTGCCGCCCTGGTGGCAGGTTACGCCAAATTCCGCTGATCCATAAAAAGTCATTCTGCTCCTCATCCCAAGCCCAGTAGCCTGGAATCCATGCCACGTTTTCCCCTTTCAGGCGTTGGTCAGGCGGCACTTCATGAATCGCGCTTGGTGGTTGTGCGTTTACGATGACTCCGGGTTTTGGATCGAAGGATACAATCCCAGCGAAGGCCTCGTAAACTGGCCCCCTCGTCATGATTTCAGTGCCTGAAGTGCTATCGTTCTGTTGGGCTGACAGAAGTTCTGTCTGCGCCGGAAGCCATGCTAGCAAAAGAAAGGTAAAGCGCATGAGAAGTTTGTGTTGTTTTGAATTCATGGAATCTGGTATTTAAATTTTCAAAAGTTATTAATCATATAAATAAATTACAAATAAACGGATTAAATATTATATCTAATTATGTAAAGTGCAAATAAGAATATGAATGTGTTAAATACTCAAAATTCAAACAAACTAAAAACCGAAAATGATTTCATGAATTGCTTGAAATTTTTTCAAATCAGTGATATTTGAAAACTATCCCATGATGATTTTGCGTGGGATCAGTTGGTCCTAAATCCAAACAAATAAATCAGATGTTGTACACTGTCGCAGTTATTCTTGTTGTTCTATGGCTGTTAGGTCTGGTGACCAGCACCACCATGGGGGGATTTATCCACATTTTGTTGGTGATTGCCATTATTGTGGTACTCGTCAGAATCATCCAGGGGCGACGGATTCTTTGAAAAAGTTTTATATGGAAACTAAAGTTATCATTTCGATTTTATTGATCATCTTTGGTGTGGTAGTGCTGGCCTATTCAGGCATTACCTACACCACACCAAGAGAGACCGTGAGTTTTCTTGGACTCCTCATTGAAACGAGGGAAGCGCACTACATCCCCCCAATCGCGGGGGTCATCTCTTTGCTCGTTGGAATCGTTCTGCTATTGATAAAGCCAAGAGCGATCTAAAGGCTGAGAAATGAAAGACCTTCTGGGGCAATTAGGATTTGAAGATCGAGAGACCAGTTAGAATAGGGTGCCGCCGGCCGGACTCGAACCGGCACGACCGTGAGATCAACAGATTTTAAGTCTGTGGTGTCTACCATTCCACCACGGCGGCAATCAGGAAGATTCAATGATTTCCAGTATGATCCGGTAGGCATTGATCCTGTGAAGGTGCGACAGGTTATCTTTGTGAGCGTTCGGATGACAAGGTGATTCGGTCAAGGGCTCGCGCGATTCTCATGTGCAGGGATTAAAATAAAAGCATGCATCGGGTTGGCTTTTGGGTCTATCTTGTGCGCATGACTTGGAATGACCGATTTTTGGCTCTTTTTGACCGTTGTGCCGCCGCTTACAAGGGTGGGGATCATGATTTCGAGAATTATTACCGCGCCGAGGATTTTGAACTTTTTGCTGAGGTCGGCTATCAGCCGAGGGAGTTTTTCGACTTCGTCGAGGATTTTTGCGGTGAGGGTACCCCGTCGATTTCGACTGCGCTGTTGATTGCTGCGGTACGGCGTGATTATTTCTTGGTGGTTCAAAAAGGGGTGGTCAGTGACAAGATTTTGACCCGCGATGAGGTGCCGAGCTTCGGTGAGGAGCTAAACGGAATGACGTATTTGCCGCGTCTCATTGCCAAGGGACGCGCGAAGCTCCGTGGTGAGCTTCATCCCGACCTGATGTTCGGCTGTGGGGGGGATCGCAATTTTCTTCAAAAACATGGGGATCTGCATCCGGCGGATTTCCTTCGTCGGCTTTGGGCAGCGGGCGAGGATGACCAGAAAATCGCCGCTTGGATCGCGGGTCAGGCGTCGTAGTTTTTCATTTTTCTTGATTTTGAGGGAGTGATCTCGCTTGAACTCAAACTACGGGCTTGCTTCCACGCGGCTCGCAACCTATCCCCAACGCACCAACCATGGCTAGCACACCCATCATTAACCTCCGTAAAGGACACGCCGTTCGTCATAACAACGAAGTGTGCCTCGTCATTGAGCACGAATTGAAGACCCCTCCACGGATGGCGTCTTATGTCCAAATGTCGATCCGCAGCGTGGCGACCAAGAAAGTCTTCAACTTGCGCATGACCTCCAACGACAGCGTCGAGGGAGTGGTGCTGGAGCGCACTCCGCACGAATATTCCTACAAGGACAGCAGCGGATACCATTTCTTGGATCCGAGTACCTACGAAGATGCGGTGGTTTATGAAGATCTCATCGAAGGGGTGAAGAACTACCTCATCGAAGGGCAGATTTACAATTTGATGATTGCTGACGGCATTGTGGTCGCGGTGGATTTACCTCTGTCGATGGTGATGAAGGTCGCGGAGTCGTCCGAGGGCGTCAAAGGTGATTCGGCCAACAATGTTTACAAGCCAGCGGTGATGGAAACCGGATTGATCGTTCAAGTGCCGTTGTTCATCAATGTCGGTGAGAGAATCAACATCAAGACCGAGGACAATTCCTACACGGGTCGCGCTTGAGTCGTTGATTCCATCATTCGATTTTAGTTTCAGCGAGCGCTCCATTTGGGGCGTTCGCTTTTTTTAGGGGTGGAATCATTGCGAACATCATTGCGTCAATCCTTCATAAAAATTGATTTCCGCTTGATCTAAAGGAATCCATTTGGAACAAGCGGTGTCGTTATGAAACCTAATTTATGGTTCACCGCCATTTCGCTGCTGCTTGCGGCGCCATCCGGCTTTGCGAAATCCGAGCTGGAGACGCTGCGTGCGCTTTGTTCCGAGCAGGAGCGCCAGATTCGCCAATTGGCCGAAGAGAACGGAAAGTTGCGTGCGGGCGTGCAAGAGTCCGCCAAGCCTGAGCAAGAGGCTGCAGCGAAGCCAGTTGCGGTTGAGGCGGTGCCTACTTCGACGGTGACTCCAGCGGATGCAGGCCAGACTTATGTGGTGCAAGCGGGTGACAGTTTCGCAAAGATTGCTCGTAGGGCGGGTTCCACGGCTCAGAAGATCGCGGACGCCAGTGGGTTGAAAATCGACTCAGTTCTCCATCTTGGGCAGAAGTTGACCATTCCCGCAGCCACTCCGCCGGTGGCGACTCCGGCAAAAGAAGTGGCTTTGGAAGCGCCAGGAAAGTCGCACACCGTGCAAGCGGGTGAGACGTTCACAAGCATTGCAAAGAAGTATGGGGTCAGTTCTGCCGCTCTCATGGCCGCCAACCCGACGGTCCAAGCCACATCGATCCGGCTCGGTCAGCTGATCCGTCTCCCAGAGTCGCCTGCGGAGGTCAGCAAGAGTGGGAAAGATTCGAACGTGCTGCCTGAGACGGTTCCCGTGCTTCAGGCTCCAGAGGCTCCGGCGCCCCAAGTTCAGGCGATCGAGCCGCCTCCTGTGGCACCAGTGCCTCCCGCAGATCAAGGTGTAGAGGAGCCCAAGCCAGCGCCTGCGGCGGCGGTTCCCAGCAAGAAATATCAGGCCGTGGTGGTTGAACGCGACATGACCTTTGGTGAGTTTGCGGCACTGCATCAAACCAGTACAGAGAGGTTGAATGAGCTCAATGGGCTTGATCTCTCCAGCACGACGACTTTGGCGAAGGGATCAGAGATTTACCTGAGTCCCAAACCTTGAGTTTCGGGGCGGGAGGTAGACTCCTTGGTTACAACGGGAACATAAAAAACCCGATTCGTTGTCGAATCGGGTTTTTGAAAGGTTGAAAGTCGGGACTGGATCAGCCTTACTCTTCTTCGGTACCGGCATCCACCGAGATCGTGAGAGTCGCAACCACTTCAGGATGGAGGCGAATTTGCACTTCAGACTTGCCAGACTTTTTCACGGGCTTCTCAAGCTCGATGGCGTGGCGGTCGATCACGATACCGGCGGACTCAAGCTCCTTGTGGATGTCGATGCTGGTGACGGATCCGAATGCCTTGCCGCCTTGTCCGATTGAGAGCACGAATTTCGGCTTCAACTTGGTGATTTTTGCGGCGATTTCTTGGAGCCCGATGAGTTCCTCAGCTTCGCGAGCTGCACGGCGTCCTTTGAGGGCTTCAACGTGACGGAGATTTGCACGACTTGCTTCGAAAGCCTTACCTTGTGGGATTAGGAAATTCCGAGCGTATCCGGCACGGACTTTAACAACATCCGCTTCGGCACCAAGGCCTGCGATTTTTTCTTTGAGAATAACTTGTGCGTTGGCCATTTGAGTCAGAGATAAAAGTTCGTTTGGGGGGGCGGATTTAGGCTGCGTTTAGGGATGAGTCAAGAAGAATGAACACATAATCGGCATCTGTGCGGAAAAATCGTCCTCAACCGGCGAAATCGGCGTGGTTTCGGCTAATTCTGGAGTTCGCCGAGGGATTTCTTTTGGTACCCTTCATCGCGCAATTTTCTGAGGTATGCGAGGCTGCGCTGTTGCGCGAGCAGATCCGGTTGGTTTGTTGGGGTTGGGTCCTGGCCGTATTTTTTCCAAGGGCCGTAGGGGACTTGGCTCGCTTCGACAAAGCGCCAATGGACGCGTTTTCCCGAGCCCAGGCCGAGGTAATCGCGGATGGAGGGTGAGATGTCGATGCCGGCCGCACCGTTCTGGGTGTTTTTGGGCGGCTTGTTGCCGAAGACGAATTCCCAGTCATCGGTCACCCAAGGGCCACAATCTTCCCACTGGGCATAGCAACTGCGACTTCCGTTGTAAATTTGGACCCAGCGACCTTTGCAGACGGATTTCCCGGGCTCTGGCTGCATCCGCGCAAACCACGGGATGACTTTGGAGGCTTCAGGCTTGTGGGTGTGGGAACCGGTGACGTCGTTGTAAGGCAGGGCGACGTAAAATGGGTTGAGTTTTGGGATAAATCCTTTCGGGCGGAAGTCGCCAGTGGAATGGTTCGCGATACGACTTAACGGGCTTGGATCGTCCACCCCACCAAAGTTTTTGGTCCATTTTTGGTCCCAAGACGACATGTGGTTGGTCGTTGGGTTGCGGTTCGAGGGGTCCTCTCCGACCCAAAATACCGTGCAAGTGACACGGATTTTCCACGGGTAACGGATCGATGATGCGGGGACTTGGGTCGCAGCTGAGGAGGCGCGGGATCGATCGCCAGTGGACACGACCACTCGAGGTGCGGCAGATCCGCTGGTGGTCTGCAGATCCGCCATGGCAGGCCCTGCGCACAGGACGAGCATGAGAATGGACGAAAGTGGGTTTTTCAGCAGAAACGACATGATACGAAAAACGGCCGGGGTGGCGGCGAAGTGATCGGAGATTTATGGTGAACGAAAATTCACCATCGGCAAGCGAAAGATCGGTTGACAATCAGGGTTGCGGCGAGCGGGTGAATCGCTATCACAAGGCATGGCAAATGAGATTCCTGTGGCATTGACGATCGCTGGTTCGGATTGTTCGGCGGGTGCAGGAATTCAGGCCGATTTAAAAACCTTCCAGCACTTTCGCGTTTATGGCCTGACGGCGGTGACGTGTGTCGTTTCAGAGACGGCCAACATCGTGAGAGCGATTCACCCGGTGCCTGTTGAGATCATGAGTGACCAAGTGTTGCTCATGCTTGAAAGTTTTCCGGTTGCGGCGGTGAAGATGGGAATGCTTCATTCGGCCTTGCACGTCGAGGCGGTGGCTGAGATTTTTCGTAGCCATCCGCGGGTGCAGTTGGTGGTGGATCCCGTGATGATTGCATCGAGTGGTGTGGCCTTGCTGCAAGAGGATGCGGTGGCAGCGTACCGCGAATCACTGCTGCCGCTTGCCACGGTGATCACGCCGAACTTGCCGGAGGCAGAGGTTCTGCTCGGGCAGTCGATTGGCAATGAGCAAGCGATGGAAGTGGCGGTGCGGCGATTGGAGGAAATGTTCGGCGTCGCGGTTTTGTTAAAGGGCGGGCACTTGGGTGGGGGCGAGTGTGTTGATTTGCTGCTGGACCATGGAATGCTGCATCGGTTTTCGGCACCGCGAATCGCTGGAGCTGCTGGGCACGGGACGGGTTGCACGCTTTCTGCGGCGGTGGCGGCATTGCTTGCGCTGGGGAGGTCAGTTCCGCAGGCGGTCGGCCTCGCCAAGGATTATCTCGGCGAGACCTTGCTTCACTCGCTTGAATTTGAATCGGGCACCGGTTGCGTCGTTCACGCGCTGAATCAAGGGACGACCTTTGGAGAAAACGGGGCGTGACATTGAGCTGGGATTTCGTAGGCTTCTGACTTAGTTTATGGAGCATTTTCACTCACCAAAATCTTCGCT
>Ga0114962_10003342_pt1 | contig 13029 bp, 22 predicted proteins | sample C_130820_MF_Meta_FD_87017 | JGI IMG/M metagenome (GOLD analysis project Ga0114962, IMG submission 87017) | Freshwater microbial communities from Lake Croche, Canada to study carbon cycling - C_130820_MF_MetaG | ecosystem: Environmental > Aquatic > Freshwater > Lake | place: Lake Croche, Canada... | reverse complement strand
TGGTGTTGTGAATGTTCCTAATGCTCGTGATACTTATGCTCTCTTCTATGATGAAGATGCTCATCTTTGTTTTTCTGAATTTGTTGATGAATCGGTTCGTGAAAATGCTAAGCGTTGGAGGAAAGAAAGTGGTTCTTCTATGGGTCTTGGGTTTAAGGGTTTGGTTAAAATGGATGATGGTCTGAATGTTGGAGAATCTAATGCTCTTCGACTTTCATCTATTCCAAAAGGATTGAAACCAATTTGTAATATCATCTACAATAAAGATGGTTATACTCAACACTGTAAAGATTACAAGTCATATCAAACTTGGTTGGATCAACGCAATGAACAGCGCTGGATTGATGTTAAGTCACATGATCAAAAGATTGATGGTAAGAATATGATGCACTGTCGTAGATTGATGGATATGGCTCGTGAGATTGCTGAGGGTAAGGGTATTATTGTAAGACGTCCAAATGCTCAGGAATTGATTGATATTCGTCAAGGTAAGGTTGATCTTCAAACTTTGATTAATCATGTTGAAAATGAGATTAAAGAGGTTGATTTGTTATATAAAAATTCAACTTTACCGGAGTCTGTTGATATAAAATTGGTGGAGAGTGTTTTGGTTGATATTAGAAAAAAAGTGTATAATTTAAGCTAAAATGGATATGATAACTATTTTTTTCTCTGGATTTTTACTTGGATGTGTATGTTTGATGGGTGCGATAAAATTTATCGAGTACCTTCAATTAAGGAAGTTAAAGGATGAGCAGAATTCAATTTATAATGAGATTGTAAACTTAATCGGAACTAGTTCGGTTAAGTTTCTATCTCGATATAATGATACTCTAACTTTTAGAGTTGTCACTACATCAAAGGGTAAAGTTGATATGATAGTCTTTCTGGATAAAAAAGATTTAGGACTTTTCAGTAAAGGTGATTGTATCTTAAGTACGGAATATACTGATAAGGAAATAATTGATAGTATTTGCCAGAAATTAGAGGAATCTTATGATAGAGATTTGAAAGATTGTGTTAATATCATGGGTAATATAGTTGATAGGAAAACCATGACACGTATAAACCCTAATATTACTTTTCCACCAGCTTTTCCAGAGGTGGTTGAAGAACCAACTTTCACAATTGATGATATATTAGATAGAATCAATCAAGTGGGTATGGTTAATTTAACAGATGTTGAAAAAAGATTTCTTGAACAATATCAAAAAAGTCAAAAATGATAAAATTGAAATTGGTAGATGTGCTCATGAGTGAAACATTTGAAAGACTCAAATCGGGTATTTATTTCGATAACAATTTAAAACCCTATCGAAGAGATTTTCTTGAAACAGTTTTAAAATTTTATCAAGAAAAGGAGAGATATGAAGAATGTTCAGTCATTCGAGATCTCATAAAAAATAGATTTAATCATGACGATGTCTCAAATTTTAGGTACTTCTAGTGTACAAGGTGGACACTTTCAGATTACAACAAACGGATTATCTTTTATAGATGATGTTCCGGACGGAACAATAAAAGAATTAGATGAAATCTCCATAAATCGGAATGAGATAGTTCCGCAAAGTCTAATTGATGAAGCTCATTTACTTTATGAGGAAACTGGTATAATTCAATGTATTTATGACTTATCAGATAGGATTGCAATAAATAAGTATCGTCAGAATACAGATGAATCAAGGGATATAAAATTAAATATTCTATTAGATGGTAGATTTTATATTGATTCTTGGTATGAACTTGCTGAAATGCCTTCTCGGTTAACTTATTACGATACGGTTACTAAGCATACCGATTTATTTGAAAGACATAAGAATGTTCTTGAATATATGAACTCTATTGGTTTCAAGATTGCCAATCTTTTGGATAATGGAATATCAGACCAAGAGTTACTATGGGATTCATATAACAGAGAAACTCCGTATTGTAGTGAGTTTGTTCCGGGTGTTATAATTCGTGTTAAATCCAACTTAATGGTTGAAATGGTAGTTGTTAGTAATGGATCAAACAAAAAGTATTTTTTCTTCTATAACCCTGACCAAATTTTCAATATTTTGTGTGAGAATTCAAATATTGAATATAAGAGGGAATTAAAAATTAAAAATATATTAACATGACAACTGTAATTGATGAGATGAAACCATTTATTGGAAAACTACCTGATGAATTTATTTCTAAACTAGAAAACTTTCTTCTTAATAGGACTGATCTTTCAGCTAAAGAAAGACTTGAATTTTTCCAGATTCTTTCTTTGCTTGTAAAGTAATTTTTTTCTCCGTATATTAGCTTTATAAAATATAAAAATGGGTAAAGATAAATCTCCTTATGTGCCTAAAAGCTTAGATGAAACATATGTTCCATCTGATGTACCTAAATTAAATCAATATGATCGTTTACAAGCTCTCTTTTCAGAGAAGGATGCTGGTAAACTAACACCAAATGCCTCGGAAAAATTAGATTGGTTATTAGGTGAAGAAAAAGAACCTTTGATATTTGAAAGGTTTACTCAAAAAGTAAAATCTTTCTTCTCAAAGATTGATAGTATGATTTTCTCACCAAAATCTAAAATTGGTACGTCATTTCAAAGAAGGAGGAAAGATAAAAATAAATGGACATAATGTTTAATAATAGACAAAATAAATTAGTCAAAGACACTGAAACCGGCAAGGGACATTGGATCTCTCGTTCAGCAGTTGTTATTTGTTTAGTTGTTTGGAAATCGAAATTTCTAATCGTTAGGAGAGGAAAGTCGGTTATACAAACTGGTAAATGGTGCCTTCCTTGTGGATATCTCGATTATGATGAAACCATTGAGGAGTGTGCTGTTAGAGAGATATATGAGGAAACCGGTTTAGATGTAAGGAATTATATCAATATTAAAAGCCTGATACCATCACATATTATAACTGAACCAACAGTAACCAGGAACCAAGACTTGTGTTTCCATTTTAATATAGAAATAAATTCAGAAAAAGAGCCACCAATTAATATGGAAGTAGTTGATTCAAATGAAACTACTGATGCTAAATGGGTAGATATATCCGAGTTATCAAATTATACATTTGCTTTTAATCACGATAAAAGAATATTGAAATATGTTGAAGAATGAAGATTTTAATGTGACATATGATAAGTTTGTAGAACTTGCTATGGATGAAATGATCAAACTTGGTCAGTCAAAAAATGTAATTGAAGATTTACTTTCTTCTGCAAAGACTGATGAAATTCGGAGTGATATTTCCGCTGCTATTTCTCGTATTAGAGAAAGAAAGATAAACACGATTATAGATGAAAAACAGTAAAGATTTTATAAAATTATTTGACTTAAATGTTCCAGTTATGGAACATTTTGAGTATTATATTGATCAGATGTCAAAGACTGAGAAGTTTAAAGATATTAGGTCATTGATTTCGTTATTTGAAGAAGTTGATGGTAAAGTAGATGATATCTATGACTTTAAGATTAAGAAGTCACAAGAGGTTATTAATTTTATTAAAACTACCGATGCTTATACAGATTTATGTTATGATAATAATTTGTTAGAACTTCCAACTAATAAATCTTTTACATACGAAGAAGGAGTTAATTACTTATCAATAGATTTACGCAGTGCTAATTGGGTGAGTCTTAAAAAATATGACCAACAAAATCAATTGGGTGATAGTTATGCTGAATTTCTATCTAAATTTGGATTACCAGAAGTATTTGTTAGGTCTAAGTACCTCAGACAATTTATATTTGGTAATGTTAATCCTAAAAAGCAACAAAAAGTTCAAAGAAATTTGATTCAAGAAGTTGTTCGTGAGTATGAGAATCAGTTGAATATTGAATGTGTGAAGAATGATGAAGTTATTTTCTCATTTAAGAACTTTGATGATGTTAAATCTATAATGGAATCTATTGATAAATCAAAATATACAGCTAAGATATTTACAATTCAAAGGGTTGAGGATTTTAGAATTGATACTCACTATAACTCTAATGGTAATTTTTTATATCAGGAAATGGTTAGTGTGAATGGGCAACAGTTTTATTTAAAATTGAAGCAGTATATTACTGGTGAGTTATTGGATGTTAGAGATTTATACTTTAAACAAGATGGTAAATTGGGAATTTGGATAGTTGATGAATTAAATGTTTCGATTTAAAAATTAAAAAATAGGATTATGATAGATATATTTGATATTGATGTAGATTTAGCCAATATAACTTGTCACTCTGGTGGTGCAGGTGGTTCTGACTCTACATGGGAAAGTAAGGGTAAACTTAGAGGTGTTAAGACTAAAGCTTATTCATATAAAACTGAGTATCATAAGTCTCCAAATAAAGTCGAGATTTCTGACGATGATTATAACGAAGGAGTTATTGAGGTTAATAAGGCTAATAAGCACATGGATAGATTTGGTATTGGTAAGTATATGAATCTACTTGCTAGAAATTGGGCTCAGGTTAAATATTCTACACAGATTTTTGCTATTGGTACTATTGTTGATCCGGGCAAGAAATCACCAAAGGGGTATTACTCTAAATCAAAAATACAAACGGTTGATGGTGGAACTGGTTATGCCGTTATGATGGGTATAAATAATAAAAAGGATATATATGTCTATGATCAAATCAAGTTATCTTGGTTTAGATGGTCTTATTCTTCTATGTCTTTTATTAAACTGAATGAGGTTCCAGTTATTAAGACTCAAAACTTTGCTGGTATTGGTACAAGAGAAATTACAGCTGATGGTATAAAGGCAATCGAAGATGTTTATTCCAAAACTTTTTCATAAACTATTATATAAGTAGAATTAAAAATAAAATAAATAATATGGCTAAAGTATATGTAACCAAGCAAGGTTATCAAAAAATGCTAGACGAGGTTAATCATTTGATTAATGTTGAAAATAAGGAAGCGCTTGAAATGTTAAGAGATGCTCGAGAGAAAGGTGATATTTCTGAAAATGCCGAATATGAAGCAGCAAAAGAGCTATTAGATAACCTTTCTGCTAAAATTGCTAATCTTCAAAACAAAGTCAAAAATTGTGAAGTCATTGCTTCTGATGGAAATTGTGATCAGGTTAATATGTTATCAACTGTTCAAATAAAAAATCATGGAACTAAAAAAATGATAACATGGACTCTTGTACCTGAAAATGAAATTGATATTAAGAATGGTCGTATATCATTCAATTCACCAATTGGATCAGCTCTATTGGGTAAGAAGATAGGAGAAGTCGTGGAAGTTCAAGTTCCAGCTGGTAAAATGAAGTTAGAAGTTGTTAATATTGAATTTGACTACAAGTTCTAGTTATTTCTTTTTAGCAATATCAATGATTTTTTGAATCTGACTAATCACAACTTGTCCATTACCAGGTTTAACTTTTATATTCTTTTTGATTTCTGGTAGTGGTGTGCGTGACATTGGTCTTACCATACCATCCGATACTACTCCAGTATCATTATCACTTTTAACCATAGCATTTGTATAAACTCTTTCAAGTGGTCTTAAAGTTTGAGTGGTTGTGATATATATCGTGTCGTGTGTTACTTTTCCTAAAAGTCCTTCAATTTTAATATATCCATCAATCAAATCCGAGTTTTTCTTAACAATCGAAGTATTTTGTTCCATTAAGAGTTTATTCTGTTCAATTATAGGTTTACAATCATCAGTTGAATAATAGACTTTAACAAAGGTAATAGTTCCTAAGAATATAAGGATAAGAATTAGGGCTGTCAATCTAAATTTATTGTTAGTAAATAATTTGATTATTCCGGTTGTGTCAAGTGTCATTTGTTTTTTTCAATTTTTATATATATATTTGTATGTTAAATAGATTTTCTGATATGATTAATGAGCAAAATACATCCAAGTTTAAACTTTCATTGGATGTGCATGGTGTAGTTGATGCTCTTCCTGAGACATTTTCTTTCCTTTCAAATGCAATTATAAATTTAGGTGGTGAGGTTCATATTTTAACTGGTGGTTCTTGTGATTCGAAGTTAGAATCTCAACTTAAATCTCTCGGAATTAAATGGACACATTCTTTTTCTGTTTATGATTATCTTTTAGGAGTTAAAACTCCAATTGTTGGTGAAATTCAATTTCCAGATGGTACAATTCAAAAGAAGTTTGAGGATGGTGCTTGGGATAAGGTTAAGGCTGAATATTGTAGGAAACATGATATTACCTTACATATAGATGATACTCTTGCTTATAATGAACACTTCACAACTCCATTCGCTAGATTATGGAGTCATAATGGAAAAGTTAAATCTTCTAAGAAGGATGTAAGACATTTGACTTAATAGTTCTTTGGTATTGGCATATCACTTACCACTGTAATCTTAAAGTTTAATCCTGAATCAGAATCACTTCCATAAGTTTCATTAGAGTGGTAATTATTACCACCGAATGTTATTGGTTTAGGACCATACATTTGTTGGTATCTTCTTGCTCTTTCATCCGTTAATTTTTGTTCTTCTCTTCTACACATTTCCTCAAATGATAATCCATTATTTGGATCAATCGGGGATTCAGTATAAGTTTGTTGAACTGTAGTTTTATAACCATATTTACCTAATAACATTTCTCTTTCATATTGAGAAATATCTACTGGTTTAATTTCTTCTTGTTGTTGATCTATTATACGAACTTCGGGTCTTATCATAATATTATATATTATTTTTTTAAGTAGAAATCAACACAATTATATCTCTCCATATTTTTGAGCATATTTAATATCTTCTATTAGTTCGGTATCATTCCTCTTCTTGATACATTCCATGGTTTTATCGTGTAAGTATTTATTTAATACGGGACCAATAACTAAATATCGTTTTTTGAAATCACTATCTAACTTATTAAGATTGAAACTATATTTTCCTCTACTGTAGAAGACTTCATATATTGTATATTTTTTGCCATTATATTCGACAGTTACCTCTACTTGAAGGTCGTACCATGCTTCTGTTGGTGATTTTTTAGCATCAATCACTTTAATTTTTTCTATTTCTCTATAAAGAACATTTAGTTGATGAGTTTTTTCTTTAGAGTGCGTTTCTTGATAATCATAGATTATCTCTTGTGTTTTTTCTGGAATAGATTTTATCCTATCAACCATTTCAGATCTCTCATCACTCTTTTGGTAGTCAAAGTCAAATGGGTGGTTCTCATTTCTAGGTCTTATGTGTTGGTAATCTAATTTTTCCCCATCAATAACCCCACCTTGTCCCCAGTGAGTTCCCCCAGAGTATATACCCAATTCTGATGCTTTTTGTGTAATATAGTCCCAAGTGAGTCTTAATTTATATCCGTCTTTAAAATTAAATCGATACATATTGGCGGTTAGATTGTGTGAGTAGAATCCACCGGGATGTTTAGAACACCAATTGGTGTTTTTACCTTGTTCTTCTGCGGCTTTAAATGTTTTAACGACTTTAACTACCAGATTTTCATCTTGGTATAAGGTTGGCATTTCCTTATATTTTGGAGTTCTGTCTTCAAATAGTTTATATGTTTTAACATACTTCATACTTAATAACAATATTTATAATAAGCTTCTTTGATGTTATCTGGGACTGTCTTGAAATCAAGAGAGTCAAAAGATTTTGGCATCAATGACCAAACTTCTTTTATTAGATAGGGAGCTTTACCCACTGTATTCCATTTTTTTGATTCTTTAATAAAACGATAAAATAAAATATAGGATATAGATTTTTGGATTTCTTCTTCTATATTAACTGGTAGATTATATCTTTTCTCCTTTTCAACTGTCCTTTTTTCACAATCTAATTCAACTCCAATGGCTCTGTCAATAATTTCATCTACTTCACTATCTTCTAATTGAATTTTACCTTGGCACCATTCATCTAGCCAATCAACACATTCTCTACCATTATAGTAGTTATTTGTCCAAGCTGAGCATTTCTCAATCCATTGATCCATGTGTGATGATTCATGAGCTAAAACCGGACCCCATATCATAATATCACCTCCGATGCCACAAGCTAGAGTAGGCTCACCATTATCAATAAAATATCCAGCTACCTCAACTCCTGTTATATAAGGAACAGATTCGGTTTCTGGTAGTATTAATTTAACCCCATTCTCCTCAGCTGTCTTTTTAATATCATTGATAATAGCTTCAAATGAATTGCTTTCAAATAATTTGAATGATTTTAGGTATCTCATTCATTATATATTAACTTATCCGATTAAGAAATTTCTTTTCTAACCTATTAAGTGATTCCATTCCATTATCACATATTTTATCTAAAACTTTATCTAAGTCTAAGTTTCTGACTATGAATCTTTCAACAATAAATTTATTATCATAATTATCATTGATAATTAGTTTAAGTTCATTGCAGTAGTTAAAATTGAGTGCATCATCTGATATATCTTTAGATTCTATTAAAACTTTATTATCTAATAAAAGTTTTTCTAAAACTTTGATTTTATCTGGTTCAAAAGTGCAAACAAATACATCATTATCATCTCTATTAACAGTAGCCATGTAAGAAAAATCCTCTGGGTCTAGTATGTTCAGAAAAGATTTCTGAACCTTAGCAGAGTCTCTTATATCGAGAAGGTTTTTAATAATAAAGAGATGTAGTTGAGAATCTTTCATAAATATTTTGTATATTTACATTTTCTAAAAGGAAATGATATATATATAGTATATGAGATATGTAAAAAGTTTTGAAGCAAAAAAGCAAAAAAATGAACCATTAGATTATGAGAGAATTGCTCGTGATGAATGGGAGTTAGCAGATGAAAGGTCTTATATCAGTTTTGATAAGTTCTTTGATAACCTACCATTTAGTGAGTTCAATAAGTATGAATATGGTAAAATTCACGATGCCGGAATTAATGCACCTCTAACAAATAGTAACAGACACTCCTATTCAAGTTTCTCAGTGGATGTGAATGGACAAAAACTGACTTTTAGTTCAAGTAATAGTATTACCGCGCCTCCATATTTCAGTGACAATAAAGATTGGACTAAAAGAAATTTGATGATATATATCAGTGTTAATACTGGTGGTGCTTCAGGTGGGTCTTGTTATGATACAGGTGAAGATGATGGTGCTTTTCCATATGATGGAGAATCTATTTATTTGTCTGACTTTTTAGATTATTTGAAACCTAAACTCGATGTAATTCTTGAGGATTATGCTAACACTAAATCTTCTTCGGAATTGATTGAACTTTTAAGGACACAAGATTATAATTTGATACGCGAAGATTCATATTCAAACTATGAATATTATGGCAACTATGATGATTATGGAGTTTTATATATTACTCTTTATGACCTTTTCAAGTTCCTTGCTAAAAATGATGCTTTCTAATGTCAAATATACTTTTCATTGTTGGGCTTCCTGGGAGTGGTAAATCAGTTCTAGCTAAAAAGATTAATAAGGATAATGATAGTAAGTATCATATTATCGATGATCCTAAGAATTTCGATGAAGATATATCTCCTTATTTAGAAGAAGATTTAATTATTACAGACCCTAATTTATGTTTTCCAAAAAATCGGGAATCTGCTTTAAATCAAATAAAAAAATTATCACCTGATGCTAAAGTGGATTGGATATTTTTTGAGAATGATCCAGAAGCTTGTTTATTAAATTCACAAGTTAGAAATCGAGCATTGGCAGTTTCACTTAAACCACAGAGAAAAGTTTCTTCTTTTATAGAGAAACTTCATCCATTTTATATTATACCAGAGGGTGCTAATGTGATATCTGTTTATAAAAAATAAAATAGATTTGGTGGTTTGAATAAAAGTCCTTATCTTTGTATTGTTCAAACGGAGTAACCGAATACTCTTAAATAAAATCGGTGGTGGCGTTATTGAAATTCACGACAGAATTTCCTAAAATAAAAAATAGGAAATATGAAATATCAATCGCTTTATAAGTGGGAAAAACACAATGTTCTACAATTTATTCAACAGAACTATTGTAAAGATGAATTTGTCCTGGGAACAGGGTATGTAAATTCAGAATTTACGGTTAGTAGAATATTTAAGGATGTAGAGGGTGGAAAATACATGTACTATGGATTTGATAACAGGATAATTAGTTCACATCTTGATAATTTAGTACAGGATGGTAAACTATCAGTCAGATATGTGTCTAAAACGATGGAACCATCTATGTGGCACCTTCAAGGTGGAAGACCTAAGAATTTTGGGTCTAAAACAGTGGCAATTTTTACTTTGAAATAAATTTCTAAAAAATTAGAAAGGGAGATAAACTTTTTAATATATAGAACTATAAAAAACATACATTGCGGGATGGAGCAGTTGGAAGCTTGTTGGGCTCATAACCCAAAGGTCGTTGGTTCGAGTCCAACTCCCGCTACAAATAAGATTTGGAAGTTTGGAAAAATATCCTTATCTTTGTATTAACAAAATGGCGGGGTGGACTAGTGGTAAGGTCATCGGGCTCATAACCCGAAGCAATGTGAGACAGAGGTTCAAATCCTCTCCCCGCAACAAAAAAATAAAATAAAAAAGATTTGGCGGATTGAAAAATTCTTCCTATCTTTGTAGTAACAAATTAAAAAACAATATTAAACTTAAATAAAATGTCTAACACTATCAACATAACAATTACTTCTTCTTATGAAGGTTATGAATATGAGCAAAAGTTCGTAGTTGATAAGGCTATGTGTTTAAGTTAAATATAGAAATAACTAAATTCATAAAACCCGAATCAACGTAAAACTTGATTCGGGTTTTTTGTTTTATATATGGAGTGTATCGTCAAGGGCACGTAAAGTCCCCACAGTTTAAAAAATGGCGTACGGGTGTTTAGGAGGTTCAATTCCTTCCACTTCAACAAATTTAGGGAAGCGTCGCCACAAAGGTTCTGTAAAAACCTTCTCCTTTAACAAAATAGTGGATGGCTCGGAGTTTAGAGGTTCAATTCCTCCGTTTCCCACTAAATGTCGCATTCGCCTAGTAGGTTAGGGCAACAGGCTTTCACCCTGTATTCGAAAGATGTGGACCGGTTAGATCCCGGTATGCGATACAACATTGATAGGTAGTCCAAGTGGTCAAAGGCAGGGAGCTGTAACCTCCCTCTTCCAACGAAGTTCGGGGGTTCGAATCCCTCTCTATCAACAACTAAAATGCTCGGTTCGTCTATGCTGGTTAGGATAAGGGTTTTTCACACCCTTGAGGCGGGATCGTCACCCGCACCGAGTACTAAATGGGGAGTTATACCGTAAGTGGCAGCGGGACTCACTGTAAATGAGTTGCTTTTTCAAGCTCGGGTGGTTCGACGGATTAACCATTTAGTCCGCAAACGTAGAAAAGTCGAAAGACCATCATACGACTTTTGTTAGATATTTCCGAATTAGGATTTGTTGGAACTGGGAAAAAATATGAAGTTTCAGACAATTCAATCAGAAAATGGATTAAAATGTACGAAAAACACGGAAGTGATTTTTAATCCTTCTTGAATTTAATTACAAGATCCTCTTTATTATCAGCATAATGCTTTATTGTTTGTAAAGCTTTTCCAATTAAAAATTTATCAAGTTTACTAAATTTATCCCAATTTGTTTTAACAGCATTAATTAGGATATTTATAGTAAGTGTTGTGTCTAGCTTATCTTGATGGATAATCTCATTTAGTTTCTCATTTTGGTTGTACATATTTAATTATAGATAAAAAACTCTAATTGGTTTTTCAATATAAACTATATGAATATAGGTGTGATTTTATCAGCGGGGAATAGTTCTAGATTTAATAATTTGATTCCTAAACAATTATATCCCCTCAACGGTAAGCCAATCATCAATCACTCTATTGATATATTAAGTCAGACACTAAATGAGGTTATTATAATTACTAACTCAACTTGTTTTCCTGATATTAAAACTGATAAGAAGGTTTTAATTAATGATATTGATGATAGAATTGAGTCAATTAAAACTGCTTTAGATTATTTAAAGGATGATTGGGATAATATCCTAATTCATGATGCTGCCAGACCTTTCATTACACCAGAATATATTGATAGATTAATTCATTCTCAAAAAAAAAATTTACATTCTCAATATTATCTTCCAATTGTTAATGGGTTGGCTAAGATTTCCGAGTCTGGAAATTGGGAAATTCCTAATAGAGATGAATATATTCAATTATGTTCTCCCCAAATAACTAATTTTAAATTATTTAGGTCAATTTTCAGAGAATATATTGAAAGTAATATATATTGTGAGGTTTTGCCAATTGTATCTAAATTGAAATATGATTACAATTTAATAGAGGGTGATGATAAATATCTTAGAAAAATAACTACTATAAATGACATCTATAAATGATATTAAAGAACATGTCTTAAAAAGGATAGAACTAACAGATATAAATATCTATCCATTTTATAATCTTTATGTTAATGATATTTTCCCAAATGATTTTTATAAATCATTAAAAGATAAAATGTTATATTATAAATACAATGAAAATTTACAAGATAGAAATTGGGATAATCCAAATTTCATTAATAAGAAACTTAGTTTGAAAGATATTAATGATTATGAGATTGGTGTAGTTAGACAAGTATTTGATGATAATGAGATAAAATCTGCTCTAATGAAGAAGTTTTATTATGGTCATCATGTAGATGAAATGGTTTTTAATCACGATTTACAATTTGTTTTTACGGATGAGAATAGATTTCAAAGAATCCACACTGATATACCAGCTCAATTTATATCAGTTAATTTTTATATCCCAGAGGATGAATTAACGGAACAAGAAGAGTTAGATAATGGAACAATACTTTATGATAAGGATTTAAATCCTTGTAAAGTTTCTAAATTTGTTCCAAATAGTGTTTCGTTCATGGCTCCTCATTTTTATTCATATCATGGATTTAATACAACTATAAAAAATAGAAATACTTTATTATTCTTCTATGCACAAAAGGATTTAATTAAAAGATTTTATGATAATAGTAGAAATCAAAATGGTGAGCAAGATCCTGATAAATTCAAAGATGTTATTCA
>Ga0114962_10003341_pt1 | contig 13029 bp, 23 predicted proteins | sample C_130820_MF_Meta_FD_87017 | JGI IMG/M metagenome (GOLD analysis project Ga0114962, IMG submission 87017) | Freshwater microbial communities from Lake Croche, Canada to study carbon cycling - C_130820_MF_MetaG | ecosystem: Environmental > Aquatic > Freshwater > Lake | place: Lake Croche, Canada... | reverse complement strand
TCGACATAGGCTTGCGCTTCTTCGATCTCTGCCTCGGGGGCAATGATAGCGATAGCATCGTGCACGGTCATAACAGGGCGGTAGCGCTGAGCGACCAAGAGCATCTGCTCACCAATGACGATGCGGGCGAGAGCCTGACAGACGTTCTCGATTAACTTGCCGCCATAGAGGCGGTTAGGGATGGTGGCGCGACCCTTCCTCTGGTCGTAAACGTACTCAATTTTACCTTTGGCCCCCGTCTCTACACGCAGGTTAGGGTACTTTAGGTATAGGCCATTAGGTAGACGGATACCCAGAGCGTTGACCGTCACCACACCTTCCTTACCAAGCGGTGCTGTTACACCGCGAAGTATGGCGCTAATGGCACTAACCCCCTCGTTCCATAGTGCGACAATTTTTGGGTAGGTCTGGCGGTAGACGTCGATGATAAATTTGCAGAGGCTTTCGCTCATATCCACGCCAAAGGTCTTTAGCTGCGCCCGAAACTTAAGATGCCCCATGCCATACCCTGCGCCTAGGATGGTAGTCTTACCCACGAACCGCTCTTGGTCTGTGATATCCTTGATTGGCTTGCTGTAGATGCGTGAGGCCATGATCTTGTAGACGTCCTCGCCCTTATCGAACGCATCCACTAGGTCATCTTGCCCAGCTAACCACGCCAAGGTCCGTGCTTCGATCTGACTGCTGTCACAGTCCACCATCATGTAACCCAAGGGCGGTTGGATAGCGCTCTTGAGGGGCGACTTGCGCGGTAGGTTCTGCATGTTCACCTTGTCGTCGCCGCCCCAGCGCCCAGTGTGCGCCGCATAGTAACGTAGGGGGATGGGCAGGGTGCCACGATCCGCGATGTCGATGAACCGCTGCGTCCTTGTCTCTTCCAGCGTAGACTTAACGCCTAGACGGGCCGCGACGATGGCTTGCACCATCGGGTTCTCATGCTCCAGCAACTCCTTGAACGCTTCGTCTGACTTGGCAAAGGCATAGGTCGCCTTACCCGTGGCAGGGCTTTCCTTCATTGGGACCTCTACCCCGTGGAACTCTAGCAGTGAGGCTAGCTTGGGGTTGCTCATCAGGTCAGCCTTCTCGTAGTTGAGCTTGCTCATAAGCTCAGCCTTCTTGGCCTGTACGTTGGCGATGTGGTCCTGAAGTGCAGCCTTATCAAGATGCAGCAAGGGTTCGGTGAACATGCGGATCGTCAGGTCCACTAGCCGCTGCTCTAGTACAGGGAACTTAGACGCCATACACTCAAACAGTTTCAGCGTCAGGTCACAGTCGTTGATGCAATAGGCCCCATAGCGGGCAAGGTCATAGGCTGAAAAGTCCAAGCGCCGCTTACCCAGTGCAGCGACAACCTCGTTGCCCTTCTCGCCTATGTTATAGAACTCGGCCAGCGCCTTGAGGCTAACCCCCGTCTCGTTGCCATGCAGTGCACGGGCCATAGAGAGAGTATCTGCAATACGCTTGGGTCTTATATCAAAATGCCAGTTCAAAATTGACATATCGAACACGGCATTGTGCGCTAGGGCTAAGGCATCATCCCAGTCAAACTGGCTCAGCCACTTCTTGGTAGCCCCCTTGGTCCCGCTGAACCATTGCGCGTCAGCCGTCCCAACCTTTACTGCTACGCCGATAACCTCAAACCGAGGATCACGGATGTACTCCTCAGTCGTCATCTTGGAGAGACTGAAGGCAGGATCGTAGTAGGTCTCAAAGTCAATCGTGATCAGCTTCATGGAAAATTACCGCCTACGGGGTTAGGCAGACCGATAGGCGCAGCAGTGCCCACCGTAGAACCAAACGGAACAGCCTCGCTGGTCCACGGGCTTTCGTTCATAGGCCCCTTACACTCAGCTAGCCGTACCCCGTTGACCTTGCGCGGACGCACCACACAAGGAAAGCTCCACATGTTGCTCATGCCGCCGCCCGCATTAGCGTTAGTGACAAACGTTCGGTCTACTGCTGGCAACACCGCCCAGTCAGGTAGTTGTGGGTAGCTCTTCACGTTGCTGAACAGCGACCAGACGGTCTTAGGTGTACCATCAGGCGAAGCGCAGGAGCCGTTCATCAGGCTCAGGTCAGCGATGCTCTCGCCCTTAAGGACGGGACAAACCGACAGGCCCACCGGAAAGGTCGTGCCTTTAACCGTTACTGTTTCGCCGGGGATGGCAACAGTAGGACTTGATGCACATAAGGCATAATCCACATGGCAAATCCCTAGTGAAGGGCTAGCAGCAGATGCTGCGGTAGGTAGTGCTAGCAGAGTAGCAACGGTAATAATTGCAACTTGTTTCATAGCTTAGGTTCCTTCTGTAAAGTTTCTAGCTTAGCGTTAAAATTGTCGATGTATGCTGCGTCTGCTTCCATCTTGCGGGCTTTCATGTAGGCGTCAAGTTCATCTTTGGCACGGACGAAGTACGCCCTACCTCCAGCGGAATACTCAAGTAGGGGTGCTGCATTGAGCGATGCCTTCACCACTCTGATTGGATCGTTTAGATTGACAAGCCACCTAGGGTGCTCCCCCATTGCGTCGCGAAACAGCTCTACTGCTTCTATCGACATCTGCTTCGAGGTGAGGGGTATGTTGGCCATTATGCTGTCCCTACTACGTTATAGTCTTTATGGACGAAGCCATCGGTCGCGCCCCTGACCATGCACGGCTGCACCCAATGGCGAACACCTTTCGAGCTTGTGCGGTAACACCCCCGCCGTAAATGGCTACGTGGTGACGCATGGGTACCACCTTGGGGTTTGGACTTCCGCTTCGGTTTGCCAATCGTCAGCACCTTGTAGGTGAAGAGGGGGGCTTTGCCTTTTATCCGACGTTTTCGGTTAGTAGCGGCGTCGGGTTCTACGTTAGTAAAGGTAACTTCATGCCCGTGTACCGCCGCACAGAACCCTGCATATATCTGCATAAAGATAGCAGCTGCTGTAGCATGAGCATCGATATAGTCCGCCTTAGACATTTTGGACTCTTTAAATACTTCCTCATAAAGGTCCTCAGATATAGAGCCATATGGACCCATAGAGAATTGAGGTTGTCCACCTTCGGTAAACTCACCGCAATGTTTATACGGTATAGTCCAGAAATGCACAGGTACACGCCATACGTAATGCGTTTTGGTTGGGTCCTTCTTTGACGAAACGATTTCTTTAACAGAATAAGTCCACCAAGTTTCCTCCTGCTTTGGAAAGTCCATTGCAATAAGAATTGTTGGCAATTTATCCCCCTCCATAAACTCGGTGAGGTTTTCAATTATGGTCATAGGATATGGAGGTTTTAGTGCGCCGTAAGGTTCTAAGTCATAGCTAACTATAGATGGTGTACTGCGCATATCGTCGGTTACGGCAAAATAAATACCCTCGGTACGAAGTCTCTGAACCAACGAACGTAGCCCCGAAAGGTCGGTAATGCCTTTGCGCTGCTTAATGAACAGCAGCATATGCTCACAAAAATCTGCAGCGTAATTACCCGGTTGCATCACGTTGCTCCTTTGCGTGACAGTTCCCGCACCAACTGACGGACCATGTCCCAGTTCTCTTCGTTGGCCACGATGGCCACGCCACCGCAGTGACGGATGTCTTGTATTTCTCGGGCCTGTAGGGCGGTCAGCTTGCCAGCCCCTGCCTTGCACTCAATGGCAAGGAACTTGCCGTTCACACAGGCGATGATGTCAGGCACACCGCTACGTCCGTAGCCGTGCGTTGCAGGGAAGAAGTAGTAGACGCTCTCGCTCTTGAGGATGGCGACTACCTTATCCTTCACCGCTTTCTCGGGGGTTCGTGCCATGAGTTGCTCCTCGTTGGCTAAGGTACCATTACATTATACAGTGTCAAACGAAAAGGGGAGCCTAACAATGTTAGGCAAAGAAACTTTCTCGCCCACCCACGCCACAGAAGGAGTCGTAGTCCCCTTCTGTTGCTGCTTGCTTGATATCCATAGCGTTGATGAGCGCAGCTCGCATAGCAGGGGAGCTGTTCTTATAGTGGTCCACCACATGCTGCGGTAGCCGGATGGCTACCATCTTCATACGGTCCTTCTGCACCTTGTTGGGGCCACGCTGGCCCCGATAGCGCTTGGGTTCGTCGGTCATTTGATCTGTTCCTTAGACGATACGAAAAACTTATCCTTACCTACACGAATGCCGTGATCCGCTACATAGTTATCCACATCTACCATCTTGAGGATACCTAGCGACCGCTTGATGTTGGCGGGCAGCTTATCGCTCTCAAGGATGTGCTTACCCGTAGGGCTATCCACAATGTACTCATCACCACGGATCAGCACGGTCACACCCGCGTGTTCATTCCATGCGGCTCTAATAGCCTTCGTGTCTACGTAGGCTGTGTATGCCTCCTGCATACCATCTAGTGCTGTTGGGCTTACACCTGCGTCAATAGCCACTTGCTGCATCTGGTCCCAGTTCTCCATCACGTACTTCACCATAAAGTCATTCAGGTTGGTATACTTCCTGAGAAACTTACCGTGAGAGTTATGGTGCAGGGATGACACGGCGCTGCTTGCCTCACTGTAGGCTTCCCTAAAGGCTTCATCTATAGTCTGGCCGTGGAAGTTCTTGATGACCATCTTGAACGCCTTGGCCACATCCTTCGTCGAAGGGGTGCCGCCACGCTTTCTATCCGCATTTATACGATCATTGTCGATGGCATACGCGGTTTCGTTAAGCCTTCCATAGGCCTTGTAGATACGACCTAGGTGGGTCTTACCTTCGTATATATCAAACTTGGAACAGTAATAACCCTTATTAGATGTGAACATACCGTTTGCAGTAACGATAAGCGTCCACTGAGGTCTTGCCCGTGCTATCCGCTTTACCAAGGGAAGCATGAATGGATTGGTCTCAATACACTGATTGATAATAGACCCTGTATTGGTCTTGGCCTCTTCATACAGGATGTTCGGCATCTCAAGCGCTTTATAGTTGTTCTCAATATCGTTCATCGTGCATCTCCTTTGCTTTCTTCCATGCGCCTATCGCGTCGATGGCTTGGATTATATCTGTGCTGCAATTAGCCATAGCTTTGATACTATCGGGACTATTCTTCCGAATGAACTCGTCATACGGCTCGACACTAACAATGTTAGTCTTCATGTTCTCGACGTCGTACGCCTTCACCACGACCCATGTGTTCACCACTCATACCCCTTCAAAATAACATCGAGCTTCTCGCGCAGATTGGTGCGGACAAGGACGCTATCCTTGACGTCCTCAATGTCTACTCCAATCATAGCTACCTCTAGCTGCCTACGTGCAGCCTCAAGCTTGGGGTCCTTGGCCACGTTGAGATGGGTAAGCATCGAGCACATATCCTGCGCATGGGTCACGAACGTGTCATGCCAGCGCTTCTTGCTGTCCTCGTCGCCCTCGGTCAGCTTGGCAGACATAGTGCTAAGCATCTTGTGCAGCTGATCCCACGGGGTGCGCATGGCCTCGGCCACGCGGTCGTTGAACGCCGACTGATAGCTCTGCTCCATCTCACGGATATCCTGCGCGGGCAGGTCCAGACGGAAGTCGCCGCTCTCTGGTACAGGCGAGAACACAAGGCGGTAGCCAAACTTATCGCGCACAGCCTCGGCGCTCGGATAGTCGTCCTCGTTGAACAGGCTACCCATGTAGTACCTAGCCGTCTGCATCAGCGCGGGGTAGTTGCCGATAAACTCATCGACCATCTGGTTGAACGTATCGCGCCGGATGTTGGCCTCGGACTTGTAGTCTAAGAATAGGCTAGTAGGCAGAAGCCTAGCGCCCTTGTCAGCCCACGGCAGGGTACGGGTGTTGTGCCACAGGCGACAGCCAGCAGCGTAGTCAGCGATCTCCTTGCGGGCCGACGTGCCAGCCATCAGGTTCTTGCGAACCTGCGCTGCGTCAGAGGCTGCACCGTTGGATATCAGCATACCCTCGGTGGCTCCCTTGTCAGTCTTGTTGGCGGTCCAGACAGAGATGTTCATCTCAACAAGGACGGCAGATGATGTGATGCTCATGGTAGTTGCTCCTACTTTATGGGTTTACCGGCCAGCTTGGCCACTCGATACACTGCGTCAGGCAGCAGTTGGATGTTCATCTGGTCGTGGTCTACCTCTTGATCCCAGACGTGATAGGACGTTGTGTTAGGGGTAGTGTCGTAGTTGCGAGCGACCTTGTAGTTCTCGGCCTTACTCATGATCTCCATGATGGTCACGGCATCAGCCATGTTCATCACGTACTCGCTGTAACCTACTCGTACGATTGCCTTGCTCATTGGGTTGCTCCTCTCAGTTGTCTTTAATGTGTACTGTCTTACCCACAGGGGCAGTGATCGTGTTGCCACGATATGAGTTACAAACCACCCACAGGATGGGTGCAGTCCAATCCGACCCCCAGTCATTGATCTCTCCGTCAGTCAGCATGATGATGCACTCAGGCTCGATCTTCTCATCCTTGAGGTAGCGCATCATGGCTCGGGGGTCGGTGCCACCGCCGCCCTTTGGTTTGGTCGAGCTAACAATGTTAGCCATCTCGTTCTCGTCATAGACCTCGTGGGCTGCGACGTGTGCATCCCAGTAGATCAGGTCGATCTTCTCAGGGCGCACGTCCTCTGCAATAGACCGGACCTCGGACAGGAACCGATTGATCTCGGTACCGCTGATTGAACCAGATGTATCTACGCCGATAGCCACAGAGCCAATGCGCTCACCGATCATGGTGGGCATGTAGATGTCAGAGCCAAGGAACCGACGATTGACACGCCGCCATGATGACGTATCGCGGCCACTACAGATGGACTTGACGAACTCACGCAGCACCTCGCGCCAGTCGATCTGCGGATCGAGTAGGTCGCCTAGCTCACGGGACATATTACCCCGCTTGTTGCCCGTGGCCTTCTCGTGAGCCATCTCACCTTGACGGATGGCTTGGTCGATCTCCTGCTCTAGCTCCTTCTTCTCCTCGGCGCTGCGGTCCTTGGCACCCTCCCAGTCGTGCTCGTCGAAGCCGCTTGGGCCGCTTGGGCCGCTTGGGCCATTACCGCCGCCACCCTCGTCACCCTCGTCACCCTCGCGCTCGCTCTCCTCGCCGTCACCACCACCGCCCTCTTCACGCTCTTGCTCCTCCTGCCTAAGGATGTCGAAGACCTGCTTGGTGTTCATGCCCTTGAAGCGTGGGTCGTACTGACCGATGCGCTCACCGTTCTCGCGAGGGAAGGCGACGTACTGCTCCAGCGGATCGTAATCGACGATCATGAGATTGATGACGTGATCACAAGAGATGTTGGCTAGCTGTGCGTTCTGCTCATACAGCTTGCGCCATATGGTCAGATGGCGCAGAGCCTTGTGCATGTTCTCATGCAGGATGACGAAGCCTAGCTCCTTGTCGGACAGCTTCTGCACGAACGTACGGCCATAAAGCTCATCACGCCCGTTGGTACACGCGGTGCGGACATTATCTGATAGTTCCGTCTTGCCGACCATCATGACGCCGGACCACAAGGCGAACTTGGGATTGCGCATCAGGTCGATCTTGACCTTCTTGAGCTTGCGCTCGACCTTATCTCTCTGTTCCACTGCTACTAACATTGTTAGGTGCTCCTCGTTGTTGCTCTTTGACTTGCTTGATGACGTCGATTTCGTCCTTGGCCCACAGACGGATGTCATGGGGCCAGCCGTTGATTTTGAGCGTCACGATCCAGACCAGAGGGTCCCTCTTGGAACGCTGCATCTCGGATAGCTCTACCTTCTTGTCACGAAGGGATGGGGGCGGCAGGAACCTATCCTGCCGACTCCGGTTCATAATATCCCGCACTACAGCAGGTCTTCATTGCGCTCTAACCAGTCCGCGAAGGCTTGGTTGGTAAACGCCATTGGCTGCTTGGCTGCGTTGGCACACAGGTTGATGGCGAAGCAAGCTTGCCACTCGCTGTCGAACCGCTCCATGTACTGCATGAACGGGGTCAGCGACTGCTTATCTACCTTCTGGATGGCACCGAATACCAACACTGCGGATGCGCCAGCAGAGGTAGGGACCATAGCCGTCCGGGGTGAAGCGATGATGCTATCCCACGTGGGCAGCTGATCTTGGTAGGCGATGAACGCTTGCATATCTCGGGCAGCAGCCTCACCGATAGAACCCTTGAGCGCAGCGATGGTAGCCTCCGGACCATTCGCATCGCGGGTGCTAACAATGTTAGATGCGATAGCAAGCGAGCGAGGGGTAACGTAGGCGGTCTGCACTGCCTTAGGGTTATAGATGTACAGGTTGGTGGACTGATCCCCGTCTGTATAGCTAGCTAGGGCGTGTGGAAACTGACGCACCCATGCCATGACAACGGGGTCGATGCCGTTATTGACAGCCCACTCCAGCCACTCTTTGTAGTCAGGTTTGGACACGACAATCTCGACGATGCGGTTGCGGGTGTGCGCCTTCATGTTGTCACCCACGCCATCAGTCAGCAGGTTGCCCGTCATAAAGATGATGCTCTCGGGGTCAATGAACAGGTCGCCAAGGCGCGGGTTGGTGATCTCTAGCATGGGGTGCAGCATGTTCTTGACAGGCTCAGGCCCCTTAGTGAACTCGTCGAACATCACAACGACGGGCTTGCCCTCGTGCAGTCGGAAGCGAGCGTTGGGGTAGTAGCGGGTGGTGCGCGTCTCGTGGTCGATGACTGGCATGGCGATGTCGCCAAGGTCCATGTTCGGCACGTCCATGTATGCCCCGTTGTGGGTGGACGCGAGCATCTTGACGATGGTGGTAAACATAGTGGACTTGCCTATCCCCGGCTCACCGCGCACTAGGAACCGAACCTTGGGGTTGGTCATGATGAGCATAGCGGCTTGCTTAAGGGTGACGGTCGAACCGAAGTTGATCGTGGTCATGGTGTTGCTCCTTGCAGTTAGCGTAGTACCAGCTAACAATGTTAGGGTCCAAAAAAGGGTACCGGTAAGAGCTAAGTCTTTGCACCAACTCAGCTTTACCATTATTAATGTATAGCATTGATAAGTATATGTCAATAGCTTCTGGTCAGAGGTCCGACTAGAAGAAGTTATTGTACCTATCGACCCCAAGCTTACCCCGGGGCAGTGTCATGGTGGTTAGCATCTCCTTGCCATGCCCATAGAGCAGCATGGTCTCGAACTTGGCTAGCACGTCGAGGGGTTTTGGGCGTTGCTGGTATCTGTAGCGTCCTGACTCTTGGGATAGGTACATCAGGATGTAGTGATGGTCGTCGAGGTTATCCCCCGCAGCCATCTCAAGCAGAAAGGCAGGGGTGACGTATACCGTTGACTCTGGTTTGATAGGCGTATCGCCCATCAGCTTCTTGATGTTCTTCACATACCGGATGAACCCCGCATATTGCTCACGCACCGCCTTCGCTCCCGCACGATCCTTGACGTGCACGACACAGGGCTTGGGGTTGACGAAGTGCAGCGGCCTAACATTGTTAGGCTCACCCACGAAGATATTGTCCTCGTAGGCATGTAGCAGATGGCCCACAGCCGAAGAGGGTTTCTCCTCGTCGTCATCCAGCCCACGCCATACGTACGTCACCCCCTGCCACGACCCGAAGTGTGGTGCGAGCAGTGCGTTGAGGTACTTGCGCGTCGTCTGGCTCTCGTGACCGTCTTGGCGCACGATGATAGTACCGTCCGGCTTCCACCGCACGATGTCGGTGCTATAGAGTCGGGCGATGATATCGTCGCCTTCCCTGCGTATGGTGACGTTGGTCTTCCTCCGGTCCCCAAGTGGTTTGCACTCAGGGGTACGCCCACGGATAGGCTTGACGTTTGCTTCCCATTGAACTGCTGCTGTATAGCAGCGTAGGTACAGGACCCCTTCGGTGTTTGCTCCGTACGGCATCAGTCGTCCTCCTCTTCTGTCAGTGTTGCCTCTAGCCGCTCGGCTAGCACGATGGATAACTCAGCATTGGGGTTGTACTTAGCCTCGTCGATCAAGGCGTCGTCGTCCTCAAGGCGATAGTAGTTCCGGTCCTTATCGGTCATGCTGCGTTCTCCTGTTCAATAAGGTTGCGCAGGTGGTCGTCGAAGAAGAACAGCATCCCTCGGCGCTTGCCGTACTCGTTACATGCCTTGGCTAGCTGAGGCTCAAGGGTGCGTAGGTCGGCGCGTAGCTTGTCCACCTTGTGCAGTAGACGGATGGCTTCGCGGTCTGCTTTGCAGTCTAACATTGTTAGTCTCCCTCTTGGTTAGGCTTGCTCGACAACTCGGCAAGGATGGATCGTGCGTGTACCTTGGCAGTAAACAGCCGTGCTTCCAGCGAGGCAATGTGATTGATTGCCTTGCGCAGTAGCTTCTTGTCTTCGGGGTCTTCGATCTGATCGCGCAGATCGCGCAGGTCAGTCTTCTCTTGGTGGTTCATTAGAGTGCTCCCCCGATTGTCAGGCTTAGGGTCGCAACGGCAGCGTACAGGTTGCCCTTGGTGCACAGGCTATTACATGCGTATTTGTACATCGCTAGCTCTTCATCTTTGGGCCAGAGCTTGATCCGCTCTTGGTATATCCCTGCTGCTACGCCGCTCGCGGCGTACCTATCTCTCGTTAGGAACATGCAGAACACGCCGATCATAATCAGAGCGAACTTGATGATGAGGCGCATGTGGGGTGTGAGGTATTGGTTGATATCCATTAGTCTTGCTCCTTCCATGCAATGTCTACGTACCCAGCGGACATACCCTCGCTGATCACTAACTCGGTTCCGTCTGTGAAGATCAGCACGATGCCATCGTATGTGGATGGCTTGCCATACATGCTCCCTTCATCCACCCAGCGGTAGCCAGCAATGGTCTTACCCACCAGCGCGGTGACGTCGATGTCTTGTTCGTTATCCATTAGTCTTGCTCCTTGTCTAACATTGTTAGGTCTGCCCATGCCTTGATGGCATCGCTTAGGGCATTGTTGGCTTTGCGGTATTGACTATGGGTCGTGGGGTTGGGTTGGCGCTTCCATATGCGGTAGCACTTCCCCGTCTCTAGCTGGGCCTTGACCAGCGCAGCCTTGGCTTCTTCCAGTGTCACGCCTCCTCCTCGCCTGTTTTCTCGATCAGTTCCACACTCATCACGTAGGTAGGGAAGGCATCAAATATAGCCTTCATCATGTCCTCCGGTTGATGGAACGCGCCGGGGATCATGTCCCTCATACCCACTACCTTCAGCGTGAACTTCAGGCGTTCAGGCACGGGATATGTACGCTCTTGCTCGCGATCTAACTTCATTGGTCTTGCTCCCTGCCTAACAATGTTAGGCTTTCTTGATGTGAATGATGTAGTGCTCGGGCTTGTTGTTGCGTCTCATGATATCTATGAACGTCCTAGCTTCGTGCTCGGTGTCGAAGCAGTAGTTAGCCTTGACCTCATAGTTATCACCATCAACGGTGCCCAACTCTTCAACGACGTAAATCATCTTGATCATCTGTCTGTCTCCACGCCTAACATTGTTAGGACGTCTTGCATGTGGGTGAAGATGGGTTTGGTCTCGACGTACCAGTCGGACGTGATGTTACCGTACAGCCGCTGCATGATATCTGCGAACGCCTTGGCTTCGTGCTCGGTGTCAAAGCAGTAGCTAGCCTTGCACTCGTCATGGTCACCGCCAACGGTGCCCCACTCCTCGACGATGAACACGTGTGCGGTGTGTCCTGCTATCCAAGTCTTAGACATCTGTCTGTCTCCATACCTAACAATGTTAGGCTTTCTTGGTGTGGGCCGCTTTGCTGCCGTCCTTGTAGTAGACGTAGGCATAGGGTTGATGGACGTCGGTGTGTGCATCGTCGTAGTGATCGATAGGCACGTCATAGAGGTGGGTGTTGTCGCTGTAGTCGTACCTACTGGATCGGTCCCAGCGGTCTCCGCAGCACTCGCAATCCCAGTCTTTCTCGATGCCGTCGAAGTAGATGCCGACTGTCTCTGCCTTAGCGTCAGCAGCTTCGGCAGTGTCGGCCTCGATGAACACGTAATGTGCCACCGTATCGTTGACGATGAAGACACCGCCCGAATTGTTCTGTCTGTAAATGTAGAAGCGCATCTCTGTCTCCATACCTAACAATGTTAGGTTCTTGTGTGCCTTGCTATCCAGCAAGGGCTTGGGTCAGAGCAGGAGGTTTCCTGATCTTTTATTAGTGTATAACAATGTTAGGGTAATGTCAATGGCTTTTGGTCAGGGCGAGGACTAAGAGGGCAGGTGTGGAATGAGAAATACACGTGGGCGAAAAAAGGGTGTGCGACCTATTCGGTGGTTATCGGTGTCTGACGTGTGTAATGAAAAAAGGGGTATTGTAAGAGGGATGTTAAGAAATTTTCTTACAACGGAAACGTGCCTCAAACCCTTATGGCGCAAGGGGTAGTAGTAGTTAGTTTAGTTAATGTTATATTGTAAGCACAAAAAAAAAGTATGACCGGTTCTGGGGACTTTGCTATCCATAGGTTGTGCCGCACTTGCGCAGAGCCGCAGCTTTTCTTGAAAAAGGGATCGTACTTAAAAAAAGGGCTTACAATATAACATTGCTTACATTCGTTGATTTCATTGAGGAATTTTTCTTACATCCGCCGTTTGGTTTTCTTACGCCATAACATTGCATCCGCCCACTCGTTATGCCGCGAGGAACTATCACAAGAACTATCATAGAACCGCTTGACTCGGGCACAAAAAAACCCTATGCACAAGTGCATAGGGGTCAGGCGGGGCGGCGGGGTCCGGTCAGATCGGGCTGATTACCCAGAGCGCCCACATCACAAACAGAAAACAGGCGATACCGAACAGGCGAGGGATTAGTCGGGGCATGGCTTGCTCCTAGCAAGAGAGGGGGAAGGGGAGGGAGCCTAACAATGTTAGGCTCCCCTGTTAGTCACTTGGTCGCGATGGTCCGGACATCGATACCGAGGAAGGTTTGCATCGAGGCTGCAAGGTCACTCGCAAAGCGAACCAGTTCGGCATCTTCACTCTTAGCCATACGCTTCCACAGCTTGATCGACTCTTCAGCGGCGAACAGTCGGTCGGACCGCTTGACTGGACCTTCGCCTTCGCCTTC
>Ga0114962_10003340_pt1 | contig 13031 bp, 12 predicted proteins | sample C_130820_MF_Meta_FD_87017 | JGI IMG/M metagenome (GOLD analysis project Ga0114962, IMG submission 87017) | Freshwater microbial communities from Lake Croche, Canada to study carbon cycling - C_130820_MF_MetaG | ecosystem: Environmental > Aquatic > Freshwater > Lake | place: Lake Croche, Canada... | reverse complement strand
TGGATCACTACTCGATTGAGTTGTCCAAGAATGCTGCTCCCTTGTTGAAATACGCCGAGCGCATTTTCTCGCGCCCAGCCTACATCGAGGCCTTGACCCCATCAGAGAAGGTCATGCGCAAATAATGAGCCATTGAGCCTCCACGATGAACTTCGAGAGCGACAGCACCTCCACCCGACCCTATCTCATTCGAGCGTTGTTCGAGTGGTGTGTCGACCAAGGCCTCACCCCTTATTTGTTGGTGGTGGTCAATGAGAATGTGCGCGTGCCCAAGGAGTTCATCAAGAATGGCGAAATTGTCTTGAACATCAGTCCCGAAGCCACGGGTGGTTTGCAACTGGGCAATGAGTGGATTGAGTTCAAGGCCCGCTTTGGCGGTGTTGCCCGAGAGATTTTTGTGCCGGTGGAACAAGTGGTGGCGATTTACGCCAAAGAAAACGCTCAGGGCATGGCCTTTCCCAGGCCTCACCCCAACGCCAAGGGCCAAGACAAGTCCAAATCGGCCCCCTCTGGATCGGGTTTGAGTGTGGTGGGTGCGACTCCCTCCCAAGAGCCTGGGGTACAGACACGTGCGAGCACTGGTGGCGATAGCACCTGGTCCAAAATGCTCACACAAGTGGGACTGAAGTCTGTCGCTCAACAGGCCTCCCCCGTTCAAGAAAACAAGGGTGGTGCCGAATCATCTATGCAGGAAACTGCCAGCGAGTCGCACCATTCCAGCGATTCCAACTTGCCCAAGAGCCCAAGCCCAGGCGGCACTGCAGGCTCTCATCTCAAAAGAATCAAATAGTGTGGGTTCGATGCTTAAAAAGCGTCGGGACTGCGACGTGTTGAGAAGAAGTCGTGTAAAATACGACCCGATGCCCTTATAGCTCAGTTGGTAGAGCAACTGATTTGTAATCAGTAGGTCCTGCGTTCGAATCGTAGTGGGGGCACCAAAACAAGCTAAAAAACACAGACTGCTTCACCGCTGCTCTGTGTTTTTTTTTACTTTTTTTACTGGATTGTTCACTGGGCCCAACTGCAGCCACATGCGTTGCTCTGGTCCCCACGGAAGCCGCCAACCCACGCATGGGGTTGCAGGTGCAAAGGGGTCGTTTTTAGTTGGGGCCACTCCGACTCGATTCATCGGAGCGATGACGCCATGGGGCGAATGCTCACCCTTTGCCTCACGGCCACTGCAATGGCAATGAAGGCGTGACGCACAACTGGCGTATTGGACCATCGTGGATGCATCTGCGTCCAAGGTCCACAGAGGCTTTTTTTCAAGCTGGGTGGGACGTCAACCTGGGGGGCTTCATGCCCAGCAGTTGCTCGCGCGCGGCCCGCCTGGCCAAGGCGCCCGCATGTCGGCGCTCCTCATCGGGTGTGCTGGGATGAAACGGTGGCACGGGAATGGATTTCCCCTCGTCGCTCACGGCCACCATCGTGAAAAAGCAGCTGTTCACATGCCTCACCGCTTGTGTGCGAATGTTCTCGGCGACCACTTTGATGCCGACTTCCATCGAGGTCTTGCCCGTGAAATTGACGCTCGCCAAAAAATGCACCAACTCGCCCACATGGATGGGCTGCTTGAAGGTCACTTGGTCCACACTGAGGGTCACCACGTAAGATTGTGCGTAGCGGCTCGCACAAGCGTAGGCCACTTCGTCGAGGAATTTCAAGATCGCTCCGCCATGGACATTGCCCGAGAAGTTGGCAGTCTGGGGTGTCATGAGCTCGGTCATGGTGAGCTGGTGGGGGAGCATATTCATGGAGTTGATTCTCAAAGGACGTGGCGCAAAGTGGGAGTCTCAGCCGTGGTGCTGGATGACTTTGATGGTGATGTCGTGGACCAGCTCGCCCTTGGTCCTCAGGTGAGCGCACATGGCGGGCACGAGTTGGCGCAATTTGCCCGCTGCTGCAGGGCTTTTGAGCATCAAGCACCACACCCCTTGCTCCAAGTTGCCGGCACTCAATTGGCCCAAGATGATGGGGGGCACCACTCCTTTGAGGAGCATGAGGCGTTTTTGATTCCTTTGTGCCGTGGCCATCAAGGAGCCCAAACCCGGGGCGCGCTCGGCGGCGTTCAAAACGGCTTGCGCCTCGTGCGTGTAGCGCGGTGCACTTCGGGGTTTGGAGCCAAAGCCCAGTGCCGCAAAAGCAAGCAAGGTCGAGGGTTTGACTTGCCGAGTCGCACCAGACAGGACAGGCGCTTGGGAGAAATCCTTGGCCAGACCCGGCTTCAAGGGTTCAGACCAGACCCCAGACGTCACGGGCTGCCCCAGCGTTTCATGCAAATGCCCTTGGTTTTCTTGGCCTTCTTGGGCTTCTTGGGCTGCCCCTTGGGGCCGTGAGCGTGGACCCGCTGAACTGGAGCTGGAACGGGTGTGGGGCTTGGTCATGGTGAGATTATCCACTCAGCAGCGAGGAGTTGAAGCCCCCATCAAGCTCATTGAAGGCGGTCGATCCAAATAGAAGCATTTTTTGTACTACTAATGGTGTCATAAAAGCCTGTCCATGGCGTTCCTGCGCTGAGACAAGGTCATCAAAGCGCTCAAGGCTCAACCCAGGAACACACACCAAGCAGTTCATGAAAACCACACCTCTGATGGGGGGAGCCCCGCTCTTTGGCCGCGGTTGACCTGTGGGTCGTTTCAAAGAAAGCCCCAAGGCGCCAGTCCCCATCAGCTTGGGGAGGGACCTTCTGGATATCTTCAATACCCAGCCAAAATCAGGCCGGGGCTGTCAAAGCCGTTCCAATGACACCGGGCGGGCCTCACGCCATGGGCTTGAACAACACGTCTCGGACATCCAAGCGCAAGGTCGGTGGGATCAAGCCCGTGAACCGAAGCGCATTAAAAATGAGGCTTTGAAGCAAAAAACACGCATGTCACCCAGTCCCAATCGCTTTTCTTCAGGTCGGACTGCAGACTTGTTTGGGCGTTAAAATCCTTGGATTACTCATAGGAAAGTGTGACACGTCCTGCACGTGGGGTGGTTTTGCCCTGGGTGACTTGGCGTGTTCAAAATCGTCGACATGGCTTTCAATTTACTCACCTCCATCTTTGGCTCACGCAACGAGCGTTTGCTCAAACAGTACCGCAAAACCTTGGAGCGCATCAATGCGTTAGAGGCTTCTTGCCAAGCCCTCCACGATGATGATTTTGCGCCCAAAACCGAGTCGTTCAAGGCTCGGGTGAGTGCAGGGGAATCCTTGGACGACTTGCTCCCGGAGGCCTTCGCCTTGGTGCGCGAAGCGTCGGTGCGGTCCATGAAAATGCGGCACTTCGATGTGCAAATGGTGGGCGGGATGGCGCTGCACCAAGGCAAAATTGCCGAGATGCGCACGGGCGAAGGCAAGACCCTCACGGCCACCTTGGCGGTGTACTTGAACGCGTTGGCGGGCAAGGGCGTGCATGTGGTCACTGTGAACGACTATTTGGCCCAACGCGACGCGCAGTGGATGTCACGCTTGTACAACTTTTTGGGGCTGAGCGTGGGGATCAATTTGGCGCAATTGACCCGCGCAGAAAAGCAAGCCGCTTACCGCTCGGACATCACCTACGGCACCAACAACGAGTACGGTTTTGATTATTTGCGCGACAACATGGTCTACGAAGCAGGCGACCGTGTACAACGCCAACTGCAATACGCCATCGTCGATGAGGTTGATTCGATCTTGATTGACGAGGCGAGAACACCCCTCATCATCAGCGGTCAAGCCGATGACCACACTGCAGAGTACATGGCCATCAACAGCATTGTGCCCCAACTCACCCAGCAAATCGGTGAGGAAGATCCCAGAACAGGCGAAGGCATCATTCAAGTGGGCGACTTCACCCTCGATGAGAAATCTCGCCAGGTCTACCTCACCGAGTCTGGCCATGAAAAGGCCGAGGACTTGCTCGCTGGGATGGGACTCTTGACACCAGGCACCTCGCTCTACGATCCGGCCAACATTTCTTTGATGCATCACTTGTATGCGGGACTCAGAGCCCACCACTTGTATTTCCGAGACCAGCACTATGTGAACCAAGACGGTGAGATCGTGATCGTGGACGAGTTCACCGGACGGTTGATGTCGGGGCGTCGTTGGAGCGAAGGCTTGCACCAAGCGGTGGAAGCCAAGGAGGGCGTGCCCATCCAGGCCGAGAACCAGACCATGGCCTCGATCACGTTTCAAAATTACTTTCGGCTCTACAGCAAACTCTCTGGCATGACCGGCACGGCCGACACCGAGGCCTATGAGTTCCAGGAAATTTATGGCTTGGAGACGGTGGTGATTCCGCCCAACCGACCCTCGCACCGCGAGGACCAACTCGACCGGGTCTACAAAACCACCCAGGAGAAATACACTGCTGCGATTGCAGACATCAAAGAGTGCCATGAGCGCGGCCAACCGGTGCTGGTGGGCACGACCTCGATTGAGAACTCGGAGTTGATTGCTGCGCTGCTCGAGGCCGCGAAGTTGCCCCACCAAGTCTTGAATGCCAAGCAGCACGCCAAAGAGGCCGACATCATTGCGCAAGCCGGCAGTGCAGGCACCATCACCATTGCCACCAACATGGCGGGACGCGGCACCGACATTGTCCTTGGCGGCAATGTCGAGCGAGACATTGCCTTGGTCGAAGCCGATGAGACGGTCTTGGCCAGTGACAAGGAGTCTCGCATCCAGGCGCTTCGCCAAGCGTGGAAGCTCGAGCACGAGAAGGTCAAAGCCCTGGGGGGCTTGAGAATCATCGCCACCGAGCGCCACGAGTCCAGGCGAATCGATAACCAATTGCGCGGTCGTTCTGGGCGCCAAGGCGACCCAGGGTCTTCACGGTTTTATTTGAGTTTGGACGATCCGCTCATGAGGATTTTTGCGGGTGAGCGGGTCAAATCCATCATGGATCGCCTCAACATGCCCGAGGGGGAGGCGATCGAGGCGGGGATGGTGAGCCGCAGCATTGAGAGCGCTCAACGAAAAGTCGAGGCACGAAATTTCGACATGCGAAAGCAACTCCTGGAGTACGACGACGTCTCCAACGATCAACGCCGGGTGATTTACCAGCAGCGCAATGACATCTTGGATGCCGAGGATTTGAGCGCACAAATTGAGTCCTTGCGTGAAGGCTGTTTCAGTGACTTGGTGCAGCACCATGTGCCACCTCAAAGCATGGAAGAGCAGTGGGACTTGGCCGCTTTGGAGCGTGCCTTGGAGCAAGAATGGTTGATGCCCCTGGAGATCCAATCGTGGGTGCGCGCCCAAAGTGCCGTGGACGACGAGGACGTGAAGTCGAGGGTGATCAAAGCCGCACACGATGCCTTCGAGGCCAAGGTGTCCCGCGTGGGCTTGCCGCAATTCACCCCGTTCATGAAGGTGGTGCTCTTGCAAAGCATTGATTCCCATTGGCGTGACCACCTCTCGGCACTCGACTATTTGCGCCAGGGCATTCATTTGCGGGGCTACGCACAAAAGCAGCCCAAGCAAGAATACAAGCGTGAAGCCTTTGAGCTCTTTGGACAATTGCTCGATTCTGTCAAGAACGAAGTCACCAAGAGTTTGATGACGGTGCAAATCCAGTCGAGAGATCAAATCGAGGAGGCGGCCCAGACCATGGAGAAAGAGGCCGAGGCGATTCACAACGTCACCTACAGCGCTTCGGATGAGACCGGCCAAGTGCAGGTCACGACGGATTTTGCCACCCAACGGCAGAGTGCTTTGCCCATCATGCCGGTGGGTCGCAATGAGCCGTGTCCTTGCGGGAGTGCTAAAAAATACAAGTTCTGCCACGGCAAATTGGCCTGATCGATCGGTCCCAATTCCACTGTCCCCATCCACTGGGGAGCCGATGTTCATTTTCTGTTGAAGTTCTCTTTTGAAAGCCCACTGTCATGCCCGTCAACTTGCCCTTGCCCCAGCCCCAAGACCTTCGCCCCATCGCGGGACTCGAGCTTGCGGTGGTGAGTGCAGGCATCAAAAAAGTGGGCAAGCGAGATTTGACGCTCATGCGCTTGGCCCCTGGGAGTGTGGTGGGGGCGGTGTTCACGCAAAACCGGTTTTGTGCGGCACCCGTTCAAGTGTGCCGCGCGCATTTGAGTGCACTCTCGATGAGCCAGCGCGACGTGCGCGCCTTGGTGATCAATACGGGAAACGCCAATGCGGGCACGGGTGAGTCAGGCCTGTCCCATGCCCAAGCCACCTGCGCGCAGGTGGCCCACCTCTTGGGGTTGGAGAGCGAGCAGGTCTTGCCGTTTTCCACCGGCGTCATCATGGAGCCCTTGCCGTTGGAGAAAATTCAAGCCGCCTTGCCCCAGGCGGTCAGCGCTTTGGGTCAGGGGTCCTGGTTGGACGCGGCCAATGGCATCATGACGACAGACACCCAGCCCAAGGCCTACAGCCACGAACTCTCAGTGCACGGCCAGCAAGTGAGCATCACTGGAATTGCCAAGGGCGCCGGGATGATACGGCCCAACATGGCCACCATGCTGGGCTATTTGGCCACCGATGCGTGCATCGATCGGGCCTTGATGGCCGAGCTGGCGCAAGAGATTGCCAAGCGCAGTTTCAACCGGATCACGGTCGATGGAGACACCTCCACCAACGACTCCTTTGTGGTGATGGCCACCCACCAAGCCCAGCACCCCGTGATCAAGGACTGGCTCGAACCCCAAGCCAAAGCGCTCTTTGACGCTTTGTGCATGGTGGCCACGCAATTGGCGCAGGCCATCATTCGAGATGCAGAAGGGGCCACCAAATTCATCACCGTGCGTGTCGAAGAAGGGGCGAGCGAGGCGGAGTGTTTGCAAGTGGCCTATGCCATTGCTCACTCTCCGTTGGTCAAAACAGCATTTTTTGCCAGTGACCCCAATTTGGGACGCATTTTGGCGGCCGTTGGCTACGCTGGCATTGCGCAGTTGGAGCAAAGTCACATCGAGCTGTATTTGGACAATGTGCATGTGGTCACCCGTGGGGGTCGCCATCCACACTACCAAGAAGCGCAAGGTCAAGCGGTCATGGCCCAGCCCGAGATTGTGGTGCGGGTGCTTTTGGGCCGAGGCGCCCATGCACAAAGCGTTTGGACCTGCGACCTCTCGCATGACTATGTGAGCATCAATGCCGACTACCGCAGTTGAGCAGGGTTGATGCTCGCGCCCTTGGCCCTTGACTGCGGTTGGACACCGTGAGGTCTGCCCGATTGACGCCCAGCAGTGAATCGATTTGTTTTTTTGAAATGTAGTTTTACACCATGAACCAACCTTTGTCGACACCCGCCACCAGTGCTCCTGAGTCCCATCACCAGGACAACCGTTTGAAGAGCACCTTGTCTCCCCAACTCGAGATCTTGCTCGAGCGTGCCTTGGAGCTCATGGGCCGCATCGAAGCGGTGCTCCCCAAGCCCCTGGGCGAGCCCGACTGGTCGGCCAGTGTGGCGTTTCGCTACCGGGTGCGCTCAAGCGGTCATGGGGTGTTGGAGCCGGTGCGTCAACTCGCTCCTTTGAGATTTTCTGACCTCAAAGAGATTGACGGACAAAAGGACAAGCTCGCTCGCAACACCTTGCAGTTTGTGCAGGGCCTGGGGGCGAACAATGTGCTCTTGAGTGGTTCTCGGGGAACGGGCAAATCGTCACTCATCAAAGCGTGTTTGAACGAGTACTCGCACATGGGTCTGCGTTTGATTGAAGTGGACAAGTCCGATTTGGTCGACTTGCCCGATTTGATGGACTTGGTGAGCGCGCGTCCCGAGAAGTTCATCGTGTTTTGTGACGACTTGAGCTTTGAAGAAGGCGAGGCGAGCTACAAGGCGCTCAAATCCATTTTGGACGGCACCGTTTCGGCCAGCAGCGCCAATGTGCTGATTTACGCGACCAGCAACCGTCGCCACTTGTTGCCCGAATACATGCAAGAAAACTTGTCCCACTCGTCGAGTCAAACTGGGGAGATTCATCCGGGCGAAGGGGTGGAAGAAAAAATCTCTCTCTCCGAGCGTTTTGGGTTGTGGATCAGTTTTTACCCTTTCTCGCAAGACGAGTACTGGACCATTGTGCAGCAATGGTTGGTGTACATGAAGCTGCCCGTGGAGGCCCTCGAGGCAGCCAAGCCCGAGGCCTTGCTTTGGGCGCTTGAGCGTGGGTCTCGCTCTGGACGCGTGGCGTATCAATTTGCCAAAGATTACTCGGCCCGTGCTCACCACGGCAGCGGCGCCCAAAAATCCACTCACGGCGCCATTGCCGATCAAGGCTCAGATTTGGATGACGACAACGCGTCCATCGATTGATTCGAATTCAATGTGGCTGTCGTGCGTCATCAACTAGAACTCCAAGCGAATGAACTCTAGCACCCAGACTTCACCCGAGCGTGCCTATCCAGGCTTGGTGAAACTGGGCATGGTGCAGATCAACGGTCAAGATCGGCTGCTTTGGAGTGCGTCGCCAAGCGATGAGCCCCAGCGCCATTTCAGTGCACAAGCGATTGCCAAACTCACGGCATCGTTGACGCAATCACCCGTCCCAGCACTGACCCAAGTGGCTGTGGCGATTTTGCTCGGCCCCCAGGGGAGCTTCTTGATGACCTCCCGCCCCCAGGGCAAGGTCTACGCGGGCTACTGGGAGTTCCCTGGCGGCAAGTTCGAGCCCAGTGAGAGCTTGGGGGAAGCGCTCCAACGCGAACTCCAAGAGGAGTTGGGCATTGACATCCTCGCCTTTGACCCCTGGTGCGTGGAGTGCGTGCTCTATCCGCATGCCATGGTGGAATTGCATTTTTGCCGAGTCACCCAGTGGGCTGGGGAGCTGCAAATGCGCGAAGGCCAATCGTTTGCGTGGCAGACCTTGCCCCTTGAGGTGAGTCCGGTTTTGCCAGGGGCCTATCCGGTGCTGGACAGGCTCTCCAGAGCGTGAGTCTCGGCCCCAGTGGAGGTGGCTCCCTGAGGTACTCCATTCATTGAAGCCGTTTTTTGGGGGGGGCAAAGGAGTCGCCAAGACTGGGTAGATTCAAGTGCTCTGGCATGCCCTCGGGATCCAGTCTCGCACCGAGCCCCATCTCCAGCCCCAAGCCAGAGCCCAATTCCAACTGCGTTGGGTCCAGGGTCTCGGGCTCTTGGTCGGGGTCGAGCTCGTCACTGGACGGGGCTTGGGGCAGTCGATGTTCTTCATTGGCCCAAGCGCCAAAATCATGCTCTTTGCAGCGGCGTGAACAAAACGGCCGATAAGCGTTCTCGGGGGCATAGAGGCTGGGGCCTTGGCAGGCGGGACAGGTGACGGTTCGGGCTGTGGACACGACAAGCCACTCCTATGGGCAGCTCTTGTGGCTGTGGGTGGCGGGCAGACTCAACTGCACAGGGCCAACTCCAACGTGGTGTCGTTGTTGCACGCTTGCAGTCTCCCATCAGCGTCTTGCTGCATCAACCGGATGGAGACCATCATGCGGTTGCCACTGATCTCGGGAATCAAATTGAGTGCGGGGTCGATGAATAATCGCAACAACTGGAATTTGCCTTGGGGAAGGTTTTGCTGGAACACGCCAGCCGTGGCCGAGACCTTTTGGGCGCTGGCGTTATCGCGCATGAGTCCAAGGAGCATGTCGACACTGGTTTTCAAGGGCTCCAGGGGCTCCGTCCAGCGCTCGATGTGTTCTTTTCTGAGTGCTGCGGGCTTTTGCTGCCAAGCATGGTAGATGGGCAAATCAAAGCCGCATGTGCCCCCGGGAATGGAGATGCGGTTCCTCAGACTCGAGAGAAAATCATTCTCACCCACCAGTTGATTGATTTTGGAGCCCAGGCCGTTCAAATTATCAAAGGCGCTGTCGATGCGGGTGAGCACATTTTCCAAGACTTGTTGGTCCACACTGGCATTGGTGCGAAACGTCATCAAATGCAGGCGATGGCGATCCAAGTCTTTGAGCATGTCGGTCTTGAGATCGGTGCGACCCCCCACCTCGATGATTTCAAAAAGTGTCGTGAAGCAAAAATGGTGGTCCAAAGCCTCGTCTCGCCCAATGAGTTTCTCAAAGCGATCAAACAAATGCTCTAGCCGCAAATAGGTGCGGACTCGCTCATTAAAGGGGTGTTCAAAAAGGATCACGGGCGTTGTCAAGTCAAAGTTATCAAATCATACTCTCGACTGGGGCAGATTTTTAGCGGGAAATGACTTAATTTGTGCGCTGGCCACGGCACCGACCCCGAAAATGGACGTGTTGGACCGCTAGGTGAGCCTTTCACTCAGGCCAGCTCCAAGGCCAATGCATAAAGGGCTTGCACCTCGTGTTTGAGCTCCAAGAGGCTTTTGTGTTCATTCAAAATGACCCAGTCTGCGGCGGCGAGCCGAGCTTCTCGGGTGGCCTGCGCTTGGATGATGCGAAGCACGGCGTCTCGCTGCATGGCGCTTCTGGCCATCACGCGACTCACTTGGGTCTCGAGAGGGCAGTCGACCACCAAAATTCGGTCCAGTTGGTCCTTGTACTTTCCTGTTTCCACCAGCAAAGGGATGTCGTGGACCAAGACTTGGGCGCCACTTTGGCGAGCAAGCTCGGTGAGCCGTCGCGATTGCTCGCCAATCATGGGGTGCAAAATCCCTTCCAGTTTGGCTTTGAGCTCAGGCGAAGAAAAAACCCATTCGCGCATGCGCACGCGGTCCATGGCGCCATCAGACCCGATGGCCTTGTCGCCAAAGGCGGCTCGAATGAGGGGAATGGCTGCACCACCCGTTTGGGTGAGCTCGCGCGAGAGTTGATCGGCGTCGATGGCGTGTGCGCCACAGCCCACCCACAGTTGGGTGACGGTGCTTTTGCCGCTGCCGATGCCGCCGGTGATGCCAATGTGAAGCATGGAGTGGGTCAGGTCAAGGTGTGGAAAAACTGTTTGAAATCGATGGGCAATGAGTCTGCAGCAAGGGCTCCAAGGGCGCACCCAAGACTACAACAATCCGAGCCAATTGTTGGGGCCCCACATCACCGTGATCAAGGCGCCCAAAACCAAAAAAGGGCCAAATGGCATGGGGCGCTGGAGCTCCGTCATGCCATGTCGCCTCACGCGCCACAGGCCCACGCACAGGCCCGCGCAAGACGCGATGAAAACAATGGGAAGAAGGCTCAAGGGGCCCAGCCAAGCGCCCAAGGCGGCGAGCAACTTGAAGTCACCTTGGCCCAGGCCCTCTTGGTGCGTGAGGGCTTGGTAGGCCAGGGCAATCCCAGCAAAACAGCCATAGCCCAACACCGCCCCCCACAGCGAGGCGTGCAACTCGATGCCCAATAGGCCACTGCCCGAGGCCATCAGGCCTCCCCAGAGCAAGGGTTGAGTGAGGGCGTCGGGGAGCAGTTGGTGCTCCCCATCGATGAAGGCCAAGGCGATCAGCACAGACCCCATGAGCGACCACAAGGCGCAAGCGAGCATTTGAAGCAGCACGCTGGCGTTGCCCGCGCTCAGCATGGGCGAGAGGGACCACAGGCCCAGGGGTTGCGAAAAACGCCAAGCACACCAGCACCACCAAGCGGCGTTGAGCAGCTCAACCAACACATAGCGTTTGGCAATGGGGGCCTGACAGAAGTGGCAGCGCCCGCCAAGGTGTAAAAAACTGAGGACGGGAATCAACTGCATGACCCCCAAGGGGTGCAGGCAGTGCGGGCAATGTGAGCGCGGCCACCAAAGCGAGAGGGTTGGACGGGGATGTTGGGGCTCACTCGTTGCATCCTCCGCCCCGAGGCTGTCCCCAGCAGTCGTTTCCTCGGTTTTGAGCATCAAGGGCAAACGGTGGATGATGGCGTTCATGGCGCTGCCCACGACCAAACCCACCATCAGCCACAAGCCGAGCAACAGACCCCAAGCGAGCTCAATGTGTTCCAAGGGGAGTTTCAAGGCGCCACCCCCTTGGGTTTCGCATCCCTTGGAGCGCTTTCAAATTGAGCGAGAGCCGCCTCCAACTTGGGTTTCAAATCTTCGACGCTCCAGTTGAGCAGCTCACACAAGCGCTGCAAGACCCACATGCATTCCGGGGCGCTCATGACCTCGGGGCTCAAGAGCAAGCCTTGGAAGGTGCGCTCAATCACGTCTTGTTCGGTGATGTGCAAACTGGCCATTTGGTTGAGTGCGGGCTCGCACAGCATTTGCGCCATGTCCTCGCACCATTCATAGCGTTCGCAGATTTCGGCAAACGGCAATGAGGGTTTGGCGTAGGGACGGGTGGGGTCTTTGTAGAGATCCGTGAACGAGGGCGGCAAATGGATCTGATGGAATTCGTGGGCAGTGGACATGAGGGGTATTGTGCACGAAAGTGCCAGTCTTGGCGTTCAATCAAAAACCACCGCAACGACCAAGTTTGTCGAAGGGACATGCGCTCGAGCTTCAGGCCCAGGCGGGCGAGCTCCTCTACAATCAGCATTTGACATGCTTTTTTGCAAAGACCCAGGGATTGTGTGCTTTGGGTCAATCACAGGGCATGTTGTCGTTGGGACTTTCTAAAGGAATTCATCGTGCGTCGTCGTCAAATGCTTGAACTCTCCGCGGCCCCCATGTTGGGCGCTTTGGGCTTTTCTCTCGTGCAGGAGGTCCAAGCGCAAGGCAGTGACTGGCCCCAACGGGCGGTCAAAGTGGTGGTGCCTTATTCTCCGGGCGGGAGTGCCGATACCTTGGGCCGCACGGTCACGACGGGGCTCACCGACGCCTTCAAGCAGCCCTTTGTGATCGACAACAAGGGCGGCGCTGGGGGCATCATTGGTTCTCAGTTCGTTGCCAACTCCCCGCCCGACGGCTACAACTTGGTGATCTCTGGCATTGGTTCGCATGTGATTGCGCCGGCCGAAAACCCCAAAGCATTTGACCCGATGAAGGACTTCACCCACATTGCGATTTTGGGGGGGCCACCCTTGGTGATGGCCTTGAATGCGAATGTGCCGGTCAACGATGTGAAGGGTTTCATTGAATTTGCCACCAAGACCCAAGGCGGGGTGAGTTGGGGCTCACCTGGCAAAGGCACGCATGGCTATTTGATCGGCGAGGAATTCCAACGCATGACCAAATCGAACATGGTTCATGTCGGCTACAAGGGCGCCTCGCCCGCCATGGCCGATTTGGTGG
>Ga0114962_10003338_pt1 | contig 13037 bp, 18 predicted proteins | sample C_130820_MF_Meta_FD_87017 | JGI IMG/M metagenome (GOLD analysis project Ga0114962, IMG submission 87017) | Freshwater microbial communities from Lake Croche, Canada to study carbon cycling - C_130820_MF_MetaG | ecosystem: Environmental > Aquatic > Freshwater > Lake | place: Lake Croche, Canada... | reverse complement strand
CTCAACCAACGCCACCACAGGCGTATGGCAACCTGCAAAGTACACAGGCACATACGGCACAAACGGTTTCTATCTCCCTTTCACAGACAACTCTGCGCTGACTACAAGCTCAAACGTAGGCTTGGGTAAAGACTTTTCAGGCAATGGCAATTATTGGACTACGAACAACATCAGCATCACGGCTGGTGTGACGTATGACAGCATGCTTGATGTGCCTACGTTAACATCTGCTACGGCGGCTAATTTTGCTGTGTTGAATCCTTTATTTAACAGTAGCGTTACGGTTAGCGCAGGCAACTTAAATGCCGCTGTTCCTGGGGCGGGGTATCAAAATTCCGTTAGCACAATTGCGTTTCCAACATCAGGTAAATTTTATTTTGAAGTAACAATTGTCAGCAATGGTGGGTCGGGCAACAATCAACAAATGGGTATTACTGCACTACCTATTGGTGTGTATAACTTTGGGTTAGATTGTTTTGCTACTTCAGCAACCTCAGCAAGAAAAATAAGTAACGGTGCTGTTGGTGCGGACCTTTATGGCCCCGTAAGTAACGGCACGATTTTTGGTGTTGCTGTAGACGCTACAAATGGCAAAGCATACATTGCCGTGAATAACACTTATATTGATTCAAGCAGTCCTTCCGGCGGTACTGGCGGTTATTCCATGACAAGTGGGCAACAATATTTTGCTTACTTTAACGGTTACTCATCAGGTGTAAACGCGTACAACTTCGGACAGCGACCATTTTCATACACACCCCCCACAGGTTTCCTATCTTTAAACTCGTTTAATCTACCTGATAGCACCATCGTCAAGGGCAATACGGTGTTCGATGCTACGCTGTACAGCGGTAACTTGATTGGTCAAACAATCACCAACGCTAGTGCGTTTAAACCTGATTTAGTATGGGTTAAATCACGTTCTGCTGCTACAGATAACAAGTTAACTGATTCTGTGCGTGGGGCAACACTTGCATTGGTATCTAACTCTACTGCTGCTGAAACAACTGATGTAACAGGCGTTGTATCGTTTAACTCAAATGGCTTTACGCTTGGTACAAGCACAACGTATAACAATACGGGTGCTACTTATGTCGGCTGGCAATGGCAAGCAGGGCAAGGCTCATCATCAAGCAACACCAACGGCTCAATTACAAGCACAGTAAGCGTTAATGCGTCTGCTGGGTTTAGCGTGGTGACGTATACAGGTAATGGCTCCGGCGGTCAAAGCGTAGGTCATGGATTAGGCGTAACGCCATCTGTTGTACTTATTAAAAATAGAAGTGGTGCTGCGGATTGGATTTTTTATTCAAAATTAACAGGATCATCAACTTATTTATTTTTAAATTCCACCGCCGCAGCTTCAGCAGATACAGTTACACAAACATCAACTGTTTTTACAATTGGCACAGCATCGACTGTAAACGGTAACGGCGCAACTTACGTTGCCTACTGCTGGACACCCATAGTTGGATACAGTGCGTTTGGTAGCTACACGGGTAATGGTAGCTCTGATGGTACTTTTGTGTACACCGGATTTAGACCAAAGTTTGTGATGATGAAAAGTACCGGCACAGGTGATTGGTGGATATACGATACGTCAAGGTCTACATACAACGCTGCAATTTTATATTTGTATGCAGACACCGCCGCCGCAGAAGTTTCTGATGCAACCGAAGCGTTAGACATTTTGTCCAATGGATTTAAATTACGGGTGGTTGGAAATTACAACCCCAACACAAATGGTCAATCATTTATTTATATGGCGTTTGCCGAAAACCCGCTGAAAAACGCCCTTGCCCGCTGATTAAGGAAAACAAATGTTTGCAATAATCTCCAACGGCTTAATTGCCCTCCTAGTACCCGCTGGCACAGCCTTTGAGTGGGATGGTGTCCAATACCCCGCCAACTGGTGCAACCTGTCTAGCCCCGAAGAAAAGGCGGCTATCGGCATGGTTGATGTGGTGTATGGTCAATATCCTTCAGATGTCTATTATTGGATCAGCCAAGACGCACCTGTGTACAACGGCACAGTCGTTGAGATTAACTACACCGCCACGCCTAAAGACTTGTTTGAGTGCCAGATGCAAGCGGTGAATGCTGTGCAAGCGCAAGCGTACTCAATCTTGCAGCCTAGCGATTGGATGGTAGTCAAAGGTTACGAAACAAAGTCTGCAATCTCACCCGCATGGAACACATGGCGTGAAGATATTCGCGCCCAATGCAGAGCGCAAGTCATTGCAATTAACGGTTGCACAACGGTTGACCAGTTATCTGCCCTGCCGCCTGTGCAATGGGAATTAGACCCTAATCAGCCAAAAACACCAACTACGCCTACGGTGACACCATGAGTACAAACGCCTTTACTAAGTTTGGTAACACAGTCACGTTCTTGGCTGCTACAACGGCTCCTACGCCTGTTCAATGCGGTTCTAGCACCATTGGTGGCAACCAGTATCGAATCATCAACAGCGGCAACGTAGTGGTGTTTTTAGGCTATGGCTCATCATCAAGCGAGGCCGCAAACAACGCTGTAATTGTGACTAGTTCACAACCGGCGTTTCCTTTGTTGCCAGGCACAGATGAGATTTTGACATTTGTACCAAACGCATACTTTACGGGCATCACGGCAAGTGGTAACGCAAGTATTTATATTTCTCCAGGCGATGGGATGTAACCTATGCTCAAGACAGTAGCAATCACAAGCGGTGGTGGCGGTGGTAACGGCACAGTAACCAATGTGGCTACTGGTACAGGCTTGACCGGTGGCCCTATCACCACCACAGGCACCATTGCGCTTGCCAACACTGCTGTTACGGCAGGAACATACGGTAACGCATCAACAGTATCTCAAGTCACAATCAACGCTCAAGGACAGGTTACAAACGCTGTCAACGTAGCAATTAGTATTGCTAATAGTGCTGTGACAGGCTTGGGTACGATGGCTACCCAGAACGCCAATGCTGTTGTCATTACTGGTGGCACAATTAATACGGTTGCACATACCGGTGGTACGTTTGCTAGTGCAAACATTACGTCTGTTGCGGCAACATTTCCTAATTCTTATTTAACAAACAGTGCAGCAACGATTGGTAACACTTCTGTTGCTTTAGGCTCGACTGTCACTAACATTGGTAACTTAACTCTTGCTAACGTGACCATCCCGTCTGGTACGGTTAACGTGCAAGTGGTGAACGCAACATCGACCACATCATCAACGGCTACTTTTGCAACATCAAGTCTGCCGCTAGTGCCAGCAGGATACATTCAGTACAACCTAAACGGGACTGTTGTAAAAATCCCATACTATGCGGTGTAAACAATGGATTGGCAGCAGATTATCAACTTAGCGTTTGGTGTAGCTCTACCTGTAGCGGGTTGGTTCTTTCGCCAATTGTGGGACGCTGTGCAAAAGCTCAAAGATGACATTAAAAAGATTGAAATTGATTTGCCAAGTAGTTACGTTAAGAAAACAGAGCTGGAATCTCAGTACAACAAGATCGAGGCTATGCTTGAGAAGATTTGGGATAGATTAGATCAAAAGGTTGATAAGTAATGGATTATGCGGCGCTATCAACGGTTGAGTTTGGTGACATTGACTCTTTAAGTGGTTTTCTCTTTGAAAACGGCTTACAGCACCAAATATTCCGCGATACGCTGGCTCAAAAGGGTTATCAAGTCCCTGCATACCCTTTAATGGACGCAAATCCAGACAATTTGGACGATTGGTTGCTCTCTCACCAGGACGAACATCAGGCTTTTGCCAACCTTTTAGGGCTTGATAATCCCGCAAATATGCTTGATGTAGACTGGAATGTGGAGGATGATTTCTATGATTGGATATCTTCACATCTTTATATTCACCAAGCAATTGCTGTTGCGCTTAATATAAATTCATAAAAATGGAAAACACTCTCCCCGCCACCCAAAAAAATGGATTTCCGGAAAATAATCCGGATTTATTGGGGACTATTGCTCAACAAAATGGCAATCAAACTAAAAAACAAATTGCTACACAAGAAATAATTCGACAAGACGCGCAAAGAAATGGATTTGATCCAAAACAAGTATTAGAAACTGTCGCTAAATTAAAATTATCTAATAAAAATATTCAATTAATTCAGATGGGAAATACAGTATTTTTATTGTTGCGGACTCCACCATCAACTGTTGAAATGCACACGTTTACAATAGAAAACCCTCGACAGATCGTAAATCACATTGGAGGCCTGACTAAATTCCTAAAAAAGGCAGGAATTAAACAAGGTTTTTCTTATTCTGACGATCCGATATTTAAACAATTAGTTGAACGATCAGGAATGCCAATAGTAATTACGCAAACTACTAAACAAATTGGTAATCAAATAAAACCTGTTTACCAGTACACAATGGACTTATGACATGGGTGGATCAGCGCGGACTTTTGTAATGGTAGGTATTGCTGTGGCGGTGGCTGTTGCTGCGCCTTATATTGCGCCATTTATTGAGGCTGGATTAGGTGCTATTGGTGTTGATGCGCTGGGAACCACAATTACATTGCTTGAGGCGGGTGCTGCGCCTGAAGTTGCCGCAGGAATCGCAAGTGCTGTTGTGCCAACGGTTAGTGGTGCGGTAGCCGGTGCGGTAGGTGGTGCAGCTCAAGCAGAAGTTTCAGGTGGTGATCCTTGGGTAGGCGCGTTTGAAGGTGCTTTGGCAGGTGGTGTGGGTGGCGCGGTTAGCAGTGGCGTTGAGGGGTTTTTGCCCGAAGGAACGCCTGAACCTGTGAGTGCTGGAGCAAAGAGCGCAGCGTCTGGATTTACGTCTGCTGAATTAAAAGGTAAAGATTTAGAAACATCACTTAAAACAGGTGCAATTTCAGGCTTGGCTTCAGCCGGCACAAGTGCTTTGTTTCCAACAGGATTTTTAGGAACTGAAGCCCAAACAGATGCGTTTGGCAATCCAATTGAAGGTGCGCCAGAAGTGCCACAATATCGAGAATTAGAACAAGCACTTAAAACCGTTGGCGGGTCATACTTAAAACAAGATATTTCTAATATTTTTAATCCAACACCAACAACTGGTTTAGGTCGCACAACAACTGCATCAGGATCAACGCCAAGCGTGCCTGGCACAACGTCTGGTACAACGTCCGGTACAAAGTCTGGCACATCACCTTCAGTTGCCTACACGCCTAGTGGTCAGTCGTACACGCCCTCGACAAGTGGCAAGTCATCGAGCAGTGGTAGCAGTAGCGGTGGCAGTAGTGGCGTGCAGACTTCAGCCTCCCCTGGCTCACAAGCATTGTCGCAAGCCTTGGGTGTTGGCTCACCAAGTTTAGGCACCAGTGGTACGGCATTAGACATAAGCACTGCGGGTGAAACGCCAGACCCATCAACGGGTGGTGCACCAGAAAACGTATGGAATATGGCATCGTTAAGAGTTAAAGACGATATAGGAGATTATCTGTGAGTAAAAGTCTTAGAAAGTCTTTAAACCTTGATCTAGTTGATCTAGCGGAAATGTTGCGATCTAAGGGGCGCGGCAGAGATACGGTGCTTGCTCACATCACGCCTAAAGAAGCAGCGTTGCTTAAAGCCCGTGGTGGTCGAGGATCAACAAATCCGCACACAGGGTTGCCTGAATACGAAGATGACTTTAGTTTTGATTTTGGTGGAGGTGGTGAAGATTACACGCCATCGTATGATCCAACGCCTACTTACGATCCTGCACCATCGTATGATCCTGTCGCATTTGAACAACCTGCTGCACCTGAACAGTTTGTGGATCAAGGTGGTGGCGGTGGTGCGTTTAATGATTTTTCACAAGGTGGTGATGTTGGTCCAAACGGTGGACCTCCTGTGGAAACTCCTGCTTATAGTGAAGATCAATTTCAACAAGCAGCTGCTGGCGGCACTCCACAATATGACGAAGCGCAAATGCAACAAGCAATTGCTGGAGAATTGCCTTCTGGGACAGGTGATTATGCTGCGCCATCTAGCGACAATACAATCAAAGATTTGTTTGATAAATATGGCAGCAACATCTTAAAGTTACTTGGCCCAGCAGCGCTTGCCGCGTTTGGTGCTAAGACCGGTACTACTGCCGCGCAACAAGGGCAAGCAGGTGCAGACAAGGTCGCCGCAATTGGGCCAGCCGTTCAAGCTCGCGCCGCAGATGCTCAACAACAAATGATTGGCCCTGGCGGTCTTGCCCCTCAAGCTCAACAGTTTGGCAAACAAGCGTCTGAACAGATTGGCGCGGTTGCGCCACAATTGCAACAAGTCGGTAGAAATATTGCTGCATATGGTGCACCGTTAATAGGCATTGGCGCAAATCAAATGACGCAAGCGTTAAGCGGTGGATTAACACCTGCCAACCGACAAGCGTTTGAGGCAATGAAAGCGCAGTCTGAGCAAGGTATAGCCAAGCGTGGTGGTGTTGGTGTCATGCAAGCGGGTCGAGCAGAAATGGATGCGTTGGCTAGTTTGGCAGAAAAACAATTTGCTCAAGGACAATCAACATATCAGGCCGGTGCTGCGTATGGCGTGCAAGGTCAAAGTTTGGAAGCAGAGGCGGCAAGATTGGGCTTATCGCAAGCACAAGTTGAATTGGTTCAGAATAATCTTTCTGGAACAATTAGACAAAATGCAATTAATCTTGGTTTGCAACAGGCTGGCATCTCAGATCAATATTTGATTCAATCAATTCAGATGGGTTTGGCATCCGATCAGCAAACGTCTGCAATCTTGTCAAACTTGTATTCTAAGATGGCTCAGATCGCGTTCTCGCAACCAACCACTACTACGACGACCACTCGTCCAGCATAAGGAAAAGACATGGCCACAACAACTTTACCTGGTGCGATGGCACAACCGTTTAGCAATCCTTTAACTGAATACACAGATAACGTTAAAGCGGGTGCAGAGGCTGAACAAAAAATTTTAGAACAAACGTCCATGCTCAAGCAAAAAGAGATGGAGCCGTTGATCGCCCAAGAGCGTGCGAAACGTCAAGAATTTGCAGGACGACAAAAAGAAATCTCGACTGAGTTGACTAAGCCATTTCAAGTGCCGCAAGCGACGATGGCTGACTATGCGTCTATGGGCGGGATGTTGGCAATTATTGGCACCATGTTTGGTGGCGCAGGAAAGCAACCCGCTGCACAGTCGTTGGCGGCCATGACCGGTACGCTTGATGGGTATCAGAAAGGTCGTAAAGACTTAGTTGATCGGTCGTTTAAAGAGTTTGAAGCGAACATGAAACGTTTGCAAGCGTTGATGAAAGCTGTAGACGTTGAGCTGGCTGCTTATGGAGAAGATGCAAAACTAGGTCGTGAGAGTGCCGCGGTGCGGCTAGAAGTCGCGTCTGCGTTAGTCAGAGGTGGTTCGTTAGAAGGCTTGATTCGTGGCAAGAGTGCTGACAGTATTCTGAAAGCGCGTGAACACGCACAAACGCTCGGACAAAACGCAGCACAGCACGCTGATCGCATTAAGATGGATAAAGCGCGGTTAGATGCGGAAGAAGCCAAGAGAACGGCTGCTGCGGCTGAAGCAAAAGCAAAAGATGCTAGAACACCGGTTTTCTATGATGACGAAAGAAAGGTTTGGCTTAATGCTGATCGACAAGTTATTCCAGGTTCCGAAGGTTTAACTAGAACACCGCCCAAAGCCGGCAAAACGCAAGGCACAGTAGGTTCTGCGGCAGCATTACAAAGGTTATTGCCTAATGAAACTGTTACTTTAAAAGAAAACGAAGCAAAACCAATTCTTGAGTCAATTCAATCAACAGCACGTTTATCTAAGTTTATTGATAAGGCGCAAGACCCAGATATTGATTTTGGTGAGATTGGAAGAATTTCTAACAGAATTCAAAGTTTAATTTCTAGGAATCTTGGCGATAGAACAGAGATTACAAACGCAAATCAATTGGCTGGAGCAACAAGCACCGCAGTTGACCAAGCAATCAAAGAATTAGGTTTGTCACCTAATGATAAAAATATTGTGTTTTATAAAGAAGCAATCTTCAACATTCTTGATGCAGAACGTGCAATTCGTGGTGGCTCAATATTGCCAGTTGGCATAGTAAATATGCTTACGCCATTGCAAGACCCAAAGAATATGAACCGTCAACAATTTACTAACATTATGTTAGGAAACTTAGATCGTGTTGCAGCAAAGACTGGCTTAGAGCAAAACGTTTTGAAAGATGCTATTTCGCGGATCAAGCCATTTGAATATACGCCATCGTACACACCTCCCGCATCAACCGGTGCTGCGCCACCAGCTGCAAGTCCGGCACCTAGTGCTGCCCCACAAAGACAGTTGTCGCCTCAAGATCAAGCTGCATTAGATTGGGCAAACGCTCATCCGCAAGACCCACGATCTGAAAAGATTAAGCAAAGACTAGGGATTAAATAATGGTTGAATTTAATCCAGATGCTTATTTAAATGCGCCAGCAGCAACCTCTTTTGATCCTGACGCTTATTTAAAAGAACCTGCAACTGCCGCTCCTGCGCCGGCAACGGCTGCCCGTGAACAAGTTATCGACCCATACACTGGCAAAAAAGTTACCCCTAAAACTAGTGCTCAAATGGGTGAAGAAGCGTTAGGCTTAGGTTCTGGCTTATTGCAACGCGGTTTAGGCGCAGTGCAAGCCATTCCTGGCGAAACAATTCCTAAAGCAATTAAAGGTTTACAACAATACGGTGATCCAACAGCGCAAACATTTGGTAAAAATATTCCTGATGTAGCATTGATGTTTACGCCAGGCGGTATTGTAAAAACAGCAATAACGGGTGGTATTGCAGGGTTGACTCGACCTAGCACGCAAGAAGACACCGGCAAACGTTATGGCGAAATGGCTAAGTCTGGGCTTACTGAAGGTGCAATCGGTGCCGCAATTGGTGCCGTGACACCATTAGCTAAGTTGTTAAAGCAAGGCTATGGATTAATTACTGGCGGTCAAACAAGACAAGAAATTTCTACATTGGCTACCGAGGCATTGCGCGTGGCTGATGAAGGAAAGATGGCGTTGACACAACAAGAACGTTCATTACTTCAAGAGCAAGCCAAAACAGGAATTAAGTCAGAGCAAGCAACCGCTGCCGCAGAGAAAGTTGCAAAACAACAAGAATCATCACTAAGCGTGATGCCAGGCGTAAAGACTGTGGAGGAAGGCGGTAAATTTAAACCAATTCCACAAACGTTTACTGACGTTGGTAATTACATTCGTACTGAAGCGGAAAAGTTTTTAACAAACATAAAATCCTCGCGTGGCAAAGCGGCTGATACCAACTTCACGGCAGCTAAAGAAGGTGCGGCGGCCAAAGAAGCGCAAAATGTATTTACTGATACTGGGCCAATAATTGAAGACCTAAACAAGAGAATTGCTAAAGGTGGCTCGTCTGATTATTTAGCCTCTTTAAACAATTTAAAAAATGATTTGTTAAAAACTAAACAATTTGAAGGTTTAGAGATCATTCGTCGCAGACTAGGTGATGCTGCGTTTGGTGCACCTGAAGAAGGTTTTAAGGCTATTGGTCAGCAATTGTCTGGCGATATGTACAAGTTGCTGTCTAACCAAATGAAAGGTTTTGAAACTAATTTTGCTAAGTATTTAGAAGATTACCAACGTTTGTCTAAGCCTATTGAAGTGTTTGGCACCCGTTTAGGCAAAGCGTTGACTGAAACAGATGCGTCTGGACGATATGTCAGCAAAAGTGCCGAGCGTATCGCTAAAGATGTATTTAGCAGCCCTGAGAGTTACAAAATGTTGGTTGACGCGGTGGGTGGCAACAAGCAGGTTGCAGAGGCTGCCGCGCGTCGTTACTTTGCTGGCGCATTAGAAACGGCTAAGACCCCCGAGGCGGTAGAAAAGATTCTGCGTGAAAATCGTGCATTGTTTAAAGAGATGCCAGCGGTTAAAAAAGAGATTGAAGAGAAATATCTTGCAAGACTTGCTAGTTCTGAATCTCGCCAAGCCGGCATTACAAGCGAAATCACAAACCTTGCAGATATTAATAAAGAAATTGCTGCAAAACTAAAAAATGTAAGTGGTGCTGAAACATTGTTTAGTGATGCTGTTAAAGCAATTACTACGGCCAAACCTCAACGATCTGCGGAGGCGTTTGAATCTGTAGTGTTGCCAAAGATCAGACAAGCAGAGGAAAAAGCGGGTATCAAATTAATTTCTGATGAGCAAATGGCTGTTTTGCGGCAACAAATGGCACAGGTTGATAAGATTTCTAGCGTGTCAGAAAAGGCGCGTTATGCAACCGGTGTGTTAGCGGCTGCGCTAGGGTTTAGTGGTTACAAAATTAGTAGCACCTTTAAGGCGTTAGGATTTAATGACTAAGAAACAGAAAGGCGTTAACCCAGAGCTTGAGTTGGCCATTGCCAAACTCTTGCGTGATGTGATGAATGATCCATCAGCCTCGCTTACTGACAAGTGCCGCGTACTAGACCGTTCAATCAACGTAGAGAAGCTCAAGCAGAAGATTTCTGACGATGAGTGGGGATCAGGGTTTGTTGTATCTGATGAAGATGAAGGTTAGAATGAGATTTTGTTAATTAGGGGATAACTGATGGATGCAATAGGAATAGTACGATTAGCTTTAACAGTGATTAGTCAAAGATTATTGATTTTGTTTATTCTTGCGTTGTCGTTTGCTTTAGGCTGTTGGGTAATGTACGCGCCGAGTTGGGAACGATTAACGGCTATGGCTTTTTTCTGTATTTATAGTTATCTTTGTATCTACACACAGGAAAGGATTGAAAATGGAAAAGCACAAACGTCCGAGTGATGTGAATCAACAAATTGCCAAGGCGGTTCGCCCCCAGTTGCCACGCGATGGCAGCAAAGACGGCAACAATAAACACGATAGCGGCCAGTTGCCTAAAGGTGGTTTTACCGCGGTGTGGAACTTTGCGGGAAACCGTGACACCAAAGACTCATCAACTAGCAAGCCTGGTAATGCCGGCGGCGGGAAGATTTGCTAATGGCTAACAATATCGCATTTCAGGCGATGGGTAAGACGTACAAAGCAAACGTCACAACCTCGAGCCAGACCATTACGATTACGGCTGACAGTCCTGTAAATCAAATTTGTGTGGCCAACCATCAACCTACGGGTGCGACAGGATACCCTGTCTATTTTACTGTCAGCTCATTGTCAAACGTAACTGCTACAGTACCTGCGGCAGGTGCACCATCGTATTGCTTGGTGAGCGTGCCAGGTTCTATTAAAGTGTTTACTGTGCCGCAACAAGTTAGCCCAACCCAAAACTTGTACATTGCATTTATTGGCGAGTCTGCCTCTGAGTGCTACTTTACTCCAGGAGAAGGATTGTAATGGACCCGCTAACCATTCTCGCGGCTTTAGGCCCACTTGCTGTTGACTTAGGTAAATCCCTAATAGGTCGATTTATTCAGACTGACGTATATAAGCCTACGAACATTGCTGAATACACACAGATGCGCCAGACTGATTTGCAGATGTTTGAGGCGATGAATAACGCTGGTGGTAACGCAACTACCTACCCGTGGGTTGAGAGTATCGTGCGCCTAATGCGTCCCACTGTTGGTGCTGTTGTGCTTGGTACATGGGCGTTTATGCAAGTCACAGGGCACGATGCACCAGCTGTAAACAACTTTGCGTCTGCTGTTGGTTTCTATTTGTTTGGCGACCGTACACTTTTTTATTCACAGAAATCAAATGCTAAGTAATTGGCAAAACTCATTTGAATTAGTGATGGACTCAGAAGGTGGGTTCACCACTGATCCTGATGACCGCGGCAACCATATGCCGGATGGCCGCCCAGGTGCAACTAACCTTGGCGTGACTATGATCACATGGGAAATCTACGTTCAGCGTCAGGCAACGATTGATGAAATGAAGTCATTAACCAAAGCGGATGTTGAACCGCTCTACAAACGTTTGTACTGGGACAAGGTTTGGGGTGATAGACAGTTTACGGGTGTTGACTACCTTTTGTTTGATTGTGCGGTGAACACTGGGGTGGCTCAATGTGTGTTGTTTTTGCAACGTGCGGTGGGTGCCTATCCAGATGGTCAATTAGGCCCACTGACTTATGCGGCAACGATTACGCACGATCCTAAAGATTTGATTGAACAATTTAGCCAGCAGAAGATAAACTTCTACAAAGGGTTGAACAACCCTAAGTATGAGAAAGGGTGGCTTAATCGAGTTGCTCATGTCAAAGACGCAGCGTTAATTATGGTGAGATAGATGGCTAAGAATCCTAATCTTTCTGTTGGCAGGGGAGAGAAGTTACCCGCATCAAGGGGGGCGGGATTAACGGCCAAGGGTCGAGCCAAGACCAATCGTGCGACAGGTAGCAAACTCAAGGCACCCACTAAAGACCCTAAGAACCCACGCCATAAGTCGTTTTGTGCACGTTCTAAGTCTTGGAAGGGTGAACGTGGCAAAGCAGCTCGCCGCAGATGGGGGTGTAGAAGATGAAAGACGGTTTGTATGCCAATATCCACCGCAAACGTGCACGGATCAAGAAAGGGTCTGGCGAGCGCATGAGAAAGCCTGGTAGTAAAGGTGCGCCTACTGCTAAAGCCTTTAAGAAGAGCAAGCGCACCGCCAAGCGTTAAAGTTTACGCAACGCCAGTTGGTAGCCAAGTAATACAAGTTGGTTCTGCTCTGAGAACAGAGTGGTAAAGTAATCTACGCCAAGCTTAGGCCGGTGCAAGATGCCAGGCACATCTTCCCACAAGTAATCATCAAACAGCATGATGCCGCCTTGTTTGAGCATCCCCCAAGCCATGCAAGCGTCTGTCATTACATCGGGGGCGGTGTGGCTGCCATCAATGTAGATGAAATCAAACTCTTCTTGGCCAGCAATCAATCCTGCAAGCGTGTCGTAACTTTTGCCAATGTAACATTCGGTTTTTTGACCTTTGCCACGGACTTCATCAACATTAACTTGCCAACGGAAATAGGTATTGTCTAGGTTAATGTTTGAATGTTCTTCAGAACCATTAAACGTGTCAAGACAAACAATTTTCCCTGTTGGTGAAAGCATATGCT
>Ga0114962_10003336_pt1 | contig 13041 bp, 12 predicted proteins | sample C_130820_MF_Meta_FD_87017 | JGI IMG/M metagenome (GOLD analysis project Ga0114962, IMG submission 87017) | Freshwater microbial communities from Lake Croche, Canada to study carbon cycling - C_130820_MF_MetaG | ecosystem: Environmental > Aquatic > Freshwater > Lake | place: Lake Croche, Canada... | reverse complement strand
TGGGCGCGTCATGAACCTCTGGCAAGAAGATTTGCTTAACCTGCTGCTGGCACCAGCACAATCGCCACAAAGCATATTCACCCGCATCGCGCGAACTGCGCAGCAACTAGGCTTTGACTATGTGGCCTACGGCTTTCAGTCACCTTACCCTGTCACGCAACGCAAAATTGTCATGCTCAACACCTACCCCGGCCCGTGGCAAGCGCGCTATGCAGATGCAGGATACTTGTTCAAGGATCCCACGGTAGCGCACGGCAAACAATCTCAAACGCCGATTCTTTGGAGTGACAACGCTTTCGCTAACAACCCCGCCCTTTGGGCTGATGCGCAAGACCATGGCCTGCGAACCGGCTGGGCGCAGTCCAGCCTCGAGCGCAATGGATCGGGGAGCCTGCTTACTTTGTGCCGCAGCTTTGAGCCTTTAACCGCCCGCGAGCTGCGAGCTAAGGAAAGCGCCATGCGCTGGCTGGTGCAAGTAGCCCATGTAAGCCTGTCTCGCAACATCCCGAGCCAGGAAGCCCAAACGCTCAAACCATTGACCTGTCGAGAGCGGGAAATACTGCAATGGTCGGCCGACGGCAAATCGGCGCAAGACATCTCTGACATTCTGCTATTGAGTAAAAGCGCCGTGGACTTTCACATGAAGAACGCTATCTCAAAGCTGCGCGCGCCCAACAAGACCGCCGCCGTGGCCCGCGCTGCGCTGATGGGCTGGCTGAGTTGATCGACACTACGGAATAGATTAGAACAAACAGCGCGTCATGAAACTTACAAACATGGGCCAAGTGCAAGTCACCGCGCAAGAGCTGGTGGCCTTGCGCCTCAAACACTTGTTTTCTGCTACAGATACAGCGCCCACGGATTTGCCCGCCGAACGGCGCTGCGGCGCGGCGACTACGCTGACCGGTTACACCGAATGGCTAGGTGATGCTGATGTACCCATCTCCATTGGCTGGGACTGGTGTATTGGCATTCAGCCAACTCGCACAAGTAGCGTCTCTTCCGAGCAAGCCGCCTATTGGCAACGTTACGACCTGCCCCACACCAACATCCAATTGCTCGATGAACATGGTCACGCCCTAACGTGGGAGGACAACCTGCGCGTGCTGGCTACTTGGGTGGACGCACAAGATTGGCAGACCTACGTCGCTAAGGCTGTCAGTGCTGCTAACCACTGAACATCGCCCACGACCACAAAAGCGACACCACGCCAAAAAAACGGGCGCAAGCTACTATTTTTAGTAGCTTACGGATTCAAGGATGGGGCCGTAGCATTCATCCCATGGTTAGACATAAACCAAGGGATGAAAGCAATGCTGCAATTTAGTACCGGCACCAAGCAACAACTGCCGCCTGGGCTGTTTGAGGAAATGGGGCAATACCGCCGCGAGGTGTTCATCAACCGTCTGGGTTGGGAACTGAACACCGTCAACGGTTTGGAACTCGATGAGTTTGATGGGCCAGAAGCGGTTTATGTGTGTTCCCACGATGATGAGGGCAACGTTGACGGTGTGGCAAGGCTTTTGCCAACGACCGGGCCTTATTTGATGGAGAAAGTATTTCCCTCACTTTGGGCAGGGAAAGATCTTCCTCGTGATCCGACGATTTGGGAATTGTCGAGATTTGCAATGATGACACTGACCGATGGTGGGTACCAGCCGCATCGACAGGTCTCTTCAAAAAAAGCGCCTCAGCTGCTTCAAAGGGTAATGCAGGCCGCAAAGTGGAATGGTGCGCATACTTTGATAACGGTGTCACCGGTTGGGATGGAACGGTTATTGCGCCTGAATGGATTTAGAGTAAAGCGATCTGGTGCGCCAATTTTTTTCAATACAGACCGCCTTGTTTGTTTGCAACTCTCGCGCAAAGGTACCCCCCCAATTTCCACTGCCAAGTAATTCCAGCCGAATTCTTCAACTAATCGCGCAATATCCCGTGATGTCGCACCCCAACATCAAATTCCCCGCTCAGGCAGCGCTGTCGCGTGGCCTTACCATGGAGTTTTCTGTGAATACGGCCAATTTTGCCGACGGCTACCCCTGCCCGGCAACTGAGGGCAAGATAAATACTGAATTTTTCAGTGGTCTTGGTGCCGCGCAGCTACTTGGTGCTCAGTTGTCCGCTCAGCTGCCTGTAGTGCCGCTCAAACACCGCAAAGCCTCGGTCACTCTCACCAAGTCCCAAGACCCAGCGCCCGGCATGGCGGATCATGCGGGCCGCCTTGAACATCCACTCCTGCATCACCGTCTTGATGCTCCTGCGCTTGGCTTTGTGGCGCACCGGCGCGTTGGGCTCGCTCAAAGTGTTTTGCCCAACCAGGCGCAACAAATTCATCGCCACTGCGGCCAGCTGGCAGACCAGATAGTTGGTATCAAATTTTCCGCTCGGCAGGCGCTCCAGATCCATATCGGTCTTGAACTCCGAGTGAAACTGCTCATGCGTGGCGTGATCACAGTACAACTCAATCACCTGCACCGCACTGAACGCCTCGGGCAGCGTCGTCGTCCAGCCCTCCAAGGTGTACTCCGGCAACAGCAATGGGTTGCCATGCTTGTGGCGAAACCCCAAGTCAGCGGTGCTGCGCTCAGGCAAGCGGTAGACCCGGCGCGCTGGGTTGGCCTGACTGCCCACGCCGTCCAACGCCAGCGCTTCTTGCCACAGGCATTCGCGTTTGCCGGCGCGCTCGCTCATCCACACCGTGTTCGTGTCAGCCACTCGTGCAGCGGAAATGGCCTCCACCGGCGCTCTGCGTGGGTTCCACTTGATGATGAAGGCGAACTCGTGATCCAGAGCGCCCGCTTGTGCGGTGATCTCTTGCATCAGCTTCAAAGAACAAAAGCCCGAGTCCGCACGCACCAGCAAAGGCGTGGCCACCAGGCTGGCGGCCATCGGCAAGGCGCGCTCAAAGTTGTACTCGCTCTCAGCGGCCGAATGCTGAACACCCGGGCGCAAGGTCAACTCCAAGCAGTAGCCCAGGCTCCCCAAGTACACCGCAAACGGGCAGTAACCATCAACGCCAGCGTAAGTGCGCCCGACCAGCTCTTTTTGGGTGCCGCCGTTGTCCGTCGCAAAGGTATCGAGATCCACCGGGGTGTAGCCGCAAGCCAAGACTCCAAAGTCGATGGGCTGCCCGTTGATGCGGCTGCCAAGCAGCAATTGGTTCATTTGCGGGGCCAGCTCAAACCAAGATGGCGCATGCGCGTCCATGCGCTGGCGCAGGGTCGGGCTCGAGGGAACAGTGCCCAGGCCCAGCGCACGCTTGAAGAAGGCGTTGTCTCGAAAGCTCTCGATCGCGTCAAAGTCGCTTTTACCCAAACACAGCAAGGCGAGATAGCTTTTGAGAATCTCGCTGTTGGCAACTCCAGAGCGCACCGCAAACTTCGGATCGATCAGCGCATTGACGTTAACGCGTTTGAGGTATTTGCCGATGAACGCCAGTCCGGCATGGGAGCTGAGGTCGTAGGGCAGTTTTTTGATAACAAAATCGGTTATGTTGGGGCTTACCTTCTGGGTGAGCAATACATGCGGTCTAAGTCGTTGATTTCAATAGGGAAATCAACATATTTCGACCTTCAGGTCACGGATTCAGTAATATTTGTGATGGAGGTCTCATGCAGAGTCAAAGAGTAGCTGTCACAGGTTACGGCGCCATTTGCGCGCTCGGCGAAAACGTGCCAGAGATCTGGGCCGGCATCGTCAATTACAGGGTCGGGTATCGCAAACACGAGTTCGTAGACACCAGCATTAAGGCGCGCTTCTTCGGCTTTGTAGAGTCCAACAAAAGGCGATATGACGGGTTTCCTAAGTCGATCCTCAAGATGCTGCCAGAGTTCGCGCGCTACGCGCTTCTGGCATCCCGGGAGGCCGTCACGATGGCGTTTGGTTCCAGTGAAGGTCTGCGCGAGTCGGTTTCGCCCTTCGACGTAGGCACCATTATCGGCACCGGCTGGGGTGGGGTCGATGCAGTCAACCACAACAATAGCGACTATAAATCGTCTGGCATGGCCTCGTCGTTCTCAACATTGATGTCGATGCACAGCGTCGCGACCGCAGCTGTGTCCTTGAATTGGAACTTGCGCGGCTACCAAAGCACACCTGTGGCCGCCTGTGCTACCGGCACTATGGCCATTGGCGATGCCTACGAAATCATTCGATCTGGGCGCGCCAAGGTGATGCTGGCAGGCGGGAGCGAGTCGCTCAAGGAGCAGTTCAACGTCTGGTCCATTGATGTCATGCAAGCGCTGAGCAAGGAGCAAGACGATGAGAGGCTTGCTTGCTGTCCATTCAACCAGCGCCGCAGCGGCTTTGTGCTTTCCGAGGGGGCGGCTATCCTGTGCCTTGAATCGTGGGATAACGCGGTCGCCCGGGGGGCCAAGATTCTGGGCGAGATCACCGGCTATGCGAACTATTCCGACGCCTATGACATGACGGCGCCCGCCGACGATTGTCAGGCGAGGCAACGTACCATCGAAGGCGCACTGCTCGCGGCGGGGCGGCGCCCCAACCAGCTCGACTACATCAATGTCCACGGCACATCCACTCGGCTAAACGACATCAACGAAACCATGTCGCTAAAGGCCGCGCTCGGTGATGCGGCCTACGCGATCCCCATGTCGAGCACCAAGTCGTACACAGGGCACCTGATCGGCGCTGCAGGATCGCTGGAGGCCATCTTTTGCTTGAAGGCGTTGGAGTCGGGTTTGATCCCGGCGACGCTTCATCTCAATGAGCCAGACCCTGCCTGCGATTTGAACTACACACCGAATCGACACGCCCGCCACACCGACATGAAGACCGTGCTCAATCTGAGTTTCGGTTTCGGCGGCACCAATTGCGCACTGGTTCTCGAACATGCTTGACGATTCATCCTTTCATGCAAGCGGGGTGCCGCTCGCATTCGGCTTGGCTGAAGCGCACGAGTGGGCAGAGTTCTCCGGTGATCTCAATCCGATTCACTTCGACCTTCAGAGGGCGCGGGATGCCGGGCTTGACGGGTTGGTCGTGCACGGGATGCTGGTCTTACTGCCCATCAAGCAGGCGATTGGCAGACTCGCCGCAGCGAAAGACCCCGTGCAACCCGTGCCGATTTCGCCCACTGGTTGGAAGAAGTTCCACGCCGTATTTCGTAAGCCCGTCCCGCATGACTCGATCAGTCTTCTCACGCTGCGCGCTAGGAGCGCGGGGCTCGAGTTCAGGCTGACGGCGGGTGACGCCCCCGATGAGCGCATCCGCGGAAGCTACGTGTCTTCACCCTCGCAAACCGATTGGCTGGGCAGCCACGAATGGAGCGGGCGAACATTCCATGCGATCGCGCCAGATGCGGTTCAACGCTTCGCGCGAACCTATCCCACCGTGAACGAAGCATGGATTGCGCTGGATGCCTGCGTGTTTGCCGACTTCATTCGCAACAGGCTCGACGCGGTGACGCAGATGGTGCGCAACGACTTTGCGCAACTGAGACGCCCGGGCACACAGGGCGAGGTCTTCGTGCAAGTGAGTCACACGGTCTTCTTCAATGCAGAGGCACTGGAAGCCTTGACGCCTTCGCCCGCTGACCTCCTGCACCTTTCTTACGCGATGTCGCCTGCACAGGTCGTCGCAAGCCAAGACAAGCTGGCCGGCTCGGTATCGCTGCCGGTTCTGCTGGGCAATACCCTGGTGATGCTGGTCGAGATCGGCCTGCTCGCCCGCCCTGCCAAAGACAACCCTCAACCCTCCAATAGTGAACACCATGAACACTGCCCAATTCCTACGTGACGCCATTCTCGAACTGACGGACGTCGACGAAGCCGATCTAGAGCCTGAGCTGTTGCTGACCGACATCGGTCTCGACAGCCTGGATTACGTCGAGATCCAGGTCGGCATCAAGAAAAACTTTGGCGTCAGCGTCGACCCAGATCTCTTTCTCTCGGGAAAGATCAAGACGCTTGGAGACCTCTCCCAATACATCGACAGCCACCGCGTCGCAGCCCCCGTAGCAAGCTGACCGGCACGCGCCGGCCTTGCCCATCCATCCCGTGTGAAGGAATTGATATGAAAGTCGTAGCCTTGAATGAGAAGGCTCGTAGCGGCGTATCCAAGCTGATTGCGAGTTCGCATGACCGACCCATGGATGTCTCGCACGTTCTGCCGTGGGGCGACGGCGTAGACAAGACCAAGCTCCCGAAGCCGTTCGACCAGAGCTGGATTGCAGGCACACAGTACTGGGAGCAGCTGACTCCGGCTCAGCGGCACGAAGTGCTGTGGCAAGAGACGGCGCGCGACATCTCGATGTTCATCCTGCTCGAGCAGACAATTCCGCCGCTCTACATGGGCTACATCAACAAGTACCCAGTGGGGGCCTTGTCGCAAGAGGTCTATGAATACCTCATGCTCTTCTCCAAGGAAGAGATTGTCCACACCTTGATGTTCCAGCGCTACATGAAGCTGGCGGGCCTGAAGCTCTACAACCCACCGGAGAACCTGCACGAGTTGCTCACCGTGCAGCTGCCCCGCATGCCCACGGAGTTCGGCGTGAGTTGCACGCTGGTGATCGAGTGGATGGCTGAGCTGGCGGCCATGTATGCCTCGCAGTCAGACAACATCGAGCCAATGACGCGCAAGATGTTCTACGAACACCATGTCGATGAGTCCCGGCACATCGCATTTGGCCGTTGGGTGACCGAGTCTTACCTCGAGACGGCTCCACCGCCTCAGGCCGAGCAACTGCGTCAGACCTTGCGCGGCCTGATGGTGCAGCTGACCATGCAGTTCACCTACAACCCCGAGATCGCAGAGCACGTTTCTTTCGACTTCCCCGTGCCTCGCGACAACGCAGAACGGATTGCCGAGGTGCGCGGCTCGTCGCACAACATCGCCTTGAACGAGCGGCGCTTCGCCCCTTTGAACACCTGGTTGAAGAAGTTGGGCGTGCTGTGAGCCAAACCGGCCAATGGGACGCGATCTGCGTGGGTGCCGGCATCACCAGCCTGGCATTCGCAGCGCACGCGCTCGCACGCTCGCCCACCGCGCGGATTCTTGTCGTCGACAAGCACACCGTGCCGGGCGGCTACGCGAGCGTGTTCCATCGGCCGAAGGCGTCTGCCGTTTTCGATTGCAGCCTTCACAAGCTCAGCGGCACGGGGGATGGCGGGAACCTCCGCCGCATGTTCGGCGCTCTCGGGCTCGACAAGGAACTGCAGCTCAAGATTCCGGACGCCTATTTCGAAGCCGTGTTCCCAGGACGGCGCTTTGTTCTGCCCAACGACCCGCTGTGTGCCGAGCAAACCTTGGTGACGCAATTCCCTTCTGAAGAGCTCGCCATCAAAGACTTCTTCCGCGAGGTCAATACCTACGGCAGACACGGCTACTACCAGTTCCAGATGCTGGAAGGGAGCTACGAGGCCGACTTCACCGAGCTGCGCTACGCGCACCGGCACCTGAAGACCCTGTCCGTCAGGGATGCTCTGGCCGCGAGGTTTAGCGATCTGGCTCTGCGCGAGATCATCGGCGCCACTGGAATCTACGTGGGTGGCTACCCCGAGGATCTGAGCTACCTCTACTTCCTGCACGTGGTGTATGCCACCCTGTGCAAAGGCAACGCCTATATCGAGGGCGCGTCACAGAACCTGTCCAGCACGCTGGCCAAGCGCATCACCGACGCTGGTGGTGAAGTTTTGCTGGGCACGACGGTCAAAGAGGTCATGGTCTCGGCCGACCACAAGGCGGTAGGGATCCAAACTTCACGCGGGCAGTTTCTGTCGGATCGCATCTATATCAATGCATCGCCGCACTACGCGATGTCGCGCTTGTTCAAGGGTGGCGAGGAGCTTGACGGTGTAAAGAAGACGCTGCAGGCCTTGAAGCCGTCGAGGGCTACGACCACGGTCTATGTCACCACAGACTGCAGCCCAGCTGATCTCGGGCTGACAAGCTGCGAAACCATGGTCTTCAACAGTGCGCAAGTTGACGCGTCGGCTGTCAGGCAAGAAGCGCAGCAGATGCCGACCGACGAGGCGATCTGCGAATACGCCTACTGGAATGCCTCGCCCATGGAGGTGACGAACTACCACCGGCTCGATCCATCTTCCGGCATGTCGGTTTGCTTGAACGTCCTGGATTCCATGTTGCATTGGCCCGAGCGCCGGTCGCCCACCTACAAGGGCAAGAAGCAGCGCGCGCTGGACACACTGCTGGGCCGCCTCATCGCGGCGAAGCCGGGGCTCGAGGGGCACATCCGGTATACAGAAGTAGCTTCGCCGCGCACCTACCATCGCTTCACCAACAACACCGATGGTGCCGGCTATGGCGCGATGGTTGGGACGGAGATGTCCGGTCACACCTTTCATCGTCAATTCCCGCTGGAGGGCATTCACTTCCTCAGCGCGTGGGTCGCTGGACCGAGCTATGAGGCCGCCTTCGGATTCGCCGAGATGAAGGCGAAGCAATGGTTCAACTGACGCGGTATCAACGAGCACAGGGAGTCCGGCGATGAGCGCAACGGCAAGCAAGAACCGCTGGGTGCTGGTGACGGGTGGCACTCGCGGCATCGGTCGCGGGATCGTCGAAGCCTTCGCCGCCGACGGATACAGGGTGTGCTTCACCTACCGGCAATCCAGTGAGGTGGCCGACGCGCTCGTGCAGCAACTGGCGGCAGCTGGCCACCAGGCCGAAGGCGTGTGTTGCGACTGTTCCGACGAGGCCGCCGTGCGCTCGCTGGCCGACACCTTGTTGACGCGCCACGGGGCACCGCATGCCATCGTCAACAACGTCGGCATCACGCGCGATGTGCCGCTGATGCGCATGAGCGACCAGCAGTGGCGTGAGGTGATGGACAACAACCTGAACTCTGCATTCTTCGTCACCCGGAACTTCGCTGGTGCCATGGCCGAACAAGGCGATGGCGTGATCCTGCAGATGAGCTCGGTCACCGGCATCAAAGGGAACCCGGGCCAGACCAACTACGGCGCGAGCAAGGCGGCCCTGATCGGCATGACCCGCTCGCTGGCACTGGAGATGTCGCGCTTCAACGTGCGAGTCAATGCAGTGGTGCCAGGCTTCATAGAAACCGAGATGGTTGCCGAGATCCCGCCGGCACAGCTGACCACGCTGCGCAAGGGGATTCCGCTGCGACGTTTGGGCAGCGTGAAAGAGGTGGCAGCCCTGTGCCTCTTCCTTAGTTCGGCAGACGGTTCGTACATGACGGGTCAGACATTCGTCATCGACGGCGGTCTGTCTGCCTAGTGCACGGCAAATAGGAAACACAAATGACCTATGTCGTTACCGAAATATGCATTGGCTGCAAGCACACCAGCTGCGTGCCGGTGTGCCCAGTCGACTGTTTTCGAGAAGGCGAAAACTTTCTGGTGATTGACCCCGACGAGTGCGTGGACTGTGGCCTCTGCGAGATCGAATGCCCCATTGAAGCCATCGTCTCCGAATGCGACCTGACGCCTGAGAACGCCCACTGCGCCCCGCTCAACGCCGAGCTTTCGCGCAAGTGGCCACACATCGACAAGCGCAAGCCGCCCTTGCCTGATGCCGACCACTGGGCTCAGGTGGCCAACAAGCTCGAGCACCTGGTGCGCAACGCGTGATGAAGAACACGACCGATCTCGTCAAGCCCGCATCACCCAAGGGCTTGCTGGTGCTGCTCACGCTGCTCGCCACTTTGTCGATGCTTGCTACCAATCTTTATCTGCCCTCGTTGCCCAGCTTGGCGCAAGACTTCGGCACGACGGCAGGCGGAGCTCGCGGAACTTTGACTGTTTTCTTAGCGGCCTTCGCTGTGTCTCAGCTCGTGTGGGGGCCCCTGTCCGACCGTTGGGGACGCCGGCGGGTGCTGCTGGTCGGCCTCATGCTGTACACCGTGGCCAGCTTGGCTTGCGCACTGACACGGGGGCTCGACATGCTGCTCGCCGTGCGCGTCGTTCAAGGCGTGGGTGCTTGTGCAGCCTCCACGCTGGTACGGGCCATCGCACGAGACTGGTTCGATGGCGCAGAGCTTTCGCGCGTATTGGCCATCATCTTGACCCTGATGACGGCAGCACCCGGCTTCTCCCCGCTGCTGGGTGGTGTGATCGAGACAACGTTGGGTTGGCGCGCCGATTTCGTTTTACTCGCACTGTGTGGAGCCCTTGCGTTCATCCTCACCTGGACCTCTATGCCCGAGCGTCAGCAGATGGTAACTGCGCGGTCAACGCTTCAGGTCATGGCCAGCTACCGGCAAATCGCCAAGGCCCCTGAATTTCTCGGGCCAACCCTCGCCACGAGCTTCGGTGTAGGCGGGTTGTTCGCGTTCTTCGGTAGCGCGCCAGCCATCTTCATTCAACACCTGGGCATCTCGCCAGCCATGTTCGGCTTGGTGCCCGCAGGGTTGGTGCTGTCTTTGTTCATCGGCGGTGCATCGGCCAATCCCCTGCGACGCAAGTACGGTACAGGCGGTTCAATTCTCATTGCGGTCAGTCTCCTGGTGGTGGGGGGAGTGGGCATGGCAGCGCTTCTGGCGACGCAGCCACTGCGGTGCGCTGTCGTCATCGGTCCCTTGGTGCTCTATCTCTGCGGTATAGGGATACTCAATCCGGTGGCCACTGCCGCTGCAATGGAGCCCTTTCCTAGCAACGCCGGATCGGCGGCGGCTCTCAACGGCTTTTGCCAACTCACGGGCGCTACCCTCGGCACATTGCTACTGGAATTGTCTCCCTTGCCGATGGGCTTGCCCATCACGCTCGCGGTGTGCTCGGTCTCGGCGTTGGTCGCCTTGGCGGTTTGCACTGCGATCCACGCGGCCCAGGCAGTTGATGCTCGGTAGTCGGTCTAGCTAGTAAGTTGTTTATTCAAAAGGAACGAATCATGTCAGAACAAGTAACGTATGACGTCGCCATCGTGGGCGGAAGCTTGGCAGGTTGCGCCGCTGCTCTTTTCTTCAGTCGGCATGGCCTGAAGGTCGCGCTGATCGAGCGCGAGCCACAGACAAGCACCTACAAGAAGGTCTGCACGCACCTGATCCAGTCGAGCGCCACGCCAACGCTTCAGCGCCTGGGTCTGAGTGGCCCCATCGAAGCGGCCGGCGGCGTCCGGCAGGTCTTGGAGATCTCCACGCCATGGGGCTGGATACGCGACCCCAAGGAGCCCACCGATCGTCCGGCTTATGGCTATAACCTGCGGCGGGAAAAGCTCGATCCGTTGGTGCGCACCGCCGCGGCCGACGCCGCGGGCGTGGAGTTCATCCAGGGTCACTCGGTTCGTGAGCTGATCCTGGAGAACGGGCAGGCGGTTGGCGTCAAGACTTTCTCTCGATTCAGCACGGGCCGGGCGATCCGCGCCAGGTTGGTGGTCGCCGCCGACGGTCGCAACTCCACGGTCGCTCAGCTGTCAGGGGCGAAGGAGACCAGTCTGCCGAACGGGCGTTTCACCTACTCCGCCTATTACGCCGACATCCCCATGCCCAAGGCGAGCAGCTCGCAGATCTACTTCCTCAATCCTGACTGGGCCTCGGTGTTGCGCACCGACGACGGTCTGGTCATGCTGGGCGCGATGCCGACGAACGACCAGCTATCGAAGTGGAAGGGCAATGTCGAGGAGGAGTTCCTGAAGTACTTCGACTCCATACCTGACGCTCCATCGCCGCGTGCCGGCCGGCGTGTCTCGCCATTCCTTGGCATGCTAAAGATGCCAATGATCAATCGGCCCCCGGTGCACGCGGGTATCGCCTTCATCGGCGACGCGGCCTTCGCCGCAGACCCGTTGTGGGGTGTGGGTTGTGGCTTTGCTTTCCAGACGGCCGAGTGGCTGTTCGATAGCGTCCAGCCTGCGTTCGAGGGCAAGACCGACATGGCCCGAGCCTTGAAGGCCTATGCCCACCAGCACAAGAAACGCTTAGGCGGTCACAGCTTCGTGATGAAGGAGTTTCTACCCGGCCGACCCTACAACGCATTCGAGTCGCTGATGAACTCAGCAGGCGCGCGAGACCCGGCCTGTGCCTCGCACATCGTCGCGTTCGGTAGCCGCAACAGTTCGCTCCTGCAGTTCATGGCACCGGGCGCCATCGCACGTGCACTGTGGGTCAATGCCCGGCATGCGATGGGCAGGTAAACCTCCGTTGGCGCTCGCCCGATGATGGAGCGGGATCTCGCCTGAAGCGGACCACCGCGAATGCACAGACGTCGAACGTGAAAGAGCACATGATGGAATCTGCTTTGGTTGACAGCGCGCCCGTCGACTTTCTGGTGAATCGGGGCAACCTGCGTGACTGCAAGTTCGTTGAGGCTCAGCCGTTGGCCAGCGAATGGCTTCTCGCTGGCCAGGTGCTGTTGCGCCCCGACCAGTTCGGCCTGACGGCAAACAACATCACCTACGCAGTGCTCGGCGAGGCCATGGGCTACTGGAAGCTCTTCCCAGCGCCTGAAGGCTGGGGGCGCATCCCGGTGTGGGGCTATGCCGATGTCGTGCAGTCGGCGCACCCGGTCATCCAGGCGGGCGATCGCGTCTATGGCTTCTTGCCGATCTCGACCCGATTCGTGGCGCAGTTGAGCCACGTGAGCGGTGAGACGTTCATCGACACCACAGACCATCGCCGCTCGCTGCCCGCCACCTACAACAGGTATACGCGCAATGCACAAGGCCGCCCGGCGAGTGCCTCGAACGAAGATCGACAGACAGTGTTCCGTCCGCTGTTCAACACGGCTTACCTGCTCGAAGACTTTCTCGTCGAGCGCGAGTTCTTCGGGGCGCGACAACTCGTTATCGCGAGCGCATCCAGCAAGACGGCGCTCGGCCTGGCCAGCCTGCTCTCGCAGCAGCGAGAACGCTTGGTTGAAGTGATCGGACTCACCTCTGCACGCCATGTCGGCTTCGTGAAAGGCTCGGTCTTCTTCGATCGGGTCATCTCCTACGATGAAATCGGCTCGCTGCCTAAGCTGGCCTCGGTCTTCATCGACATGGCGGGCAACAGCGACGTGGTGGATGCAGTCCATCTTCATCTGGCGAGTCACCTCGTCCACAGCAGCAGGGTCGGCCTGACCCACTGGGACAAGCTGGCGCCGCCTTCCAAGCCCCTTCCCG
>Ga0114962_10003335_pt1 | contig 13044 bp, 14 predicted proteins | sample C_130820_MF_Meta_FD_87017 | JGI IMG/M metagenome (GOLD analysis project Ga0114962, IMG submission 87017) | Freshwater microbial communities from Lake Croche, Canada to study carbon cycling - C_130820_MF_MetaG | ecosystem: Environmental > Aquatic > Freshwater > Lake | place: Lake Croche, Canada... | reverse complement strand
TGACTGAATTTCCAATTGTTACAGATGCCAATGAGGTACACTGTTTGAAGACATCAACACCAATGCTTGTAACTGAATCTGGAATTGTTATAGATGCCAATGAAGTACACCCAAAGAACGCACGTTCATCAATACTTGTAACTGAATTGGGGATTGTTATAGATGTCAATGAGGTACATCCATAGAATGCATTTTCACCAATACTTGTAACTGAATTGGGGATTGTTATAGATGTCAATGAGGTACACAGTACGAACGTAGCAGTAATACTTGTAACTGAATTTCCAATTGTTACAGATGTCAATGAGGTACACCCGTCGAACGCACCGATACCAATACTTGTAACTGAATTTCCAATTGTTACAGATGCTAATGAGGTACAATCCCGGAAGGCACTAGGACCAATACTTCTAACAAAATTGTGAATTATTATAGATGTCAATGCACACCCTAGAAACGCACTGTCGCCAATACTTGTAACTGTATTGGGGATTGTTATAGATGCTAATGAGTTACACCCTTGGAACGCACGTTCACTAATACTTGTAAGTGCTAAACTGACAATTGTTATAGATGTTAATGAGGTGCACCTTTGAAACGCAGAGGCACTAATACTTGTAAGTAAATCTCCAATGAATAAAGATTCTAATGAGGTACATCCTTCAAACGCATGTTCACCAATACTTCTAACTAAATCTGGAATTATTATAGATTCTAATGAGGTACATCCGGCAAACGCAAAAACACCAATACTTGTAACTGAATTTCCAATTGTTACACTTCTCAATGAGGTACAATTTGCGAACGTATTCCCACTAATGCTGCTTATAACGAAATCTGGAATTATTATAGATGTCAATGAGGTACACCCAACGAACGCAGCGAAACCAATACTTGTAACTGAATTAGGAATTATTATGGGCGCCAATGAGGTACAATTTGAGAACGCATAATTTCCAATACTTGTAACTGAATTGGGAATTGTTACAGATGCCAATGAGGTACATTCTTCGAACGCACGATTACTAATACTTGTAACTGAATTGGGAATTGTTACAGATGCCAATGAGGTACATCCTCCGAACGCACGTTCACTAATACTTGTAACTGAATCTCCAATTATTACACCTATCAGAGTACCCGAATTAGGGATACCAGATGATAAAGAAGAAATACCGACAGCAGTATACGAAAAATTTGGCAAGCTTGCATTTCTAGTAAATGTAACTCCGTTCCACACGACACTACCGGGGTCTGGATTATACCTCAGAACTGTAGGAGATGTAGTACTGACATTATCTTTTCCAAAAAAGTAAACTCCTGTAGAAGGCGATGATATACCTAGTTGACTATCGGCTATAATTACGCTTGTTAATCCAGAGTTGGCGAACGCACCGTCAACAATAAGTGTAACTGAATTTCCAATTGTTACAGATGCCAATGAGGTACATCCTTCGAACGCAGCATCACCAATACTTGTAACTGAATCTGGAATTGTTATAGATGTAAATGCACACCCTAAAAACGTAGCATCGCCAATACTTGTAACTGAATTTCCAATTGTTACATTTGTCAATGAGGTACATCCCTGGAATGCATAATTTCCAATACTTGTAACTGAATTGGGAATTGTTATAGATCTCAATGATGTACATGCTTCGAACACATAATTTCCAATACTTGTAACTGAATTGGGAATTGTTATAGATCTCAATGATGTACATGCATAGAATACATTTTCACCAATACTTGTAACTGAATTTCCAATTGTTACAGATGCCAATGCGGTGCATCCATAGAATGTACCTATGTCAATACTTGTAACTGAATTGGGGATTGTTATAGATGTCAATGAGGTACAATTTGAGAACGCATAATCGCCAATACTTGTAACTGAATTTCCAATTGTTACAGATGCTAATGAGGTACATCCTTCGAACACAGAATTACCAATACTTGTAACTGAATTTCCAATTGTTACAGATGCCAATAAGGTACACCCAAAGAACGCACGTTCACCAATACTTGTAACTGAATTTCCAATTGTTATAGATGTCAATGAGGTACATGCTTCGAACACAGCATTACCAATACTTGTAACTGAATCTCCAATTATTACACCTTTCAGAGTGCCTGAATTAGGGATACCAGATGATAAAGAAGAAATATCATTAGCACTATATGAAAAATTTGGCAATTTTGCATTTCTAGTAAATGTAACTCCGTTCCATACAACACTACTGCCAAAGTCTGTATTATACCTCAGAACTGTTAGTTCGGTGGGTATATCGGCATATGGTATAGGTTGCTCTGAAAATGACGAGACAAATACAGCAGACTTAAACAAACTACTGGAAAAATCAAAATTTCCTTTCTTCACAATACTAGCTCTATCCCGAATATATGAAGTATGCTCGCCAGATGAACGCGTTGGATCAATAGGCATTATAACTAAGTAAATATTATTCAATCAATCTAGAGTGTGCCAACTTAAACGTACGAGATGCATCTCTGACCTTATGATAGCCATCTTTTGACTTTCTGCACGTCTTGCCACGGTATGTTGGGCTATTGCATGCACTCTTGAAGTATCCAACATGCTGACACATTCCGCGATATGACCGGGTTTTGGCTTTACAAAGTCGTTTTAGAAGCTTATGGACCCAGTGCATGTAGAGAGAACGTGATTGGAGTGATGGGTATATTGGATTAGACTTTACAAAGGAATTGTAGCCTTCGCGGACATGATTGTAGGGCATCAGAGTTAGAAGGCTGTTCCAGAATGTGTGATGCGATTCAATTTGATCTGACGTAGGCTTCTCAGGATAGTTGTAGCTCAATGTAAACATGAAGTCTGCTCCAGGAATAACCGGTGACCTCTTGTAACCTAGAAACTTCGTATACTTTTCAGTAACCTCTGCGAATGTGGGGTCGGGACCCGGGTCGTGTATTGTCTTGTCTGTCTTTGACTGCTCGCGTAGCTTTTGATTAACTCGGTTATGGAGTTTGTAGAGCCAGTGCGCAACGTCAAGGATGTGCGTATGCAATGGAAGCTCAGTTTCCATAAACTCTTTCGTGGAAGCCCGACAGAATTTACATGGGAGCACGTCCTTAATATTGTTAAAAAACAGTTCTGTTTCGGATGGGGGGCCACCCTGTTCTGCTATCAAATGCAATAATTGCCAACCACTCGGTCCCCAGAACCGAGTATCCATTGCTTCACACACATAAATTCTCTTGTCCTCCTGACAAATGCTGACGAACGCCGACCTCATCATTCTGACGGCTGCTGTTTACCTTGGCGGTGTTCTTTCAACCTTCTTTGAGGCTCTGTCCGCCGACCTGATCCTCCCTATCCTGTCTCCCGTCGCATCTGCCGGCAAGGGTGTCTCCGAGTTCACGGTTCGCGTTGGGAGCGTTGAGCTGAAGGTTGGCGATCTCCTCTCCAAGTTCGTCAGCCTGACGATCTCGCTCTTCCTGGTGGTCACCACGGTGGGTCTCCTCAAGACGTATGTGCTCCCCGCGGTTGGCGGCAAGAAGGTTATGTGAGGAGTAGATAAACATGGATTTTTTCAATTCGTTAGTTGCACAGGCTAGCCAAGGCGTGCAAAAGCTTAAATCTGCCGCTACGGGCACGCTCGCTAGTGCCCCGTTGACCGCATCCTATCCTGCCCAGGGTGCTCGTCGCCGTGGGAAGAAGACGAAGAAGGCCGGTCGCCGGAAGAAGCGGACGATGCGCTGGTATTAATAAATTCCCAATGCCTATAGCTCGGCGTATTCTCGTACGTCCTACTATATGATTTGCATACCATGGTAGTGTACTCTGGAGAAGACCATGTTAAGGCATACGCTATCTGTTCCGGAGTCATAGGAGTATCATATTCACACTTCCAAACCAAAATACTACCATGCAGAAATAGCATGCCGTAGATATCCATTATACTAAACGATCCATTCGGATATTTAACCATCCATCGCGAGGGTACTTTCCAAACCGCCCCTCGACTCGCTTCGTTAGTTCTGCAGGAGTTCCCTTTGTTATGTCGTTGATTCGCTTCCACTCCTTGAACTGACGAGCTAACTCCTGTTTTGTAACAAGCTCTGGGTGATTCTCCTGAGTCGTATCCACAGAATGCATATGGTCCTGCATGAATCGTGCGATGCTATCATTCTCTGCCTGGTACTCATTCGTGTAGGACATAACCTGCGAGGGCGGTGTCAGCTTACGGAATCCCTTGCCATCTTCCAGAAGCTGGACCATGAATCGGAGGAAACAGGTCGCCCACGACTCTGAAACAACCTTGTGCTGTAGAGACTCATCCATGTGCATCTCGTGTGATTCTACGGGTTTCACGACGAACTTCGTCGGAAAGTCAATGACAACCAAACGACGCCATGTGCCACCATCGGTAGTCTGAATCTTCGGCTTCTCGTTACACGCAAGGTGGAACTTTGCCTGCACGTCAAAGTCTACCATCTGCTTTGAGCCCGCGTAGAGGTCGCGAGCCGTAATCTTCTCACCGGACGCCAACTCCTTCATAAGACCGGAGTTGATGGCCACACCTTCATCTGGTTCCTGCATGGTTACGAATCGCTTTCCCTTGATACGTACAACCTCAGGGGATGCAGCACTGGACTTGTTGCGTCCCTGAGTAAGCAAACTGATAGGAACCTTGCACGCGTAGTCTCCCATCGCAGTTGTTACGAGATTCATCAACATTGACTTTCCGTTGGAACCCGAACCAGTCAGAATGTGGAACTTCTGCGCCTCATTGCCTCCGATAAGGAGAGTTGAGAGATGTTGAAGGAAGTATGTGCGAACCTCCTCTACTGGGAAGACATTGTTGAGAAGCTGTTTGATCTCATTCCAGCACGGATACTGCTCGTGATACATCTCGGGATCAAAGTCAACCTTCGTAGAGAACGTAATGTAGTCCTCCGGCTTTCCATCGCGGAATGTATAGGTTGATGTATCGTAGATACCATTATTGAACGCAACAAGGTTCTTATTCTCATCTGCCTTTGCAGCGAACTGCTCATCGAGAAACAGCTCACGACACTCCTTCATGACATTCTCCTTGAACTTGGTCTTCTTCAGATTCATACAGACTGTATTCATAGCATTCTTCATGTGAACGGCTTTACAGTATGGGCATGTCAAGTCGGTTGGTTTCTTATGTCCGCAGTCATCCATTGTCTCCAAACGATTGATAAACTCCTTCTCGCGACGAAGGAAGATCTTCCAGATTTCTGACGAGAGTTTGCACTGGAGGTCAATGCCCTTCTCTGTCTCCTCCCAGATATGCCCAGTGAACCGATACCATACATTGTTTCCAAACTTCGCACACTTGTAGGTATCGCGAAACTTGGCGTGCACCACACGAGCCACATCGTGTTCTGCAGATGCCTGAGCAGCGTCCACTAGAGTTGTAATGTTCGTCTCGCGAATCCGCTCGTATCCATCCGGATTGTCTAGACGACTCCAGTATAGAAGAGTACCTGTCTCAATACGCTGGCCGTCCGACTTGAATGCAATTCCGTTCCAACGCTGAATACAGTCGCGCTCATTGTATTTCTCAGATTGACTGCTGAAGTCAAGGAACACCTCGAGAAGATCAGTGTGAATGTTCTTCAAACAGATACCGGTGCGAACCCACTCTTCGTAGTTGTCAGCGCGAAACCTCGCAAGGTTCTTGACATGTGCACTCAAGAAGTCACGTTCCTCGTCGCTCAATGCGCGTTGAACTAAGCCAGCAGGAGAGTTGCCACGAGATCCACCGGGGTTCCGCTGCATCTGACGACCACGAGAGGGAGTCACTGCACGATGAGCAGATACAGAATTGTTTCCAGATTCCATAGGTACATTCTCGTAGAGCTTCAGACCATACTCGGTCAGGGGGGTTGCAGAGTCTTCTGATGCACGAACAGACATCCGCTTGACAAGATCGCTTGTGAACTGCAGCCTCGTGTTGTCAACCGACATTTCCTCGGGAGTCCAATCGACTACATACTTGATCTTGTACGGAAGACCGTTCTGTTTCAACGAGCAGTATAGAGTCCATTGTGCCGTATGGCTCAGAGGTTGCGTGTCATACACCTTATCCCACGGGTCTGCCAGAGGAAGCCCGGGAAAGAATTCAGACATCCGAGTCAGAAGGTTGCGGCGAATGGTGGTCTCCACGTATTTGTTGACACGCACATCAGGTACCAGAATATGGACCCCAGACTTGCTACGCTCCTTATCTATGGTCGGACGGTCCTTCTCGGTAACAAAGACTTCTACCTGCTCCGGGAGTTTGACCAGCTTTGCCACCTCGGCCATGTAGGAGTTGACGAAATCAAGTACCTGCTGCTGACTGTGCTGGTGCTTCACGATATCCTTAGGGTAAATGAAGTCAAGATCTACACGGAGAGGGCCTATAGGAGTGCTCTTCTCCGTGAGATGGAGTGCTCCCTGGTTGTTCTCAATATGCTCGACATATAGGTCATAGAACGTATTCAAGTCATCGTCGGGAATAAAGTAGGAACCAGATCCTCCCATGCACGTGTGAGTAAACGTCGCCCCCTTGTCTACCCGATGTTGCTTGAGAAAGTCTTTAAGATCGGCCATCCTGTGATAGTCAGCAAGACAAGAGATTGGCGTGACTTCCATTTTGAACGCACTGAAAACGAATTTGAATCTCTTGATAGAACTCAAACCAAAATGCGGTTCTGTCCTGATTGCAACAACATGCTCCACGAATTTAGCGGAGCCAACATCAAATGCCGGTCGTGTCCCTATACGGAGCCGATTCCGACCCTCGTATACGAACGTAATCTAATGGGAAGCACTCGTTCCTCGATCAACCCGTATGTAGTGCATGATCCGACGTTGCCCCGGTTCACGCATCTTACCTGTTATAACAAAAGTTGCCCCACGATTGGTGGGAAGGTTCCTCGTGATGTAGTTGGTATCAAGGAGGATGCCACACGTCTGGTGTGGTCTTACGTATGCGCTGTATGTTCTACTACTTGGACACAGACATCTCGCGGTTAGAAGATAGTCCCGCAGTCCAGTCGGCTAATGAACTCGGCCATCATGTCTATCGCAAGGTCTGCATAGCCATTCTCCTTTGCAAAGTCTATGCAGTTTTTCCCATTGCTTGCCTTGATGCACGGATTGGCACCCACGCTTGTCAGAAAGCGGGCCACGTCGTCGGCGCCCTTGTAACATGCGCAGTGCAGAGCAGTCTCGCTCTTGAAGTTCTTTGCATTGACATTGGCACCCTCATTCACCAGGCGCTCAACCATGTCTAGATTCCCGTGGCCGGCCGCCGAGTGCAACGCAGTCCAGCCGCCCTCCTGCTCTGCTGTCGGATCTGCACCCTTCTCTAGCAGGCTAAGTGCATCGTCAAAGTCCCCATCGTAACAGGCATTGCACAGTGCATCATTCAGATCCTCCTTATCCGTCTTCGTCTCCCGCCCCCGCTTTCCGTATGTTGGCATAGGCTCCATGAAATCTACGTATGTTTGCATTATGGGGGGACTATCTATTTTGTAGGAGGTTCTAGATCCATTTTTATTTGCAACACCACCATCCTGTCTTAACAACCTCATCTACGACCTTCTGGACCTCTTCCTCAACCTTTGCAACCTCCTCAACAACCCGGGTCTCGAGAACAACAGAAGAAGCCAGTGCGCCATCAACTACCTTCGTCATAGTCTCACCCATTTCCTTATCAACCTTCTCAACCAGAAGGCTCATAATCTCTTTAACTTGTTCAGGAGTCTTTCCATCCAGACACAACAGCAAATCAATCAATACCTTCTCGCTCATTTGTGGTTTAGCAAGAATCTCCTTCGCGCTGTTGAAACAATCGGAGAACACAAAAGAGTTGCTCATTTATAGAAGTGTTAATACCTATATTTACACGTTTTACTGCAGAAGTCATCCGTAAACCCAGGTTCTCCACAGACAATACATCCTGGACTTTCGGGTGCTTCACAGAACTGACAGGTTGCAGTAAACATTCCAAAGCGCCCACACCCTGCATCACAAACCTCATAGTGTACTGCTTCTGGGCTTGCAGTTGCAAATATATGACAGTCTTTGCAGAGAAGAGAGTTCTCGGCAAAGTCAGTGTTAGTACAGCAGAGACACATGTCTAGGTTGTCTTTGCGGTGCAAGGTAATAACCTTATTGCAGAACTCGGTGTGAGTGGTATCATAACATCCCCAGCATGTCCAGACATGTGGCGTATTGCGCCGGGGGGTATCCTCGCACGTATGCGAGTCGTTGGCAACATCACCACAGTCAGAACAGCGTTCAGGGGCCTTAATAGGATAGAGTTCGGTCATTGTGTTGGCAAACTAGAATGCAGTAAACGCATACATCCGTTTTTGAGTGCTCTAAACTACTAAAAATCACTCCATCATACAAATGAGCGCTCAGCAGCCGGCTTCATCTGCCCCTCCCGTCCAGCCGAGTGTATCCGTATCTTCGGCATTGCTTTCGGGTGTTAGCCCTCTTGCATGGGTCTGGGCTGCAATCGGGTTCCTTCCCATGCTAATTTTTAGCTACGGTGCGGCAAAGGTGAACTGGACCGTTAATCAATCATACTTCTGGGCAATACTAGCATTCCTTTTCAGTGGCTTCTACTATCCTTACTATGCGTTCTTCCAGGCACCTTCTGGCGTTAGCGGAATAATGCAAGCCGTTGGAGCCCGTCGTCGCCGGTAAAATGGATATGAGAACTGACAACCTATCAATAGTACACAATGGATATCAACAAGACACTACGCAAGGGCTACAGCCGTTCTATGGAGCGTGATTCGCAGATTGAGATGGAGTTCAAGAACTCCAAATGTGAGACTGTCATTCGTGGATACCGCTGCTACTTCTTTCTGAAGCGTGAGTTGGCTATGGAACCCATCCGGCATATGAAGGTAGTTCACAATGGCTACTTTGACTACATTGCAAAGAAGCACTTCAATACTATCGAAGAGTGGGTTGCTGATTGTGGCGGAGAGTTATCAGACGTACTCTATGGTAGGAATGATGCATACGATCCCTTCTACTGCAGTCTGAATGAGCTCTTGGAGCATGTGGGTCCGATTCGGCAGACAGAGTTTGTTCCTACAAGTGCACTGGAGAAGCGTGTGGAAGCAATTGAGGAACTTCTCCGAGGCATACAAAATGTATTGAACGACAATCTTCTACGTGGGTAATAATGAAGTGGGTATATATTGGTCTGGCAGTGATACTTGTGGTAGCTATTTTCTACTCGTATAGTTCTCCTCTTCGCATGGATGTCGCCGAGGCACGTCGCCGAATACAGAAGAGAGAGATTGATAAGGTGGTGGATGTGCGAACCGATATTGAAGTCGCGACACTTGGTTCGTACCCTGGGGCAATTCATGTTCAGTCGGCGGAACTTAAGCAAAAAGCGTCCCAACTGTTTGGCAAGGAAGACCGTTTGCTACTTTATTGCAACTCTGGTCAGAGGGCTCGGGCTGCAGCTGAAAAATTGAGGGACATGGGCTATTCCAATGTCCGTTATATCGCCGAGCCCTACCAGGCACTCATGCCATCATCTTCTTGAACTTCTTGATCACGTCGGAAATCAAGTCCAGATCCTCCACAGGAATGTCGCCCTCCTCGGTCACGCGGTAGACCTTGTGGGACTTCTCGCCAACAATGAAGTCCTCGTGGTCATACTGGACCTCAATGACCCCCTCATCTTCATCATCCTCCGGAACAGGCTTCTTGACCGGTTCCTCCTCTTCCTCTGGCTCATCCTCCTCCATTGGCTCGGGCTTTGCGTTGCGGGCAACAAACTCCTTGGCAATGACATCCCAGCTCTTCTTGAAGTCTGTCTCCGACAGGGCATTGACATACTCCTGGAAGGCAGTCTTCTCGTCATCGCGACCTCCAGCATTCTTGTAGTGGCGCGTCCACGTGGGAGTCCACTTCTCCATGTTCTTCTTCGCCGCCTTCTCAGTCAGCTTCGTAATCTTCGCCTCAACTTCTGCCAGCTTTGCGATGAGCTTCTTGAGATCCTCGGGATCCTTCTCCTTCTGTTTGGGAGTCTGCTTGCCATTCTGGCGATAGCGAATGACGTTGATCTTCTCCGAGGTTGTGCGCTGCTGCTTCTCCAGACGCTGAAGAGGAGTCAGCTTGGTGTCCTCCTTCTCATCATCCGAATCCAGCTTGTCAGCCGTCTTGGGAAACGACTCCTCCTTCTTCGGCTTCTCCTTCTCCAGCTTCGGAATGGTAATCTCCTGCCAGGCCGACATGTCGACCATCATCTCCGTCCAGATCTCGCCGCGTACGGCCTCCTCCATCTCAGCGCCGTGACGTGCGTACACCGTCGTGCACGCACGAATGTAGCTCTCGCGAATAACGTTTGCAATTTGGCTCATCATCTTGGTGGGGGACTCTAGTATCCCGAGGAACATTTAGATCCATTTTTCTAGACTCATAAAAATGGATCTGTAACTGGCAGGGAAGTCTGTAGCACCCCTACAATGAACACTCTAATCAGCAAGAAGCTGGTTGCGGGTGTGCGGGGGTTGGTACCGTACTCTGTGCGGATGAAGAAGACTGGGATGGTGCGTGTGCCGAACGCAAAGCCGTTCACGACTGGGTGGGTACCCGCCAAGGTCGTGAGCGTGAAGAAGGAGATGCTAGCCCGCGCGGCAAAGCGCCAGGCGCACCTGGAGCACTACGGCGAGGTGGAGAAGAAGCTGAAGGCGCACTTCTGGTCACCCGAGATGCTGCGGGTCTGCGAGAGCGAGTGGGCGGACCTCATGTACGGCCGCGAGTCGTTGCTCCGCCCGCTGCCGGAGGGGCGGATGAAGCCGGCTGAGTTCCGGGCGTGGATCGCCGAGGGTGCCTTGAAGTGCCGTGACGCCACGGACCGCTACATCTACGGCAAGCATGCCCTCAAGCTCCGCATGAAGTACTATGCAGAGTTGCCCGAGTGCGTGTTTGCCCCGGCGGTGCGCCAGGAGCGTGATACCCACGTGCTTCGCGAGTACCGCGACAAGCACACGGAGACCATGCGTGTCAAGCAGATCCGCTCAGAGATCCTCCACCTGCAGATCCTCCTGCAGGACTATGATGAGTGGTCTCGCTACTTTGACAGCCGAGAGGAGGCAGATACCGAGATCGCCGAGATCTCAGAGCGGCTTGTAAAGCTGTTCGACCAAATCAAAAATCAATAAAGTTACTATTCTGTTCTCTGGAAGAAGATGGACCCTACCCAACCCTGTTTAGGCTTTGCTATACCCGTGAAATACCGGCGATGCACTGAAAGTTGGATGCGGACATTTTCGCTTTTGCGAGTATCTTCTAACAATTAATGCCTTTTGATTTTGTAGATAAGGTAGTCTACATTAATCTGAAGCACCGAACAGATCGTAATAAGGAAGTGTATGCAGAACTAATAAAGTATATACCACTTCAAAAGATTGTCCGTTTTGATGCCATTAAGCATAAAATTGGACTTCTTGGATGCGTACAGTCTCATATTGCTGTATTAGAAATGGCTATTTTAAATGGATGGAATAACTGTTTGATTGTAGAAGATGATGCAATGTGGAAGGATTTTGAGAAGGGGTATGAATTAATTGAGAATCTAGTAAAAACTGATTATGATGTCGTAACGTTAGGAAATACTTACACCAGGCATAAAAACTTTAGACTTATTTATGGGCAAACAACAACTGCATATTTGATTAAGAATCACTATTATGCGACTTTATTGAATAACTTCAAAGAATCTATGAATAAATTCCAAGCTACTCAGAGCACAGTAGAGTTTGCTTTAGATAAGCACTGGCACAAACTAATCAACGTAGACAAGTGGTATTGTGTTCATCCACCACTTATTGTGCAACGGCCTTCTTTCTCGGACATTTTAATGCATCATGCTGACTATACTAAGCATTTCACCCCCCTCCCAATTCTAAAGCCCGAATAAAACCTTGCAAAGTTAGAAAAGTATGCCACTTCTTGGTAGATCGGCGAGTGACTATACAAGTTTTATTAAGGCAAATTCACTTAATTCCGGAGATGATAAATTGTTAATTCCTAAAGGATCGGGTTCTGTAGCTCTATATTCTCGCGTTTCTCCATTCCGACTAACTCGTACACTCACTATAACGCCACCTTATAGCATTAAAAATTCATTTTATAAATATGTTGATACACGGATCTATCCAATTATATTTATGACAACAGATGATCAAAATAATGTTTATGTAATAGAAAATCTAAATACTATTCAAAAATATAACCCAAGTGGACAATTAATATTTAACACACAATATCCTGCGGGAGGATCATATAGATTAAGTTTTACAATAGACCCACTCACAGGCTACTTTTATCTTCCAAATCAGTACGAAGGAACTATTGTTGTAAGAACACCTGCAGGAGCAGAACAGGCCTATTTTCCATTAGATCAATATTACGCAGATTATTGTGCTATTGGTACTGATAGAAATTTATATGTTACAGACAACATCGCGAATAGTATTTATAAATCACCAATTTCAACTCCAGCTAGTGTAACAATACTTCGTGTAGGAAGGGTTATTAGCTATATTGTTCTTGATAATACTAATAATATCTATTTTGTCTCTGACAAAACTATTTGTAAATATAATCAGGCATTACCAGATAATAATATTAGTATCGTGTATCAAAATACAAATAGTATAACAGGATTGGTTATTGATTCCTTTCAAAAACTAATATTTTTAGATACCATAGCCCTTAAAATAAAGAAGTTGAATGGCGATGGAAGTATAAGTGAAATAGTATCAAATTTAGTTTCTCCGGCGGGTCTTGCTATTGATAAAAATAATAATATTTATACTTCTGAAAATAATTCAACAGCAACTACAGAGATAGTTAAAATATTGTATTAAACGAAAAAAAAGACCCAACACCACCCCCGCTAACCCACCGAGAACAATATGAACGTCCAAGAACCATGCGCAGAGTGTGCGAAGATGAAAGAGCGGATTGCCGAGCTTGAGTATGAGCTTCTACGGAAG
>Ga0114962_10003334_pt1 | contig 13044 bp, 29 predicted proteins | sample C_130820_MF_Meta_FD_87017 | JGI IMG/M metagenome (GOLD analysis project Ga0114962, IMG submission 87017) | Freshwater microbial communities from Lake Croche, Canada to study carbon cycling - C_130820_MF_MetaG | ecosystem: Environmental > Aquatic > Freshwater > Lake | place: Lake Croche, Canada... | reverse complement strand
TTGGTTGATGCAGATTCTTTAGATATTCCAGTACGTTTAACCCGCGGTCAATCTTCTCAAAATCCATCCCTTATTTCCCGTGAAAGAAATGAAAGAGGATTTAAAGATCAATTTGCTGATCGTTTTAATGAACAAAACAAAGCGTTAAAAGAAAATGTGACGTTGGTTAAAGAACGTGCCGCACCTGATGTTTTTGCGCCTGACTATGTGTCTAATGCCCAAGGTGCAATTGAGCTAGTTCGTGAAAAAATTGACACATATAAAACTGAAAAGCAACAAGCGTATAAAGACCTTGAAAATTTTGGTGCTGGTAAATTAGAAGTTGACAGCAAAACATTTGCACAAAATGCAATGAATGCGTTAACTAAAAATGAAGATATTGATTTCTTGCCGCCTACGATTAAAACTAAAGTTGATCAGTACATATCTGGTAAACCTATGAATTTTGATCAATTTCAAAATTTAGCAACACAAATTTCTCGTGAAACAAGAAAAGCACAAAAAGCAGATGATGGTAATGCGGTTCATGCTTTAACTTTGGTTCGCAATGAATTGGAAAATTTACCGCTTATTGGTGAAACAGCAGAAGCTAAAGTGTTTGCTGACAAAGCCCGTGGCTTGGCTAAACGTGAGTTTGACTTAATTGATAAAACTAGACCAACTTACAACCCTGTTTATGCAATGGTTGAAAATGGTGGTGCTGACACAAAGAATTTTATTCAAAACTATGTGTTCAGTTCTAAAAATCAAGATTTTGCAAAAATGATTGATTTAGTTGGAGACAGTCCACAAGGCATTCAAAACTTGAGGGCTGGAACTTTAGACTATATGTTGCGTAACTCTACTGATGCAAGTGGAAATTTTGTAACTGGTAAATTTGCAAAAACTGTTGCTGATTTAGATGTCAACAAAAAGCTAGATGCTTTGTTTGGCGCAGAGGAAGCTAATCGTTTGCGTAAAATTGCAAACACAGGCACATTGATTGAAGCTAGACCTAAAGGCTCTTTTGTTAATGAATCAAACACAACTACCGCGGCTGGACAATTAGCCAAAGAATATGTGGGTGGTGTTTTACAAGATATTCCAATTGTGAAATCAATCATTAAGCCAGCTACAAATATGTACATGGAAAACAAAATGAAAAAAGAGATAAAAGAGTCTCTGCGCCCTGCCGCTGGCACTAAACTTTCAGATATAGGAAAATAACATGGCAGTCAATCTTGCACCCATTGGTAACGGTTTTCAATTCTTTACCAACACAGGCGTTCCACTAAACGGTGGGTATATCTACACCTACCAAGCTGGCTCAAGTACCCCTTTAGCCACTTACACGACAGCCGCTGGCACGATTGCCAACACCAACCCAATTCAATTGGGAACAAGCGGCCGCCCCCCACAAGAAATTTGGTTAACTGCGGGGTTTTCTTACAAGTTTATTTTGACTGATTCATCTGCTGTACAAATTGCTACTTTTGACGATCTTTATGGCATTTTGGGAACAAGTGCCAGCGTTACCCCTATTCCCTCTGGAAGCATCATTATGTGGTCAGGCTCTATTGGTGCTATTCCTACGGGATATTATTTATGTAACGGCTCTAACGGCACACCAGATTTGAGAGACAAGTTTGTAGTGGGTTCTGGTAGCACTTACGCTGTTGGCAACACAGGCGGTTTTACAGCCGCGGCAACAAGTTCAGGCGGCACATATTTGCCCCTTTATTATTCGCTTGCGTTTATCCAGAAAGCCTAAAATGTCTGAAATTGATTTGGTTAAATACGGGGTTCTTTGGCAAAAAGTTGAATCAATGGAAGCCAAGATTGACAAAATGGAAATTCAATTAGATACTTTAATTGAGTTAGCTAACAAAGGGCGTGGCGGCTTTTGGATGGGTATGGCGCTTGTGTCGGGCGTTTCCTCAATCTTTGGTTACATTTCACACTATTGGTCAAAGTAAATGGATGCGCTGGCTCATTCTGCTTTTGTTGCTTGGGCTGGTTGGCGCAGTAGCCAAGAATGGCTGTCACGTTAGAGAGTTTTATGGGATTGGCTATACAACGCACGATCCTACACAGCGTCATAAGGAAATGATGGCATGGCTAGATCAAAACGCGGCGCATTGCAAGTCAACAGATTACACAGTAATTTGGAACAATTTGGCAGAATGGGCGGGATCAGCGGATTCCACATTTTTGCGGGCTAAAGTTGTTCATGGATATAAGGATGCACTTGAGCGAGAAAAAAAATGACCAAGAAACCGATATTCAAGCCAGCAATGGACACCAAAGACAAACTGACGATTTGGGTAACGCTCATGGTCAGCATCACATTGTGCATCTCGGTACTGGCTATGGTGTTTGCTTTTCTGCTCGGATTATGGGCAAAAGAGGTGGACAATCACGAAATATTCAAGATGATTTCACCCGCTTTTTCTACACTTATCGGCGGCATGATTGGGTTCCTGAGTGGTATCAAACTCATGCAAAATGATGATAAAAAGGATCACAAATGTTAGACATTCTTAGCGGTGGTTTACTAGGTTCAATCTTTGGCGGCATTTTTAGGATGGCCCCTGAAGTTCTCAAATATTTTGATAAAGCTAATGAACGCAAACACGAACTAAATATGTTCAAGTTTCAATGCGACTTAGAAGCCCAGCGTGGTCAGCAAAAGTTAGCTGAAATAGGCGCACAAAGAGAAGCCGCAATTGATGTAGGTGTAATGGATGCCTTTCAATCAGCCATAGAACAGCAAGCAACGATGGTAAAAGCCGCGGGTGGATGGGTAGCCAGCCTTTCAGCTTCTGTGCGTCCTGTGGTTACATATTGGGTTTTGTTTGTCTGGTCATTTATCCATGTGTGGTTTGCATGGAATGCGTGGCTTGCTGGCGCACCAGCTACTGAAGTATTTAAAACCATGATGACCCCTGATTTTTCAGCCCTGTTGTCTGGAACAATCAATTACTGGTTTCTTGACCGTACTTTGTCTAAGCGTGGACTATGAACTTAGAGTTAGCCGCGGCTCTGTGTAGGCAGTTTGAGGGGTTTAGAAGTAAACCCTATCTCTGCCCTGCGGGGATTGCTACGATTGGTTATGGCTCAACTTATTATTCTGACAAGCGCAAAGTGACCTTAGAAGATGCGCCTATGGATGAGCCTACCGCAAAGGCGTTGCTGATGGTGGAACTAGAACACACTTACTTGCCAAGCGTGTTGCGGCAATGCCCCATCCTTGCGACTGATGAGCGCAAGTGCAACGCCATCGTGGACTTTGTTTACAATTTGGGTAACGGCAGACTTCAGACTTCAACCCTCAAGCGAAAGATTAACGCAGGGGATTGGGATGGCGCAAAAGAACAATTGATGCTGTGGACTAAAGGGGGCGGCAAAGTGTTGCCGGGTCTGCTAAAGCGCAGACAAGCCGAATGCCTCCTTATTTCTTAGCATCCTTGATAAAAATACCAAAGCTGTCAATTGTGGTTTTGCCAAAAGGAAGCGGCTGAATGCGTTTTGCGTAGTCATCAAGGGCATCGTTCCAACCCGCATCGTAAGCCGCACACACAGCGTCTATAGAGGATTCTTGAGCGCCTGTGATGCGTAGCAAACTAATTAGATCGTCTTTGGTCATTTGTTACTTTCAAATGCTTGCGTGTAACCCAACAAGTTTGGCAAATCCATTTGTGGCCCATGTCAATCCCGCCCTCTGGCGGTTTAATTTGATCACATTTATTACAAGATCGTAATTTATGGACGGGTTGACTTTGATTTAGTCCGAGTGGATACATTGCCATTCTCTTTCGTTTCTACCTGAGTTTGATTTAACTGTGTTGCCTGTTAGCTGGATAAGCCCAATTACTTTCATTTCATTAAGCCGCCTAGCCACTTGATTCCCGTCTAAGTTTGTACGGGCTGAAATACCATCTTTACCCAATGCACCATGTTTTTGTAAACAATTAAAAATAGTCTGGTGGTGCTGAGACACAACGTCTTTAATCGACTCCGCGGCTTCAAATGAAGTTAAAGGGTCATTGGTTCTAACTCTTGGAAATTCGGGAAATATTGTGTCAAACATTTTTTTGTAGTCCATGATTGTTCCTAAAAGGGTGGAGGTACTAACTGCTCGTCTGCAAGCTAGGAAAATCCTTTGCACAGCTTTCCCCCCGTTGATCAAAATGGGATGTCGTCCTCGTCTTTTGGTAAGCCTTGGTATTCGTCTTTAGGTTTTGGCGTATTTAGATATGCCCAGCCATTCCAGCCGCCATCAGGCAGTGGAATACTATCAAGTTTTAGCATTGGCCCATTTTTGGTTTCAATAACAGAACCAATGTTTTGATAACGTGATTTTTCCACACCATCTTTGTTTTTGTATTTACCTGAAACAACAGTAATTTCGTAAAGTTTAGACATTTTTAATTTCCATAAGTTGAGCAATTTTTATATCAAGTTCATTTAAGAATGTGACAATTTCATTCTCCATTAGTCTGATATACAAATTGTCCCGAGGAACACGTTTAACAAACAATTGGAGTTCTTCTGGCAAACGATTATCAAAGCTAACAAAATCGCACCAGCTACGATTTGTGCAAGCCATTTGAAATTGCATTTGCGTGTTGTATCTGCTTGGCACAGTTTGACTAAGCAAAGTTTCAATGTGCGTGGCCGTATTTGGACATTTGATTTCTAGCAATCCATCATCACCAACAAGCCCGTCAGGCGAAGCGCCAGCCATAATAATTGATGGGTGAGGCACAAACCCCACTTCATCTACCAAAACATCTTTTAGCGACTCATAGGCGGCTCTTGCAAGGGGTTCTGTATCTGTGCCATGTTGCATGGCGGCATTGCTAAAACCTTCAGCTTTTTGCTTGGTAAGTCTTTCACAAACCAATTGCGCCATGTAATTGTCGCGGCTAGTGCTGTAGCCTGATTTAGTTTTAGCAAGTACATCAGCCACTCGGGAAGCCGTAACTTTACCAATTCGGGCTTCAAACCACGCATCTGAGCCTTGATCCATCATTTCAATCATAATTTTTCCTTTGCTTTATCTTTGGCGGCAATTATTTTCTTTTGCCACTCAGTATCACCATTGCAAGCGGCATAGGCGGCTTTGTAAGCGCTTTTTAATTGATCTTGGTCTATAGATACCTCAATAGCGGCTAAATGGTCTGCAAGGAAGTTTTCATTGATCGCTGGCTTTTCAATAACTGTTTTGCGACTAGCCGCATTGCCATCATCATCTTCTGGTGCAATACCGCAAGCCGCCATAAGGCTATAACGCCTTGCATAAGTCAAAGCACTTGCATAGCCTTGAGGGTCATGCTTAACGGCTGGAAAATGAACAATGCCACACTCAAGCATTTCACCTGATTCGTGAACAAAAACAGTTTCAACCATTACGCCATCAGTGCAGTCGTAATTTTTTTGCAAAAGAAATATGCCGTTATCGTTTAAAGAATCCACAACAGCTTCAACGCAAGATGATAAGTCTGCATATCGGCTACGAAAATGCGGGTTTGTAGATGTTTTTAAAGCTGGTCCAAAAGCTTTTTGTGCTTTGACTAATGCTGTTGCTAAATTTTTCATGCTTTTTCCTTTTCAAGTTGCTTTTCAAGTTCAAGTTCTTTTTTTACTTCAATGTACTCATCTATATCCATAATTTCACAATTTAAGCCAAACAAACTTTCATCAAAGTCAATTAAGTCGTATGTAAAATTACTTTCTAAAGTGCGTAAGTTATATTTTTGCTCTATGTGCAAAGCAATAAAATATTTAAGATCGTTTATGTCAAGTTCTAGTCTCATGCTTCGTCCTTTAAATAAGCCGTAAGGCGTTTGATTCGATCTGAGTGATAGTCACCCATGCGCTTTGCATACTCTTGAGCGCTGAGGGCTTCTAACAGTTTGCGTTGTGCCATTTCAAGTTCTTTAGCCGCCAACTCTTTGGCTGATGGCAAGCGGAAATAATCTTTAAGGTGGTCAATCATGGTCAGCCTCTCCAAGCCAGCATTACGCCAATGCCGCCAAAGATGACGATGGCTAGCGCCCATTCAACTAAAGTTTGAATAATCTTAGATTTCATTTTGTTCCTTTAGCATACGAGCGTGGTGAATCTTGGTTTCAGACATGATGTGTTGAAATTCGGACAAGGGCAAATCACAAGAAATGTCATCACCCTTTAAGTTAAAGATAAACACATCGTAGATTTCTGCTGAGTTGTGGTCATGGGGCATATTGATTTCAGCAGGGTAATAGTCATAACCTACCTTAACTTTTTCAATGGTTATGCAATTGTCGTAAGAGACAAATTCATCAAAGTAATAGTGGAGTTTAAGATCAGTCATTTTGGTTGCCTTATGCGTATTCAACGTGGTGCATTTCGTAATAAGCTTGAGCATCCTCTGCGGTTGATGCCTCCCATTCGCGGCAAATGGCAACCTCATGGCCATTATTAAAAACAGCAACCCAAGCGGCAGGAATTGTGCAATTCAAGCGATGATTGAAATACTCTGATTGAAGGTAAACTTCGGTGATTTTGATTTGTTTGCGCATTTTGATTTCTCCTAAATAGACCCCGAGAAGTTCAGGGCATAAGTGCATTGTATAGGGTTCTTAACAGTTATCAAAAACTTTTTATCAGTTTTTATTAGGACTTTCCCTAATACGATGAGGCCGAAGCCCCATCTGTATCAAGCCAATAAAAGTGATTCTGCTTCTGACTTCAGTCGATTGCCATTGCCAAACCAAGCATTGTTCATTCTGGTATCTACGTTATGTCCACGTTCATGGTCAATGTATTGGGTCACGGCATTTAACAAACCCCATCGTGTGCCATAAACACCCTGCTCTGATGCACCAATCCCCGCACCATCAAAGAGTTCAAGAACCCTCTTGTAACCCCTAGACTCTTTTAGCTTTTCAGTCTGTGGGTCGTAAATCGCAGGGAATAATTCGCTAACAAAACCTTTTGCATATCCAACTGAAACATCAAGTCGTGCAAGTGCTCTGTATTTATCCATCATTCCCTCGAAACCACCAACAATAATGCCGAGGCGTTCACGCATCATGCTTGCATCAAAGTCTGCACCATGAGTCAACATCACCCGACTTGGTGCGCTTTCAGTATCAGCCGCAGAAAGGGTGTTATTGCACACAACTCGAATACTGGTGAATTGACCGATCGTGGCGGCAGAACCATCAAATGATGTGCTTAAAAGCAAATAGCCTTTAACAGCATCGTCATTCAAAACCACCGATTCTTTATTGACATTTGCCAATGCCCAAATTCGTTTACCGCCCTTAATTGCGCCTGCAACTTCAAGAGTAAAACCAGCCGATTGCACAAGGGTATTAAAAAAGTCCAAAACATCTGCTGGTTGGTGAACTTTATATCGGTCTGAAACTACACCAAGAGGCATTTTGTTGTCATTGCGAAAAATTACATTTTTATTTTCTACTGCTTGTGGTGCGGCAAGACCTTCAGGCCAAAACATAACAGGAGAGACTTGTGCCTCCCAATCAAGTCCGGCTTCTTTGCGCCAAACATCAATAGGTGCATTTTGTGTTAACTGTTGACCAAGACCGTGCCAAGGTGTGCTGTTGGCGTATGCAATTTCTGCTTTGCCTGTTTGTGAGTTGTTTTCAATTAAATGTGCCATGATATTTTCCCAAAAAAGACCCTTATGCGAAATTGCTAGGGCATGGTCACATTGTATAGGGTTCTAAACATGAGTCAATAATTAATGTAAAACTTTTATTAGGACTTTCCCTAATATAAACTTGTGCTTTGTATAGTAAAATGCACGAATGTCTAAAGATGATGCAATTTTAAAAGCTGGTTCACAAGCCGCCCTTGCAAGGTTGCTTGGCGTGACTCGTGGGGCTGTTTCCCAATGGAAAAATATGCCTAAAGGTAGGTTGTACCAGCTTATGGTTTTGAAGCCAGAATGGTTTAATCGTTTATAATTTTTTCTGAAACACGGCTAGGTTGGGATTGATCCCCTAACCGAAAAGGGTTCCCACTTTTTCCCCTGCCGAAGTTTCTTTGTTTTAAGTGGCTTTATAAGTGGAAAAAATGCACTATTACAGACATCACATTGGTGATTTCTTGAAAGATACTGGCCATCTTAATAACGACCAGATGGGCATCTATTTACGGATGCTTTGGAAATACTATTTAGACGAAAAACCATTGCATGATGATTGCGAAAGCATTGCATTTGCTATGCGGTCGGATGAAAAAACGGTGCGTTTGATACTGCGACATTTCTTTGTTTTACAAGATGATGGCTGGCGGCACAATCGATGCGATAAAGAAATTGCAGAATTTCATGGCAAAAAAGAAAAAGCCACAAACAGTGCAAAAGCAAGATGGAATGGTGCAAACGCAATGCGAACGCATACCGAACGCAATGCGTATGCATTAATTTTGGATGCTAACCATAAACCAATAACCAATAACCAATTAGATATAAATATATGTTCACCAACAAGTGAACTTGAGCAAAAACTGCCTGATTGTCAACATCAAAGCGTTATTGAGTTGTATCACCAATGGTTACCAACACTGCGAAAAGTAGAGGTTTGGAACGCAACAAGACAGGGTTATTTAAGGCAACGATGGCGTGAGGTTGCTGAAGAATTGTCGCGTGATAAGCAAGTCGAAACTACTCATGTACTGCAATGGTGGGGTGAATTTTTCCAACATATTGGCAAATCTAAGTTTTTAACTGGCAAGGTAAACAGCAAAGATGGTCGGGCATTTACTGCCGACTTAGAGTGGATTCTTAAACCTAGCAATTTTGCAAAAATCGTAGAGGGCAAATATCATGGCACTAACTAATTTTAAACAGCAAAACAATCAGATTGACGAAACAAATCACAGTTTATGTAGAGTTGCTGGTTGTAAAAATCGTTGGTCTGTTCACATGGAGGGTCAGTCACCGATGTGTTCAGAACATCAATGGTCCGATAAAAAACCAGCCACCAAGCGGGATATTGCCGTAACAGAATTTTCGCAACCACCAGTACAGCATTGGCAAGATGACGAGGTTTTTTGATGTATGACCACAAATCCTTGTTGGACAAAAGACGGGAAGGCCAAGAATTTAGCCTTGCTGACATTAACCGAGCATTGCGAAATGCTGGAGACCTTGAACCTTACGGAAGCCAAAGAGTGGATAAAAAGGTATCGCAAAAAACGGCTAGAGCTGGGCAAGCAGGAAGCCCAAGCATGGTGGGAAACTGTCAAAGTGGACATAAAAAAGAAACGTGGGCAGGATGGTCACGATACCTTGATTACAAACATGAGGCAACAAAATGAGACGAGCCGCTCGGGTTGATGCAAATCAAGAGCAAATTGTTAGTGCGCTTCGTGCCACTGGTGCGTATGTTTGGATTATTGGGCTACCTGTTGATCTTTTAGTTGGCTTTCGTGGCCACACATTCTTGGTTGAAATTAAAAGCACCTCTAAAAAGCGTTTAACGGGATTGCAAGCGCATTTTTTTGAAAATTGGTCAGGTAATACATTGGCAAGAATTGACAGCCCTGAGGCGGCTTTACGAATGATTGGAGTTATTAAATGAAACCAGAAGAGGCGGCACAAACAATTAGGGATAAAGCACCAGCTTATGGGGAGGCAAAGGCACAAAGGGTTTACCTTGAAGAATTTCGTAAATCTAAAAAAGCCATGCTTATGAAAGACGCATTAAAACTTGGTGTAGAAGCGGCAAATGCACAAGAGCGAGAAGCATACGCAGACCCTGCTTATCATCAATTGCTTAAAGGGCTGGCGCTGGCAATTGAGCAAGAAGAAACTTTAAAATGGGAACTTGAGGCGGCAAGGCTTGATATAGAAATATGGCGCACTAGAGAAGCTACTAATCGTATGCAAGATAGATCGCACCAATGAAATGCCCCGAATGTGGAACATGGACAATTGTCAAAGAAACCAGAACAAGCACTGGTAATACACGCAGACGAAGACTTGAATGCGCAAATGAACACAGATTTACTACTTTGGAGACCATAATTGTTTCAAAAACACGCATACGTCAGAAGCAAAAAACTTCTAAAACTAGTCACAAGCCTTGATTGTCAACATTGCGGTTCTGGCAATTGTGTGCAAGCGGCACATACAAATTGGGGTGGCGGCAAAGGTAAAGGCATCAAAGCTGACGACAACCAAGTGGCCGCTTTGTGCCTTAAATGCCATTACGAAATAGACCAAGGGGCGCATTTATCAAAAGATGAGCGCAAAGATATGTGGTTAAAAGCCCACATTGCAACGGTTAAGGCACTTGGAGACAGATGGCCGCCAGAAGTGCCAGTTCCTCACTTACCCTTGTGAGCTTTGTCTAAGCCTTGAGCCTCATGTTGCTTCAATTCTTTTTCCACAGCTTTAATGCGGGACATTTCAGAACGATGCTCAGAAACCTTTTCGTAGTGCATTGGTTCTTTAGCTGGTTTAGGGCGTGAGCCTGTAATGATAAATTTTGTACCCATGATAAAAATCCTGTTAAAATGGTGATTGACATTGTGCCACATTGGACATAAAGTCAAAACCATAAATTCTTTGCAAGGAAAATATCATGGGTAAAATGGACACAACAATGACCAAAAGCACAACTGGCGCAACACCCCCTAAAGGTGCTGAATCGTCTGACCGTTCAGGCGAACGCATGGAAAAAATGCGCGGTGGCGTTGCTATGGGTAAAGAAGACAAGATGATGGCCGACAAGCAGTTTAATACTGGCAAGACTGACGGCATTTGCTACACAAAAACTAAATCAGAGTACCGCTAAAAAGCGAAACCCAGACAGTCATGCACGACTGAATGGGCTTCTAAACATCACAAATGAAAAGGATTTGAAATGTCTGGTTTGAATTGTAAGGCTTGTGTTTACTTTAACGACATAGGTCAGATGGGGCAATGCAGACGCTACCCCACTTACCAAAACCGCCATCACACAGAGTGGTGCGGTGAATTTTCTCAGAGTGTAGTTGCCATTGAGATTTCACCCGTCCCAGAGGCGGGTGCTTTTTTGCCTAAAAAACGCGGCAGACCAGCAAAGGCGGCAAAATGAACTTGCAACCACTTAAAGACAAGATTCTTGTGCGCCCTGAACAACGCATTCAAAGCACAATTTATTTTCAATCAGCAGAAGCCGAAAGCCGCGGCACGGTTATGGCGGTAGGCCCAGAAGCCCATGCCGAGGGTCTAAACATTGGTGACAAGATTGCGTTTGGCACATTTCACAAAAACTATAAGGACGAATACTTAAAGTTTGAGGAAATCAAGCACAATAATGAGCGCTTACTCAAAATGAGTTGGCAAGATGTTTGTTTTGTAATGGAGGAAGAATAATGCCCTTGATCAAATCTAAGTCCCCTGAAGCGTTCAAAAAGAACATTAAAGCCGAAGTAAAGGCTGGCAAGCCCGTAAATCAAGCCGTGGCAATTGCGTACGCTGAGAAACGAGCCGCCACTAAGAAGGACAAGAAGAAATGAAAGAACAACTGCAAGCCCGTATTGCTGAACTAGAGAAGCAAAAAGAGCAAATGTTGGCTAATTTCCATGCCATTTCAGGCGCTATTGCCGAAAACGAAGCCTGGCTCAGACAATTGGAAAAAGATGCAAATAGTTCAACGCAAGATTGAGGATTTAATTCCTTATGTTAAGAACAGCCGTACACACTCAGAAGACCAGATTGCCCAAATAGCGGCAAGCATCAAAGAGTTTGGCTGGACTAACCCTATTTTGGTTGATGGGGAAAACGGCATTATTGCGGGTCATGGCCGTGTAATGGCGGCACGAAAACTTAAATACAGTCAAGTGCCAACCATAGAGTTGCAAGGCTTGACTAAGACACAAAAAATGGCCTACATCATTGCTGATAACAAGTTAGCGCAAAATGCTGGCTGGGATAATGCGATGCTTTCCTTAGAGTTGGAAGAACTAAGCGATACTGGTTTTGACATAGATTTGCTTGGATTTACGCCTGAAGAAATTACAGAGTTGTCATTTGGCGATGATAATGAGCAAATTGATAACAGTAAATACACCAAAAAAATAGATGCGCCAGTGTATGCGCCATCTGGTGATTGTCCTGAAATTACTGAGCTGTACGATAAAGTAAAGTACGAAGAATTAACAGCAAAAATTTACCAAAACCCTGACATTAAGCAAGAAATCAAAAACTTTTTGTTAGCGTCAGCCGCAAGACATATACGCTTTGACTTTGAGCAAATTGCAGAGTTTTATGCACACGCTAACCCAGACCTACAAGAACTTATGGAAGAAAGTGCTTTGGTCATTATTGACTTTGATAAAGCAATTTCAAATGGCTATGTTAAGTTATCGCAATCCATAAGTGATGTTTACGCAAGCGAAAAGGGCGAGGATCAAGATGCCTAAAACTTTTGCCGTGTTTATTTTGACGCATGGACGGGCAAATTCTGTTTACACCTATCAAACTTTACGCAAACAAGGTTACACAGGCAAAATTTACCTAATATGTGATAACGAAGACAAACAGCTTGATCAATACAAAGAAGTGTATGGTAAAGATTCCGTAATAGTTTTTAATAAGCAAGAAGCTATTGATTTGACTGATAGCGGAGATAACTTCAAAAAACGCAACAGCGTAGTTTATGCAAGAAACATTAGCTTTGATATTGCAAAAAGTCTTGGTTTAACGCATTTTTGGCAACTGGATGACGATTACACAAGGTTTGATTACTCAACGAATGAGGAATTACAGTACATCACTTCTGAAAACAAGATTGGCAAACTAGATGATGTGCTAATTGCATTGGTTCAATTTTTGAACACAACACCATTTCATTCGGTGGCATTTGCACAAGGAGGTGACTTTATTGGTGGTGAAGGTTGCGTATTACTAAGTAAAATGCGAAAAGATGAAATTTACCGAAAAGTAATGAATTCGTTTATGTTTCGTGTAGATCGGCCAGTTAAGTTTATGGGACGAATTAACGAAGATGTAAATATGTATGCCGAATGGGGTAGGCGGGGCATATTGTTTATGACCAC
>Ga0114962_10003332_pt1 | contig 13048 bp, 20 predicted proteins | sample C_130820_MF_Meta_FD_87017 | JGI IMG/M metagenome (GOLD analysis project Ga0114962, IMG submission 87017) | Freshwater microbial communities from Lake Croche, Canada to study carbon cycling - C_130820_MF_MetaG | ecosystem: Environmental > Aquatic > Freshwater > Lake | place: Lake Croche, Canada... | reverse complement strand
TAATATTATAGATTCCGGAATGGCAGGATCGATAACCATTACAAGTAACGGTACTGCTAGTTTCCAAAGAACATTATCTAATGATAATTTATTAGAAGGCACTGAAACTGTAATAATGCAACTTAGAACTACCTCAGATCGAAGTGTAACTCCAGTAGCCACAGCTGATACAGTAATAGTATTAGATTCTAGTATACCAGGTTCACAAACTGTGTCTGTAAGGGCAAGAAAGACCAGTTATAACGAAGGTGAAACTGCATATTTTGATATTTCAACCACTAACATTCCAGATAACACTTATTTGTATTTTACAGGACTAACAGGCCAAGGATATATTACAGAATCAGATTTTAGTGTTGAAGGCGGCCCATGGCGTAATTATGGACCTATTGCTATATATAACGGAGCCGGAGTAATTTCTAGACCATTAAAATTAGATATAACCACCGAAGGTACAGAATATTGGCAAGTTCAAATAAGAACTGGTTCTATAGCTGGTCCAATTGTTGCCGTTTCAGATGTTATATCAATTATAGATACTAGCGCAGGATTACCATCTTATGAAATAACTCCTGATACATTGATGGTAAAAGAAGGTGGCACAATAACATATACAGTTACTTCAAAAAATGTACCTATTAATACCACAGTGTATTGGACTGCGGATGGTGTGAATTCTTCCGCAGTCTCAGATGATTTTGTAGATAAAGCAATATCTGGATTTGTAACTATAGGTAAAACTACTAGTGTGCCGTCAGTAAACATTGGAAAAATCACACGTATACTAATTAAAGATCATTTATCCGAAGGTACTGAAAACATTGTTATGCGAGTTCGAGGTGGCGGAATTACTGGACAAATACTAGCAACATCTGTACCTGTACAAATAAAAGACACTAGTCGAACACCATTAATTAAATGGACAAACACGGGAAGTTTAGGTACTATTGCAGTCGGCGAAATTAGTGAATTATCAGTTAAAGCAGTATTCACTACATCTACAATATATCCTAGTTACAAAATAACTTCAGGAACACTACCAGTAGGGTTAACATTATATCGAGACGGTACTATTAGTGGTCAAGTTCCAGTTAATGAAACTATTAATGGTGCAACAGTTAATACTAGCACATTTACTGTATCAATTAAAGATTCTAACAATAATAATTTATTAAATGGTAGTTTTTCAATAACAGTAACACAACCGGCGCCCATTGATTATACAGGCGTATACTGCAAACCATTACTAAAAGAATCTAAAAGACAAGATTTTACAAATTTTATCAGAGACGAGAGTATTTTTATACCTAATATGCTGTATCGTCCACTAGATCCTAATTTTGGAAAACAAACTGATTTAAGGATTTTTATAGATTTTGGTATTAAAAAATTAAGTTTGCATGAGTATGCAGATGCGTTGTCACAGAATTTTTATAAAAGACCTCTATCATTGGGAAATATAAAAACAGCAGTGGCAAAAAATACGGATGGAACTATAAAATATGAGTTTGTATATGTAGAAATACTGGACAAACATGTTTCATCAGATAATGTCAGTGTTCCGTCAAATATAACATTTAATGGGGTTACTTTTTATCCTCCAAGTATTCCTAACATGCGTTCTAGGTTTGCAAATGCCGGAGTTATGACCACAGTAAGGAATCCTAGTTTTACAAAATTTATACAGAGCGGTGATAGTGTACCGCTAGGGTATATTCCATTTTTACCTTTATGTTTTACATTACCAGGAAAAAGTGCAACTATAATTAGAAAAATAACAGAGAACGGTTTTAAGTTTAATACATTCAACGTTGAAATAGATAGGGTAGTTTTTCAAAATAGTACCAATGAAATTGGTGCTAAATATCTATTGCTGAGTAGGAGTTCAAAACTTGCATAATCGAAATTACCAATAAATAGTGTTAAGTGAAAAATAAAAATGGCATCTACACCACGTCCCAATCTCGTACAACTACCGCATCTAACTACGCCCAGTGTTGGCAACACTAATTTTGTTGTCCAAGACTCGGCGGTAGATCAGTATCTAACAGTTCCAGAAGCACGAACCTTGTTGGCAATTCCCGCTGGTGCTACGGGTCCAACTGGGCCCGGTGGACCTCAGGGACCTCAGGGACCTCAGGGCGTTCAAGGTCCGACTGGCCCGCAAGGCGTACAGGGGCCTCAAGGACCGCAGGGGCCTCAAGGACCGCAGGGACCGCAGGGTGTTCAAGGACCACAAGGGCCGCAGGGACCACAAGGCGTACAGGGACCACAGGGACCGCAGGGACCTCAAGGACCTCAAGGTGTTCAGGGACCACAAGGGCCTCAAGGCGTTACTGGACCACAGGGACCAACTGGCCCACTAAACAACACAGCAACTAACCTAGCTGGCGGCGATGCAGGTAGTATTCCTATCCAAGCGGCCACAAGTGTTACTACATTTATTCCAATTGGGGCATACGGATCAACGCTGTATAGTACCGGAACAGGTGCTATATGGACTGCAACTTCTGGATTAAAAGTTGGGTATTCTACATATAGTGATCAAGAATATATTAGCCAATTAACCAGTGCATCTTCTCCTACAACTCGATACTTGACTATGGTCAGTGGTGCTCCTGGTTATGCAGGGCTAGGTACTACTTCAAGTTTATCCTACGATTTAACAACTGGAGTTCTTGGCAATACTCGTATTGCTGTCTCTGGAAGCACTTCAGCTACATCAACTTCAACTGGTGCATTAACCGTAGTAGGCGGAGTTGGCATTGGCGGAGATTTATATATTGGCGGACTATTAAGCGTTAATTTTGTTAGTACCGCAAGCAATATACGAGGCGGGGGACCTGGACAAGTTCCGTATCAAGTAACTACAGGCAGTACAGCATTCTTTGGTGGTGCTCTTTCTACCGCAGGTAATGTGTTAGTAAGCAACGGAACCAGTGCTCCAAGTTATAACAATACATTAACTCTTGCAGGAATTACTACTGCATCGTCAACACAAACAGGTGCATTAGTGGTGGCAGGTGGTGTAGGTATTGGTGGTAATTTATATGTCGGTGGCGAAATCGTTGCCCAAAAATTAACCATTGAATTTACCACAGTTACTACCACATTAGTACAAACTGATGATGTTATTAGAACATACAATGCTACCCAAGCAACATCAACAACTACAGGTGCGTTACAAGTAACGGGTGGTGCTGGTATTGGTGGTGATTTATGGGTTGGTGGAACAATTCACGTTTTAAATGCAGTCATACAAAAAGCAGACTCCGTCAATGGCGGATCAACTGGCACCGTGCTATTCCAAAATGCAACAAGTTCTACAGCATTTACTAATGTAGGAAACACAGGTGATGTATTCATTAGCAGAGGCATAAATGTATTAGGACCTCAGTTTGTTAGCACAACCACATTAGTTGTTGGGTATGCAACTACTGCGTTAAATGTATCCGGAAATTTAACTGCTAGTACAGCAACTAATCTTGCTGACGGAACAACTAATCAAATTCCATACCAAAGCACAGCAAGCACTACGTTGTTTTTTGGTCCAGGAACAACAGGACAATTACTTGTTAGTAGGGGCACACAAAGTGGCGGACCTGTGTTTACAAATACCAGCAGTATTTTTGTTGGGTATGCAACTACTTCGTTATTTGCATTAAATGTATTAAATTCGACCAGCGCAACTTATGCTACTACTGCCACAAATCTAGAAGGCGGCACCGCTGGGCAAGTACCATATCAGTTAAGCCCAGGAACTACACGATTCTTTGGTCCAGGTACAGCCGGCAACGTGTTAGTCAGCAATGGAACAACAGCACCAAGTTACAACAATACATTAACGCTAACAGCTTTAACATCTGCATCTTCTACTATGACAGGTGCTTTCCAAGTTAGAGGTGGAGCAGGCATTGGTGGAGATTTGTATGTCGGTGGTCAAATCTTTGGTCTACAAGAAATTACAGCATACTACGGTAGCCCTTCAGATATTAGATTAAAAGCCAACGTGACAAATATCCACGATGGATTGGCCAAAGTTCTTACACTAAATGGTATTACCTATAACTGGAATGATCTAGCAACAAATCAAAATAAAGAGTCTAGAGAATCTGGTATTATTGCCCAAGAACTATTAAAAGTTTTACCAGAAGCAGTGGTTGAAAAAGACGATGGCTTCTTAACCGTTAAGTACGATAGAATTATACCATTGTTAATTGAAGCTATTAAAGAACTATCTATTGAAGTTGAAATTCTTAAAAAGAAAATACAGTAATTGTATGGCCCATAAATACTACAAATAATATCGGAGTTAAACAGTGTCTAGTACAGTTACCAATTATAGCAATCAAATCAATGCAAACTTTCCTGTAGCAGGGGAGGACAACGATACAGAAGGGTTCCGCAGTAATTTTTCAAAAATACAAAATGCGTTTTATTCAGCATCTAAAGAAATTACAGATTTACAAGTAAACTCTGTAAGTTTAAATGGCACCAATGATTTTGGTAATAACGTTATTAGACGAGCCGCGTTGCAAAGTAGTTCTCAAATTGTTAATAATGCAGGATTGGTTACTACTAGTACTCTTACAGTTGACTATGCAACGGGCAACTATCAGCAATATAGTGTGAACACTGGTAGCTATGTATTCACTGTACTCAATTGGCCACCAAGTGGACAGTTAGGAACAGTTCGTTTAGAAATTACTCCAACATCAACAGGTACGGTTAGTATAGCATTTGGTGGAGCGGTTACCGCACTTTCTACAACAACCACCTTTCCTGTATCATATAGGCAACTAACTCCTATTGTTTGGGAATTGTTTTCTCCAGACAATGGTGCAAAAATTCTAGCATATCGATTACATTAATGTTTAATCCGTTACTTCAAGATTTATCAACAATAAAAAACGAAGAGCTGGACAACAAAATTACTGAGCTAATGCAAAAGTATTTTTTTGCGGCTCGTAGTGGTATGGGCGGAGTTTGCAATCAAATAGGCGTTATTTTAGAAGCATACAAAGATGAGCAACGTAAACGCCACGCACAATCCAATCAAAAGTTGCTTAATCAAAATAAAAATCTTGACGATTATATTAACCGAGACTCTTGACATTAATCAGTCCTTGCTGTAAACTGTAACAATGATTATTAATGAATACGGTGCTATACTTTTAAATTCGCCAGAATTTTTTGAAGGTATTTACGCAGGTAAAATTACAGATTTTAGCAATATCTTTTTAGATAGCGCAACTGCTACACAATTTAATACATCTAAAAATATCAATCAAGACAGTTTTGAATCTATTAAAACTTTCCAACCTCCTACTATAAGTATTGCAGAATTTGATAAGGCAAATCAAGAAGATTGGTTTATGCCCGATGAATATAAAAATATGGATGTAGAAAGATTTTTAGTCGATCAATGTCCGGTAGAAAACTATCAAAGATTAGTCGATGAATTAGAATTGTTCCGCCAACATAATATGTTACCCTTGCTAAGATATCTTAAATACTTGGTAGATACGATGCGAGAGCATAACATAGTATGGGGTGTAGGTCGTGGCAGTAGCGTAGCCAGTTATTGCTTGTATTTGTTAGGCGTACACAAAATAGACAGTATTAAATACAATCTAGATATAAAAGAATTCCTAAAATAAGGAGAATAAAATGGTTAGATCATATCAAGGTAAAGAAGTAGACATGGACAAGATTGTTCGTCAACACGAACTTGCACCAGCAGTGGGTAATGCGCGAGTAAATGCCAGAGGAGACGAATTGGGTCAGGGAGGAAAAATTGTAAGAAAGCGTGAAGATGTTATGGCTGAATATTACGAAAACAATCCCAAGGCTATTCCAGACATGCCTCAGCCAGTTCAAACTAAAACAGAAACTGAAACTGAAACTATTCAAAAGAGAACAAAATGAAAGTAACAGGTAAAATTGTTCCGCTTCATGATAAAGTGTTTATCACTGACATGGAATTCGGAGGCCAACAATCTGCAGGCGGAATTTTTATTCCTAGTGCTAACGGTAAGGCAGACGGAATTACTCCCCGTTGGGGTCGAGTATGGGCAATTGGTCCAGAACAACGAGATGTTAAAGTAGGCGAATGGATCATGGTTGAGCACGGGCGCTGGACTCGAACTGTAGAATATGAAAATGAGGACGGTTCAATCTCAGAAGTTCGAATGGTTGAGTCTAGTGCAATCATGATGAGCACGGACGAAAAACCCCAAGATTTAGTTTACCGTAGACTAGATTAATAGTTGACATAGAAAAAATCCCATGTTATAATATAGCATGGGATTTAAATTTTCTTATAATATAACTGATGCCGCTAAAGAAATAAATGCGGCAGCCTATGATGCCAGTAATCCTAAAAATGATGGATTCACTGCATGGGGTGCAAAACAAGATTTATACAGATTAAAGTGGATCCTAGAAGATGCTCTACGTCGATGTCCCACCTTTTCTCCAGAAGAAGAATGGCTCCGTGAGCAAGACAAGAAAAAAGTTATAAAGTATCTTTCAGATGATATTCAATAAAGTTAAAGAACTAAAAAAAGAAGGCAAAAAGATTGGGATTGTTTTTTCAACATTTGATCTTTTACATGCCGGGCATATTGCCATGCTAGCAGAAGTTAAAAATCACTGTGACTACCTAATTGCAGGATTACAAACTGATCCCACTATTGATCGTCCGGACAGTAAAAATCCACCTGTTCAAAGTATCGTTGAGCGACAGATTACTCTAAGCGCCACTCGTTATGTGGATGAAATAGTTGTCTACCAAACAGAAAAAGATCTCGAAGATATCTTGCTAACGCTACCTATTGATGTTAGAATATTAGGTATAGAGTACGCAGACAAAGAATTTACAGGAAAACAAATCTGTATTAGTCGCGGAATTGAAATTGTTTACAATGGACGAGATCATTCATTTAGCAGTTCAAGTTTACGCAAACGTGTAGTAGAAGCCGAAAGGAATAAGCAATGAACGGATACGCAGTGTCAGTAGAAGAAAAATATTCATTAGAATCAAAAGACCGAAATGGTGGATCTAATAACAAAGTAAAGAAGCCAGGTTTCATCAAACGCTGGTTGATGAAACATGTTAAAGAAGTAATCCAACAAGATCGCGAAATCCAAGTAACTACAGCTAACATATCAAGAGGTATTGGTCTTGCTGTTGAACGTGGTAATATCCTAGATTCACAGCCAATGCATTTGAAAATTTATCGTGCCAACGGTGGAACTATTGTTGAAACATCAACATATGATAAACAACGTGACCGTCATGGTAATCAACTACATATTATCGGCCACGATACTGATCTAGGTGAAGGTTTGAGTAAAATCATCACCATGGAGAGCCTACGTGGATAAGTGTACAGCGTGTGGCAAAGAATATAGCCCAGACTGCGATTACAAACAAGGACGATGCCCACATCATTCCCCGTTACTAAACATCCAACCTAAGGATACTAGCAAGGGACATTTTTATGTTAGTATTGTAAAGAGCATTATCCGTATAGGAGCAGGTTGCTGGTTAATACAAGGAAATTTTTTAATGGCTGGAGTTTGTCTTATTCTAGCAGAAGTGTTTGGAATTTTTGAGGAGTTAGTATAATGCCCACGATATATAAAGAAGTCGAAGTCGAAGTCGACATAGAGTTAGAAGATTTTGAAACTGACGAACTAGTTGAAGAATTAGAACGCCGTGGTTGCGGAACAGTTGACTACGGTGATGGTAAAGAAGTGCTTGAAACAATTTACCAAAAACGTAGATTAGGCAAAGATTACCAACAGGAGTTGGACCAATTAATTTGGCTTGGCTTAGGAAAGATTATATAATGTTATTTGCACTAGGATTATTTGTTGGTGTCTGTGTGGGAATGTTTGTTATGGCCTTACTGGCTGTTAGCGGAGATTCGGAAAGACGTGCAGAAGAAATGCGTAAAAAAGAAGGTATAGAATGAAAGAACTATGGGTTGAAAAATACCGTCCTAAAAAAATCAAAGACTATGTGTTTAGAGATTCCGATCAACGAGCACAGGTAGAAGCCTGGGTCAAAGATGGAAGCATCCCTCACTTGCTATTCAGTGGTGCGGCCGGAATTGGCAAAACTACTCTAGCCAAGGTACTGCTACATGAACTAGGTATCGAAGAATATGATATTCTAGAAATTAATGCGTCACGTGATAACAACGTAGAAACAGTACGTGATAAGATTATTAATTTTGTACAGATGATTCCATTTGGTCCTTTTAAGGTTGTACTATTAGATGAAGCAGATTATCTTACGCCTAATGCACAGGCAATCCTACGCGGAGTTATGGAGACCTACAGTAACCATAGTAGGTTTATTCTTACTTGCAATTACCCAAATAGAATTATTCCTGCTCTTCATAGTCGTTGCCAGGGCTATCACATTGAACGCACGGATCAAACGGAATTCACTGCCCGAGTAGCAACTATCCTAGTTGAAGAAAATATTAACTTTGATCTAGATACTTTAGATACTTATGTTAAAGCAACATATCCAGATATGCGTAAATGTATCAATACAGTTCAACAGCATGTCGTAGGAGACAGCCTAGGTGCTCCAAGAGCCATTGAAGGTTCAGCAGATTACAAAATTGAAATGGTTGAATTATTCAAGAAGGGCAAAATTCAAGAAGCACGTAAGCTAGTATGTGCAAAAGCTCGTCCAGAAGAAATACAAGAACTGTTTACATGGATGTATCAAAACTTAGAGTTGTTTGGTGAAACTGATGAGCAGAAAGACCAAGCTGTTATTATTATTAAACAGGGCCTAGTTGATCATGTAATCTGTGCAGACAGCGAAATTAACTTGGCTGCAACACTGATTAAACTGTCAAGACTGTAATCAAAAAATAGAGTAAGTAGTAAGGGGCAGGTTGATCGGTCTACTTACTCTACTAAAATTTACTGTTCTTCTTTATAAATTTTTAAAATCTCTCTAACTACAGGGTGTCTTTCGACATCTTTAGTCTCGAATCTCGCTAGGGCTATCATACGATAATCACCTCCTCGGCCGTATAATGAGCAAAAATCTAGCAAACCGTTTCCACTGGGACGGTCAGCCTGGTTCAAGTCTCCTGTAACTACCATTCTAGAATTATCTCCTAGTCTGGTCAACAACATCTTCATCTGTGACGGTGTGGTGTTTTGCATTTCATCTGCAATAACAAAAGCGTTCTTAAAAGTTCGTCCACGCATATAAGCTAACGGACTAATTTCAATTGCGCCATCTTCAAGCATACTCGCAATTTCTCTAGGATGGTAATACTCTTCAAATACGTCAAAGATCGGTCTTGTCCACGGAGCCATCTTAGCATTAAGATCTCCCGGTAGAAAACCGTGTTCTTCGTCGACTGACACTGCTGGCCTTGTTACAATTATTTTACTAATCGTTCCCTCCTTAAACAATTTAATGGCCATTTGTACCGCAAGCATAGTCTTGCCTGTCCCCGCTGGACCTATTGCAAACACTATATATTTTCTTGGGTTTTTTAACAGTTCTAGATAAGTCTCTTGACTTAGGTTCCGCGGAATTATATTAACTTCACGACTCCTTTTTAAGTAAGGCTTAATTTGAATCAAGTTATTACTAACTTCTTTTTGTAATCGGGGATCCTGTTGGAATTCCCGTTCTTTTCTTCTAGTTCTAGGCAATTTTACCTCCTGATCATAAAATGATCAACCTGCATGGTATTTAAAACGAATATAGAAATACCATGCAAAACACACCAATTTTGGATCTGAGATAACTAAGTACCTACGCCAAGTATAAATATAATATATAGAGACTACTCATGCACGATATAATTGACGTTATTAAAAACCTACAAACACTCAGCGAGAACAACTCTGCCTTTAGAGTCTTGAAAGACTTTGAGAGAGTGCTTGATGAGCTAGACATCTATGTCTTTAAAAATTGGGAGGACGGTGAAATCATTGCTGGACCCGATGTTAATAGATATGATGTTACCTGCAAGGTTATGTGGGATCGTGATAATATGCCAGATCCAGAAGGCGGCAAGAGATTAGTAGATTACGGCTGTGAAGTTGTATATGCCAAAGAAGAAATTCTAATTCCCCGTAAAATTAAAGAACCAGGTGATTTTAGACCTGGCACTAAAAAAGGTAAGATTGATGCACATCCTATTTGGACCGTTAATATTACCATGCCTAAAAAATTAATGCAGGATGTTAACACTGGTCGTGAAAACAAAGAAAATAATAGAATGGCAGAAATAATGAAATATAGCAAACAAGATATTGATGCTAATACAGTAGCTCAGGAGGCACCAGCAGATGCACAGCCAGCACCACAAGCATAATTTAACAGAAGGCCTTAGATCAGGCGATCTAAAGAACTATGTTTCTGAAGTTTTTACCGTTGATCGATACAGTAGTAAAATGGGTGAAGATCAAGATATAGTTGTTTTAGGATTCCGTGTGCGTGAAAAGAATCCAGCAATTGACATGATGGAATTCATTGAAAAAGGTTATCCATTTATTTTAGATGCTGACATGAGTGCTGGTGAAGAAAATGATGGCCAATATCAAGTGTTTGTTGAGATTGAAAGAACTCCCGGTTTAACTGAGCAATTAAAAGAATTACTAAGTGGCATTGGGCAATTATGTGATTGCCGTGAATGGCGTTTTAGATATCAAAAGGCGTCTACTAGTGTAGAATTTAACGAAGACTCTGTTGCTAAAAATATTCCGTTAACCAAAGAAGATTATCAAGCAAAAGTTACAGCAATTAAAGAAAGCGATATTAAAGAATTCTTTGATCAAGGTGCCACAGATTTAGAACTTGATGAAAACAATATGTTGACATTCAAGCGTCCATACGCAGGAGATATCCAGGCTAAGTTTATTGCCATAGGCGACTATGACGACGTAAAGCACACAGTTCCGGGTAAACTAAGTTTAGACGAAGCTAGCCAAAGTCAAATGTTTTTCTTAAACAAATACCTAGGCAACTATGATATTAATAAAATTGGAAACAAATTTCTAATTAGAAACGGATCAAAAGCAGTAGTTATTGAAAAGGATCGCTGGTAATGTGGCAAATAGTTTGGATGCTTAATTTGTTACCAGATTGGGTATTTCATACATTATTACTTGTTAGCGCCGGTGGCGTTGTTGCTTCCTACATTCTCAAAAAAATTCCATTTGTTAACACATACAATACACCAATACGCCTAATAAGCGTATTGGTGTTTATTGCCACTGTATGGATTGAAGGTGGCAGAGATGTGCAACATGCATGGGAAGCCAAAGTTGCAGATATGGAAGCCAAAGTTGCCAAAGCTGAAGAAGCCAGTAAAGAAGTTAATACAGTTATACAAACTAAGATTGTTAAAAAACTGGAACTAGTTAGAGAACGTGGCTCAGACATTATTCAATACGTTGACAGAGAAGTTGTCAAAGATAAAGAAGTAATTAAGTTTGTTGAAAACTGTCCTATTCCAGACATAATAATTAAAACTCACAATGCGGCCGCATTAAATCAACCTGTAGAGGAAAAGAAATGAAATTAGTAAATTGCCTAATTCTTTCTACAGCTATACTTGCAGGATGTACTACAGTACCAGTGGTTGTTAAATTTCCACAAGCACCAGAAAGCCTGCTGGCAAAATGCCCTGCACTAACCACCATTGCAAATAATGATACTAGCATTATTGATCTGACAAAAATTGTTACACAAAACTATACCACTTATTACGAATGCTCTACTAAAATAGAAGGCTGGATTGAATGGTACAATTCTCAGAAAAAAATATTTGACGAGGTTTCAGAATGAAAAAATTATTAATTGTTGGGCTGGTATTTTTATCCGGCTGTAGTACATTAATGGAATCGTATCTTATGAAGTATGATCCCAACGAATACGCACAGATTACCAGTGTTAGAACTAATGCAGGCGCAGGAAAATTAACCTGCGAAAACGAAGCTGTGGCCAAAGAACATGCTGATCAAATTTTTAAAGAAACAGTGATGTTTAAAAATTATGTTCAGTACCTTCCCCACAACAGCAAAGTAATTTTAGCGTCAACTGAATTAAATAACATAGCACAGGGATTAACTACACAATACCAAAAAGGAAAAGTTAGTGCAGTATTCTGTAAACTTAAATTTGAAAGTATTGAAAGGTCAGCCGAAGCTATGCAACAAACTATAGGGGCTAAACCGAGATGAGTATTGAATATAATCAAAGTCTGCTTGCTAGTATTAGCAGTCAACACCCAGATGTAAATGCGGCTGCGGCACAGGTCAACCAATATACTGAGATGTGCAAAGCTGGACAAATTAGTAAAGAAGAATACGTTGAATTGATCAAAGACATTCAACGTCAAATTAATATTCAAGCCAGTATGGCCGAATTAGAATCAATGGAAAAATTGAACACCGCTATCAATGGTTTAATTAACATTGCCAGCGTATTATAAGGATTAAGAATGTCAGATTTTATTTTATCAAGAGCACAACTAGCTCAACTTTTACCAGGTAACCCATATTTAGATCACTGGTATCACGCCTTAGAGCAAGCATTGCCAGATTATGATATTAATACTCCGCAACGGGTTGCGGCTTTTATGGCACAATGTGCTCACGAGAGTGGCGGGTTTCGTGCATTAAAAGAAAATCTAAACTACAAAGCCGCAAGTCTGCGCCGAGTATTTCCTAAGTATTTTCCAACTGACGATCTAGCTGCCGCTTATGCAGGCAAACAAGAAATGATTGCCAATCGTGTCTACGGCGGACGTATGGGTAATGGTGATGAGCATAGTGGCGACGGCTACAAATACTGTGGTCGTGGTCTTATCCAATTAACGGGTAAGAATAATTATCAGAATTTTGCAGATAGTATTGAAACACCTGTAGAAGATTTACCAGAATACTTGGCAACATTTGAAGGTGCTGTGCAAAGTGCTTGCTGGTTCTGGGAAAGCAACAACCTAAATCAGTTTGCCGATAATGGTGATATTTTAACAATGACCAAACG
>Ga0114962_10003330_pt1 | contig 13057 bp, 9 predicted proteins | sample C_130820_MF_Meta_FD_87017 | JGI IMG/M metagenome (GOLD analysis project Ga0114962, IMG submission 87017) | Freshwater microbial communities from Lake Croche, Canada to study carbon cycling - C_130820_MF_MetaG | ecosystem: Environmental > Aquatic > Freshwater > Lake | place: Lake Croche, Canada... | reverse complement strand
GATTCGTATCGAATTCGACAAACTTCGCGGTGAGGCGCAATCGTTTCGCACCGAGGGCGAAGTCATTCGGCGCGAGGCGGAAATCCTGCGCCGCGACGTGAATGCAGTGCAGACTAACTTGGAATTGATGCTTCGCAAGATTGACGCAAAAATTGATGACGGCATCAAGCCGGTCTCGGAGTCGTTGCAGCGCGGCGTTGATGAAATCCAGGTTTTGAAAAACGCGCAGCAGGATCTGCTGTCACAGTTGGAAGAGGCCCGGAAAGAAGTGCGTGAGCTACGCGGCCAGTTGGAAGAGTCGAAGGCGCTCGCGGGCAGTCAGCGCGGGCAAATGGAGGAAACGCGGACACTAGCCACCCGCCAGGATGCGCAGCAACGCGCGCTTGTGGAAGAGCAGAAAAAAACCCGCGAGATGCAACGCGCCATAGAGGAGCGGCTCAATGGCTTGCCCGGGCTGGTGTCCGAGGACGGGGCCAGTTTCTATGCACAGGACTCCGAAAAAAAGGAGTTTGAGAACGCGAAGGCGGTTTTCAAGCGCGCCAACTACCAGGGTGCGCGCAAGCAGTTCGATGAGTTTCTGCTTCGTTACCCGCACAGTGGTTATGCCTCTGCAGCCCGTTTCTGGAAAGGCAATGCAGAGTTTTTGCAGGGTAATTACAAGTCTGCTTTGCTCACACTGAGGCCGCTTCAAATGGCTGCGCCCAACTACAAAAAAACGCCCGAAGCCATGCTCGTTATTGCGAACTGCTACAGCGAACTTAAGGATCCGCAAGCTGCCCGCACTACTCTGGAGGAGCTTGTGGAGCAACACGAGCGATCGGAGGAAGCCAGCGTAGCCCGTGAGAGGTTATCCAAATTGCAATAGCCTCGCGCTGACCGATCTGATGGATCGCAACAAGTTTGTACAAGGTGCCTGACGATCTGGCCCGCCGTTTTGGCGGCATTGATCGCCTGTACGGTGCGGATGGGGGCAGCAGATTGCGTGCTGCCCATGTGTGCGTTGTGGGCATCGGTGGCGTCGGTTCTTGGGCTGCGGAGGCCTTGGCCCGCACGGGGCTTGGGCGTATCACCCTGATTGATATGGACCACGTGGCCGAGTCCAATGTCAATCGCCAGATTCAGGCCACAAGCGAAACCTTGGGTATGGCAAAAATTCACGCGATGCAGCAGCGTATTGCGTCGATCAACCCCGCTTGCTACGTGACCGGCATCGATGCATTTGTCGAGCCGGATAACTGGCCTGGAATTCTTCCCGATGGTGTGGATGGCGTCATTGACGCTTGCGACCAAATGCGGGCCAAAGTGGCTATGTCCGCCTGGGCCTTGGAGGCCCAGCGTTTGTTCATCACGGTAGGGGCGGCGGGCGGAAAGCGCAAGGCCGAAGACATCACCATCGCTGACCTGAGTGCCTGCACGCATGATCCCTTGATGGCCGAATTGCGCTACCAGTTACGCAAGCACCATGGCGCTGCGAGAGCAGGCAAAAATATCGGACTGCCTTGCGTCTACAGCCCCGAGCCTATGCACATACCCGCTTCGCTTCAGGATGCTGCCGGTGGTGTGCCCCGCGCCGTCGTCGGCTTGAACTGCAGCGGCTACGGATCACTGGTAACGGTCACGGCGAGTTGCGGTATGGCGGCTGCAGGTTGGATGCTCAATAAATTGTCGGAGGGTGGCAAATAATCAAAAATGTCCCCGCTATAATTGGCGACTTGGTTTCAGACTTCGAGAGAAATCTGTAGGGACGTTAGCTCAGTTGGTAGAGCAGCGGACTTTTAATCCGTTTGTCGTGGGTTCGACCCCCGCACGTCCCACCATAAATACACTGAAAGCACCCCGTACGAAAGTATGGGGTGCTTTTTCGTTTGTGCGTCTCGCACTTGAAGTGGTATCACCTACTTTATGCCCCCGATGCGATGCCCTGCCGGATGACAAAACATCAACAGTGCTGGTCTGGGAGCGAGCCCCGCGATCGAAAAAATAAACAGAAAATACGCCATCGATCTGCTCCTGCGAACGTCCCCTGGTTCTGAGCTTTTCGCAGACTGCTGCTTGCTGTGTTGTCGGCACCCCCTCAACTGTCGATGCACTCGGCTCTGAGTTAAGAATTCAAAAGGCTTCCAATCTGATGCCGTTGAAGTTGGCTAAGATATATGCGGGTTATCGGGCAACTTCTACATGCTTGTCCTGTAGCCATTATTGCTGCGCGTCGTTAGACTATTGTTTTAAATTAAGTAAAGTTGCACTCAGTGCTTAAATCAGTGAAGTATGAAAACACTAACTAAGTTAACTATATGTATCATTACCTATAACAGAGGGACGTGTGCACTAAGACAGGTAAACAGTATAAAGAATTCTTTAAGTAATGATATATCAATATTGGTTTTAGACAATGCGTCAACTATCGACACCGAAGGGTACAAAGTAATTGAGGAATTATCAAAAATAAATCCCTCTATTGAATATATTCGGCATGATCACAACCGACTGACGCATGGAAATTTTTTGGCCTGCTTTGATTTAGCAAAAACCCCCTTCATTCAAATAATGTCAGATGAGGACTTTCCCAATATAGCCATTATCCAAGAGAGTATTTTAGTGCTCGAGGAGTTTAAAAATGTTGCAGTTTTTAGAGGGTCGATTGGCCCTGAGGAGGGTCAACCGGGTCGAAATAGTATGCAGTATGAGGAGGCCTTCCTTCGCGGAGGTCAGGAGGCGTTGAGTTATTTTGCGTTAAGAACGAATTATTTATCGGGGATAATTTACAATCGAAAATTGATTTGTGAGGGAGGACTTGTAAATAGGTTGCGAGATAAACTTTATTTACATCGGCAATATCCGCACGTTTATCTTGATTGCTTGTGTGCGTCAATGTATGACGTGATACTTACGTCAAGCAAAATATGCCATGAAGGACCCGAAGATCCATCCTCCTTAAATATACAAAATTTTGACGGTCATACAACGAGTTTCTCTGGAAGGTTGGAACAGATCTTGGCCTTAAGGGACATGATTACAGAATTATATGATACCCTGGACCCTTCATGCAGGTTGGAGACATGTCTACTAATTTACGAATTACTCAGCGCGAAATATTTTTTGCTTATTAAAATCGATGCATTTATATACAAAAAATTGCGCATCGATCCAGAAAAAATCATGGAAGCACTTTTGCAATTCTTGATTGCAGCGAGTCATATTGAGATATTCGCAGGACATGAAAAAGATGTAGCCCATCGAATTCATAGGAGATATAGCCTTATTACAATCGAAGAAGATCTTCGTTATGGAAGAATCTTTAATCAGGTAAAAGCGAGCTCTTGAGTGCTTCAATCGGCCGGGCATAGGTTTTCCGGACTAGACTAATTTGTGATCTTCATTTACCCGCTGCGGCTAACGTACTCTCCATAATACATTAGCGCCGTCAACCAGATTGAGGTTACACACTATGGGCAGGCTTGAATATATATCCAGAAAGTTTGTTGGAAAATGGCGGCTTTTTTCCGTTCTATCATCGGGCTGGCTGACTACAGTCATTAAGGTGGTATCGGCCGAGCCTTACATGAGTTTAAGCTGTCGTTGTACGGTTGGATTTTATCCCGTGATTTACCATCCGCGCATGGAATCTGACGGGATCCTCCAACTGTAGACTTATTTTCCCCGCATAACGGTTGTTCCTTGGGGCTTTGGGTAAATTTTGGAGGACGTTACCTTTGGTTCCAACTCCAACGTCATCGCGGTATATGATGTCCCGACGGATCGGCGGTCGTATGGTTGATATCTATGTTGTGAGCGCTGATTTTGGCGAGTTATTTATGGAGATTTGAATGAACTTTAAGCCTGATGACATGGTCAAGAGTTGCCGGAAGCTGGAAAGAGGGCTACGCTTCGGTCCGGAGGGAGTCCGTGCTTGTCAAGTTGGCCCCTATGCATCACCCATTTACTGGTCTGAGGAGGAAGCATCCTCGATTACTATCACCAAAGAGATGGTGATCGGTCAGCGTAAACGCATCTTTATGATGCTAAATGACTCTACCAGTGAGACAGCTTGTAAGCAGTGCGCCATGGTAGAGATTAAGCCATTTCGGGAGATTGATTTCACTCGCCTTGGGCACATTGATCACGCTCCACGTACTATCTGCAACCTGCGGTGTAACTATTGTGGTTATACGCATGCCGAAGATCGTGGCGATCTAAAGAATGGTTTTGTCGAGACGGGCTATAACTCACTACAAGTGTTGAAACTTTTCTCTAAAGAGGATGTATCCTGGGATGCCTTTGTCGACTTCAATGGCGGGGAAACCAGTCTGATAAAGAATGTTGATGAATACCTGGATTTTTTCCAACTCATGAAAATCAGGGTATTACTGTATACCAACGCCGTAACCTTTAATCAAGCGATATATGACGGCCTTAAAGGCGGCACAATCGAATGGGTTGTAACCTCGGTAGATGCTGGGACGCCTAGCACTTTTAAGTCGACCAAGCGCGCCGATGTCTACGGGAAGGTCATCGAGAATTGCGCCAGATACGCTCATGCTGCAGAAAATTCCAGTGGGAATTTTGCTGTTAAATATATTTTTACGGATGATAACTGCAGCGATGATGACATAACGGGATTCGCTTATGCGATGTTAGCTGTTCGTCCGCAGAAAGTATGGTTGACGTTTGATTTTAATCCATTTGGGGAAATTGGAGGTGAATCAGAGGATTTTGGCAATTTTGATTTTGCCCACCAAATCGACGCTTACGTTAAACTATTCCTTCTGCTGTCCAAGCACGGACTGTTGCCAGTCCACTATTCTGAAGGCCACTTGGCAACAATTAGCAAGGCTGGACGTAAGCTCATGGATATCGTAAAACGGCAGATTAATTTGAAAATGCTCGAGCGGGTAAGTACGCAGGAGCAAAGGGAGATGCTCAAACTTCAGGATTTTCGCTCGCAGGAGACAGAACCAGAGTTGAATGAACCCCTACCGTCTATTGATCAAGTGCGACTCTCACCACTTTCTTTGATTAACAGCGTAGGACAGTCAAAGCCTTGGAGCTTGGAGAATGTGCGAGTCGTTCTTGCGCCGGCGTGGCAATTTTCCAGAAAGCTTATGAAAGTCCCTGAGATTGCACAGGCTGATATTGTTGGATTGGTCGACAAGAGTGTTGCGATTCATGGTAAGGAGATAGATGGAGTAGAGATCCACGATTACACGGCGCTTAAAGAATTGAAGCCCGACGTGGTCTTGGTAGCGCCGCCCCTGCAGCACAGAGACGCTATCCTCCGTTTGGTAATGGCAAATGTTGACATAGATACACGCGTTGTTGTGATGGCCTGTGAATGATCATGGGTGCGAAAGCTATTTCAGAGAGGCCCTTAGATGCCGAAACCGATCGCCTGACGTCCTACAGGGATCGTATCGTTGCGTTGCTGGCTGAAGACGACTTTCCTCCGGGAGTTTGGTCTTTAGAAGGAAAGTTGGCCGGGCGAGAGTTGGTTTTATATGGTGCCGGCGAGGGTAGTCATCTGTTTGTTGAAACCGTGATGGCTATCCGCGGAATCCGCCCCGCTCTCGTGCTGGACCGCTGCTTTAGTGCTGGAGACACTTTTCACGATGTGCCGGCTTGTCCGCCAAACAACTGTGCTTGGTCGGAAGCCAGGAGACGCGAAGCGCTGGTCGTAGTTGCTACGGGCAAGCCTTCCCTCGAGCGAGAAATGATAACTGCCGCACTTGATCTGGGTTTTGGTGAAGTCGTCCCAATGATGTCGGTGTACGAGGTACACCAGCCATTTTCCGAGCCGTTGGAACTCGATTCAGAAGGGTATGGATTTTTTCTTCGTAACGCTGAGAACATCTTGGCCGCCTTTGATTTGTTGCAAGACGAGCAAAGTCGCGCCATTTTTTGGGGAGTATTGCGAAATCACTGTTTGCGAAGGCCCGAACCGCTGCCTATGGGTCCAAAGGAAGAACATAACTTTCCAACTGACCTCCCATTCTCTATCAACTATGGAAACTATTTATGCTGTGGTGCTCCTGATGGGTGGCATCTTGCGCGTGTTCTTCAGGGGCCGACGCAACGAATGTTGATTGTTGATCCGGAAAAGGTACCTTTGCTTCCGGTTACAAGCGCAGACGTTATCGTGATGCCTTGTGCACTTGATGAGCGCGACGAAATAGTTCCATTTACCCGCACCTCCACTGAGAGGGGTAACACTTTCGGTTGCAGGATCCTGCCTAGCGGCGAGACTTTTGCCCGTGCAGCACGCATTGACACTGTAATTGGAACTATGTCTCCTAGCTTCATCAGCATGGATATCGAAGGAGCTGAATTGCGTGCGTTGAAGGGGGCTTATCAGACGATCGTGAAAAGCAGACCAACGTTGGCCATATGTATCTATCACTCCGTAGATCACCTATGGGCGATTCCTCTATATATTAACGGGCTTGGCTTGGGGTATCGGTTCTGGATGAGGAACTATTGTTCCTTCACCGCGGAGACGGTTGTGTACGCATATTCAGAACACCCTCAGGATATATAAGATAGGCATCACGCTATGGAACTGACGCTGCAAAAATTAAACGATCATATTGGTAAAGAATCACCTGTCTACATTTATGGGTTCGGCCTTGCCGGGCGGTGGTTAAGTACACAGTTACCCGGAAGGGTGCGAGGTTTCATTGATACCGACCTGAAAAAAAAGGGTATGAGTCTAGGTGACATTTGCGTAATGAGCGTTAAAGATGCGATAGATTCAATGCCAGTGGAGGCTGTAATAATAGTTTCCGTAATTGACATTCAAGATGTTATGGATATTGTCCGAACGCTTCCGCATACCCACTGGATTGCGCTTGGACTTTATCTTGAAAGCGGTAAGAGCAGCGCCTTAGATGGGTTCCCGGAATCCTCCGAATTCATTGATTATTCGCTAAGTGCGGTCGAACAGTACCATAAGGCCTTTTTCGATCGAGATAAGTTGTTCTTACGTAGCGTCGACGTCATGATTACCGAGCGCTGCACGCTTAAATGTCGCGACTGCTCAAATCTTATGCAATATTACGAGGAACCAGTAAATATCAGTTTGGATCAAGTATTGGCTGATTTTAATTCTCTCACAAGCAACGTCGATCATATTTTCGAAGTCAGGCTTATCGGGGGAGAGCCCTTTATGAACAAGGATATTTATGAAATTATTGATGTCCTCGTGAAGAGTGCGAAAATATCTCGGTTGGTTATTTTCAGTAACGCGATGGTTCCGTTTAAGCTTGACAAAATTCGGACTTTACGACACCCAAAGATAGTGTTATCTCTGACAAATTACGGCAACCTCGCAAAGAAGACAATGGACAACGTATCACTTCTCGACGGGGAGGGTATTCCTTATCGCCTGCATCCGCCGGAAAACTGGACGGATAGCGGAGTGATATTCGATTTTGAAAGAAGTGTCGTAGAGAACGAACAACTATTTGAAAATTGCTGCGGGAAAAATCTGCTGACGCTATCGTTGGGGAAATTATATCGATGTCCCTTCGCGGCAAATGCCGACCGGCTCGGAGCGATTCCTGCCGACCCAAAAAATGCGGTGCAGGCCTCTGAGGGTAAAAATGCTATAAAAACTTATACCAGAGATATAAGCTACCTGCCCGCTTGTAATTATTGTAAGGGCCGCTCTTTCGACGCGCCGCAAATTGAACCAGCACTTCAGACCGAAAAACCATTGCCGTATCGCCGATTTGCGCTGATACCAGACTAAAAAATGACATGATCTGCCGTTGCCATGATTAGCCGTATTTTGTCAGTGCTTGGGCTATGACGTTGAATTTTTTCAATAATGTGCCCCGAACCTATTTGGGACTAAGTAAGCTGATTGAATCGCTGCGAATGATGCCAGGTTGGGGTGCTTTGCCTGACCAAATGCAAATTGAATTGCTAGTGGCGATCTGCTACCTACGCATTGGTGCTGTTGATGGTATCAAGCAGTTTGAGACTAACGATTACTTTCGCAGGGCACTTGGTAGACGTAATGCAATCGACTTAGGAATTGAGGACTGGCTCAATAGTTCGCGCGGCATAGCTGCATTGTCCGCATTACGTGAATTTTTTACGAATGCCCAAAAAGTAGAAGACAGCCCCTATAAATTTTTATTAAACGAATCCAAAGGGTCGCCTGTACTAGTAAATAGTGAATTACGCGACGGGTTTGGCACTGCTTGGGAGGAATGGTTTAAATGGGAAGATCCTTTCCGGTTGATATCGGAATACGATCGCCTTATGGTCGATGTCTTGATAACGAATCGTCTATTTGATATCAGTCGGAGTTGTGTGTTTCCTGAGTTTCGGTTATTACAAAACCGGTTCTGTGATGACGTAGATGCGGAGCACCTTGAGTCCCAAGGCTATCTGATTAAGCCAGGCTTCCTATCGGATCTCCAAATAATGGAACTTCGCGAGATAGTTTATGAGCTCGCTAAAGTCGAATCGATTAATAACGAAGCGTACTTTTATGGCAATGAAAATCGCTTGCAGCGCATTTACAATATTCTGAATAAATCCCCAAAGTTCGCCGAAATTTTCCTGGGCAGAGCAGAAATATTCGAACTCTTACAGCAATTTTTTGGTGGTAGTGGCAGGCATACACCTTATTACCTCAGCAGTTTTCAGGCAAATATATTAAATCCTGGGGCTAGGGCCCAAGTGCTTCATGTCGATAGTTCCGTGCCCGATCCGTTGCCGCCATGGAAAATTCGCTTGAATATCAACCTTCTGTTGGATCCGTTTACTGAAAAAAACGGGGCGACCCTGGTTTATCCCGGCTCACATAAATTCCTAAGGAAGCCAACCTCTGGTGATGATGTAAGTTTGCAAATGCGCAAAGTGATTGCGCCGGCGGGTTCGCTCGTGCTGTGGACTGGTCACCTTTGGCACCAAAGCGGTTCAAATCACGACACCCGACCCCGCGCAGCGTTACTCGCCTGTTTTGCGGCCTCTTATCTGCGGGAAGTTTCGGTAGAAGAAAATTACCTTGAGGTTATGCATAGGGATCGTGTCGAGAGCCTGCCCTTCGAGGTCAAGACGCTTCTGGGCTACTACCACGGACGAAAGGTTTAGCACTTTTTTGTTGATCTGAATCATGACGCTTTCCATCGTAATCCCTGTATATAACGCAGAAAAGACGATTCAGCGTGCGATTCTGTCCGCTCAAAGGTTGGGTGATGTTGAGATTATTTGTGTCGACGATGGCTCTCAAGACGACAGCGTAAAGAGAATCGACAGTATGTGTACGCCCCAGTCGTCTTTGGTGCTGGTGCGGCATCAGCAGAATCGTGGTGTTGGCGCGGCAAGGAATACGGGTATTACCCATTCAAGCCGGACATGGATTACCTTTCTCGACGCTGACGATGAGATCCATGCGGATGCCGATCCGCTGGCGGTACTCAACGCGGTGAATAACTCAAATCCTGATTTAGTAATTTGTCTTCACCAGACCGATGGTACCTACTTGCCGCCATTCGATTATGAAATGCCCACAGGGATACTGACGCGCGAGTCTTTCGTTAGCCTTGCTGGCGCTTACTTGGATAACCCGCGAGGCAATTCGATTGTTTCACACTGCTGGGGCAAAATTTATCGCGCTGATTTTCTAAGCTCGAACAGTCTGACTTTTCGCGAGGATCTATCTGTTTACGAAGATACCGAATTTGTTGCCCGATGTTTAAAGCTTGCCCAGTGCGGCTACTTCAGCCGGGATACTCTTTATCGCTACACGCTAAGCCGGGGTTTAAGCCGGTCCTTCGCGTTGGCTCCGCTTAGTTTTCGCTTCGCGCTCGAGCAATTCGCTGAATTTGCAGGCAGCGTTTCTGATATGGCCCGCGCAAACGCTATATTTCTGGCCAAGACATTAAGCCTCAGCGCACGATTTTCGCTTAAAGGACGGATAGATCTATGCCGACGTCTTGCAGTTGGGGTAGATCATTTGAAAATGGATGCGTCTGCTATCCATGATCCGCTGCTACGTATTATTATTGAAAAGCAGTGGTATCGGTATGAACGCGCTTGTGCGCTTTTACTTGCATTGAAGAGATGAAATATGACTGAAAAATTAGTATCCATACTAATATGCAATCATTCGGCAGAGCGGTTGGAGCAGATTTTCATAGAGATTTTCTCAAGTCAAATCTCAGACCATATTGAGATCGTATATGTGGATGATGCCATGGATATGCTTTCTTGGAAGATGGCGCTTCACTACGTCAACCTGCATCCAGGCGCTATTACGGTGTCGCGTAATCGAACGCCACTGGGTTCATATAATAATCGGATTAATCTACTGCGTATGGCTACAGGCAAAGCTTATGCAGTAACAACTGAGGACTCCGATGTTGAGATATCTTTAATCCTTGCAGAAATCACTGATTATCTTGAAAGTGGCTACCAGAGTAGATTTATTGCACTTTACCTTAATCGACGCTTGCAAAGCTTGACTAATTCTGTCATGAAGCAGTTGAATGCAAATGTGGCGTTACTAGCGGGTTGTATTCCGGGGCAGGAACTGCCCATTCCAAGTCGAAATCCACTCGTTTGTATCACAGTGCATAACTATAACTACGGTCGATTTCTTAGGCAATGCCTTGATAGTTTGATTAATCAAACCTATCGTAATATAAGAATACTTTTTTCAGATAATGCCTCAGAAGACGATTCATGGGTTATTGCCAATGAATTTATGGAACGATATCCTCAAAAATTCGCTATTACTCGTAATCGGATTAACATGGGTTCAAAAAAGAATATTCAGAATTGCGAATTTCATCTTGAGGGGGACTACTATATTCAATTATGCTCGGATGACCGTCTGGCTACTGACTGTGTTGAGAAGTGCGTATCTGCTTTCCGGGCAAATTCTGACGCTGCTATGCTTATTTTTCATCGCAATATTGAGGATGCTGGGGGGCAGATAACAAAAGAATTCCCGTTCTTTAATTGTTCATTTCGAGCGCCAGCAGGTGCTATTGCAGATGTATATTTAATGTCATCGGTGAATCCATCTATATCGCAGATTATGTATAACTTGAAAATAGGAATACCGACTTTTGAGAGAACCCTTATAGATCGATGGTTCTCCAATCGGTTCCGTGATTTTATATTATCTATCGAGTATCCGGTGTTGTATATCAATGAGCCCTTAATGTTCCATCGCATTCACGGTCTAAATGATAATCTTGATATTGCAAAAAATTTAGTTGAAGTAATAGGGCCTTACATAGCTAATATAGAATTTGAGTTAATAGGTAAGGATCGAAATTATCCCCTTAAAAATACAGGTAAATGGGTTGAAAAATTGGCTTCTCTTGCGCTTCGTTACTCTTATCGGGCGCTCACAGACGAGGATACGGTCCTGGCTGAGCGATATTTTTACCTTTCTCTTGCAATTTCGCCGCAATCTAGCGATTCAAATACCCATATTTTGATTAGTAAGGCTATCAACGGTGCAACTAAGGAAAGATACGAAGCGCTGGAGGCGCTAAAGAATCTGCTGTCTCTCCATAAGCGTGCAACATCATATTCCCCCCCATTTGGTGCAACACCATTATGACAAATGTAGGATCGAATAGCCCCTTTTTGAGTACTTCGGTTGTTTCTGAACGCATAATTTATAGTGAGAGATTGTGCTTTTTCGGTATGGGTGAACTCATGCGTTCGTGCTTCGACCAACTTGTGCTCGCCTGCGGGCGTCGACCAGACTTGATTTCTGATAACAATCCAACTCTTTGGGGCACGCTCTATCGCGGCATACCAGTGGTGCAGCCCGCTGAGCTAGGTACCCATTCATCAGCAGTAGATGTCGTCATTACCGTTAGTCAGTATGAGTCCGTGTACCAGCAGCTCGTGGAGTTGCATGTTGCAAAAATTTACATTGCCGAATTCGAGCGATCGCTATTTCGTTTAGCATCGCTAAGAGAAGTTCGAATGACTCTGAAAGACGATGGCGCAGCAGAGGACCGCGACTGTGGGTCAGAACTACTTAAGGGGAGATTTGCACTAGTAACCGGTGCAGCGAGAGGATTAGGATTCGAGGTTGCGCGGGCTTTAGCAGATGCCGGTGTTAGCCTTATGCTACATGGACGTAGCATTGAAAGCTTAGCCAATATTCTTGCTTACTGCAGGAATAGGGGAGTCGATGCAGTAGCTATTCCTGCCGATTTAGGCGATATACGTGCGGTTGAGGATTTGGGCCGGGCTCTTGGTAGTGATTTTCCGCATATCGATTTTCTTATAAATAACGCAGCAATTTCACCTCCTGCAGACATAGACGGTTTCCCTCATGCTTCTAACGTGTTATTCGACGCGTGTTTCCGAGTCAATACTTTAGCCCCAATAGCGTTAAGTAATATCCTTATACCTGGCATGATTAAGAGGGGATACGGTAAGATAGTAAATATTACAAGTAGTATTTCCAGTAAACCTTCTGCAATGCATTATTCTTGTAGTAAAGCCGCCCTAGACAAATATGTGATTGATTTATATACTTCATTGGTAGGCAGTGGTGTTTCCATTTCTTTGGTAGATCCTGGATGGTTGCGAACCCCGATGTCAGATTTCAAGGGACTTTATGAAACCCAATCAGCTATAAATGGGATTTTACTACCTTTAATGCTGGACCTAAACGGTTGTTGGATATCAGCTCAAGCTTTCTCTGGGATGGGCATCGCTGCCGCACTAAAAAAGGCTCAGCAAATTTATTATGAACCCTCGAAAGATTAAATATTAAAATATAATTTTCAGAGTTTGAAATATTGGATATAATATATTATATAGAAATTTTTTCTCTAAGTATTAAGGTAATCCCCCGCTAGACCAAAGGCCCCAGAAGTAGAATTTTCCACAAAGGAATTTCTACATGAAGAAGTCAAGATTTGCCGACAGCCAGATCATGGCTGCGCTCGTAAGCTCCCCTAAAAGGTGAACAAGTTGGAAATTGAGACTTCCATTTCTTTAAGGGTGAGAGATGATGAAGTCAAAATTTCCGAAAAGCCAGATTGTGGGATTATTGGGTGAAGGCGAGGTT
>Ga0114962_10003329_pt1 | contig 13057 bp, 11 predicted proteins | sample C_130820_MF_Meta_FD_87017 | JGI IMG/M metagenome (GOLD analysis project Ga0114962, IMG submission 87017) | Freshwater microbial communities from Lake Croche, Canada to study carbon cycling - C_130820_MF_MetaG | ecosystem: Environmental > Aquatic > Freshwater > Lake | place: Lake Croche, Canada... | reverse complement strand
TGCAGAATTTATTCAATTAAACTTTAACATTGAGCCAACTGGAGTTACTTTTGGCGCATAAGATAAAATAAAATAGATGAAAAACAACACAAAGATTAGATTACATTTATCTAAGCAATTATTTGAATCTCTTACTAAGCAGGTTTTAGCAGAAGCTAAAATGACAAAAGAAGCTTTAGGTGGATACACCGAAGTTAAAATGCCTAAAGCAAATAAGGCAGCTGAAAAGATGACTAATAAGATGCAAAAGATGGAAGAGATAGATGCACAGTCAGCTACTAAAAAAATGTCTAAGATCAAAGAAGTAAATGCACAAACAGATACTAAAAAGATGCAAAAAATGGATGAAAAAATGTCATCTAAGGAAAAAATGGCAAAAGGTCTTTATAAGGAAGATGAAATGGAAGAAGGATCTATAAACGAAAGCGAAATCTTAAACCAATTACAAAACTTCTTAACTACTCAAGTTGGTAGTAGCGGTGATGCGGTTTCAGTAGGATCTATTTTAGCAGGCTTAGCAGGAATAGGAGTATCTCCAGCAATTATTAATCAACTACATAAGTGGTGGGAAAAGAAGCATCCAGAAAGTTTCAAAAAAGCTCAAGGAATTAGTGCAACTATGGACAGACAAGCAGGTAATACACCTGGTCAAGGAACTGGTGTTGATACAAGAAAGACTTTTGGTCCAAGATAAGTTTCGCATTAACAGATATTTATATTAAACAAAGAATAAAATGCCAGTATTAGACGCTAACGAAATAATGTTTACGGCCTTTGAACCAACCGTTCAGAACCGTTTCATCATGTATATTGACGGTATCCCTTCATTCATGATTAAAAGTGCAACTGCACCAAACATCAACTTAAATGAAGTTAAAATCGACCACATCAACGTTTACCGCAAGATTAAAGGTAAGGCTGAGTGGCAAGACATGACCTTAAATTTATACAATCCAATATCTCCTTCAGGTCAACAAGCAGTAATGGAGTGGATTCGTTTATCACATGAATCAGTAACTGGCCGTGATGGTTATTCTGACTTCTACAAAAAAGATTTGAACTTATCAATCTTAGGCCCAGTGGGTGATGTAGTATCGGAGTGGATCATTAAAGGTGCTTTTATTAAAACATCAAACTTTGGTTCTTATGACTGGTCAAACCAAGACGCAATTACAATTGAATTAAGTATAGGAATGGATTATTGTATATTAAATTATTGATACTGCGTATTAAATTACTACTTTTTAAGAAAGCCACTCCAAAAAAGTGGCTTTTTTGTTGCCTAGAATGTAAATTAGTAGTATCTTCATACTCTAAACAACAGATAATATGGCAAATTTTTTACTTTTTACGCTTGTAGTGGTTTTACTAGGTATTTTTATACGAATATTCTGGGTTCAGTTATTTATTATAGGTGCTATAATAGGAATTATACTAAACATTTTGGCTTGTTCTTTAATTACAGCTTTATGTTTTTGTTTTTTTGCTTGGTTTTTATCTCAAGGCGAAGGTTATGGATCACTAGGAACCTATTTTCAGTATTCCTTAGTAGCTTATACAGTTGGATACATCGTTTATATGTTAATTATTTACGATTTAATTGGAATAGGATTTAAATATATTCGTCGCATATTTGGAAAATAATTCAAAAAAACCTATATTGTATATATTTATTAATATATAACAAAATTAAGATTATGGCAGAAAAGTTCACACTTCCTACAGAAACTATCGAATTACCATCCCAAGGTAAAGTTTATGACATCGCAAATCCACTTTCTTCAGGTACTATTGAAATGAAGTACATGACAGCTAGAGAAGAGGATATTTTAACTAACGTTAACTTACTAAGACAAGGACTAGCAATTGAAAGAATGCTACAATCTTTGATTAAATCTCCAATTAACTATGATGATTTAATTTTAGGAGATAGAAATGCTTTATTAATAGCAGCTCGTATTTTAGCTTACGGTTCCTCTTACAACTTCGATTATACTGATAATGAGGATGCTGTAAAAGAAACGATTACAATCGATTTACAAGATTTAAAAGATAAAGTGGTAAATTCTACCATTTTTAATAATAAGAACGAATTTACCTTTGAATTACCCCATTCTAAGAATACTATAACCTTTAAGCTACTTACAGTAGGGGACGAAAAGGCGATTGAAGCTGAAATTAAAGGTTTAAAAAAGGCTAATTTAACAGCTGGTGAGATTACAACACGCTTAAAGAAGCAAATACTCTCTGTAAACGGTGATTACGACCAAAAAACAGTAAGAGATTTTGTTGACAACTACCTTATTTCCAAAGATTCTAATCCACTAAGATCGTACATCACAAGTATCTCCCCAGATATTGATTTAACAATCAATTTTACTTTACAAAGTGGTAAAGAAATCGAACAAAGCTTACCTCTAACAGCGGAGTTTTTTTTTCCCGGGAGTTGAGTATAGACCAATCTACAAAAGAGAAGTATTCGAACTAACTTATCACGGAGGCGGTGGCTTTTCGTGGTCTGAAGTTATGGACATGCCTATAAGTGAAAGAAGGCTTAACATTAAATTTATTACAGAGCATTTAGAGAAGATGCAAGAGGCACAAGAACAGCAACAAAAGGTTACTGCTGATAAACCTCTAATATCCAAGCCAAATATACAAACCCCAGAACAAGCTAAAGCAACCTACACTTCTAAAGTAAAAAAGCGATAGACAGCTATTTATTTACACAAGAGTTAACTTATTATGGCCGAAAATAAACCAAAATCCGCAGAAGAAAGGCTTAGTGAAGCAGGAGATCCAACTAAAGTAAAAGCTTTACAAGCTGAGGATCTTACTCTAAGTAGCATTCTACGTAAGAAGTTAGAAATTAAAGAGGGAGATAGACAATCCCAGAAGGTAGGGGAAGCTATGAGCAAACTTACCGAAAAGCAATTAAAAGAAATAGAAGATTATAGAAACACACAGAAAACTATATCTGATAGCTTAAAAAAGCAACAACAGCTTCAAGCAGATATTGCAAATTTTGGGGAAAAGAAAAATAAAAAAGACAGAGAGGCATATGCTAAAAAAGCTGCAGAGCTCAAGAGTGAGATATCCTTAGCTAAAAGGTTAGCAGATGATGCAAAAGAACAAGAAAAAACACAAGCAGTTGCTCTTAGTAATTTAAAGTCACAATATGATATTAAATCTAAAGGTGCAAAGACTGAATTAGAGTTAGCTAAAAAAATTAAAAACGAAAGAGGTGGATATCTTGGTAGTAAGATAGGGGATATGTTCAGGACAAATGCACAAAAACAACTATCAATAGAAATAGCACGTGCTAACGCAGGTGGCGGTATTGCGGGAGGTGGAGGAATAGGAGGTGCAGGTGGTGGTGGAGGAACTGGAGGTGGTGGCACAGGTGGTGGAAAAGGAGGGGATGATTTAGAAAAAATGGGAAAGTTGGGTGCAATCATAGCAGGTCTTAAAGGTCCTATGGATCAACTTAAAACCCAAGCAAGAGCAGCAATAGTAGCTCCATTTGCAGAAGCAGCAGGTTTACTTACCGGCGATTCAATAGGAATGGGTGGCGGTAAAGCAAATGCTGCAGGTGCAACAAGTATATTAGGTGGAATGAAAGACCTTGCTGCAACTATTCCTCTTGTGGGTGGTTTGTTAAGTGGTTTATTAGGAGTGTTTAAGGGAATTGCCGACGCTGTACTTGGAATAGATCAAGCTAATTATAGAGTTGGTAGATCACTAAACATCTCAGCAGACGCAGCTAATGATTTAAGAAAGAAATTTGATAGTATTGCAAGTGCTAGTGGCAACATAGTTGTTAACTCAACTAGATTACTGCAATCTGAAATCGAAATAAACAAGCAATTAGGTACCAATGCACAGTTAAGATCTGATATCTTAGTAAACGATGTTAAGTTAAGAGATATCGCAGGATTAGAAGCAGAGTCAAGACAACAAATTGCTAATTCATCCATTATAACAGGACGTAATGCGGAGAAGTTAACTCAAAGCGTGATGGGTACTGTTGGTGGATTCAATAAATTAGTAGGAACTAGTTTTAAGTTTAACGACATTATGAGCGAAGCTTCTAAGCTATCTGGTGTAATGGGGTTAACTTTTAGTAAGTATCCAGAAAAAATTACAAACGCTGTATTAGCTACTAAAACGCTTGGATTCGAATTAAAGCAATTAGATAGTTCGGCAGGGAGTTTTTTAGACTTTGAAGGAAGTATTTCCAAAGAGATGGAAGCACAGGTTTTGACAGGTAAAGATATGAATCTTACAAGAGCTAGAGAAGCTGCTTTAAATAATGATAATGCAACACTTGCACAAGAGATTACTAAAAATATAGGTAGTGCAAACAATTATCTAAAAATGAATAGAATCCAACAAGAGGCAATTGCTGGTTCTGTTGGTATGACAAGAGATAGTTTAGCAGATGTATTAAAAAAGCAGGAGTTGTATACTAAGTTAGGAGCAACAGATGTTAAGACTTTTAATGAAAAGATAGAATTATTACAAAAGCAAGGAAAAACACAAGAGCAAATCAGTGCCATGATAGGTAAAGATGCCTACAATACTTTTACACAAGTAAGCACAGCAGAAAAGCTTACCGAAATAATGGAAAGAATTAAAATAGCCGTAGTTGATTTCGTAAAAAACACAGGCCTATTTGATTTCTTAACCAAACCAGAAAAAATTAATGCATTTATAACTGGATTGACAGATAGATTGGGCGGTTTTATAAAGTGGATTGGAAATGCTATTGCAACCTTATTAGAAGGTCTTGGAAGTTTTGTTAGCATTTTTAGCAGCGATACTGGAAGTCAATTGAAATCTATTGCTGCAGAAGCTAGAGGTGGAAGTGCTGAGCTTGGAAGTAGTATACAATCTATAGGGGCTAATCTAGGTGGTGCTGTATCTAATTCTGTAAGTGGAACTAAAGAAGCAGGAGCTCAAAAAGAAGCTGCAAAAAGTCAGCAAGCAGTTCAACAAACAGGAAATGGTCAACCAATGAATTATGGACCACAAACGGTTAATGTCGGACTTAATATAGATGGCTACCACCTTACTTCAAAAGTAGTTGAGTTAACACCGCAAGTTCGCCAAGCAACTCATTAGTAAGTAATTAAAAAAATTAAAATTATGACACAGATAATAGATCAAATACAAAAGTCAAAATTTAGTAAGCAAGGTCAAACTAACCTCACAGGAGTTTTTGAAGGTACTCCTTCAAATGTTGCTTCTGTAACAACATCTGCAAATCCTGTAGTGAGCTCGGTAATAAAACCCTATACAAACCCAATCGATACTGTTTACGAGAATGCTCCGCCACAAAAAACTTACCTGGATTATTTACAAGCAAGTAACAAACTATAGAGAATGCCACTAATTAATTTTAAAACGAATTTAACCAGCTTAAAATACGGTTTAGATGAACCTGGGGGAGGAGATAGTGGCCAACCTTACATGCAATTTCCTATTCCTGGTCCTGACACACCACCCGACGTTAAACAATTATACACTCTCAATCAAACAAGTTTAGATTTTCCTATTAGAGGTGGAGCAATTACATCTCTAGTTAATGGTAGTTATGTTACTACTCAAGGCATATTTGACAAAGAAAGAATAAGTGCTTTTTTAAAGAGTACTCCTCGCGGTACTGCTTTTATTCAAAAGCAAGTTGGATTACAATTATCTAATCCAAGATTACAAGTACAGAATTTAATTAATTTAAGTAGCCTATCTTTTAACAATATACAAAATATTGGTCAAGCAACGGGTGTAGTATATCCTGTAACAAATGCGTATAATCCTGATAATACTTTAGCACAGGTAGGTGTAATGGGGACCGGTACACATTTTAATAGACAAGGTGTAGTGCCAACTTTATTTGAAAGTCCACGAAGCACCTATCAATATATTGTAGGTACTAATAACACAGAGACAACAAACAGACTTACTATTCTAAAAGCTACTAAGTTATTACCTAACACAAACTTCCAAGTAGGCGCCAATAATATTAATAATGTAGGGATCGATCCGGATTTAGTAGATAGATTAGGTATTTCAACTATACAAAATCAATTATTTAATTATCAAGGAGGTCCTGGTTCAGTTTATGGAATTGGTAGTACTATTATTAGAAGAGCTACTAACACAGATGGTACTATTCAAAGCACAGACGCTGCTTCTACTCCACCTGCAGAAGTTAATGGATTTTATGTTGGTGGTGTTACTCAAGCCTATTCAACTACAGCTTTTACTTACCTACAAATAGCTCAGCAAACTACTCGTGGAGATAATGGTAATGCGCTGTCACCAATGAATGCTAAAATCCAAGATTTTAGAGCTCAAACAAATAATGGAGATCCAATTATACCCTCAGAAAACTACACAATTTACAATATAGCTAAAAATTATAATGGAAACGGTGGTTTAGGTATAGGTAATCCTGGTGCTCCTTCCAACAATAAAGATTACCGTATTTCAAAAGGTAATGGAATTGATAAGTTAAATACAGTTAGTCCTTTTTATTACAACGCTACAGGTACAGGACACGATCCTTGGACTATTGGTGGAAGCGATACAAAAGACATTATTAAATTTGCATTTGAGTGTATAGATAACGACAACCCAGACTTTTCTGTGGCTTTAATCTTTAGAGCATTTTTTGATGGACAAATAACTGATTCAAATCAAGCATCCTTCAACTCCTTTAAGTATTTAGGTAGAGGTGAGACTTTTAGAACTTATCAAGGATTTGATAGAACAATTGGATTTAGTTTTAAAGTGTTTGCTCAGACCAGAGCTGAAATGGCTCCATTGTACGCTAAGTTAAATAATTTAATATCTCAAGTATACCCAGACTACTCTCCAACTTATAATTTAATGCGCGGAAACGTTGTTAGATTGACAATTGGAGACTATCTTTATAGAGTACCTGGTTTTATAGAGACTATAAATGTGACTATTGATAATAATAATACTCCTTGGGAAATTGTATTAGGAGGAAAGACAGAAGCTGATGTTGCACAATTACCTATGACGGTAACTGTACAATGTAGCTTTAAACCAATTATGGATATATTACCAAGAAAAGTAAAGTTACAAGATCCAACTGTCCAACTTATTGCAAATGTTGGAGCCGATACAAATACTATGTATGTTGGTGGTATAATTGATAAATCTACTGGACAGAGTACACTATCATCTAATCCAACAAATACACTCCCCAACCAACTACCAGCTAATACTCAACTAACACCGCAACAAGTTCAAGATAAAAATGCCACAGCAATGAATAAGCAAGATTCCTTTCAAAAAGCACCTATAAAATCTAGGACTCTTTCTAGTAGTCAGTTAGATAAATTATCTAAAATGAGTAAAGCAGAAGCGCAAGTATATCTTACCTCAGATGCAATATATAGAGGACAATAATTTTAAACAATGCAATCAAGATATCAAAACATACCAGTAACTAAGTACAACGGAACAGGTAGTTTGTATTACCAGACAAACATTTATCCTGAAATTCAACCCACTAATAATGACTATTATCTTATTACAACGGTTGATGATAGATTAGATTTACTAGCTTTAGATTTTTACCAAGATTCTAGTTTGTGGTGGGTTATAGCATCAGCGAACGCTTTACCAGGCGATTCAATTTACCCACCAGTTGGTATGCAACTAAGAGTACCTGTCAATATTCCATCAGTTTTAAATACATACAACTTAACAAATAATGGCTACTAAGTTATCGAATGTTATTGGAGCTCCTTTTTCTGATACCGTATTGCGCCAGCTTTCGATTAGGGCTTATAATAACAGTGCTGGACAGAATACTGCAGATAATAATGGAATTAGAACCAATAGTCAAATATTATTTTTAGCAAATAAAAGTGCGTGGGCTCGCTTAACTTCTTCGGTGCAAATAACACCACCACCACCAGCTAAAAACTATGTAATGCAATCCTCAGCTACAGGTTTTAATGTTAATACAATTGTTCCACAAGTTGGTAACAATTTTCAGGGCAATATTCCATATTCACCATCCTATGTAGCTCCACCACCAGCAGCATCATTTAGCGAATTTTATAAACAATTTAATTTAGATGCTAGCATTTATAAAACAGGAGATGACTTAGCAAAGAACTGGGTGCTAGAAGCGGGAACTTCAATTCAAAATGGCAACGGAATTACTCTAAGACAGGGAATAGGTCCAAACGGAGCTTATGGATTAGGTGGTACACAAGAATTAGGCTACAGACCTATGCCAGGCTTAACATCTGTAACAATTGATACTACAGGTAGATTAGGATCTTTAAGACAAGCTACGATTAATTTTAAGGTTTGGAATATGGACCAGTTAAATATAATCGAAGCTCTTTATTTTAGACTTGGATACTCAATGTTACTTGAATGGGGACACACTCAGTATTTTAAAAATGGCAAAAATCCAAAAGTAAACGACTTTGAACCAAAAGGAATATTTACTACAAATGAAGTCTACGGTATTGGTGATCCTTTTGTATCAAATTTAAGAAAAGAAGATGTACAACAACTCATTGCTCGAAAAGTAAACGAAACTAGCGGTAATTACGATGGAATGTTAGGTATTGTTTCTAACTTCAACTGGTCTTTTAATCAAGATGGTGGTTACGACTGCATGGTTAGATTAGTAGGGTTAGGCGCTGTGATGGATTCTATGAAAATCAATCAAGTTTACACATTACCACAAGGGTTACTTAAGGAGTATAAAAGAGTACAGGAAGGTCTAAATGCATATTATGACGCACAGCTTGCTAAACTACAAAAAGAAATAGACGATTTAGCTAGAAAAAATAATGGACAACAAGAAGCTCCATTAGAAGCACTTCCTACAAACTCCGTTCAGTTGTATCAAATAGCCTTAGCTCATTATTACTTTAATAATACTACTACTCAAAACCAATTTGACGCAGAGTTTGGAGCTTTTGCATTTTCTAAACTTAGTATAACAGGACAATTAGGACAACTAGACTACTTTGTTAATTTTCCTACCGACGCAGCAGCAGAATCGAAATTTGGAGGTTTATGGTTAAGCAACCATCCCGTAGGCAAGTTTACTAGAGTAACACCCTCCAGTAAAGTAATTGTAGATACTGGTTTAATAAATACAGGAATTGATAATTATCCATCTAAAATTTATATTAAAGGAGATTATGTAGATTCGAAGGGTAAGCCTTACACACTTAGCGACGTTAGTTATCAAAATTCTCTTTTAGCTAGGTTCCTTGATTATAAGACGCAAGGATACATAACTAACAATGGGGGAGTTTATGATAAAACTACGGTTGCCTTATTTGATGTTTTACCTACAAAATATTGGAAGTTTGGAGTTACATACGAGTTTGAAAACGTAGGAACGTATGGAACAAATACAAAAAATGTATATTTTGGTTTGGGTTGGCAAGTGGATACGCCTAGAGACAACGCTCTTTTTATACCAACAAAGCAGCAATTATTAGACGCACTTCAAAATTGGGAAGCTAATAACAGCCAAATGCAGCTAACTTCAATTGAAAAAAAGGGTAAAGATGACATAGAAGTAAAAGGAAGCTTTACTACACCAATAGAAAATGTTGTTTTAAGTATTCCCGGCCTAACTGACGAAAAGAAAAAAAGTATTATAAATAATAACCTTGGCAGTGTTAAAGAGCAAGGCGGCACCCTTACTAAAACTGTAAATGTTACCTGGGGTATTACTACAAATAATACGGGCTTTATTCAAGACGTTGCAAACGTAATCAATAATGCTCCAAATACAAATGAAACAGGCACAGGAGCTACAGGAGATACTAATGGTACTGTCAACCAAGCTAACAATGTGCAAACAGAAGCTGCTGAATCTTTCACATCAGCTTTAGACGCAATGTTAACGCTTGTTCAAAGTGAAGCACAATTTCAAGCAATAGATAAAAAAGGTGTAACTATAGTGCCATTATATGGTGAGAAAGGTAAGTTTATTACAGAAAAATTTTATGCACAAGGTTCGCTAAATGGAGTATTTGGTGATTTAAATAAAGAAAGTATAGATGCTGTCTTACGTGGAAAGTTTGATTTAGTGGCTTATGCTAAAAAAGGGTTTAACAGCAACTTAATGAATAATCCGACGCTTTATCCTAATATTCCTTACGTTGACTTCAAAGCTATGAGTAATGCCTACGTTGTTAACTATGCACAAAATGGTCCAGACAATATTACGGATGCTAGAAGTAAATCTGTCTATATTACTTTAGGTTACCTAATTGCTTTTTTAAATAATATGTGTATGATATATGATTCAACACAATCAGAAGCAACGATCAACCAAACATCAGATACAAAAAAACGTCCCTACGTCTACATAGACTTGAATCCAGAAACAAACTTTTGCTTGACCTCCCAACAGCAGTTATCAGTAGATCCTACAACTTGTCTAATACCTTTTAACTGCTCTAATGGTGAGTATAAAGCAATATTTCCAACCGATGTTAATACCGATTTATTTAAAGATCCTGCACTATTTAAACCTGAATCTGAAAATGTGCTTAGTACGGATTTATACGGAGATGGTAAAGGCTTAACTTTTAAAACAGGAGATAAAGCAAACTCAAATAATAATCAAGGTAAAACAATGAATATATTGTTAAGAGTTGAATATCTATTAAATACTTTAAAAAGTTTTACCAGTAACGATCCACATAACGCTGTAATCTTGCAACCTTTCTTAGAACATATTATGAGTGATATAAATAAATGTTTAGGAAATACAAATTTATTTAGAGTTGCCTATAGGGATGACACAAACACAATTCAAATACAAGACGATCAATGGGTACCTAATTTAAGCAGTGAACCTTCTTTACTAAATCAAGCTGCTTTTTTAGATCGCTTACAGCATGAACCAATACTATCAGGTGAATTGCCAGTATTTGGTTCTGGAGCTCAAGGTAATACCCTAAGCTTAACAAGACAGTTTCAGTTTAAGACAGTAATGTCCACCAAATTAGCTAGTATGATAGCAATATCAGCACAAGCTAACACAAATTCCGTAAACTCTACTGACCACTCATCTTTGAGTTATTTAAACCAACACTATACCGATAGGTATAAACCTTATGTTCAAAATCCATCTAATCCAACAGGAGCTAATGTTAATAATGTTAGTAAAAATGTAAACGGAGAAACTCCAAATAAGGGAGAATCAAATAACCAAAAACTAGCTGCTTTATTTAATCAACACGTAATTAATGTTTATAGTAATTTTTACTTAGATCCTGAAAAAATACAAATGGCAAAAAACTATTATATTGAACGCATGTCTCATGTTAAATCAGACGATCCTGTTACTTCGGCAGCTCCATTTATTCCTGCTGACCTGGAAATGACATTAGATGGTGTTAGTGGTATTATAATGGGAAATGGTTTTACAATTCCAGCGAACAGATTACCCATCTCACTTAGAGAAACTACTGGTAATGGAAAAAGTTTTTCTAAAGTTGGATTTATAGTAACCGGTTTAACACACACTATTCAAAGCAATGAATGGTTAACTAGAATTAAGGGTCAAATGATTAAGCTAAGAACTGATCAGCAAAGAGCAACCACAAATAACACAGCACAACAAACAGCAGTTGCTAATCCAACAAAAGCAGGGTCAGCTTTAACAGGAAATATTATTGAAGACGCAGTCAACTTTATTAAAAACCAAGAAAAGTTGTACTCAGCAAAAAAAGGAGCTTATGTAGAACTTCCAAGCAACTCATCTCAAACTACATTAGTATATGCTTATACAAGTGGAGGTGATATTCCAACTATTGGATGGGGAACAACAAACTACAATACTGGAGTTAAAAAAGGACAGGCGGTTGCATTAGGAGACAGTATAACAGTATCTCAAGCAGATGCTGAAATTCACGCTGAAGTTGCAAGTGTTTCTTCCTATGTTAAAAACAATTTAAAAGCAACTACACAATTAACAAATGGACAACTAGTAGCTTTACTTAGCTTAGGTTATAATTTAGGAGTTGGTAACTTAAGCAGCAGCCCTATCTGGCAAAGTATAGAAGGAGGACAGAGTGCTCAAAGTACTGCCACTATAATTGCTGGTTATGGACTTACTGTAAAAGCTACTGGTAATGTAGCTGGTGGACTAATAGCTAGAAGAAAACAAGAAAGTCAATTATTTTTAAGTTAATATGGCACTAAGATATTACCCACAGACACAAATAAAACAAAATCTCTATACAAGAGGCAATGAATTTGCTTTGCCTAATGGTACAAGCTACACTGGTAAGTATTATATTACGTCTGACGGCAAAACTTACACAGGAATAAATCCTGCGATTGGTACTAACGAACCCTTAACTCCAATAACAGCAAATACTACCGGCTTTACCGCAGCACAAAGTAGCTATGCTGCTGCCACTTTACCTCTAAATCAAAGTTTAACACAATCTGATCTTGAATTAACTACTTTAACTCCTTACTATCCAACACCGCTTCCAACAGATTACGCAAGAGGTTATTTTACAAGGTATTTTGCTAAGTATGTAACAGGACCTGGCTATGTAATAGAAATATCACAAACAGATTGGACTAAAATCCAAAACGGAGAAGTATCAAATACTAGCTTAGGATATTTAAGTACGAGTATTCTTTGGCAATTAACTGGTCCACTTCGTAGTACTAGATTGTCTCAATATCAAATTGTAGGTGGCGTTTATGATACTAATAAGAGAACTACAGAAGCTGCTGCTGTAAATTTTGTTGGCTTGAAAGCTTTTATAGGTGAGGATTATACAAAATTTGCAAAACTTACTACTCCTGTTGCTATTTCGGGAAGTATGTAGTATGCTTCTAGCAAATAAATGTTATGTATTTTATAGCGGAAACTAAAGAGCAGCTAGCTCAACTACCTAAAGCAGATAAATGCTTTATTGATTTAATTTCTTTGGCAGAAGAAGCACATCCACAACTAACATCACCTTGCGTTTTATACTATAATGACTTCAATAAAGGGTATATT
>Ga0114962_10003325_pt1 | contig 13068 bp, 10 predicted proteins | sample C_130820_MF_Meta_FD_87017 | JGI IMG/M metagenome (GOLD analysis project Ga0114962, IMG submission 87017) | Freshwater microbial communities from Lake Croche, Canada to study carbon cycling - C_130820_MF_MetaG | ecosystem: Environmental > Aquatic > Freshwater > Lake | place: Lake Croche, Canada... | reverse complement strand
TGGACTATACCTCCTACGTCAGGAATATAAAAACAAAACCAGAAACATATCCATTGATGTATTTTATCCCAATAAAACAACTGAATTAAAAAAATCAGTTGTTTTTATAAAAGAAAAAGAGGATTTTGCATTGCAATTATTTTTGACTAAAAAAGAATTATTATTATTCTATGGTCATTTTGACAAATCCAACGGAATAGACTATCTAAAAGTCAAAAGATTAAATGACCAGCTAGAAAGCACTAAAACGGATTCCGTTCTCTTTACATTTAAAGATAAAAAAATCGACTTAAACCACCTCATATTTGAACGTAATAAATTATTGAAGTCCATTTTTATCATTTTTCCAAAGGATGATGAGCCCAATCAATTAAATTACAAATTATTAAATGATACGCTTAAATTAATTAAGGAAGGCAACTTCACAATTCAAGAAGATAAATACCAAATAAAGGATGTCGCCCATCAAGAAGGTTTTGCATCTTTTTTAACCTTAATTAATGAACCTGAATCAAATGCCAAGGAAAACAAACCCAATTATCACTATGTATTAAACAACCTTGATATTACCACAAATCAAATCACCCAAACTATGCTCCAAAACGATTCCTTTTTTGCAATTGATGCCTATCTAAAATCCGACTTACAAAACAAAAGAATTATTTGCGGAGGAATATCAAAAGTGAATGAAAGCTATTACACTGGATTTTACGGATACAATACCACTCTAGACCACTTATCCCCTACCCTAGAATATTATCCCTTTACCAATCAAATAAGGAAAAACGCCTCCAAACAAAAATTGGAGGATTTCTACAGCCTCCGCACCATAGACATCATCCCAAAAGTAGATGGAGGCATTATTTTTACCGCAGAGGAATTCCACTCCTCAAAGGAAGTAGTCCCAGAAATGAATATCAACGGATTCAATCAAGTATCCTACAGATATTATTTTATCTACAATAATATTTTAGTACAAAACCAAAATAAAAACGGAAACCAAGAATGGTCTAAAATCATCCGTAAGGAACAATCCACCATCAATGACGACGGCGCCTATAGTAGCTTCATTGCCCATCAAATGAAAGACAAAATCATTTTTCTATACAATGATTTCTCCCGCAAAAACACCTCTCTCATGGCCTACATCCTCTATCCCGACGGCTCCGACGACACCAAAATAATCGTCAAACCACAAGAATACAAATTCAAACTCCTCCCCCGCGACGGTGGACAAATCTCCCCAGAAGAAATCCTTCTCCCCGGCTTCACCAACAGAGGATTAATCCACGTCAAAATCGGATTTTAAAAAATAAATTATTTTTATACCTTCTTCCTGTGATGTTAGTCAAGTCTATCTAGAATTGTCATTTTGGTGCTTATCCTCAATGTATTAAAAACTAATTTAGCCTACGCAATTCGTTTAGGTAAATGATAAAATAACGTGACGAATACAATTTATTTCATTCACCACCAACCACTTACAAACTATTTTCAACTTTTTTTCTATAAAGTTGCGATTTTTTAGGGAGTTAGGACAATAGTATAGTAAAAAAGCTCTCCTCCTTGGCAAGGAGGAGTGGCTGACGGTTTCCATAGAATGGAAGTCGTCAGACGAGGTGGTTCCGATTAAAAATCGTAACCTAAAATTCAAAAATGTTACGGAAATGTTACGATTATGTTACGGTTAAGATTACGCTTAAAAATCTATTAATGAATTACTTACACAAATCGTAACCTAAAAAACGATGAAAAAAAATTGACTTTTATAACTCGTTGATTATCAATAACAGTCCCATAGGGACGACCTTATGGTAGAAAACAAAAAATGTAGTCGTAGGGGCAAACCTGCGTGTTTGCCCAATATTAAAAATATTATATAAACCCAATTGTAGAGACGCGATTCATCGCGTCTAACCAATCATTAGACCTCATGAATAAATCAAAAATCCAAGACATCCATTTAATACGCGATTGAAATAAATTCTAAAATTAGGTTACACCTAGTTTACACTTAGGTTACACTTAACAATCTATAAATCAATGATTTAACGCACTGTAACCTGTAACCTAATAAAAAAAATCGATCTCCTTAACTCGTTGATTATCAATAAAACGTAATTATTTGTAAATCTATTCATATGGGCAAACCTGCCTGTTTGCCCAATATCAACAACTTTAGACGCGATTCATCGCGTCTAACCTTTTAATCAAAAATAGAAAACGGTGGTTGCCTATCAGCCTTTGGCTGGAGCGGAGTCGAAACCATCTTCAGCATTCAGCAACAATTATGATAATTATCTCCTACAAAACACGCTTCTTCAATTCAAAATGAGTCCCTAAATAAACCCTACGCACTGTTTCATCAGCGGCCAATTCTTCAGCAGAACCAGATTTTAAAATTTTACCTTCAAACAACAAATAAGCTCTGTCGGTAATGGATAGTGTTTCTCTCACATTATGGTCAGTGATCAAAATACCAATATTACGGAGTTTTAACTTGGCAACAATATTTTGGATATCCTCTACAGCTATCGGGTCAACACCTGCAAAGGGTTCATCTAACAAGATAAATTTAGGATCGGATGCCAAAGCACGAGCGATTTCTGTTCTTCGGCGCTCCCCTCCTGAAAGTAAATCACCTTTGCTGTTTCTAACCTTCTCTAAGGAAAACTCAGCAATCAACGTTTCTAACTGCTCATTGATTTCATCTTGTTTTAACCCTTGTAGTTCAAGCACAGCTTGGATATTTTCAGCCACCGTCAATTTACGGAAAACACTCGATTCTTGCGGAAGGTATCCTACCCCGTTTTGAGCTCTTTTGTACATCGCCAACTTAGTGATATCTTTATCATCTAAAAAAATGGAACCCTTATCTGGTTTAATAAAACCAACCGTCATATAAAAGGAGGTGGTCTTTCCAGCTCCATTAGGACCTAATAGTCCAACGATTTCTCCTTGCTCCACGTGAAAGGAAACGTCATTGACAACTGTACGCCCTCCATAAGTTTTAAATATATGTTCTGCCTTTAAAATCATTTAAATAAAATAAAATAATAAATATTAAAAATTCAAGATAATATCCTTCACGTACAGATTAACGTGATACTCCTTGCGGAAGTTATTCGGTTCAATCGTATAACAAATATCAAAGCTTTCGGCTTTATTTAAGTCTTCATAAATATCCTTCATATTAAAAAGAATCGCTTTTAATTTCTCCCCTAAATTAATTTGGATATGAGAATCTTTAATTAATCTCGGTTTAGAGGAATTATAAATATTACGGGTTAAAAATACAGGTTTAGGATTAAAAGGCCCAAATGGAGCAAATAAATCCAAACTTTGAGAAAATTTAGGAGTGATGGTACTCAAAGGCACTTCAATATCATACTCCAACTCATTACTGAGTTGTTCTGGTTTGATACTTTTGGATACTTCTGCTTCAAATGCCTCTGCAAACTTCTCAATATTATAAATAGGAATGTTTAATCCTACAGCAGAAAAATGCCCTCCCCATTGATCCAATAAATGAGCATTTTTTTCAATAGCGGAATACAAATCAAATCCCGCCACCGACCTAGCACTTCCTATAGCAATTCCATTAGATTCCGTCAATAGGATAGTTGGCTTATAAAATTGATCAATGAGCCTTGCCGCAACAATGGCAATGACACCTTTATGCCAATTTGGATTATAGAGGACAATGGTCTTTTTCTGCATTAATTCAGGGGATGATTCCATCATCTCCAATGCTTCAGTAAAAATTGCCTTATCTAATACCTGACGGGCTTCATTTTCAACATTGATTTGTTTTGCAAGAACCTGAGCTTTGTCCAGATCGTCTTGAATTAGGATTTCCACCGCCAAATGTCCAGAAGACATTCTTCCTGCAGAGTTCAGCCTCGGATTGATTCTAAACATCAGGTCATTAAAAGTCACCGTACCAGTAATCTTAGTACTTTGCATGATTGCCTTTATTCCTGGACGTGGCTTTTCTGATATTCTCTTTAAACCATAATGAGCCATAATCCGATTCTCTCCTATCACCGGAGCTAAATCAGATGCAATGGATACCGTCACCAAATCCAAATACTCTACAGCATCAAAAGGGACAATATATTCTCTGGAATAGGCTTCCACTAGTTTATACCCAATTCCTGTAGCGGTCAATTCCTTAAATGGATAAGGACAACCTTCCCTCTTAGGGTTTAATATGGCAACACAATTAGGCAAAAGTGGTCCTGGTTTATGGTGGTCACAGATAATATAATCTATCCCTTTGGATTGCGCAAAGGCAACCAAATCAACGGATTTGATACCGCAATCAAGCACAATCACCAGTCCAATTTGATTGGTAGAAGCAAACTCAATAGATTGAGAGGATATACCATATCCCTCCTTAAATCGATCCGGAATGTAGTAAATTAAGTTGGAGTAAATCTTCTTGAAGAAGGTATAAACTAAGGCAACGGCTGCCTCACCATCCACATCATAATCACCATAGATCATGATTTTTTCCTCTTTTTCTATCGCGAGGTGGATTCTACTTATAGCAGCCAACATATCCTTCATAAGTAAAGGATTGTTCATCTTAGAAAACTCTGGTAAAAAGAAGGCTCTAGCCTCTGGAATCGTAAATATCTGTCGCTGGACTATCAGTTTTAACAGGACGTCAGAAATGGGAAGTTCCGCTTTGAGTGCTTCCAATGCAGCTTCTGAAGGGTTGGGTTTTGGAATCCATTGTTTATGAAGTAGCATTGACCTTTAATTTTTCCGTATAGTTTAAAGCACAAAGTTAAGTTATTATAAGTTAGGTAAAATAGACTCCTTTTAGTTGACTCATTTGAAGGTAATTTTGAGGTTTTAAAGCCCAAATATTGTCATGAGAATAATCTATATGGGGACGCCCGAATTTGCAGTTGCTGGATTGGAAGCACTTGTCCAAAACAGATATGACGTTGTTGCGGTTATCACTGCTCCAGATAAACCAGCAGGAAGAGGGATGCAACTACAATCAAGCGAGGTTAAAGTAAAGGCTTTAGAACTTGGAATCCCGATTTTACAACCCATCAAACTAAAAGACCCTGATTTTTTAGCTGAATTGGCATCCTACAAGGCCGATTTACAAATAGTAGTGGCATTTAGAATGCTCCCAGAGGTAGTATGGAACATGCCTCCCTTAGGAACTTTTAACCTTCATGCAAGTCTTTTACCGCAATATAGAGGAGCTGCACCAATCAATTGGGCAATCATTAATGGGGAAACCAAAACTGGAGTCACCACATTCTTCCTTCAGCATGAAATAGATACCGGGGATATCATTCTTCAAAAAGAAATTGAAATCCTACCTAATGATAACCTAGGCACCCTATATCACAAGTTAATGACCCTAGGAAGTGAGGCAATAATTGAAACCGCTCATGCCATTAAGGAAGGAAGCGTCCAAACATTCCCTCAAAAAATGGAAAATGAGGATTTAAGAACAGCACCTAAAATATTTAAGGAGCACTGTCAAATTAACTGGGCAAAATCGGCCAAAGAAATCCACAATCTTATTAGAGGATTGAATCCGATTCCAGCAGCTTGGACAACACTAAATGGCAAATCATTTAAAATCTTTGAATCCAAAGTAGCTGATGATTTTGATGCTCAAATCATGGAAATCGGACAAATTCATATCCTTAAAAAAGAAGGACGTTTTTTAGTCAAATCAGGAAACGGAACCTTAGAATTACTTGAAATACAACCTGAAGGCAAAAAAAGAATTCAAGTTAAAGACTACATTAACGGCCTACGTTCAGAAGATAATCTGAAGTTTGATTAAAGAGAGTTAAATAATTGTTTTGAGGATTCATATCTCTGTTAGTATATTTGCAGTCCACTTTAGGAATTAAAGGTTGCGTGGCCGAGTGGCTAGGCACGGGTCTGCAACACCCTCTACAACAGTTCGAATCTGTTCGCAACCTCCAATTAATTCCTTCCCAATCATTCACGGTTTTTCTTAAATCGGTTTGCCAAATTCCATTCTGTTTGTTAATTTTACAGTTTTATAAGACAAAACGTATATTTTTTTAATGAAAATCGCATTAGGATCAGTCGCAAGTTTCAACTATCATTTAAAGGATGTTGATGGCAATACAATAGAAAAATCAGAACAACCATTAGAATATCTTCACGGATATAATAACATCATTCCAGGCTTAGAAAATGCTTTATTAAACTTACAAGTCGGAGATGCTAAATCCGTTACCGTACAACCAGAAGATGGATACGGTTTATTAGAGGAGGATTTAATCAGCAATGTACCAAAAAGCAACTTTCCTCCTGATGCAGAAATCGTCGCTGGAATGCAATTCCAAACAATGACGGAAGAAGGTCCATTAGTAGTAACTGTAGTTGAAGTTACAGATACAGAAGTTATTGTTGATGGAAATCATCCAATGGCTGGACAAACATTAGTTTTTGACATTGAAATCACAGGAGTACGTCAAGCTACAGAGCAAGAATTAGAACACGGACACATCCACCACGGTGGACATGACCACTAATCGATTATTATAAATTAGACATCTGGAAAGAGGAGGCGAAAGTTAATTAAGCCTCCTTTTTTTGTAATAAAGATTGCTTTAGAGTAATTTTGAAATACTAAATGAGGTCTCAAATAATAGAAGAAGCTACAATCTAATTATGATTCTAAAAGATAGATATAAGGATCAATTAATGGCCATCTTAGAACAATTAACCACCCCTTGTCAAGTTTTGGCTTATGGAAGCCGTGTAAATGGCGATGCTTCGCCTTCAAGTGATTTAGATTTGGTGATTAAAACAGCTGATTTAAGCCCCTTTCCTATTACAGAACTGAATCAAACCATTCACCGACTAAAGATGAGCAATATCCCAATTGTTGTAGAATTAAGAGATTGGAGTTACCTCCCAGAATCTTTTCATAAACAAATTATGCTTAAAAATGAGGTCATTTATGACACTATTTCAAAATAAGGACTTATCTTTGTCCTCTTAAAAAAATATCAGATTTAGAAACCATCATGGGAAGAGGAGATAGAAGATCAAGAAAAGGTAAAACGACCTTAGGAAGTAACGGTAAAAGCCGTCCTGCTAAAAAAACTAAAATGACAAAAAGTAAAGTTAGAATTCCTGTTGCTGCCATGGCAGCTGAGGCAAAGTAAATTCTACTACTTCCAAAATATCTTAAGGCTGATTAACTACTAGTTAATCGGCTTTTTTTGTTATTTAGAATCCATATTCTGCATTCCTATTTTGTCCACCTTTCCAGATTTCAATAATGGAAATTGAGACAGAAAGACCACTTTAACAGGTCTCTTATATTTGGGAAAATTTCTTATTAGTTCTTCAATATTCAATTCAGAGGCTGATTCAACATAAAGATTATAACTTTCACCAAAAGTCGGATGCTCTATTTTTACAGCGCAAACTCTATTTTCAAATTTTAAAGAGGCAGAAACTAGTTTTTCAATTTCCTCCAAATGAATTTTGATCCCTCCAGAATTAACTACATTATCAAGCCTTCCCAAAACATTAAAGGATCTTCCCTCCTCTAAAATTTCTACCACATCATTGGTTTGGATTTCTCCTAAAAAGGGATGATGAATGCGTAAAGTGTTCTTACTAGATTTTGATATTTCAATCCCCTTAATTAATTTAAAAGGAGAATTATACGCCTCCCTTTGTACTTTTCTAATGGCGATGTGGCTTAAAGTTTCTGTCATACCGTATGTTTGGTAAACATCAGTATCTATTAAACTGGCAATATCCCATTGCTTTTCAGTCATTGCAACACCTCCTATAAGGATTGTTTTAAAATTGTTTAACTGTGCAAAATCTTCTGGACTTTCCAAATACATTTTTTCTACTTGAAAAGGCACAAGACTAATCAATCCTGCTAAATTCACACATTTTGGGAATAAATGGATACTTGGTTTTGAGCTAGTTTCTAATACAAATAACGGAACATTCAATACTAAAGCCCTGATAATTTGCATAAAGCCCCCAACTGTATTTAGGTCTAAACAAAGAACAAAGTAATCTTCCTCATTTAGTTGGAAGGTATCAATTGTTAATTGAGCAGATTGAATTAATTGTTGCTTTGTAAATAGGACTTTTTTAGGAATTCCTGTGCTTCCACTCGTTTGCAAAGCGAACGAAGCATGTGAGGAAGTCCAGTGATCGAGAATATCTTTTATCTGATTTTCTAATAAAGACTTAGACTGACCTATGTATTGTACCTCGAACAATAAAGTTAAATTTAATCTTTAACCAATATAAATAGGTTAAAGTTTTATTAAGCTTATATTAAGCGATTGGAAAACAAATTCCTATCTTTGTACGTTAAGCCTTTTAAACATTACATAAAAATGGAGTTTCACGCCCAAGCAGGCCCCTTGCTTTCTAAAATCAATAATCCAGCTGACTTAAAAAAAATTGACTTAGAACTATTACCACAAGTGTGTCAGGAATTACGTCAGTATATAATTGATGTAGTGAGCGTCAATGGAGGTCATTTTGGTGCAAGTCTTGGCGTAGTGGAATTAACTGTAGCGCTCCATTATGTTTTTGATACCCCTTCCGATCAATTGGTATGGGATGTAGGTCATCAAGCCTATGGTCATAAAATATTAACAGGACGGAAAGATGTTTTTGAAACCAACAGAAAATATCAAGGGATCAGTGGATTTCCAAAACGCAGTGAATCCGATTATGATACCTTCGGAGTAGGACATTCTTCTACTTCCATTTCTGCAGCTCTTGGAATGGCAGTTGCATCCAGACTAAAAGGAGACTTTAAAAAACAACATATTGCAATAATTGGTGATGGAGCAATGACGGCAGGTTTAGCTTTTGAAGGTTTAAACAATGCTGGATATGTGGATTCCAATATCTTAGTCATATTAAATGATAACAATATGAGCATCGACCCAAACGTAGGTGCACTTAATCATTATTTAACTGACGTTACCACTTCTTCTAAATACAATCGATTAAGGGATGATGTATGGAAAGCGTTAGGAAAATTAGGAGCAAAATCTGGTAAAAAAGCACAATCTTTGGCTTCTAAAGTAGAACAATCCGTTAAAACACTTTTAACAGATGCGCATGCAAACATTTTCGAATCCTTAAACCTTCGTTATTTTGGACCTGCAGATGGTCATGACGTTCTAAGATTGGTTCAATTATTCAAGGACTTGAAAAAGATTAATGGTCCTAAATTATTGCACATTAAAACCATCAAAGGAAAAGGATACGAATTAGCAGAAAAAGATCAAACCAAATGGCATGCCCCTGGACTCTTTGACAAAGTTTCAGGTGAAATATTCAAAGCTGAAAATCCATTACCTAAACCACCAAAATATCAAGATGTTTTTGGACATACCATATTAGAATTGGCAAAAATGGATGAACGTATTCTAGGAATTACCCCTGCAATGCCTTCAGGATGTTCATTAAACATCATGATGAAAGAAATGCCTGAACGTGCCTTTGATGTAGGAATTGCTGAACAACATGCAGTTACTTTCAGTGCAGGCTTGGCTACACAAGGAATGATTCCTTTTTGTAATATCTATTCCACATTTATGCAAAGAGCTTATGACCAAGTAATTCATGATGTGGCAATGCAACATCTACATGTTGTATTCTGTTTAGACAGAGGTGGATTGGTTGGAGCTGATGGACCTACCCATCACGGAGCCTATGACATTGCCTATATGCGTTGCATTCCTGAAGTTGTTGTAGCAGCTCCTATGAATGAGCATGAATTAAGGAATATGATGTTTAGTGCGGCATTCAAACAAAAACATACCTATTCTATAAGATATCCAAGAGGAGAAGGTGTTTTAATTGATTGGAAGAATCCTTTTAAAGAAATTACCACAGGAACTGGAAGAGTAATCTTAGAAGGTGAAGAAATTGTTATTTTATCATTTGGACATCCAGGAAACTTTGCAGTAAAAGCGATAGAATTGCTTAAAAAAGAAGGTATCAATATTGGACTTTACGACATGAGATTCGCTAAACCGCTGGATACTAAACTCCTTATCAAAGCAGCTGAAAAATATTCAAATATTATTACTTTGGAAGATGGATGTATAGATGGCGGATTTGGTTCCGCTGTTGTTGAATATTATAACGATAATCATATTAATATTGCAGTTAAAAGACTTGGCATCCCTGATCACTATATAGAACATGGAGAGCCAAATCAATTATATAAGGAAATCGGCATAGATGCAGACGGAATTGTAAAATCGATTAAAGGTCTATTAAAAGAAATCCAAGTCAAATAAAGACTATCATGTTTGAAAATTTACTAAATCTAGTTTCAGAACACGCAGGTGATGCAATAATCAACAATCCAGCAATTCCAAATGAGCAAAATGAAGACGCTATAGCCTCAGCTCACTCTTCTATTATGGACGTTTTACAAGACAAAATACAAAACGGAGGACTAGAAAATATTATGTCTATGTTTCAAGGGCAAGGCAATGATTCCTCTTCTCAAAATGGAGGTATGATTCAAGATATCGTATCCAAATATGCGGGAACACTAGGTTCAAAATTTGGACTAGATGAACAAACGGCTCAAAATACAGCTCAATCCTTGATTCCTCAGGTAATGAGTGCCTTCCAATCAAAAACAGCTGACCCTAACGACAATTCCTTTAATGCTCAAGATATCATTTCTCAATTTACAGGAGGTTCAGGCATAGGTTCTATGTTAGGTAATATGTTTAAATAATCGGAAAAGATTATAGCTATTATTATTTAATACATTGAGGGTTAGATTATTAATAAAATCTTCAATTCCATTTATTATCCTTAATGAATTACCGAAAAACACTTTATCAAAACTATAGCTCTACTCAGAGTTTACGCAGATCAACTGATTCTGATATTAAATCATTATTTAATAGAGAAAAGACTCAATTTGAGAAGGAAATACTGCCATTATTAAAGTCTATAGATAAATCTAGTTCCATTTTTGACATGGGTTGTGGCTCAGGAAGTCTAATAAAAGCGCTACAAGAAAACGGATTTAATAATGTTTTAGGCATGGATATAAGTCCGGAGCAAATTGAGGTAGCTAAAAAAATGGATGTCAGTAATGTTACATTAGGTAATGCAATAGAATATGTTGGCGATACAAACTCTAAGCATGATGTCATTTTAGGAATGGACATAATTGAACATTTCACAAAAGATGAGTTGGTCGAATTATTAATTAACATTAAAAATAAACTTAACCCAAATGGCTTTGCAGTTTTTAGAACGCCAAACTTGGATAGCTTTATGGCATCGATCTATGCCAATGGAGATTTTACGCACGAAAATTATTTAAACGCCTCCTCAGCTCAACAAGTATGTTTAGCCTGTGGATTTACAGAGGTTGAAATTAAATCTTCTGTAATGAGCACAACCAATCCATTAAAGGAAATAATTAGAAGATATCTATGGTTTGTATTCAAAATTGACTACAAATTAAGACTTTTTGCCTCAGGTAGGAGTACTCAAAATATAGTACTTACACCAAATATGTTGATTGTAGCCAAGATATAGAATTAGCTCTAAGTACTCTTTTGAATTAAAAAATCATTTCTAATTCAATACAGATTGCCTATAAATAACTTTATTCCCTTCCAATAAAATTATATTATAGATGCCCTTAGCTAAATCTAGATTTATTCTTTGATTAATACTATAAGTATTATTCGCATAAATAATTTTCCCGTTCATATCAAAAATATGGAGTTGTAAAGGCGTATTAATTATTTGATCAGATGTAAAAACAAAGTTATTGTTATCAGTTTTTAATAAGGTAATTTTTAATGGATTGGTATTAGGTTCAATTCCTACGGTTTTTAGGTTTATCCATTTAGAAACCGTGTCAGAATAACATTTATTAGAGGCTTTTAATAAAACCCTTACAGGTTTAATTTGAAAATATTGATGGGTAGGATTGGCTTGTTTGGAATCAAATCCATCGCCAAATGTCCAATAAAAGGTATCAGCATCTTTGCTAACCGTAGTAAAATCAACTGATTTTCCATCTGAATTTAAGCCATAGTTAAAATCAGCGCGTGGAGCCTTGAATATTTTAATATATAAGGAGTCCTTGTTACTCATACATCCGTTTTTATCTTTTACAATTAGCTTCATATAGGAATTGATTGTTGATCCAAATAAAGGCATTGCAATTGTATCATTATTAACCAATTGACTTGGCATCCATTTATAAGAATATGGAGACTGTCCTCCACTGATTTTGACTTTCCCACCGATTGTTTTGGCATCATTATAACAAACATCCTGGATTCCTCCAGCATTTAGTGTTGGATTTACCAATGCCTTAATGGTAACAGAATCAGTACCTACGCACCCAATATCATCGGTTACTGTGAGTCTATAAATGGAGGTAGTAGAGGTTGTTATTGTCGGTCTTTCTACTCTCGAATACTTTACTCCATTTTCATACCATTGATAGGTATAAGGTGACTTACCTCCTTTTGCAGAGGATGCAACTGTTCCTAAAGTATCGATTTTACCAATACAATTTGCTCTATTTGAACCTGGAACAGCTTTTAAGGAGTCATAAACACTTACTAATGCCGTTTTTATAACCGAATCCTTACCTGAGGAATTAGCAACCACTAATTTGACATTGTACTTCCCTGGTTTATTATAATTAAATTTAGGAGGATTTTGTGAGGTGTTGTCAATTTTACCATCTCCGTCAAAATCCCATTTATAAGAAGTCGGGTCGTTTTGTGAACTATCAGAAAACTGGACACTTAATTTAGAACAGCCTTCCAATAAATCCTTAGTGGTGAACGCTGCAATCGGATTCAATAACGCACAAAATCCAGCGGATAATTTCGTCATATCCTTTATCCCTGAACAACCACCTATTTTTCGGCTTAACATCACTTTTACTCCTGGTATAGACCCAGAAGTATCAACCGTCCTTCTATTGATTCCGTAGGCTACAGAAAAATGCATGACATTATTATTATCTATAACATGACCTAGACCATG
>Ga0114962_10003324_pt1 | contig 13069 bp, 12 predicted proteins | sample C_130820_MF_Meta_FD_87017 | JGI IMG/M metagenome (GOLD analysis project Ga0114962, IMG submission 87017) | Freshwater microbial communities from Lake Croche, Canada to study carbon cycling - C_130820_MF_MetaG | ecosystem: Environmental > Aquatic > Freshwater > Lake | place: Lake Croche, Canada... | reverse complement strand
TGAACTCGAAGAAGAGCGCCGTGTTGCCTACGTAGGTGTTACCCGCGCGAGGCGCTACCTGCACCTCTCTCACGCCTGGTCAAGGTCACTCTGGGGCCAGCACCAGAACAACATCCCTAGCCAGTTTCTTTCAGAGATTCCTGAGTCCGTTACCAAAACGGTGTCGAGCACAAATGGCGAAAGTCCTCGCAGTGCGTCACGGGATCGCTTTATTGCCCCTAGCGACCCAGACAGTGGTCGAGTATTCGGTGCCCGTCGGCCAGAAGCCGATATTGGGCCTGTGGCCGAGCCTCCATCCACGGGGGCCGAAGAACTTGAGCTCATCGCCGGAGATCGCGTCTCACATCGCCGTTGGGGCGAGGGGCTCGTTACCTCGGTGACCGATGCAGGCCGTGACGCCACCGTTACGGTCATGTTCCCCACGGTGGGTTCGAAGAAGCTACTGCTCAGGATGGCGCCCATAGAGAAAGTTGTTTGACCTAGGGCCCTAAGGCATTCGCGGGGGTAGCGCTAGCACGATCTAGCCCCGTGGGAGAATGGAATCCCATGGCAAACCGTCGATCTCCTGCTCACGCTCGGCCGCCGCTCTCTCGCATGACCTACCTTCGCCGTCGTGTTATTGCCGTGTTGTCTCTGGTGACGGTCCTCGTGATGGCCTACCTAGGCGTGACCCTGGCTCAAGCGCTGAGCAACCCCGCCTACGGCACCACCATGGCGCCGCGCTTTGCTGAATGGCTTCGCGACCACGGCGGTGGCTCCGTGGCCAACATGGTCGAGCACTATTACTTCACGCATCATCAACCTCAAAAGGGTGGCGCTCCTCCCAAGGATGCCTTCAAGAAAGCTGGCCACGCCAGCACTAGCTTGGTCAGTGCTGTTCCCCACCTTGCTGCTCCAGCAGCGGTGGTCTCGCCGGCGAGCCCAGCACAGGCCGGCGAAGGTCAGTGGTCGCCACTGGGGAGCACGGTAAAGGGCCTTCCTGCGATGTATCAGAGCTTTGTGCGGCCTGATGCGGTGCACACCTCGTTCATCGTGGGCATGGTGTGGATGGACCCCAAGCTGCTGAAATTGAATCTCTACTCGGGTTCTTATATCCCCGGCGGCGGTCCATTTGTGCACTCTGCACCCATCAAGAGCACCGCCGCATCGAAACTTGCGGCCGCCTTCAATGCGGGATTTCGCATGAGTGATGCCAATGGCGGTTACTACACAGATCACCAGATGCTCATTCCCCTGCGCAAGGGGGCGGCTTCGGTCGTTATCTACCGCAATGGAACGGCCACGGTAGGGGCTTGGGGTAAGGACGCCAAGATGTCCGATCAGGTTCAAGCTGTGCGACAAAACCTCGATCTCATCGTTGATGGGGGAGCGGCAGTACCTGGACTTTCGGCAACCGATAACACCCGCTGGGGTGCAACCCTTGGCGGAGCAGTCAATGTATGGAGAAGCGGTATCGGCCAAAGCAAGGATGGTGCTCTGGTGTATATCGGTGGGCCTTCGCTCACCATTACCGCACTCGCCGATCTCTTCCTTCGTGCGCACTGTGTACGAGCCATGGAACTTGATATCAACTCAGACTGGGTGCAGTTCGCCTCCTACGCTCAGCCTGCTAGTGGGGCAAATGGTAAGAAATTGCTTGACAGTATGCAGCCCGGCAGCTCAACACAGGATCGTTACTTTCAGTCCTGGTGGGCTAGGGATTTCTTCACGCAGTCGCTCAGGGAAAGCCCTTTATCGACGCTTTCACCGACAGCAAGCGCAAAGCCCTCGGGACCTTCCAAAGCTCATTAAGCCCTCGAACTAGCCGGGGATTTTCCTCCACAGGCTGAGGGGAAGATGGCGGAGTATGCCGAAGATGTAGCGGAGAATTCCAGGGCTGTAGAGGATTCTGGGACTACTAGGCAGCGCAGCGACAACATCGGCAGCGACCTTGTCTGCGGTGGTGGAAAAAGGACCAGCCTTGCGACCAGCAGTCATCTTCGTGCTAACGAATCCTGGACGGATAGTCATCACCTTGACCCCACTTCCATCGAGGCCATCACCAAAGCCAAGCGCGAAGTCATCCATCCCGGCCTTAGAGGCTCCGTAGAGGTAATTCGCACGCCTCACCCTGACCGCTGCCACTGATGAGAGGTGGACGACAAGTCCATGGCCCTGGGTGATCAGGCTTGGGCGCAGTGCGCTGAGGGCTGCTGAGGGCCAGGCATAGTTCACCGCAACCAGTTCGGCCGCGGCGCCAGCATCGTTTTCATCGTGTTCTTGATCACCAAGCAGGCCCACAGCTACGAGGACGAGGTCAACGGATCCACCAAGGGCTTTGAGCCCCGCCTCCACTGCGCCAGCCGCAGTTGAGGCATCAGCGGCATCAGCAATCACGGTTGAAATTTCTGGTGCACCTTTGCTCCGCAGGTGTGTGGCGGATTGCTCGAGCTTCTCTTGGCTGCGGCCGACGAGCGCTATAGAGCGCGTGCGAGACGCGAGCTTTGCGGTGATCGCCAAGCCAATTTCTGAACTCCCTCCCAGTACGAGGATGGTCTGGGGATTTCCAAAGGCGTCGGACATGGCGTTACTCCTCTTGTTTGTTTTCTTGATTAGGGCATTGCAGAGGTGATGCCGAGTCGGACCGAAAGGTCCGAGCGCAACACCCCTCGTGGGTCGACACTGGCTTTGATCTTGAGAAACTCATCAAGCCTTGGGTGCATCGCCCGAAGATGGCGCGGGGAGAGTCTTGAATCCTTCGCTAGGTAAATCCGTCCCCCTGCAGCAACGACGAGCTCGTCGAGCTCGTCGAGTACTTCAGGAAGGGCTGAGGGTCCAACGGGCAGATCTAAGGCCAGAGTCCATCCGGCCATCGGGAAGGAGAGCAGGCCTGCATTGCCGGGTCCGAAGCGCTTGAGCACGCCAAGGAAGGAGGGCACTTTGCGTTCACTCAAACGCTTGATGGCGGTGGCGATCACTTCTCCTGCTTGGTCGGGAACTGCGCACTGCCACTGGACAAAGCCCCGAGGCCCATAGAGCCGGTTCCAATGGGCAAGGCCATCGAGGGGATGAAAGAAGGCCCCAAGCTCATGGATCTCACCCTCGGCATGACTTGGCGCGACCCTAAACCAAGCTTCGTTAAACGCGGTGATCGACAGACGGTTGAGGAGTCCGGAGGGCGGCTTGAAGGGGACGCTAATTCTTGAAGATTTTGGAATCTTTACGGCTGCTGCGGCATCGTCCACGTGCTCACCGCGGGTCAGGATGGCCCTACCCATGGAGGCACCGCTACGCATGCAGTCAACCCAGGCCACGGAGTAGCGATAGCGATCATCACCTTCAACCATGGCTGCCATCACCGCATCGAGGTTGGGATAGCGGTCAGTGTCCACGGCAATCACTGATGAGTTCACCGGGATCATCTGGACAAGGGCAGAGGTGATGATGCCGGTTAATCCCATGCCTCCGGCAGTGGCCCAGAACAGCTCCGGCTGGCTTTCTGGACTGAGTTCATGGATTCCCGTTGGCGTGGCAAGCGTGATGGACCGAACATGATTAGCGAAACTGCCGTCGGCATGGTGATTTTTACCGTGGACATCAAAGGCAATGGCACCACCAACGGTGACCTGTCGGGTTCCAGGGGTTACGGGCACAAACCATCCGAGCGGTAGCGCGGCGCTAATCAGGGCGTCGAGACTGACTCCGCCGCCGACGGTGACGAGCCCCGTCGTGGGGTCGAGATCAATCTGGCGACCGGCCCCGAGTAATGAGATGGCGAGGCCTCCGGCGAGTTGTGCCGGGTCTCCGTAGCTACGACCGAGTCCACGAGCGATGGCTCCGTGCTTTGCCTCGGCCAAAATTGCGGGAAGGTCATCAGCAGCATTAGCTGCGAGCAGTTCTGCCGTGATTGCTTGGGTCATTCCCCAACCATGCATGCGTACGCGTTGACGGCTATGCATAAGCGCTATCCATAGATGCCAGCGATGAGGCAGGCCGCCCAGCACAGGCCGAGAATCTGGACAACACGATCTCTCAGTACGAGATCTTCGGGCTCGCCACCGTCACCTCGGTCAAGAAGGCGAAGGACATGGAGAATCGCAATCACGACAGGAACGATGCTGAGTTCGAGCCAGAGCTTGTTCTGTCCTTGGTGCCCAGCAAGACGCTCAAAAGCCCAGAGGCAATAGGCCGTGACGGTCACGCCGGCCGAGAGCGTGGCGGCTGATGAGAGGAAGGACAGCGAATACTCACCGAGCACTGCTCGGTGCTTTGCGCCACCTTCGCCAAGTTTTTGGTGTTCAGCCAGGCGCTTGCCGATAACGACGAAGAGTGCGCCGAAGGAAATCACGATGATGAACCAACTGGAGAGCTTTAAATCGGTGGCTACACCGCCGGCAACTGCTCTGAGGACAAAGCCTGAGGCGACGGCGGCAAGTTCCACGACGGCAACCCGCTTGAGATAGGTGGAATAAGAAAAAGAAATCGCCAAGTAAACCGCAATCACGATGCCTAATTGCCAGTGCGTGGCACTGAAGCCGAGGGCCAAGCTTCCCCCAGCGAGGACAAGGGCTAGGGAGAGGGCGAGAGGCAGACTGACCAGGCCTGAGGCGATGGGTCTAAGGGACTTGACCGGGTGAAGACGATCGGCCTCAAGGTCGATGGCATCATTGATGAGGTAGGTAGCTGAGGCGGCGAGGCAGAAACAGACAAAAGCTAGGGCTGCCTCACCGGCGATATCCCAGTGATTTACGGCTGCGGCTGCCGCTGGGGCGATAAAGACCAGAACGTTCTTTACCCATTGGCGGGGCCTGAGGGCCCTCAAGAGCCCCTTTGGCAAGGAACGGGACGGGGCCTTGGCCGAGTGGGGAAGGGGAGAAGACGCGATGCGCACAGGCTAGCAAAGGCGGGAGCCAAAACCACTGCTGATCAAGGGGAGCGGAGCCCATGCGCTCTGGCCTCTAAGGTGGTGTCCCGTGAAGAGGCCTTATCGAGTTGTCGTTGCTAAACCAGGTCTAGATGGCCATGATCGTGGGGCCAAGGTGATCGCCCGGGCACTTCGCGATGCCGGATTTGAAGTGGTCTATACCGGCCTGCATCAAACTCCCGAACAGGTTGTTTCAGCCGTGGTCCAAGAGGATGCAGATGCGGTGGGCCTCTCCTTGCTCTCAGGGGCGCACATGACGCTCGTGCCTCGCGTGATTGAAGCACTTGCTGCAGCGGGTCGAGATGACGTGCTCGTCATTGTTGGCGGCATCATCCCTGAAGACGACATTCCCAAGCTCACCGAAGTTGGTGTTGGTCAAGTATTCACACCGGGCGCACCACTGCCATCGATTGGTAGCTGGCTCGCTGAAGCTCTCGATGCACGCGAGGAGCGCTTAGGCGTCTAGGGCGTAGCAAGATTTTTGCATGAGGCGTTACCTACTGGGGTAGCGCTGCAAGTTCAAGAGAAAGAGGAGTCCAATGGACCTGTTTGAGTATCAGGGGAAGCAGTACTTCGCCCGCTTTGACATTCCCGTCTCACCGGGCGGTGTTGCCGACACTGTGGATGAAGCGGTCGTTGCCGCTGAAGCCGCTGGCTACCCCGTTGTGGTGAAGGCTCAGGTCAAGGTTGGTGGTCGCGGCAAGGCTGGTGGCATCAAGCTCGCCGACAATGCCGACGAGGTGCGCGAGTACGCCGGAAATATTTTGGGCATGGATATTCGCGGCCACGTGGTGAATCGCCTTTGGGTTGAGCACGCCTCGGACATCGCCAAGGAGTACTACGCCAGCTTCACGCTCGATCGTCCCAACAAGGTTCACCTCGGCATGCTGAGCGCTGAAGGTGGCGTGGAGATTGAAGTCGTTGCCGAAGAGCGGCCCGACGCCATTGCGCGTATTTCTATCGACCCAACGGTTGGCCTAGATCTTGCTGCGGCCAAGGCTTGGGTAGCCAAAGCCAATCTTGACGCCGAAGCGCGTGAGCAGACCGCTGAGCTTCTCGTCAAGCTTTACCGTTGCTACACCGAGGGCGACTGTGACCTTGCTGAAGTAAACCCCCTGATCCTGACCACCGACGGTGAAGTTAAAGCCCTCGACGCCAAGGTCACCTTGGACGAGAACGCTTCCTACCGTCACCCCGAGTGGGAAGAATATGCCGCTACTGACACCGAGGATGTTCGCGAGAAGATGGCCAAGGAGCGCGGACTGAACTACATCGGCCTCGACGGCGAAGTAGGCATCATCGCCAATGGTGCTGGTCTGGCGATGAGCACCCTCGACGTGGTGAACCAGGTCGGTGGCTCAGCAGCCAACTTCTTGGACATTGGTGGTGGCGCAAACGCAGAGGTTATGGCCTCAGCGCTCGAGGTCATCAACTCTGACCCCAAGGTCAAGTCCATCTTCGTCAATATTTTCGGTGGCATCACCCGAGTGGATGAAGTTGCCAAGGGCGTTATCGGAGCCCTCGAGCGCGTGAATATCTCTGCACCGATCGTGCTGCGCCTTGACGGCACGAATGCCGTCGAAGGACGCGCATTGCTCGCAGAGCACTTGAGTGATCGCCTAATTGCTGAGCCGACCATGCTTGACGCTGCCCGTAAGGCAGTGGCCATGGCCAAGAAGAACTGAGGACATAGAGATGAGTATTTTCGTAGATGAGAACACCAAGGTCATTGTCCAAGGACTGACCGGTGGACAAGGTCGTTTCCACGGCCTTCGTAACCGTGACTATGGCACCAAGATTGTTGGTGGAGTGACACCCGGTAAGGGTGGCACTGATGTTGATGGGATTCCCGTTTTCAATTCTGTTGCAGAGGCCGTAGCGGCAACGGGTGCCACGGCATCCTTTGTCTCCGTGCCACCACGCTTCGCCGTTGATGCGGTGCTTGAAGCAGCGGCAGCCGGTATCGACTTCGTTGTCTGCATCACCGAGGGCATTCCTGCTCAAGACGAGGCCATGGGTTACAACCGACTCAAGCATGAGTTCCCCGGAACCCGCCTCCTCGGCCCCAACTGTCCTGGCATTATCTCCCCAGGGAAGTGCAACATCGGCATTACTTCGGGTGACATCGCCCTCGCTGGTGGACCCGTTGGCATCGTGAGTCGTTCAGGCACGCTGACCTACCAAGCTCTCCATGAGCTCTCGCAGCAGGGTGTTGGGCAGACCACTTGTGTGGGCATTGGTGGAGACCCCGTTCCTGGCACAAACTTCATTGACTGCCTCGAAGCTTTCAATCTCGACCCCGAGACAAAGGCCGTCATGATGATTGGTGAAATCGGTGGTTCTGAAGAAGAGCGTGCGGCTGAGTGGATCAAGGCCAACATGACTAAGCCCGTCGTTTCTTACGTCGCCGGTGTCACTGCTCCTCCAGGGCGAAAGATGGGTCACGCAGGCGCGATTATCTCTGGCTCAAAGGGAACGGCTCAGGCGAAGATGGAAGCGCTGGCTGATGCCGGTGTGACCGTGGCGCTGAACCCCACAGAAGCTGGCGACGCCATGGTGGAAATCATCAAGGGTCTGGGCTAAGTCGAAGTCGTGGACGGTAGCGTGAACCCCATGGGGATCGCGGTACTCGTCTCGGGTTCAGGCACAATTCTGGAGGCGATGCTTCGCCTCGGCTTGCCGATTTCGCTAGTCGTTTCTGACAGGCCCTGCTTGGCCCTTGAGCGTGCCAGCGAGCACGGCATTGAGGCCATGCTTGTTGATCGGCGCGGCTATGGAGGCTTTGGTGAAGGCTTTGATCGCGATGGCTATTCGCGTGAACTCGCAGCGGAAATTTTACGGCGCAAGCCCTCGCTGATCGCCATGGCGGGCTTTGGAACTGTGGTGGCCAAAGCCTTTCATGAAGCTTTCCCCGGCCGTATCCTCAATACGCACCCAGCCCTCCTTCCTGCTTTTCCGGGCTGGCATGGCGTCGAAGATGCCTTGGCCGCAGGAGTCCCGGTGACGGGCTGCACGGTGCATATTGCTGGGCTCGAAGTTGATAGTGGCCCCATTCTCGCTCAAGGCAAAGTGGAGGTCCGTGCAGATGACACCGTAGAGTCTTTGCACGAACGCATTAAGGAAGTGGAGCGTCGTCTCTACCCTGAAACAATCGCAAAAGTACTAGAGGCCATCGCAGCGGGTGCTGAACCCGCTTCCTTGGCAGGAGAGCAGGTGGCATGAAGCGGGTATTGATCAGCGTTTGGGATAAGGAAGGCCTTGAGCCCTTTGCCCGTGGCATTGTCGAACTTGGATACGAGATCGTGGCTTCAGGCAAGAGCGCAGCGCAACTCACCGAGTGGGGGATTGCCTCAACGGAAGTAGCCGAGGTCACTGCAAGCCCCGAGATGCTCGGTGGTCGGGTCAAGACGCTCCACCCCAAGATCCACGGGGGAATTCTCGCGAACCGCGATCTCCCTGAGCATCTTGCTGACCTCGAGGCCAACGGCATTACCGCCATTGACTTAGTCGTATGCAATCTCTATCCCTTTTCGTCAGATCCTTCGGTGGAACTCATCGACGTTGGTGGTCCGACCATGGTGCGAGCGGCAGCGAAGAATCACGCCCACGTCGCGATTGTCGTAGACCCCGCTGACTATGTCAGCGTCCTTGAAGAACTGCGTGGTGGCGCTATTTCGCTGGACACCCGACTAGGCCTGGCGCGCAAGGCCTTTGCGCACACAGCTGCTTACGACGCAGCAATTGTCGAATGGCTTGATGGGCAAAGTGGCCAAGACGCAGTGTTGCCAGAGACTATTCACCTCACCCTCGAGCGTGTCGACATCCTCCGTTACGGCGAGAACCCCCACCAACAGGGTGCTCGCTACCGCCGTCCTGGGCACCCGAGCTTCTGGGATGCTGTGACGCAACATTCAGGAAAAGAACTGAGTTATCTCAACCTCTTCGATGCGGACGCCGCTTGGAGGCTTTGTCACGAATTGCTGTCCGATCATGGCCAGCCCGCGGTGGCGATCATTAAGCATGCCAACGCCTGTGGCGCTGCAGTGGATCAAGATGTTGCTCTTGCATTCCAAGCTGCCCTCGACTGCGACCCAACGTCAGCCTTCGGAGGAATCGTTGCCGTTTCCTCTCCCGTGGATGAAGCGGTCGCCAAGGTGATTGCTGAAGGACCTCAGGCCGATGTAGTGATCGCACCTTCCTATGTGGGTGATGCGCTGGCAATCTTGACCGAAAGGCGCAAGGCCACACGCCTCCTCGCAGCACCTCTCCCAGAAGCCTCCAATCGCTCTATTCGAAATCTTGGTCAGGCATTCTTGATTCAAGAAGCTGACGCCTTCTTGTCGCCAAAGAGTGCGTGGACGCAAATGACCGAGCGTGCGCCGACAGAAGCCGAGTGGGCAGACCTCACCATGGCTTGGAGAATTTGCGGCCGCACTACGTCGAATGCCATCGCGATTTCGAAGGCCTGTCGCGCAGTCGGCGTTGGTGCGGGCCAGCAGTCACGGGTTGTGGCGGCGGAAATTGCCGTTGCGAAAGCGGGAGACGATGCGCGCGGCGCGGCAGCAGCTTCTGATGCCTTCTTCCCCTTCCCAGATGGCTTAGAGGTTTTGGCCCATGCTGGCGTAACGGCCATTGTGCAACCTGGTGGTTCAATACGCGATGGAGAAGTTGTTGAGGTTGCGAATCGGCTAGGTATAGCCATGGTGGCAACTGGCGAACGCCACTTCCGGCACTAGCCACGAGAGGACAAAGATCAGCGTGAGTGCAGAACTGTTAGACGGCGAAAAACTTGCCGCGCGAATGCGGATGGAGCTTGGCGACCGCGTGGCTCGCCTCGCTGCCGAAGGGATCTCGGTTGGCCTGGGAACAGTATTGGTGGGTGAGGACGCACCCAGTGAGCGTTATGTAGCGATGAAGCATGCCGACTGCGCAGAAGTTGGCATCAACTCACATCACGTGAAGCTGCCGGCTGACGCGAGTCAACGCGATCTTGATGAAGCAATTGACTCCTTCAACAACAATTCTGACATTCACTCCTATCTTGTCCAACTCCCACTTCCCGCAGGCCTTGATGAGGCAGCGACCTTGCTGCGCGTGCGGCCAGAAAAAGATGTTGATGGTCTCCACCCGGTGAACCTTGGCAAGCTGGTTATGGGTGTGCCAGCCCCACTCGCCTGTACTCCTGCGGGCATTGTTGAGCTCCTGGCCGCCCACCATGTGCCCGTAGAGGGTCGCCACGTTGTGGTGATTGGTCGTGGGCTGACCATCGGCCGACCCCTGTCCCTCCTCTTGGCACTTCGTCGGCCGGGCTGCAATGCGGCCGTATCGGTAGTGCACACGGGCGTGGATGACTTCGATGAAATCGTCCGTTCTGCAGACATCGTGGTTTCAGCAGCCGGAGTAGCGGGTTTAGTAAAGCCATCCATGATCAAGCCTGGGGCAGCGGTAGTTGGTGCAGGAACAAGCTGGGAAGGGCGCAAACTCCTTTCCGATGTCGCCGATGAGGTGGCAGATGTGGCAGGGTGGATTACCCCCCGAATTGGAGGAGTAGGACCGATGACCAGAGCGATGTTGTTGAAGAACGCCGTTGCGGCAGCTGAGCGTGCGCAATGAGCACGGTTGACGAAAAAGGCCGCGAATTTGACGAGCGCCCTTGGGGTGAGTATCTCGTCCTTGATGACGACGCCGCCGATCACAAGGTCAAGCGCATCACCGTGAATCCGGGTCAGCGATTGAGCTACCAAAAACACGCCAAGCGCAGCGAGCATTGGTTTGTAGTTTCTGGATTGGCGGGAGTGACCCGAGATGGCGCGATCACTGAGGTCAAGGCCGGCGAGGCCATTGACATTCCCGTGGGAACAGCCCACCGGGTCGAAAATATTGGCACTGAAGCATTGGTATTTATCGAGGTGCAGCACGGCTCTTACTTCGGCGAAGATGACATTGTGAGGCTTGAGGACGACTTCGGTCGCGCTGACGGCTAATCCTTATGGCAAAGATTCACGAGCTTTTAGGAGGACCACCCACCACCTCTTTTGAGTTTTTTCCGCCGAAAACTGACGAAGAAGCACTCAAGCTTGCTACGACCTTGCGCGAGCTCGAACCACTCAATCCTTCCTTTGTATCGGTGACCTATCGAGGGGGAGCAGAGTCCCGAGAGCGAACCTTTGATCTCGTTACCCAGCTCGCCGGTGACGGCAAGCACGTGGCCATGGCGCACTTGATCTGCGTTGCCCACTCGCGAAGGGAATTAACGCAAATCCTCGAGCGCTACCTTGCCTCTGGCATTGAGAATCTGATGGCACTCGGTGGCGATCCTCCCGAGGATCCCGATGCTGCGCCAGGTGAATTTACCTTCGCGAGTGAACTCGTCGCGCTTGCTCGCGAAATTGGTTCATTCTCGATTGGGGTGGCGGCTCATCCCAATGGGCATCCCCGATCGCGAACTCTGGCAGAAGACCGAGATCGACTTGCGCAAAAGTTGGAACTCGCCGACTTCGCCATTACCCAGTTTTTCTTCACCCCGAGTGATTACAGCGGACTCATTTCGGATCTTCACAATCGTGGAATCACGAAACCCGTGATCCCAGGAATCATGCCCATTACCTCCTTGAAGAGCATTCCAAGGATGGCGCAGATGGGTGCTGGCGTTCCGGCCAGCCTTGCAGCAGCCCTGCAAGCTGCTGATGAGCAAGGAGGCGCTGAAGCGGTCCGCGCTAAGGGGATAGAACTCGCGACTGAACTCTGTCGAGCAGTGTTGGCAGCGGGAGCACCCGGTATTCACCTCTATACGCTGAACTCGAGTTTGGCCACAAGGGAAATTGCAGAAAATCTTTCTCGAGGTTGAATTAAATTCAGGCTTTTCCATCGGGCCGCAGAGCGGTAGCTCCTGTCCTGTGTTTAGATCTCTGTTAATCAACTTCCGCAAGTCATGCACTTAAGGAGTCCTATGTTCAAGCGAATCGCTTCCCTGCTCGCCGCCTCTGCGGTTGTGGCATCAATGGCTATCCAAGTCGGAGGCCTTAATGCGGCTTCGGCGGCAGCGCCAGCGGCGTATCGCACCACCATCTTGGCGCCAGCGCCCTCTTCTACCTTCACCTTCTCTGGCGGCGGAGACGGTTGGGACCTTGCTTTTTCAAAGACCCAGTTTTTTAATATCTATCACCACAGCTCGAATTCGCTAACGCTGGACTGTCACTTAAAGATTGATGGATCCACCTGCGCTGGATTCCCCAAAGATATCTATGACGGCAATGCAGTCGGTTTTTCGACGGCTGGCCACCCATCAATTGCTTACGACAGCACGCGCCATGTGATGTACAGCTTCACGATGCGCCAAGACGGTCATTTGGGCGTTCTCTGCATGGACCCCAGCACGACGAGCAGCTATTGCGGATTTACGGACTACGGCACCGATGGAGCGGGCGACACGATGTCACTCAGTAATGGCGTAGTCGTTGGCACGAATTACTACGCCTATGACTATGTAAACAGCGGCAACGATTCCGGTACTGTTGGGCGCAAGATCCTCTGCTTTAACCTCAGCACGGCAGATGCCTGCACGACGCCAACTTATGACGTGACTGTCGGGGACATCATTTTTCCTTCGCCATACCCCGCGATCGCAGAAGTTGGTGGCCTGGTAGTGATCTCCACCGGGAGCAACAATCCCTATTCCTGCTTCAGCCCAGCACTGGGAACCAATTGCACAGGAACCTGGCCACGGTCGGTTAGTGCGAATAGCCAGGGCGGACCAGTGATGCCGACGCTCTCGAGCACAGGAGCACCCACCGGTTTTTGTATTCCAGGATCCAGCGGATGCTATGACCTTCAGGGCAATTCGCTGAGTGTCCCATCAGCAATTACCTCCAGCGTGAAGTCAACGCAAAGCTGGCAGGGCCCTTCTCTTATTCGCGGAACCCGCGTCTATACCCCTATCGGCGGTAACGACGAAGTCGATTGCGTGGACTTTGCTACGGGGACCAACTGCCCTAACTATCCCTTCAATGTAGGTAGCACTGGAACCAATTACCTCTACACCCTTGGCTGGGACCCGGGCTCACCCGGTTGTGTTTGGGTTAGTGCCGATGGTGGTTCACACAAGGTGACCAACTTCGATGGGCTGACGACGGGACCTTGTGGAGCCTCGAGTGCCGAAATTGCTAG
>Ga0114962_10003322_pt1 | contig 13072 bp, 11 predicted proteins | sample C_130820_MF_Meta_FD_87017 | JGI IMG/M metagenome (GOLD analysis project Ga0114962, IMG submission 87017) | Freshwater microbial communities from Lake Croche, Canada to study carbon cycling - C_130820_MF_MetaG | ecosystem: Environmental > Aquatic > Freshwater > Lake | place: Lake Croche, Canada... | reverse complement strand
GACTGCGCAGCCTCTAAGTATTTGAATTGAATTTCCAAAGCGGTGATTTCGGAGCCATCAGTTAATCGGTATTTACGCGTCAGATCCAGGTCTCTACTCACCTGATGCATAGCACTAACCGGATCGTCTAGCTCTAACGAAAAACCAAGGGCGTCATCCTCAATCATGCTCAACACCAACGCAGTGACGCCAAGTTTCAAAAATGTCATCCTGGGAGACATATTTGCATCGCCCACAATTACATGTAGTCGTCGATACTTTTCTGGGTCGGCATGCGGTTCATCCCGAGTATTGATAATCGGGCGATTAACCGTGGTTTCTAGGCCAACGCGTGCCTCAAAGAAATCTGCGCGCTGGGAAATCTGGAAACCGCTCTCCCGGCTTTCCTGTCCGATGCCAACTCGGCCCGCGCCGGCAAAGATACTGCGGGTAACAAAAAACGGAGTTAGGTGGTGAGCAAAAGATTCAAAGGGCACACTGCGCGAAACCTGATAATTTTCATGTGTGCCGTAGCTGGCACCTTTTCCATCGGTGTTGTTCTTGTATAGCGTGATCAAGTTTCCCGTTATTTCAGCGGCCATCTGAGCGGCCTGATCCAAGATCTGATCACCCGCCAAATCCCAAAGTGTGGCATCCAGCGGATTCGTAGTCTCTGGACCGGAATATTCTGGATGAGCATGGTCCACGTAAAACCGAGCACCATTTGGTAGCACCAAATTTGGCATTGTGACATCTAAATCAGTCCAACTCTGCGGGTCTGATAGTGCCCGATCAATTTGATAGCCGCGCAAATCATTGAACGGCGATTCCACGAAGTAGTCCCAACGCATTGGTCGCTCGCGATTTGGCCAAAGCTTTGCTGCATAGGCTTGCAGAACCTGCGCCGACAACAGCGAAGGGTTGAGACCGAGGTTATGCGGCGAGGAGATTCCGTATTCGTTCTCGATTCCCATCACCCGATGCACACTCATGGCCACCTACCGATGTAGTTAATTCGAGGTATCAATACTGCGACCACTGGTCTGACCAGCGCCAGAATGCGACAAAGTGCGCATGTAAACAATTCGCTCACCTTTACGACCGGAAATTTTGGCCCAATCATCTGGGTTCGTCGTATTTGGTAAATCCTCATTCTCAAGTAATTCATCGTAGGCGGCCTTAATCAGATGCTCGGTGGATACTCCACGCTCTCCTGTGCCTAATTCGGCTTTGATGGCGTACTTCTTAGCTCTAGAGACGATGTTTTCAATCATGGCGCCTGAATTGAAATCACTAAAGTACAGCGTCTCCTTTTCACCTGTCGCGTAGGTAACTTCCAGGAATTCATTCTCGGGAATTTGCTGGTACATCTTCTCGGTTACTCTGGCTACCATGCCTAGCGCTGCCTCTGACGGCGAGCCGTACTGACTGAGTTCTCGACTGTGAATCGGAATTTCAGAATGTAAATATTTGGCGAAGATCTGCCTGGCAGCCCCTTCGTTTGGCCGATCTACTTTAATCTTTACATCAAGACGGCCTGGTCTCAGAATGGCCGGGTCAATCATGTCCTCGCGATTGGACGCTCCAATGATGATGACATGATCGAGACCCTCGACTCCATCAATCTCACTAAGTAGCTGCGGGACAATTGTTGTTTCCACGTCGCTAGAAACGCCAGTTCCTCGAGTTCTAAACAGCGCGTCCATCTCATCAAAGAAGACAATTACCGGTGTGCCCTCCTGCGCCTTTTCGCGCGCACGCTGGAAGATAACGCGAATTTGTCGCTCAGTCTCGCCTACGTACTTGTTCAGCAATTCCGGACCTTTGATGTTAATAAAGTAACTTCGGCCAGTACCCTTGCCAGAAATTTGCTGAGTTTTTTTGGCGATCGAGTTAGCGACAGCTTTTGCAATCAAGGTCTTGCCACATCCTGGCGGACCGTAGAGCAAGATGCCCTTCGGCGCCTTAAGGGAGTAATCGGCGAACATTTTTGCCTGTAAAAATGGCAACTCGACCGCATCGATAATGCTTTCAATTTGCTCTTGCAAGCCACCAATATCCTCGTAAGTTATGTCGGGAACTTCTTCTAACAGCAAGTCGTCAATTTCTGACTGCAAGATTCGTTCAAAGGCGAAACCAGAACGTAAATCACAAAGCAGGCTATCGCCAATTCGCAGGTCGTCGACATCCAAACTCGTTGCGCAGAAAACTACTTGCACTTCATCAGAACGACCGCGGACCAAAACGCGACCCGAATCTTCAATCGCCTCCATGAAAGTGGCTAGCTCTCCATGCGCACGGAAACTCGCAACTTCCACAATGTTCATGGCGTCATTAAGGAGAACGTCCTGGCCACGCTGCAATTTACTTGCATCGATTCCTGGGCTGATTGATACACGCATTTGTCGACTGTTGACTAAAATTTCAGCAAAACCTTGTTCAGACTGCGCTAGAAAGATTCCGTAACCGTTCGGTGGCAGGCTGAGTTTCTCAACTTCATGATGTAAAGCGACTACCTGGTCCCGGGTCTGACCGAGGGTTTTGGCCAGCAGTTCATTATGAGCAAGCAGGTCATCTAACCGCTTTTGCATCTCGTCAAGAATAGGTTCGCTCATCCCGCTCATTCATCTCGTTCACTTGTAACGTCTACTTCTAATTCTTGTTCAACAGCGCCCTTTGCGGGTCGGATTCTACGGGGCGGGAGCACTGTTCCTTCAGCGAGTCTGCGGGTTTGCACCAAGAAAGCCGTATGCCCCTGCATCCTGTGACTTGGTCGTACCGCAAGACCCTCTACATGCCAAGTCCTCTGGATCAATTCTTGACCCTGTGGATCAATCCATTTCTTGGTAAGACGAATCTCTTCAATCACTTTCGCCATCTGGGTCGTTGTCGCAACGTAAATCATCAACACGCCACCGGGCCGAATAATTCGGGTTACTGCGTCGATACATTCCCACGGCGAGAGCATGTCAAGTACTACGCGGTCGACCGAGGCATCCGGCAGGCTCAATACCTGCTCCTGCATCGAACCCAACTCAACCGTCCAATTTTCCGGACGCTGCCCAAAGAACTTGGTTACATTTTTTTGGGCTATTTCAGCAAAATCTTCTCGGCGCTCATAGCTGTAAAGGTGTCCTTCGGAACCGATTGCTCGCAAAAGTGAGCAACTCAAGGCACCCGACCCGACCCCAGCTTCAACCACAACGGCGCCTGGAAAAATATCAGCGAAACCAACTATGGCTGCGGCATCCTTTGGGTAAATCACAGCGGCTCCGCGCGGCATCGACAATACGAAGTCGCTCAACAGCGGGCGTAGCGCAAGATACACGTAGTTACCAGTAGAGGTGACGGTGATTCCTTGAGGTTTCCCGATTAGCTCGTCGTGTGAAATCGCACCGTGATTAGTGTGAAATTCTCTGCCGGCTTCCAAGGTTATGGTGTGCTTGCGACTTTTGACATCCGTAAGTTGTACCCGGTCGCCGACCTGAAAAAAGGTCCTATCCTGATTCATCGTTCACCTGTAATCCATAGCCGCTGTTGCTCTATTCTGTCAGCAAACTAAAGTCGTAGCGATGTGACTTGGCGATACACTGAAAATGAACAGCACAGGGCAAGGAGTAATTGTGAGCACTGAGCCAGTGGCGAGCGAGCCAACCACTCTGGTTATTGCGGCATTCAAGGGCGCAGTACATGCCACCGAAGCAGCTACTGATGCACTTGAACACTTGCTCGATGTCTGGGATGTCATGTCGGTGACCGAAATTGGTCACGATGACTATTACAGCTACACAGAAACTCGGCCAGAAATGGTGATCACTGAAGACGGCCGTTCCGAAATTTTCTGGCCCCAAACGAGTATCCATCATGTGGTTACGCCCACTCTGCCAAACACCAACATTTATATAGTCATCGGCGATGAACCAAATCTGCGCTGGCAAAAGTTTTGCGGTGAGCTACTTGCTGTTATTAATCCTTCCTCGCCCGGACTGTTGATCAGTTTGGACGCGGTTGCCACAGACGTAATCCATACTCGGCCATTCCCGGTTTACGGATACACAACTGATCCGCGGATTCAGGCAGCAACCGGGTTTGAGCTCTCGAGCTTTGAGGGTCCAGTGAACATTGTTGGCCTGTTGCAGTCAGAGCTAGAGGTTTTTGAATACTCTTCGGCCTTTATGTTTGCCACGATTCCGAACTACATCTCAAGTGACCCGTGCCCAAAGGCATCGTTGGCACTACTAAACATGCTGGAAGATGTTCTGGACGTCGCAATTCCGCTGGATGAACTGGTTGAGAATGCTCGGTCGTGGCAAATCAGTGCCGACCGCTTAGCCAGCGAGGACGAAGACTTAGCCGAATATGTCCGACTGCGCGAAGAAGAACTGGACGCAATGGAGTTACCCGAGGCCAGCGGTGAATCTATCGCGCGCGAATTTGAACGCTATCTGCGTCGACGCAAACCTTAACTGCGCCTGTTTTCTCGGTACCACTTAATGGCAGCCTGTGTTGCGCGATCGAAGCCACTTACATCCGCCGAGTTCGTTAGGTATGGCGAAATCTCAGTGGCCATCTCTTTGCCTAATTCGACACCCCACTGATCAAATGAATTAATGCCCCAAATTATCCCCTGTACAAAAACCATGTGTTCATAGAGTGCAATCAATGAACCCAAGGCAAAGGGAGTTATTTCATCTAAGGTAATCAAGGTTGTTGGCCGATTGCCGGGCATCACCTTATGTGAGACTAGGTGTTCTGGGGTCCCTGATGCTCTAACTTGCTCGGCAGTGCGACCAAAAGCCAGCACAGTAGCTTGAGCCAATGCATTGCTCACCAGAACATCATGATGCTCGCCAGTAGGGTTATGGGATTTTGCTGGAATGAGCACATCGCACGCCACCACGGAGGTACCTTGGTGCAACATTTGGTAGAACGAATGCTGTCCATTGGTTCCTGGTTCACCCCAATACACGGCGCTAGTCTGCGTCGGAACGCTTTTGCCAGTGTTGGTAACAGACTTTCCGTTGCTCTCCATGATTAGCTGCTGCAGATAGGCCGGGAATCGCTTGAGGTACTGGTCATACGGTAAAACCGCAACCGTTTCAATGTTAAGAAATGACCGATTCCACAATCCGATAAGCGCCATCAGCATAGGCACATTTCTCTCCGGTGGCGCCGTTTGGAAATGCTCATCCATCGCATGGAAGCCAGCTAACAGTTCGGTGAATCTTTCTGGCCCAATGGCGATCATTGTTGAAAGTCCAATACTCGAATCCATCGAGTAGCGACCGCCAACCCAGTCCCAGAACCCAAACATGTTTTGCGGATTGATGCCAAAGTCTTCAACTCGCTGACGGTGAGTTGAAACCGCCACGAAGTGTTTCGCTACCGCGTCCGCTTCTGGGTTACCAAGTGCGGCCAATAGGGCGTCCCGCGCTGTGGCGGCGTTCATCATGGTTTCGATAGTGCTGAATGTTTTACTGGCCACTATGAACAAAGTCTCGAGCGGATCTACTCGGCCGAGCACCTCGGAGATGTCGGTTCCGTCCACGTTACTCACAAAGTGGAAGGTCAAATCGCGGGCGCTATAACTTCGCAGAGCTTCATAGGCCATTACCGGACCAAGGTCAGATCCACCGATACCGATGTTCACCACATTGCGAATTGGCAGCCCGGTCGCGCCACGCCAATGTCCATCACGTACCGCATTAGCCAGAACAGCCATCTCGTCTAAGACAGCGTGAACGTCGGTGACTACATTTTGGCCGTCAACAAGTAACTGGGCATCTCGTGGCAAGCGCAAAGCCGTATGGAGAACTGCGCGATCCTCGGTGTTATTTATATGCTCTCCGGCAAACATCGCATCGCGAGCACCCTCGAGGCCGACTTGTTTTGCTAAATCCAGCAGCGATTCCAATATTTGCGAGTCCACATGCTGGCGACTGAAATCAAGAGTTAATGGCCCGGCCTGGAAAGTTAGCCCAGCTACGCGGTCATTGTCTGCATCAAATAAGTCGCGTATGTGAGTGGCTTTGCGCTGCTGGGCCAATGAGGTTAGATGTGTCCACTGGGTACAGTTAAATCCTGGCGTTGTCTGCATCTGTTGGGCTCCGACTTTCTTTGTTGATTGTTCAGTAGGCTAAGAATACGCGCACTAGTTATGGAGTCACTGTGGCAACCTACGAAACTATCACTCATATCGGCATGATCGGTCTTGGCCGAATGGGCGCAAACTTAGTTCGGCGCATCACTCGGGCTGGCCTACATTGCGTTGTGTACGACACTGACAGCACGGTCGCTGCCAATTTAGCCGCAGAGAATCCAGCGCAGATAACCGCAATCTCATCGATTTCGCAGTTTGCCACGGCTCTCACCGGTCCTCGAGCTGTCTGGGTGATGGTTCCTGCGGGTTCAATTACCGAATCGGTAGTCGAAGAATTGCTGTCGGTTCTATCTGCCGACGACATAATCATTGACGGTGGAAACTCCTACTACCGCGACGACTTGGCACATAGCGCGCAGGCAGCAAATAAAGGGATCTCGTTTGTGGATGTCGGAACTAGTGGTGGCGTCTGGGGTCTAGAGCGCGGTTACTGCCTGATGATTGGCGGTGAAGCACCAGTCGTTGCAGCGCTAACCGATGTCTGGAACGCCGTCGCCCCGGGCGTGCATGCAGCCGAGCGCTCCCCTGGTCGCACTGGAGAAATTTCACCAGAAGAACGCGGTTGGTTACATTGTGGCCCGAGTGGTGCTGGACATTTCGTCAAGATGATCCACAACGGCATCGAATACGGCCTGATGGCCGCTTATGCCGAGGGTTTGAACATTCTTAAATCCGCAGATGAAGGACTGAAGCCGCGTACTGCCGATGCTGAAACCGCACCACTGGCGCACCCCGAACATTACCAATACCAATTTGATATCGGTGCTATTACTGAGTTGTGGCGACGCGGCAGTGTTGTCGCCTCTTGGCTTCTAGACCTAACTTCAATTGCATTGCATGAGTCGCCGGAGCTAGATGAATTCAATGGTCGAGTGTCGGATTCTGGTGAAGGACGCTGGACTGCGATTGCCGCCATTGAAGAAGGTGTGCCAGCGCCAGTCCTAACTGCTGCAGTCAATAGTCGTTTCGAATCTCGCAACCGTAGCTTGTTTGCAAACAAAGTGCTTTCTGCGATGCGCAAGCAATTTGGTGGTCATCACGAAAAGAAGGCTTAAATCCTTCGCATTCCAGAGTGATCATCAGCGCAATAAACTAATGACCATGCAACCTTGGCCAGATTTAGATGTTCCAGCGCTCAGGTTTGTTGCGCCCGCCCCACAGATCTATGACTCGGCAGCCGAGGCCACACACACACTTGCCGTAAATCAAGATGTGACAATCTATGTCTGCGGGATTACTCCCTACGACGCCACGCACATGGGCCACGCTGCCACCTATGTGGCCTTCGATACTTTGATCAGACTCTGGCAAGCTGCCGGCGCCAAGGTGACTTACGCGCAGAATGTGACTGATGTTGATGACCCGTTAATCGAACGAGCATTGGCAACCGGCCAAAACTGGCAAGACATTGCACTGGAACAAACCGAACTATTTAAATGCGACATGGTTGCGCTGCGTGTGATCCCACCTGCGCACTACGTCGGCGCAGTTGAATCCATTGGGCTAGTGGTTAAACAGGTCCAGAAACTTAAAGAATCTGGCACGGTCTATGACCTTGATGGCGACTTGTATTACCGAATGGGTAAATCAAACATGCTCGGGCAAGTGGCGCACTTGAGTCGTCACGACATGATTGACTTATTTAGTCAGCGTGGCGGCGATCCACACAATGATGGTAAAGAGGATCCGCTAGATCCACTTTTGTGGCGGCATGAACGAGAAAATGACCCCGCCTGGCAAACCGAACTTGGCAGTGGCCGACCAGGCTGGCACATCGAGTGTGCTGCCATTGCGGTCGAATATCTTGGCGCATCGATAGACGTCCAGGGTGGCGGCAGCGACTTGAAATTTCCCCACCATGAGATGAGCGCTGCTCATGCCCAGAGCGCAACTGGAGTGCAGCCATTCGCTAAAACATTTATGCACACCGGCATGGTCTGGCTCGATGGTCACAAAATGAGTAAATCACTTGGCAACCTAGTTTTTGTTTCGAGGCTCACCGCTGGTGGCACTGACCCAATGGCTATTCGACTAGCCATTTTGGCGCACCATTACCGTGAAGACTGGGAATGGACCCCGTCTGGATTGGCGCTGGCCGAGGAACGACTTCAACTCTGGCGTACCGCGCTAGGGCGAAACACTTCGGTTGCCGATTGCGCAGAAGGAATTGCAAACTTGCTGGCAAACGACCTAGATACTCCTTCGGCTTTAGCCCTTGTGGATCGCTGGGCCCATGACGTTATCCAAGCGCAACAGATCATGAGTGAACCCAACAATTCTATGGCGATTGCTATTGACGCTTTGCTAGGGATAAAGTGACCCAACTAAAAATCATTGAAAAAATTGCTAACGCCTCGAATGGTGCTTTTCTGGCTGAGCTAGACGATGTCAAAGTTATTTTTAAGCCAAGTCACCTAGAGAAGGAACTTTGGGACTTCCCGACCGGAACCTTAGCAATCCGCGAGCGGGCGACATTTGTGGTGAATGAACTCTTAGGGTGGGATCTGGTTCCACAAACAGATTTGATCGAAACATCCGATGGATTGGCCAGTGTTCAACTTTGGGTTGACGCCCAGCCATCATTAGTGGAGATTTTTCCTGCCAATCAGGTGCCCAGCGACTGGCTAGCGGTACTCGACGGACAAGGCCCCAGTGGTGAGGAACTTTCACTGGCCCACAAAGACGACTCAACACTTGCCCGAATCGCGTTACTGGATGCAATAGTCAATAACGCGGATCGCAAAGGTGGGCACGTACTAACAGACGTGAGTGGACGCTCCTTCGCGATTGATCATGGGGTGACTTTTCACGAGGAACCAAAGTTGCGTTCAGTGCTCTGGGGATGGCAAGACGCGGGAATCGATGCGTCATTGCTGGCGGATATTGCACGGCTTAGTGAGAATCTGCCCACTTCCGAATTGGTCGAGCTACTTACCGAAAGCGAGCTTATTGCCACGCAGGAGCGAATTGCCGACTTACTCGAGACGCAGAGGTATCCGACCCCTAGCGATGAGTGGCCCCACTTACCTTGGCCACTGTTCTAGTCGATTAGCCTCGGCGGCGATATCCGTTTGCACGCGGACAAATGTGACCCCTACTATCCAGGGGTAGTTCACATAGTGGACACGGTGGTCGGCCAGCAGAAACAACGGCAAAGGCACGTAAGCAAAATCCCCGTGCATGGTTAGGGGTAAGCCGCACTCGAAGTACATCCGGTCCTGACTGTGCATCATCTTCTAATTCCGGCACATCAGGATCGCCGTCCGAGAGGGCATGCGCCTCAATAATGACTTTGTTGTTATCGGGATTCCAGCCAAGTGAGAGCGCGCCAACCGTGAACTCATCTTGGATTGGATTATCGAGGGGCTCTAAATCTGCAGGCCCATAATAATTCGTATCAATTTCCTCAGATTCAGAAATCTGATCAAGCAAATCATTAAGCCGATCCGCCAAGATGAACACCTGAGATTTTTCTAAAGCTACGGTGAGTACTCGCATACCGTCTCGAGCCTGCAAGAAAAACGCGCGCTCTCCTGGCTGCCCAACGGTGCCCGCGACAAAACGGTGTGGGTCATCAAATAGGTAGATCATGCGACTCACTTGCTCACCACTTCCCCACCTAAGGTAACTTCATCGGCATTGGCGTACTTCGATAGGGTCTTAAGCCACTGATCTCCGGTGTCATTGAGTTTATGCAACTTAGCTGAATCTTTGCCATATTGCACAACAGATACCGAAGCCGGCTCAATGCTGATGCGTTGGAAGTTGCGCAATGGTAATGAAAGCGCGTCTGCGCACAGTGCCTTGATCACATCACCGTGACTAATTGCAACCCAGATAACATCTGATCCAAACTCGGCGGTCAGTTTTTCGTCCCAAGCGCGAATTGCCGAAATAGCCCGATTGGCCATCGATTGCATCGACTCACCATTGGGAAATGTCATCAAGTCCGGTTCATCCTGAACAGTTTTCCAGAGTGGCTCAGTGGCTAGTTCAGACAGAATTCGGCCTTGCCAATCGCCGTAGTCGCATTCATTGATTTGCTCTTCTACGGAACGCGGAAACCTTGACCCGAACGCAAGGTCTGCCGTCTGTAAGGTGCGATCCAGTGGACTGCTAACAACATGGGCGATTGGTAAATCAGCGAATTTCTCGCCGAGTGCTGAGGCGGTAGCCTCACCAACTTCGTCCAGAAATACCCCCGGAGCTCGGCCAGCCAATATGCCTTCGACATTAGCGACAGACCGTCCATGACGAATAAGTAAAACCGTGCCCATGAGACAACTGTAAACGAATTACGGCGTAGGTAGCACGCCTGGATGATGTCCAAAATGCAGCCAGGCGATTAGCGAAATCCCAAGCAGGATGCGATAAATCACAAACGGCAAAAACGAGCGAGTTGCCAGGTACTTCATCAGCGCAGCAATCACCAAGTAGCCGACCACAAATGCGATGACTGTGGCGATAAGTGTTTCCACTCCAGTTGCCGGTGTCGCACCCGCAGGATTCACCGCATCGTGACTGAGCACTTTTTTGAGTTCATAAAGACCGCTTGCCATAACTGCCGGAATGGCGAGCAAGAAGGAGTAACGAGCGGCCACATCACGCTTGAATCCCATAAATAGACCGACGGAGATTGTGGCACCAGAGCGCGAAACTCCCGGAATCAAGGCTAACGCTTGGCCAAGTCCAAACGCAGTGGCATTTTTCGGATTTAGTTCCTCAATCGATTTCGTGTGCTTGGCATAGCGATCGGCGGCGCCCAAGACCACACCCATCACGATTAATGCCATTGCTACTAGCCAAAGATTTCGGGCTGTAGTTTCAATTTGATCTTTGAATGCTAGCCCTAAGACGCCAATCGGCAACGAACCAAGCAAAACAAACCAACCCAAACGAGCCTGCGGCAACTGACGGGCAGCTGGTTGATAGATACTCTTAAACCAGGCAAGGAAAATGTCGCGGATGTCCTTCCAGAAGTAAAGAATCACCGCCAACTCTGTGCCGATCTGCGTCACCGCTGTGAAGGCTGCACCAGGGTCACCCCAGCCATTCACGCGAGAAACTATCTCCACATGAGCATTTGAGGAAACCGGAAGGAATTCCGTTAGACCCTGAACGATACCCAAAATGACGGCATGGATTAATCCCATAATGTTTCTCAATTCTGCGACACACGTCACCTAATACAGCGACTTTCTCTAGAGACAACGCTAGCGTGACTTTATGGAAGAACGCGCACTCGGAAACAGTGGTTTATTCGTGTCTAACGTGAGTTTGGGCACTATGACCTGGGGTCGTGACACCGACATTCATGAAGCTCGCGATCAATTCAATCTGTACCTTGGTGCCGGTGGTCGCTTTATCGATACGGCTGATGTGTATTGCGACGGCACTTCTGAGGAGATACTTGGTGAGTTTCTGCGCGAACACCCAGAAGTGGTAGTCGCGACAAAAGCGGTCGCTGTGCCGGAGCCGCGTAAGCGCGATGCAAGTAGAAGGCACCTTTTCACTGCGCTGGACAATTCATTGCGCCGCCTTCGTCGTGGCCACGTGGATATTTGGTACCTACACGCTTGGGATCCATTAACACCACTTGAGGAGACACTCAGTGTGTGCAAATCCGTTATTGACTCAGGCAAAGTTCGCTACATCGGAATTTCTAATTACTCGGGTTGGCAAACCGCCACAATCGCAGCACTGGCCCGCAATTCCATTCCGATTGTGGCCACGCAAATGGAGTACTCGCTACTTGAGCGTGGTATTGAACGCGAAGTTGTGCCAGCTGCCATCGCACATGACATTGCAGTCACCGCATGGTCTCCCCTCGGTCGCGGCGTACTTACGGGAAAGTACCGACATAACACTCCGCCAGATTCGCGAGGCGCTTCAGCGCACTTTGCTAACTTCGTGGCCCCTTATTTAGGCGAGCAACCGCGTCGAATTGTTGAAGCTTTAGCCGTAGCCGCAGAAGGCCTTGGTCGGCCAATGCTCGATACCGCATTGGCGTGGGTTCTGGCTCAGCCTCAGGTGGCAAGCGTGATTGTTGGTGCTCGCACTGCCGCTCAAGTCCGTGGAATCCTGGCTGCCGACTTAAGCACGCTACCTGTCGGCATCCAAGAGGCACTTACCGATGTTTCTGCGCCGAGTAAGAGTTACCCAGAATACGGCTGGAGTCAGAGTTGAGCGCTATCTGGGAGTACACCGAGTTGACGTTTGGGCGCGACGTGCAGCGAAGCGATGTCAAGGCACAGTTAACCCTGATGGCGGAAATCGAACGTTGGGAACTCGATCGCGTCCGCGTGTTCACAGATGGTCAGCGGTGGGTGCGATTGCGTCGCAAGGTTTATCGCCTGCAACGCACTGCCTAATATCTAGCTCAGATCAACAAATCTCTGCATTACCCGCATGCCGAATTCCAGTCCAGCCACCGGCACCCGCTCATCCACGCCGTGGAACATGGCGGAAAAATCCAACTCTGGCGGTAACAACAACGGCAAGAATCCATAGCAATCAATCCCAAGCGTGCTAAATGCTTTTGCATCAGTTCCACCGCTAACCGTGTACGGCACTGGAGTTCCGGATGGGTCTTCCGCCCGAATTGCTGCTCCCATTGCGTCCACCAATTGGCCCTCGAATGGCGCCTCCACCGCGATGTCATTAATCACATCTTCGCGATAAACACCGGGTGGGAGCAACTTGTCGATATCGCGCAACAGCTCTGCTTCGTAGCCCGGTAGGAATCGCCCGTCAATCATCGCTGAGGCCTCGCCAGGAATGACATTGTGTTTGTAACCTGCATTAAGCATGGTTGGGTTGGCCGTGTTTGAGAGCGTGGCGCCAATAATCCGCGCAATCGGACCAAGGTGGCCAAGTAAGGTTTCCGGATCGTCAATCGATAACTCGATGTTGAGTGCATCAGAGACAGCCTTG
>Ga0114962_10003320_pt1 | contig 13073 bp, 14 predicted proteins | sample C_130820_MF_Meta_FD_87017 | JGI IMG/M metagenome (GOLD analysis project Ga0114962, IMG submission 87017) | Freshwater microbial communities from Lake Croche, Canada to study carbon cycling - C_130820_MF_MetaG | ecosystem: Environmental > Aquatic > Freshwater > Lake | place: Lake Croche, Canada... | reverse complement strand
GACATGCGGAATCTCTTGGCGCATGGTTACTACAAGGTTGATGTGACCGTGGTCTGGAAAACAATTGAAAGAGACCTGCCTTACCTACAACAGCAAGTCACCATAGCTATTCGTAACTTGTGAGTCCGAAAATTATTTAATGAGTTGGGCTTTCTCTTGATTCTTTAGTATTGAAAAATTGCTTCCTAGGGAAGCATATAAAAATACTGAAAAAAGTAAATCCGGAAAACCGCCTAAGCAGTTGATAGTCTTCAAGATTTTTTTACTGGTGGGTCGTAGTGGGATCGAACCACTGGCTTCCACCGTGTGAAGGTGGCACTCTACCGCTGAGTTAACGACCCAGGTAAAGGGTTATTTTACACTGCAATATTTCGCCATATGGTTTTACCACCGCTGGCCTTATCAATACTGCATAGCACTTGCTCATGTTCCAAAAGCTCTTGGTCATTTGGCTGGACGACAGGCAACATAAAGTTGGATAAATCAACTTTCATAACATTGCCTGCAGAATCCAAAGACTCGCTGACGTCAATCATCAGTGCATTTTGACCACGGGTTAAACAGATATAAACATCTGCTAGCAATTCGGCATCCAGCAAAGCACCATGAAGCGTACGCGCAGAATTATTGATCCCCAACCTGTCACAAAGTGCGTCTAATGAATTTCTTTTTCCTGGATAAATTTCTTTTGCCATCACCAAAGTGTCAAGAATTTTGACAACATGGTTTTGTAGCGGCAGGGATCCACAAGTTTGAAGTTCTTTATTTAAAAAACCCACGTCAAAAGCTGCGTTATGAATGATTACCTCTGAGTCTTTGATAAACCCAAGAAACTCTTCAGACACTTCAATAAATTTAGGCTTGTCCAATAAAAATTCGTTGCTGATGCCATGCACCTTTAAAGCATCTTCATGGCTTTCTCGCTCTGGGTTTAAATAATAATGGAATGTGCGCCCTGTTAATTTGCGATTGATTAATTCAACACATCCAATCTCAATGATTCGGTCACCAGCTTCAGCAGATAAGCCAGTGGTTTCTGTGTCTAAAACAATTTGACGCATGCGCTGCTTAATGATTTTCTTTGGCGTGGTTGATGGTGTAGCGAGGAATTTCAACCACTAAATTTTTTGTTCCCACCAAAGCTTGGCAAGCTAAGCGTGAATAAGGTTCCAAACCCCAAGCTCGGTCCAGTAAATCATCTTCATCCTCTTGTGCAGGATTGAGACTGTCAAAACCTTCTTTCACAATGACATGGCAAGTCGTACATGCACAACTCATATCACAGGCATGTTCAATTTGCAGATCATTTTCGAGCAAAGCCTCGCAAATAGAAGTTCCAGGGCTTGCATGAATTTCTTTACCTTCTGGACAATATTGTGCGTGAGGAAGTATGCGAATGGTGGTCATCAGATCGATTCTATGGTCTTGCCAGACAAAACTTTGCGAATACTTTCATTCATGCGTGATGCTGCGAAAGCTTCTGTACCTTTAGCTAAGGCCTCGGTCGCCTTTTCAATCATCACATGGTCTTCTGTAACTTTAGCTTCAACCGCAGCTTGCATCAATTGATCTATATGCAGTTTCTCGTCCGCAGTTAACAAATGTGCATCGGACTGCAAAGCACTTTGAGTAGCTAAGCACATGCGATCGACTTCAAGTCGTGCTTCAGCCAAGGCTCTGGCGTTCTTATCGAAATCAGCCGTATGAAAACTGTCTTGCAACATGGTGGTTATCTGCTCATCAGATAAGCCATAACTAGGCTTGACTTCAATTTGCGACTCAACACCGCTGTTGGTTTCTTTGGCATCCACTGAAAGCAAACCATCTGCATCAACAGTGAAAGTTACACGAATACGTGCTGCACCTGCTGCCATGGGAGGAATACCACGCAGTTCAAAGCGAGCAAGGCTGCGGCAATCTTTAACCAAGTCCCGCTCACCCTGAACAATATGAAGCGAAAGTGCCGTCTGACCATCTTGATAGGTGGTGAAATCTTGCGCCATAGCAGTAGGTATGGTTTGATTCCTCGGGACGATTCGCTCGACCAGTCCCCCCATGGTTTCAATGCCCAAAGAAAGAGGTATGACATCCAATAAAAGCATATTGCCATCAGAGTTATTGCCTACCAATTGATTGGCTTGCAAGGCAGCCCCAAGTGCCACCACTTCATCAGGATTTAAGTTATTCAAAGGTTGGCAATTCAGCAACTCAGCTACGGCCTTTTGAACAGATGGCATACGAGTTGAGCCACCCACCATGACAACACCTTGAATTTCAGGCGCTGTGATTTGAGCATCTTTGAGCGCCTTTTTAACAGCAGACAAGGTGCGCTGGGTTATGGCCAAGGATAAAGTTTCAAATACCTCACGTGAAACTTCAAGCGTTAACTGACCATCTGACAATCCAGCAGCAAAAAGTGAAGTTTTTTCTGTTGATAATGTCTCTTTGCATTTACGCGCAGCCACCAAGATATTGCTTTTATCACTGTCTGTTAAAAGCTGTCTATGTGTTTGCTCAAGCACATACTTTGCCAAAGCTCTGTCGTAATCGTCCCCACCCAAAGCTGAGTCACCACCGGTAGAGAGAACTTCAAAAACACCTTGGCTTAACCGGAGAATGGAAATATCAAAAGTGCCTCCACCAAGGTCATAAACAGCATAGATACCTTCAATTGCGTTATCAAGGCCATAAGCCAAAGCCGCAGCTGTGGGCTCATTGATCAGTCGCAAAACATTGATATTTGCAAGCTTGGCTGCATCTTTGGTTGCTTGGCGTTGAGCATCGTCAAAGTAAGCAGGAACTGTAATCACAGCACCATAGATATCATCATCAAATGTGTCCTCGGCTCGCTGCCTGAGGCTTGCCAAAATTTCTGCGCTAACCTCAACGGGGGACTTATTTCCACCAATAGTTTGAAGGGTCAACATTCCCGGGCTGTCCACAAACTTATAGGGCAATTCGTTTAGATTGGCGATATCCTTCAAGGCTCTGCCCATGAATCGTTTGACAGACACAATGGTGTTGGCTGGGTCTTCTGCTTGACGCGCCAAGGCCTCAGCGCCAATCAAACGTCGGTTACCCGAAAGGTACCTGACAGCAGAAGGCAAAATCACACGCCCTTGATGGTCTGGCAGGCACTCTGCCACGCCGCTCCTGACACTTGCAACCAATGAGTGTGTGGTGCCAAGATCAATACCAATGCCAATGCGTCTGGCATGTGGATCTGGTGCTTGACCAGGTTCAGAAATTTGTAACAAAGCCATCTCAGCAAATACCCCTTACGCGCTTTCCAATTGCTCAAGACGCTTGTCTATCTCAATTTCAAACCGCTCCATAAACATCAAAGCTCTTACTTCCACCGCAGCATTTAAACAATTTTTGTCAGTGTCAATGAAAGCTTCGCATCGCAAAAAAGCAGCCTCTTTGGCGGCTAATAATTTTTCATGCAGAAAGCCCACTTCGCTTAAGGATGCTGTTTCTTCAAGCTGCTCTCTCCATTGAATTTGCTGGATAAGAAATTCTGCTGGCATATGTGTATTTTCTTCTGCCTGAATCCGAACCCCATTCAACTCACAAAGATATGCGGCCCTTTTAAGTGGAAATTTGAGACGCTGATAGGCTTCATTCACCCGGACTGAATACTGCATGGCTACTCGTTGCGAGGCAGCTTCGTGTGTCGAAAAATTATCTGGGTGAATAGAGCGCTGAAGGTTCTTCCAGCGTTCATCCAATAGTTGGCGATTTAACTTAAAACCAACGGGCAAATTGAAAAGCTCAAAGTCATTCGAAGACAGCGAAAAATGCTGAAGGTCATGGCCCACAACCATTTTCAAACCCGAAACGACTCACCACAACCACATCGATCGCGTTCGTTAGGGTTATTAAATTTAAAACCCTCATTCAAGCCTTCACGGACAAAGTCTAGTTCTGTGCCATCGAGGTAAGCCAAGCTCTTAGGGTCTATTAATATTTTTAATCCGTGAGCTTCAAAAACAATGTCCTCATTGCCCAAGTCGTCGACGTATTCAAGTTTGTAAGCCAACCCGGAACAGCCTGTAGTTTTAACACCCAGGCGCACACCAACACCCTTGCCTCTTTTAGAAAGGTATTTGTTGACATGCCGCGCTGCGGCTTCGGTCATAGAAACTGACATATCAGTGTGTGTTTTTCTTTTTGTAATCTTCAACAGCCGCCTTGATGGCATCTTCAGCCAAAATGGAGCAATGAATTTTGACGGGCGGTAGCGCCAATTCTTGGGCAATCTCACTGTTCTTTAAGGCGGCCGCTTGGTCTAATGTTTTGCCTTTGACCCATTCTGTCACCAAAGAGGATGAAGCTATAGCTGAACCGCAACCGTAGGTTTTAAAACGCGCATCTTCAATCACGCCGGTCAGTGGATTGACTTTGATTTGCAACTTCATCACGTCGCCGCAAGCAGGCGCACCAACCATGCCGGTACCCACAGATTCATCACCCTTGTCAAACGATCCCACATTTCGTGGGTTTTCGTAATGGTCAATCACTTTTTCGCTGTATGCCATGTCTGTCTCCGTCAATAAATCAGTGGGCTGCCCATTGGATGGTGCTGAGATCAACACCATCTTTATACATTTCCCATAAAGGGCTGAGGTCGCGCAATTTACTTACATTGGCACGAATAGTTGAAATCGCGTAGTCAATTTCTTCTTCGGTTGAATAGCGTCCAACCGTCATGCGCAAACTGCTGTGCGCAAGTTCATCACTGCGCCCTAATGCGCGCAAAACATAACTGGGCTCAAGGCTAGCGGAAGTGCATGCTGAACCAGAAGAAACGGCCAAGCCTTTGATGCCCATGATGAGGGACTCGCCCTCAACAAAGTTAAAGCTGATATTGAGGTTGTGCGGCACGCGCTGTGTCAGGTGACCATTCACAAAAACTTGCTCTATGTCTTTTAATCCATTGAGAAGTCTTTGTTGAAGATGGCGGGCCTTGGCAATGTCTTGAGACATCTCAAGCTTTGCAATACGAAAAGCTTCGCCCATGCCCACACACTGGTGCGTAGGCAAAGTGCCGCTGCGCATACCGCGCTCATGACCACCACCATGCATTTGTGCTTCGAGTCGGACCCGAGGTTTACGACGAACGTAAAGAGCGCCAATGCCTTTGGGTCCATAGGTTTTGTGGGAAGCCAAACTCATCAGATCAACAGGCAGCTTTTCCAAATCGATCTCAACTTTTCCAGTGGATTGTGCTGCATCAACGTGGAAAATAATGCCTTTTTCACGACACAAATTACCTATGGCTGTTATGTCTTGAATCACACCGATTTCATTGTTAACGTGCATCACACTGACCAAAATAGTGTCAGAGCGAATGGCGTCTTTAAATAAGTTAATGTCAAGCAACCCGTCTTCTTGCACGTCAAGATAAGTGACTTCAAAGCCTTGACGCTCAAGCTCTCGCATAGTGTCAAGAACAGCCTTGTGCTCAGTTTTAACCGTAATGAGGTGACGCCCTTTTGTCTTATAAAAGTTGGCAGCGCCCTTGATCGCCAAATTGTTGGATTCTGTGGCCCCTGACGTCCACACAATTTCACGCGGATCCGCACCAATGAGTGCAGCAACATCTGCACGGGCCTTTTCAACGGCCTCTTCAGCTTCCCATCCCCAAGCGTGACTGCGTGAGGCAGGATTTCCATAGTGCTCACGCAACCAAGGAATCATGGCTTCAACGACTCGCTCATCACATGGATTCGTGGCTGAGTAGTCAAGGTAAATAGGAAAATGCGGCGTCATATCCATAAAAAATTAACCTTTGGCAAAAACATTACCCAGCGCAAAAACCGAATTAGGTGCATTGACACGAATGGGTTTAACAACAGGTAAAGCAGAAATGGCACGTCGGTTCATGGGCTTTTCTTCGACCTGCAAACCTTTGGCGAGTTGATCATCCACCAGTTTTTGCAAATGAACAGAGTTGAGAAATTCGATCATGCGCTGATTCAGAGATGTCCAAAGCTCGTGAGTCATACAACGGCCCGATTCGCCAAGACAGTTTTCTTTACCTGCGCAATGTGTGGCATCGATAGGTTCATCGACGGAAAGAATAATGTCCGCAACCGAAATTTCAGTCGCCTTGCGACCTAAGGTGTAGCCTCCGCCAGGTCCGCGGGTTGACTCCACGAGTTGGTGGCGACGCAACTTGCCAAACAATTGCTCAAGGTAAGACAAGGAAATTTGCTGGCGCTGACTGATAGCAGCCAAAGTGACAGGACCATTGTTTTGGCGTAAAGCCAAATCAATCATGGCAGTCACGGCAAAACGGCCTTTGGTGGTTAAACGCATATGGAACTCCTAAAAGGGCTTTCTCGACTGGTTTAGTCAACTATACCATAAACCCAAATGAAATAGTCGGGTATAGCCGATTCATATAGCTAAAACCGTTTGTCTATAGGGCCAAACTGTCTTTAGGTGCAGCTCCAAAAGTGAGGGCACGTAGACGATTCAACTGATCACGGGTAGCTGCAGCAGCTTCAAACTCTAAATTTCGAGCAAATTCCATCATCTGTTTTTCTAATCGCTTAATTTCTTTAGCGACGTCTTTCTCACTCAAGTCTTCAATCCTAGCCTGCTCAAGCTCTAAGCGCATGGATGCTTTGTCAGATTTTTCGCTGTACACACCATCAATCAAATCTCTGATGGCTTTCACCACGCCACGTGGCGTAATACCGTTAGCCAAATTAAAAGCCACTTGCTTGGCTCGGCGTCGTTCAGTCTCACCGATGGCCCTCTTCATGGACTCTGTCATGCGGTCTGCATAAAGAATGGCCCTTCCCTCAAGGTTTCTGGCTGCACGACCAATGGTTTGTATCAAACTGCGCTCTGATCGAAGAAAACCCTCTTTGTCAGCATCCAAAATCGCCACCAAAGAAACCTCTGGCAAATCTAGGCCTTCGCGTAATAAATTGATGCCCACCAACACATCAAAGGCGCCAAGACGCAGATCCCGCAAAATTTCAACCCTCTCTACGGTGTCGATATCACTGTGCAAGTAGCGAACCTTGACGCCGTTGTCACTGAGGTAATCGGTGAGTTGTTCCGCCATGCGTTTAGTTAAGGTGGTGATGAGTATCCGTTCACTCTTGACAACGCGAATACGAATTTCTTGCAGCACATCATCAACTTGGTTGGTCGCGGGGCGCACCTCTACTTCAGGGTCAACCAAACCCGTGGGACGAACCACCTGCTCCACGATTTGTCCTGAATGCGTTTTTTCGTAATCTGAAGGGGTGGCAGAGACAAACACAAGTTGACGCATGCGTTGCTCGAATTCCTCTAACTTCAAAGGTCGGTTGTCTAGCGCACTGGGCAAACGAAAACCATATTCAACCAATGTCGTTTTGCGAGCTTTATCGCCGTTGTACATGCCTGAAAATTGCCCCATAAGGACATGACTTTCGTCAAAAAACATGAGCGCATCTTTAGACAAATAGTCTGTCAAAGTGCTGGGAGGCTCGCCGGGCGCCACGCCAGACAAGTGTCGGGTGTAGTTTTCAATGCCCTTGCAGTGACCTACCTCGCTGAGCATTTCCAGATCAAATCGGGTCCTTTGCTCCAAACGCTGCGCCTCGACTAATTTACCCATGCCCACCAACTCTTTGAGTCGTTGACCGAGTTCGACTTTGATAGTTTCCACAGCCGCCAAAACTTTGTCACGTGGGGTGACGTAGTGGCTGGAAGGATAAACAGTAAAACGTGGAATTTTTTGACGCACACGGCCGGTCAACGGGTCTAGCAGTTGGAGGCTTTCAATTTCATCGTCAAATAGCTCGATGCGAATAGCCAGTTCACTGTGCTCAGCAGGGAAAATATCAATGATGTCTCCGCGCACACGAAAGCGCCCGCGGGCAAAGTCCATGTCATTGCGGTCGTATTGCATGCGCACTAACTGGGCAATGATGTCTCTTTGTCCTGGCTTGTCTCCAACTCTTAGCGTCATGACCATGCGGTGATAGCTCTCTGGCTCACCAATACCGTAGATGGCAGACACTGTGGCCACGATGATGACATCTCTGCGCTCGAGCAAGCTTTTGGTGCAGGACAGACGCATTTGCTCGATGTGCTCATTGATGGCACTGTCTTTTTCAATGAACAAATCTCTTTGAGGCACATAAGCCTCAGGTTGGTAGTAGTCGTAGTAACTCACGAAATATTCGACAGCGTTCTTTGGAAAAAACTCTCGAAACTCACTGTAGAGTTGCGCAGCCAAAGTTTTATTGGGCGCATAAATAATGGCGGGTCGCCCCATTTGGGCGATCACATTGGCCATGGTGAATGTTTTGCCCGAGCCCGTCACGCCAAGCAGCGTTTGGAACATTTCTCCGTCCCTCATGCCTTCGACCAATTGCGCTATGGCATGAGGCTGGTCGCCCGCCGGTGGATAAGGCTGAAACAACTCAAATGGTGACCCAGGATAAGTGAGCCACTTGCCCTCTTTATTTTCTGGGTCAATAGTGAGTTCATCCAATTCAGAAAGCGACGACATGTTCGGGTTACCCTAGGAGAAGCTTTTACAAGCCGTTAAAATTACGAACAACCCTGTAGCCTAACGCAGACTGAGCTGTTTTGTTTGGCAAACCACTTACTCAAATTTTAAGGATTGACGATGTCACTGTTTTCCGCCGTTGAAATGGCACCCCGCGACCCTATTTTGGGCCTGAATGAACAGTTTGCAGCAGACAAATCTCCTCACAAAGTCAATTTAGGGGTAGGGGTTTATTTCAATGCAGATGGGAAATTACCTTTGCTCGAATGCGTGCTGTTGGCAGAACAAGCATTGATGGCTAAACCTGCAGCCAGAGGCTATTTGCCCATTGACGGTATTGCCGCTTACGATCAAGCGGTTAAAGGTTTGGTTTTTGGTTCGGATTCACAGGCAGTCAAATCGGGATGTGTCGCAACTGTTCAAGCCATTGGCGGAACTGGCGGACTGAAAATTGGCGCTGATTTCTTACACAAGCTTAATCCGCACGCCAAGGTCATGATCAGCGACCCCAGCTGGGAAAACCACAGAGCATTGTTTACTGCTGCAGGCTTTGAAGTGCAAACCTATGCCTACTACGATGCCCAAAAGCACGGCGTTGATTTTGAAAGTCTCATTGCGAGCCTAGAAGCTGCAACCTCGGGCACGGTGATTGTGCTTCATGCTTGCTGTCACAACCCAACCGGATACGACTTGGCTCCCGAACAGTGGGACAAAGTTATCGACACAATTAAGGCCAGACAATTAACCCCTTTCATTGATATGGCTTATCAAGGTTTCGGTCATGGCATTTCGGAAGACGGAGCCGTCATTCAAAAATTCGTAGATGCCCAGATCAACTTCCTTGTTTCAACCTCTTTTTCTAAAAGCTTCAGTCTGTATGGGGAACGCGTAGGAGCGCTGTCTGTTTATTGCGAAAATTCTGAAGAAGCCGCAAGGGTTTTGTCTCAATTGAAAATAGTGATTCGTACGAATTACTCCAATCCCCCCACCCATGGCGGCGCAGTGGTGGCTGCCATCCTCAACAACGCAGAGCTGCGAACCTTATGGGAAAAGGAACTTGGTGAAATGCGTGTGCGTATCAAGTCAATGCGCCAAAGTTTGGTCGATGGCCTGAAATCTGCCGGCATCAGTCAAGACATGCAATTCATAACCAAGCAAATTGGCATGTTCAGCTACTCTGGTTTGAGCAAAGAGCAAATGATTCAATTGCGCACAGAATTCGGGGTTTATGGAACAGATACAGGGAGAATGTGTGTAGCAGCTCTCAACCTGCACAACCTGCCCTATGTCTGTCAAGCCATTGCCAGCGTGTTGAAAAACTGATGCGTGCGCTTATCTTCGATGTATTTGGAACGCTGGTTGACTGGCGAAGTTCAATTGCCAATCAAGCACAAAAGGCTTTATCTCCTTTAGGCTTTGAAACTGATTGGCTTGCTTTTGCAGATGCTTGGCGCAACGAATACCAACCAGCTATGGAACGAGTGCGCAGTGGTCAACGCTCGTTTTGCAAGCTCGATATTCTTCACCGTGACAACTTAGACATCGTGCTGTCAAGGTTGGGATGGGATTCTGTTGATGAAGTAACAAGGTCTCAATTAACTTTGGCTTGGCACCGGCTAGACGCTTGGCCAGAAGTCAACCAAGCTCTTGTGCGATTACGAAAAAAATACCTATTGGCGCCTTGCTCTAACGGTCATATTGCGTTGATGGCGAATCTGGCGCGGCACAATAACTGGCACTGGGACGCCATCACGGGCGCCGAAATTGCCAAAGATTACAAGCCTCAAGCGGTGGTTTACCAAGCCTCTGCAGAAGCTCTAGGCTGTCTGTGGGAAGAAACAACCATGGTTGCAGCCCATTCAAGCGATTTGGCAGCAGCAAAAGAAGCCGGACTGCAAACGGCATTTATTGCCAGACCCAATGAGTGTGGGCCCGGATTGGGGGAGTCTAGAGCCTCCACGACGGTAGACTTTGAAGCCTCAGACCTTAATCATCTGGCAGACCTATTGGAATGTTAAGAAACTGCTGTTATATTGCAGTGCAACAAATCTTGAAAAGGCTGGCCTGACATGCTTTACCAAATTTACGAAGCCCAACGGTCAATGATGGAACCCTTTGCAGATTTTGCTTTGGCCTCATCAAAAATGCTGGGCAACCCAGTGTCTCCCTTGGCCCAAAACCCACTGGTTCAACGCTTGTCAGCCTCATACGACCTGATGTACCGTCTAGGCAAAGATTACCTTAAGCCTCAATTTGGTATCACATCGATTGACATCAACGGCGCAGAGGTTGCCATTCGCGAAGCCATTGAAGTCGACATGCCTTTTTGCGAGTTAATACATTTCAAAACTTTTTGCGATAACTCTGCAACGCTTGAAACCCTAGAAAAATTACCTGCGGTACTTTTGGTTGCCCCTTTGTCGGGCCACTACGCCACTTTGTTGCGAGACACCGTCAAAACCATGCTGCAAGGACATAAGGTCTACATCACTGATTGGAAAAACGCCCGGTTAGTGCCTCTGTCTGAAGGCGAATTTCATTTGGATGATTACGTCAACTACATCCAGAACTTTATTCGCCACATTCAAAAAATGCATGGCCATTGCCACGTGATGAGCGTTTGCCAGCCAACGGTTCCCGTTTTGGCCGCTGTCTCATTGATGGCCACCAGGGGCGAACAATTACCGCTCAGCATGACCATGATGGGTGGCCCTATTGATGCCACCAAATCTCCCACGGCGGTAAATAATTTAGCAATGAACAAAAGCTTTAGCTGGTTTGAAAATAATGTGATCTACCGAGTACCTGCGAACTTTCCAGGTGCGGGACGACGGGTATATCCAGGATTTCTGCAGCACACGGGTTTTGTGGCCATGAACCCAGATCGGCATTTGAAAAGTCACTACGACTACTTCAAAGACTTGATCAAAGGGGACAACTCCCACGCAGATTCGCATCGCCAGTTTTACGATGAATACAACGCGGTTTTGGACATGGATGCCGATTACTATTTAGAAACCATTGCCACTGTTTTTCAAGACTTTAAATTGGTTAATGGCACATGGGATGTGCTGTCTGAAAGTGGATCAGTTGAAAGAGTGCGGCCTCAAGATATCAAGCAGTGTGCATTGCTAACGGTTGAAGGTGAGCTTGATGACATTTCAGGTTCAGGACAAACCAAGGCGGCCTTGAAGCTCTGCTCTGGAGTTCCCAATGCAGACAAGTCACACTACGAAGTTAAAGGTGCGGGTCACTACGGCATTTTCAGTGGCAGACGATGGCGCGAAATGGTCTACCCTCAGGTCAGTGACTTCATTCATTCTCACCATGTCTCGACCAAGCCCAAACGTCGGGTGACTTCCACAGCTAAGTGAACCTCAAGCACCAAATCCTGGCCATCCTCCCACAAACCCAATGCACTCGTTGTGGGTTTCCTGATTGTGCAGCTTATGCTGAGGCCATAGCGCTTGATGAGGCAGACATTAACCAATGCCCCCCTGGTGGACAAGAAGGTATTGAGCGCATTGCAGCTTTAACAGGGCGATCTGTGGCGCCATTGAACCTTTTGAATGGCACAGAGACACCAAGAAACGTTGCATGGATTGATGAAGCTTGGTGCATAGGTTGCACGCTTTGCATTGCAGCTTGCCCCACTGATGCCATCGTCGGTAGCAACAAACAAATGCACACCATTATTGAAAATTCGTGTACAGGATGCGAACTCTGCTTACCCGTTTGTCCTGTAGATTGCATTCATTTAGAGAACGTGAGTGGCCATCACACCGGATGGCAAGCTTGGTCTCAAGAGCTGGCTGATCAAGCCAAGGATCGCTATGCACAAAAGCAAATGAGAATGGCAAGCCATCTTCAACAAGACCCAAGGAATGAAATTTCCTCTGTTGCGAAACAATCAGCTGTGAAAGCTGCTCTCGCTAAGGCGAAGACGCTGACAGAGCGCCGAAAGCTTTGATAACCTCAACCGGTGCCTGTACGATGCAGCGCTAAGCCGTAAGCGCCAAACGCGAAAACGCGCTCACCACTTCCGGCGGCGCTTGCACCAATTCAATCAGCACGCCTTCTCCCGAGATCGGAAATTCATCGCTGCCCTTGGGGTGCAAAAAGCAGATATCAAAACCGGCGGCGCCCTTGCGTATGCCGCCCGGCGCAAAGCGCACGCCTTGCTGCATCAGCCAGTCCACAGCGGCCGGCAAGTCGTCAATCCATAGCCCCACATGGTTGAGCGGCGTGGTGTGAACCGCCGGTTTTTTGTCCGGGTCTATCGGCTGCATCAAGTCCACTTCCACCTTCAAGGGGCCACTGCCGATGGCGCAAATATCTTCATCGACGTTTTCACGCTCGCTTTGAAACGTGCCCGTCACCTCCAGCCCCAGCATGTCCACCCACAGGGTTTTGAGTCGCTGCTTGTTGGGCGCGCCAATGGCGATTTGCTGGATGCCTAAAACTTTAAATGGGCGGGCTGTGTACGTGCTGTTCGTCATTTGGGCGTCCTTAGTTCATTCATTGGGAAAGTGCTGCTGCTTCCTGAAAG
>Ga0114962_10003319_pt1 | contig 13074 bp, 20 predicted proteins | sample C_130820_MF_Meta_FD_87017 | JGI IMG/M metagenome (GOLD analysis project Ga0114962, IMG submission 87017) | Freshwater microbial communities from Lake Croche, Canada to study carbon cycling - C_130820_MF_MetaG | ecosystem: Environmental > Aquatic > Freshwater > Lake | place: Lake Croche, Canada... | reverse complement strand
CTCAGGTTGCGTTTTACAATGCAAGTGGTGTTGCATCAGGGACGGGTGATTTTAAATATGAGACTGATTCCACTCTTAGATTGCCTAAGGGAATTGTAATAGGCACTGCAAGTGTTCCTAACGGGTTTATAACCGGATTTGGTGGACAGACATTTACTATAGCACAAGGTGGATTGAAGGTTGGCGTATCCACCGCTAACGTTCCAACTGATGTAAACTCACTTTATGTTGGGAATGAAATTGTTGGTGATGGACTTGTTAAAGCACGTGGTGGGATAAAGGTAGGATCAGCTCTAGTTCCAAATGGATTGATTACAAGCTACGGCGGTGTCTACCCAATAGTTGGAGAGGGATTAAAGATTGGTAGTGCTAATGCCACCAATACACCATTAGATGTTAATTCACTCTATGTTGCAAATGAGGTGAGAGCTGGCGGAGCCTTAACTATTGGTGCGACAGGTGCCACAGCTGGTACAACTATTTCATCTATTGTGGGCGCAAATGGTGCCTATGTAAAGGTTGCAAACGGGTTGAAGGTTGGTACTAACGCCAATGTCCCCGCGGATGCTAATTCGATGTATGTTCAGAACGAACTCTGGTGCACTGGAAATCAGTATAACGCCGGTAACATCTCTGCTACCGGAACTGTATATTCATATACCGGCTTGTCTACTCCTGGAAACATAAGTGCCTCTGGGTATCTAGCTGGTGATTTTCTAAGGCTCCCTGGTACAGATATTGTAAACCGCTCTGCTTATGGTATATGGTGTGGGAGAGGGCTAAGAGTTGGTTATGACGATGGCGTTAATCCAGCCGATGCAAATTCATTTTATGCATCAGGACAAATCAGGGCTGGTGGAATCGTATATGCCACTGGAAACATAACATCTCTTGCAAACGTATATGCTGGTGGAATCGTATATTCCAATAACGTGGTACTCACTTCAGACGCACGAATAAAGGATAATATTGTAACAATTGATTCCGCATTATCAAAAATTCTTCAATTAAGAGGAGTATATTTCGATCACACGAATGAACCGGATGATCCAAGAAGTGTTGGAGTAATTGCCCAAGAAGTTGAGACAGTATTCCCGGAAGTCATATATACCGATAAAACTGATTTTGGTATGAAATATGTATCTTATTCAAATTTAGTTGGTCCATTAATTGAAGCTATAAAGGAGCAACAAGCCATGATTGTTACGCTACAACAACAAGTTGCGACTCTTATGGGAGCTACAGGCACCAGCTAATTAATGATACTTATTAATAATGATATCACTTCTCTGGTCGTTTGCGGGGTTCGTAATAGGTCTCTTAATAGCCGTAACGTTCATACCACCTCCGCGTGACGAGCTTCAGGTGCCAACGCCAGATGGAAACGAGACCCTACACACAAAGACTGGATGTGTTAAATTTACCTCAACCGAAGTCCCATGCATCAAGCCAACATCTCTCAATTTCGTCGCGACTCAACACAAATGAGTATCATGACAGAAGCGGAACCTTTAATGTCATTTATAATTGGTTTAGGAGTGGCAATCATGCTTTTCCATAAACCATTTCAAACCAGAAGTATGTTAGCAATGCCAGTAGGGGATATCGAAGGTAAGGTTATTTCATTTGGTAAAAAGTGCTACACCTACCACGCTGAAGATGCTCGTTGTGAAATCCCGCCCTCTAAATAAATGGCAGATGGAGCAACAGACCTAGCGGATCTTCTTGGAAGTGGACCGGTCCAGAATCCATCCCTGCCACAGTCGACCACGTTTTCCCCAATTGTCACAGGCGGAGTTGACCCATTCATTTCACCAATGAACACGAGCCCACAGAAGCCTGTTAACACTATGGCTAGTCAAGCTCACACATTTAGCGTAATCCGCCACTCAGTGAAAAATGTTATGGTCTACGTTGGATTCTTTGCAGCGGCTATGATTATTTCTATGACCACTCCTCGCTCTCTAATTCTCCAGTATATCCCACACACCTACACATCAGGGGGTGTTCCATCCTACATGGGAGCTGGTATCCTTGCAGGTGTAGCCGTAGTCATCGCTTACCTATTCAGCATCATGACCCACTCTATTTTGTAAAATAAACATTCTTCAAACCATATTCTCGAATACACTTGTTCAAAAGGACAGTACATTCGGGACAAGGCTGTGAATAACAGAATTCAGGCTCGTCATTCATAACTCGAATTCGCATGATATAGATATCGGCTCCACGCATTTTGGAGAGATCAATCGACCGTAAGAGATTCTTCTCTGCATGAATGAAATTCTGTGAACCACGTGATGCAGCCCCGTTTGACCGTGATGCAACCTTATTGGTCGCAGTAGCAAGAATCTTACCCCTCTTGACGATAATCGCAATATGAAGCTTCGTAGCATGATTATCAACCATCTTTGAGGTTCTAGGATCCATAAGGAACTTGTCTAAGAGTGACGGTCGATTGACCCCACATTTCGGGTCTAAGTATTTTTCATAATCATTCGGATTGTAGCTTGTGAAATTCATCTTGCTATAATTAGCTTAATGTAAAACGTATTCGTTTCTCATTGATAACTAGATAAGTAGATGTGGGATAAATATAGACGTAATTCAAGAGGCTGGCTTAAAGACCCACCAGCCATAATACATCCAAAAATTTGGTTTGGCAAGGCGGAAGTTCCATATGATGACCAGATTACTCACATAATTAATTGTGCTGAACCTCAGTTTACTTCCAAATTCTTCTCGGCATATTACCCAGAGAACACGATATGCTTAAACGCACAGGATAATGCCAATGAAGACATCACTAAATACTATCCGGAATTTGAGGAAACTATGAATAGATTTCTAAATGACCCGACATGTAAAATTGTTTACGTTCACTGCGAGTGTGGTATCAATCGTAGTGGATTTCTAATTCTCATATATATGTGTCTTAAGCTTAGCCTAACACTCGAAGAATCAGTAAAGGCTATTACAATTCAAAGACCGTGTGCTCTAACAAATCCAGCCTTTAGGAAACAGGTAATCGAGTATATCAAAAAACATGACTAGTAATAATGGCAGACGCAGGGAGTAATCCGCTTTATTCTGCGATGGCTACTGGTGGAGATGTAATGGATGATGTTTTAGGACCAAGCTATAGTTATGCGGATAGTATTAAGGGTCCATCTTCTCTGGGAGTTGGCTCAGCTGGAACCTTCAATCAAATGGGAACTAATGCTAGTGCGATTGCCTATTATGTTGAGACATTGATTACAGGAGACCCACCTTTAGGTAACCAGTTTTTTGTTAATACTGGTGGCACATGCCAAGCACCCGATGGTCAACTGAGATCAAGATACAATTATGTGAATAATATGAATACAGGTGCAGGTTCCCAACCATCTGCTATTGGGGAACTAGGAGCCAGTTTTAATGGTTTAATTCCCGGCATTGTTGATGATATTGAAGGGTTGAACCCACTATACATCTTCTCTGCTATGACAGCCGATGCATCACCCGCGTGTGAATGCTATCAATGTCCAGTAACATCTGGTAGCCCATACCAGTTTTTAACAACGAGTTTAGATCCAGACTTTAACTCGGATGTGTGTCAAGCTGTAGATATTTCAAACTGCCCTGCACCCACTCCTAGTTCTGAATCATTCACAAATAAAGGTTCATCAATTCCAACTATTCTTGCTGGATTAGGATTTTTGTATTTGATATTTTCAGGCAAGTGATTGAAAGTTAGCAATGGATAATATTTTTAGAATAAAGAAGTCTAGAGAACTTGTGAAATCTAAAGTTCAGGATATGTCTGGAACATTAGATTCGATTCATCAGAACTTAATTAGCTCAATGAAAGATGTTACCATTAATATCGAGGATCTTAAAGCCAGAGAGATTGAGATTGAGCAACAGCTTGAAGATATGGTCGAAGTTTATACTGCTACAAAACTTCAAGATGAACTACGAACTATTCGGAAGAGATTGGGGCAAGATGATCCCCTCAAAGATTACTATTTGAAAAATGCTGATATTATTCTGAAGTATTACGGTTCAGGTGATAAGATACAGTCTGTTTCTACAACTCCAGCAGATCAGAATACCTTTGTGAAGTATTTGACGGCTTCGAAGGTTGAAGATATTGGGGTTTCTAAGAAGGATTTATACGATGAGTTCACGTCACGTATGAAGATGACCACGGGTATAGAGCCATCTGAGAAAGTTAAAGACACTACAGAGCATTGTGATCGCTGTAATATTGCAAGAGAGGAACTTTCTGAAGACGGTATCTTAGTATGTCCAAAGTGTGGGTCTGAAGAATATATGTTAGTAGTTTCAGACTTTCCGAGTTTCCGTGATCCACCAAAGGAACGTAATAACTATGCATATAAAAAGATTAATCACTTAAATGAAATTTTGAATCAGTTTCAGGCAAAGGAATCCACCATTATTCCAGATGAAGTTATGAACGAGGTCATCTTAGAAATCAAAAAGAGAAGAATCCAGAATGTGGCAGAATTAAGTGAAATTGCCATGCGAGAGATTTTAAAGAAACTGAACCGATCTAAGTATTATGAACACGCAACACATATCCTCTCTCGGCTCAATGGAAATCCTCCACCAACCATCACCCCTGAGATTGAGGAAAAGGTTAGGGCGATGTTTCAAGAAATACAAGCCCCTTTTCTGCTGTACTGCCCTGATGATCGCACTAATTTCTTGTCGTACTCTTACATTCTTTATAAATTCTTCGAACTCCTAGAGCTGGACGAGTATAAGATATACTTTCCCCTGCTAAAAAGCCGTGACAGATTGATTGCTCACGATACAATTTGGGAGAAGATTTGTTCATACCTACACTGGGAGTTTATCAGGTCAGTTTAACTCCACTAATGTGACTTCTTGCATAACACGATGAGACATCATGACTATCTCGTCCACACCGAATACAATTATTACTTAGTGAAATCTCTTCAAAATCAACTTCTTCGTCATCTGACTGTGGGAAGTTGATTGCAAGCCCAGACTGAATCTTTAACAACTTCATATACATTAGACATTGCGTCATGTGTTTATCGCTGACATTTCCAACTGCCTTAAGTTCAACCACAACTTTCCCTCCGACAACAATGTCTGCTCTAACGTCTCCAACTTTAGTTCCTTCAAACATTACAGGGATTGTGTGTTCGCTAAGAAACCCGATATTATGTTTTTTAAGCAGAACTTCCATTGCGTTGTGATATACCCGCTCGGAAAATCCAGCTCCGAGTATTTTGAAAATGTGTCTTGCGAATGATTTGATATGTTCCATCTTGCTCTCACCGGCTCAGAGAACATAAATCCGTTTTTAGTAAACCAAAGTAAACCTATAATCGTGAGGCGAATAGCAGAGAAAAATGTTATCTAATCTGAGGTCCCATCTTTTGTCTAACCGTTTGAGGGTAGCCGTCAACTCATCAGGATGAGTGTGAACATATTCCTGTTTTGTTGAGTTCATCAAATAAGTCCTCATTTAATCAATACATTGAGATTGATAATCCAGCCAATCTTCCAGTTGCTCCATATAATCCAGCCAAGCTTCCCATTCTTTGATGTGATTGTCGTATTCCATGACATCAAAGATTTTTAGATATACAAATCCGTTTTCACAAAAAGAAGGTATACATGAAAATGGCAACTAACCTTATAATTGGTAATACTTATGAGATTACAGATTCAAAGTATTCGCTAGGCAAGTATCTTGGCAAGATAGTGGTTCAAACAGGAGACCGCGTATGTAAGTGCCACCTATCTCCTTCAATTGGGGTTTTTCAATTTACTAGTGGAAACTATACCGAATCATTATTTAAAAACGAAATCTCTAATGTGAAAATTATTTCAGGTTAAAGATGTCAATTCCAACTAACAACATCGTTCAACTAATGCTACTTGTCAACTGGACGAAGATTGAGTCATCAATGAGACGTGTGAAAGCGTGTCCAAATCTTGATCACGAGATTGAGCTCTTTAGATACGTACAAACAGTTCCTCGAGTTCTTATTCGCAAGACACAGACTCTACCTTCAGGAACAGCTATTGATGACGAGTTATCTAAGCAGAATACCATCGACTTCTTCACAGCATTATTTGAGAACTGGTCGTCGCGAGTTAGTTGTATTGTACAGCGTGTGAACTCGGAAACATGTAGTCTGTCGGTTCTAATTGAAAACGGATCGAGTTGCTTTAGATTGTAAGTATGACAGAATGGCACTCATGAATTCATCAATCAGTCAAATTATTTCACTTATCGACATGCAGAAGACGCATGGTCGGGTCGCCTATGCATTGCGTAACGCACACAAAGACTTTACGTTCGTATTGTTTGAGTATACCAGTTCGAGCCCAGATGCTCTGATTTCTCAGGAAGAGATGCTACCATCTAGGGTGTCGATTCAGTCGGTTCTGAGTGACCCTGTAATTCTTAATTCTCTCACTAGACTCTTGTGTCCAAATGATAACTTTCTGCTACATGTCCGTCGAAAGATTGACCACTCGGTGCCAGGTGGTCTTCCAACGGAGAAGCGTCAGTTCGTTATGAAGGTTTACAGTGACCCGTGTAATGACATGTCGTCAATCACGATGAACAGTAATCACTTCACATACTAAAAGAAAAAAAGGTAGAAAGGTGGTTCTACCCATTTTTTGTTTAAAGATCCGGATCATCATCGTCTAGAGGACCATCATAATCGTATTCTGCATCATCTTCATCATCTTCGAACTCATCCTCATACATGATTTCGGTTGTCATAATTACATCATTATCATCCTCATACAAGATGACTTGGCGAAAGTTGGTACCTTCCCTTACTTCATTGTCGATATATGTGAGTAGCATTCTAACTTCTATCTACGATTTCATATACAAGTCTGATTCGTTTTCAACATAAAGGCAACCACCGTAATCTACATGAGCAAGTTGGTTTGGTTGATTCTCGCGACATCCGAGACAGGTTGAAATACCAACATTTGTTAGAATCTGATTGCCTTCATGTCTGGGAAGACCTTCCTCAATATAAGCTTCTACAAAATCTATTACTATTTTTTGAGTTTCGGCGTTATCACAGTGCCTACGGAGGGACCTGAGAAGAAATCTTACAGCGGTGGTAATTGTTGTCAACATGCTGTTTATTATTTTTTAACACCCAATTCGTTTTTTGTACCATTCTATAAAACAAGCCGGTGAACAAAAATTCCAATAAGTGATATCAATCTTTTTGAGACATTCTCGACAATGTTCCATTATTAACAAATACCATACTTGTCTGAAGCTAGTTTACAATCCCCAGATGGACACTTAATCGAGTTTGGTGGGCACTCAGGAGCTACCTTTGTGGAAGGGTTATCAAACCCCTCCATAACCATGTAGTAAAGATAGTGGTTGACTACAGCAAAGATTAGCCCGTGAACGACAAGCTGAACTTTAAATGTTCCTGGAAATCTGAACAGAACGCCAGGAACAAGAGCGAGGAATAGGATAACCTTTATAAACATAGCTTTAGGGCACATCATTTGCTTAAGTGGCAAGTTATTTAGTTGGGAGGGGTGATTTGAGTAAGGAATTCCCCGCAGGATTGAGCACACAGTCCATCTCGCCTTTCTGGTTGGCTCCTGCAATATAACCCTTAGGGCACGAACCTCCGTAGTTCGCAAACATCTCACGAACGTGGTGCCAGTAATAATACATTACAAATGTCGTAACAGCTGAAAATAAGACCGCATGGACAACAAGGACGGTTCCACGCGAGCTATGCTTAGGAAGAGTTATGAGGACACCAGGAACAAACGCCATGAATAACATAGCCGACAGTAATGTGCTTATGATGTCCATTTATACATTGGTTTGAAGTTTTTTAGCGTCTGAAGACAGCCTTCCAGAGAAGACGGCTGACTACCGCGAACAGTAGACCGTGAACAGCCAGGACCATCCAGCGGTCGCCGTGTGGGGGGAGCGTTACAAGGACGCCAGGAACAAACGCAGCGAATACGACAGCCGTAAAAAGAAGCTTCTTCCAGTCCATTTTTACTTTCTACGCGAGAGTTTTCTTGAACGAGCAATATTCTTCATAAATTGAGCCCGACGGCGAGTCTTGAGAGTGTGCTTTTTTGGATTAGCAAGAACCTCCATCTCATAGGCTACAGGTGTCTCACCCATACGAAGAGCTTGTTTGGTAAAAGCCCCCTTGTCCATCTTGGCTACGGCTTTCTGAATCCACTTCTTCGAAGAACGGCGACGCCCGGCATTTTGAATCTGAAGAGGGTGAACCGGCAAAGGCTGGGTTTTAAAATCAGTGCTTCCCGAATATAATTGAGCAGCCATTTAGTCTAACGCAGAGGATTGTTTCGAAGGACACGTATTACACCCCGATACCTTAACTTGGGAAGAAACAGTATACATATATGCTACAACGGCTATCAAAAACAGAAGTGCAGCAATCAATGCCATTTGTTTAGTCACAAGAGTTTTCACTTAATCATCCTAACACAAGAATGGGAATCCCGTTTTATTTCGCAAGTCTATCAAAATCCCACAAGGGAATCATCCAGTCAATCAAGAAGGATCAACCGCTTGTGGTCGATGTGTTCGTAATCGACTTCAACTGCCTAATTCATCGCTACTTAAAAGATGAAGACCCATTTAGTTCAATTCTGGAAGCTCTCCAGCATATCATGGACACAGTTTGTAAATCAAAACTAGTAATCATTACTATGGATGGATTAGTTCCATACGCAAAGATTGTTCAACAGAGATATCGTCGAATGCGTGTTAAGGAGAAGGATGGAACCTTTGACCGTAACCAAATCTCCCCAGATACACCGTATATGCGTGAATTAGCAGGAGCACTAAGAACTAAGTTTCCATATGCCATCGTTAGTGGAACAGATACTCCAGGAGAGGGAGAGCATAAGTTGATTCACGAACTTAATAGAATTCCCGCCGAAGAGAGACGTTCTATCTGTATCTATGGGCTAGATGCAGACCTAATTCTAATTGCTCTCCAACATCATGCCTTGTCAGACCCCCATAAGATGTGGCTACTCCGCGAGAGTGCAGAGTTTAATGACCCCAAACTAAAGCAAGCAGAGTTTGCATCATTATCTGTTTGGAATTTACTAACCGAACTACCAATGCCTATTGAGCAGTATATGGCAATGGGTATGTTGTGTTTTGGAAATGATTTCATGCCAAACCTAGCCATGTTCTCCCTGCGTGAGGACGGTTATGATAGAGCACTCCAGACATATGAAAAATCTGGGAGACCAGATTTACTGACACCAGAAGGACGCCATACATTCCTTAAGTTCGCTTCACAATCTGAAATGGCTGTCTTACGTGAACGTATCGCTCTTCGTAAGCGTCCTGAAGAGAAAGCATTGATGAAGGATAAGGCTTTATTTAAGCATAAGTATGGGCTTCATGTTCTAGATGGTGTTTCCGATATGACACCAGTTGTCGAAGCATATTGGAAAACATTTCATTGGACTTGGTATTATTTCAAGACAGGGAACCCGATTAATTGGTCTTGGGTATATCCTTACGCAGATGCCCCTCTGATTGAAGATATTATTTCATATCCCGAATCAGGAGTAGAAGAAGCGCCTCTTAATTTTACGGTGACTAAACAGTTACAGTTTATTATGCCGGTGGAATCACTACGAGCGTCTCGGAGACTGGTTCTATTTCCAAATGAAATTCATTCAGAGACCAGAAATCCATGGATGAAGCGTCATGACTGGGAGATGAAACCAAGAATCTCTTTACCATGGCATCCCACAGATGAACTTACCTGCGTTTCCGAATCACCAGACGCCCGTTAACAATAGCTAATCCTCCACCAATGTTTGGAGGACGTGGTCTTTCTGGTGCGCCATTAATCACAAAGTCATATACATCGGCTTCTGGGAAAGTTAATCCAATATATGATGTCATTCGCGAACTCCAATACGAATCATGTAAACTTTTCATCTGTTTAGCGGAATTAAGAGATAACACGCCAATACTCACATACTGTTGAGCTGCCCAATTACGAATAACGTGTTCAAAGTATTTTTCTCTGAATTGTATCTGGTCAGTTTGCGATGTTGCTAACCGAAGAGAATCCAAACATGCAGATACACTTCTAGGAGCTGGTTTATCAATTCTTTTATTTACAGAATTATGTATTCTGCAAATAGCAAGAAATAGATCATATCGTGAAGCATTCCAACTTGGGACTTGGGCTTTATATTTCCCAAATGTTGTAGAAAAATGAGTTCTACAGTCCAAACACGTGATTGAATTTTCAAATGCAGACATGAATGAATTTAACTGCGCCTTGTCATTTTGATCAGGTGTTTCCGAGTATGCAACAGATATCGAATGTAGGGTCATCCAACCTAATGGACCCCAAATAGCCGTCATTAATAATACACATCAAACAAATCCCGCTAGCATCCCGCCTTCTAGGATTTGTCTCAACAATCCAGGCGGAGCATTTCCTTTTGAAAGTCCATTAGTTATTACAGCCTGTTTGACTTTCTCATCAGACATCTTAGCTATTTTTTGCTTAATGGTTTTTCTATGACGAGATGCTCCAGAATCTGTCATTAGACGGATTGTGTGCTTTCGCATAGACTTCTTATATGGTGGGTGTTTAGCCGGATCACCTACAGGGCGAATCTTCATAATTCCACGAGGGAACGTTCTCGCGGTCTTACGTCTACCCGCAATTGAAGCCGGCTTTGGGTCTTCGACTGGTTTGATGTAAGTATTCTTAGGGGTTTCCTCACCCCCTGTCTTCGTAATAATAACTCTGTCACCCATTCTTATTAAAAACGAATGACAATAGATTTACGGAGATCGGAACTCATATTACTACCATGGAGTGGGATGCTATCAAGATGTATTTTCAAAACAAGGGTGTCCCCAAGCTGGTAGATCACCAGATCGAGTCCTTCGAGGACTTTATTCGCAACAAGATTCCTCTCATCGTAGCCTCAACAGCACCTATCGTGGTGTGGCATGAGCAGGATGAGAAGACAAAGAAGTACAAGTATGAGCTACGCCTAACATTTGAGAATGTAACTTATATGAAGCCTCGCATTCAGGAGGCTACCGGTCGTATTAAGCCTATGTTTCCACAAGAGGCTCGTGCTCGTAACTTTACCTATGCAGCCCAGATGTTCTGCGATGTTCGGTTCACCGCTCGTGCTTATAAGGGTGAGGGACTCACTGAGTTCGATGAGTATGTGAAGGTATTTGAGGGAGTATCGCTGGGTAAGATTCCCGTAATGCTTGGCTCGTCGCTCTGTATCATGAATGACTATCCACTAAGCAAGGAGGAGATTGGCGAGTGTCCTTATGACCCATTTGGTTACTTCATCATTCACGGCTCTGAGCGAACCATTCTCTGTCAGGAGAAGGTAGCGGATAACCGAATCATGATCTTCTTCAATAAGAAGACATCATCTAAGTTCACATTCTCTGCAGAGATGAAGTCTCTACACGAGTCATTCACCACTCCACCAAAGAAGCTAGAGATCCGCATCTCAGCAAAGTTTAATGGTCTTGGATATCCACTCACCGCATGTGTTCCTCGTTTCAAGGAGGATATTCCTCTAATGGTTATCTATCGTGCGTTTGGCGTAGAGCAGGACGAGAAGATTGCCAACCTAATCTGTCCATCTGGTGAATATATGGAGTTGCTAGGGGCATCTTTCAAGGAGTGCTCAGATATCAACGTCTATACTCGCGATGATGCCATCAACTATCTAACTCATCATCTTCAGTATGGCACTGCTCTGGAAGATAAGCACGCATACGTTCGCACTCTGCTCGATACCGAGTTTCTACCCCATGTAAAGTTCGGCGGCGATAAGTCTACTCCGCAGAACCTGTATGCTCGTAAGATTATTATGACTTCTTGGATGGTGCGTCGGTTGCTTCTGGCGGCTGATGGTGTCATCAAGATTGACGATCGTGACGCCTACCCAAACAAGCGAGTTGTTACGACTGGTGCTCTACTGACCCATCTATTCCGTCAGTTGTTCCAGAAGGTATGTAAGGATATCCGCAGTAAGTTTGTTCACGAGGTGAATAACGATATCTGGAAGAAGGGCGATACTCCGCGTCCTCTAGAAATTCTAAATGTTAATAATCTCTATAAGATTCTGAAGGTTTCGACTATTGAGGGAAAGCTAAAGCAGGCTCTAGCTACCGGTAACTTTACGGTTCAGGGTCTTGGAACACCAGCCTCAGCTTCCATGTCTAACGCAACAAAGGTCGGCGTTTCTCAGGTTCTCAATCGACTATCATACTCTGCTACACTCTCACACGTTCGCCGTATTCAGACCCCTGTTGAGAAGTCTGGTAAGCTATTGGCTCCTCGTAAGCTTCACGGCACATCTTGGGGTTACGTGTGTCCAGTAGAGACTCCAGAGGGTCATTCTGTTGGTATTGTTAAGTCAATGGCAATGTTGACTTCAATCACCCAGCATACTCCTGCCAGTATTGTTGTTAAGATTCTTGAGGACATTCCACAAATCACTTGGGTTGAAAGTTTGGATATTGTCTACAGTGGAACTATCATTATCTTGAATGGTGTCATCGTAGCCTATACCGATGAGCCTGATGCTGTTCACAAGATTCTTCGTGAGCAGAAGCGTAACTTCCGCCTACATCCTCATACCGGTGTATCTTGGAATATCAATGATTATACTATCAATATCGAGACTGATAGTGGTCGGTTTGTTCGCCCATTGTTCCGTATCGCCGATGGTAAGATTATGCCTTCTCCTACGAATCCGCAGGATTGGAATGATTGGATTCGCACTAATCTAGAGTATATCGACCCATGCGAGACTGAAGTAATTCGGGTAGCTATGTTGCCAGCCGAGATTACCGATATTCATACCCACTGTGAGATTCATCCTACACTAATTATGGGACATATGGCAAACAGTATCCCATTCTCCGATCACAACCAGTCGCCTCGTAACACCTACCAGTCAGCTATGGGGAAGCAAGCTATGGGTATCTTTGCGAGGAACTATGCTAAGCGTCTTGAT
>Ga0114962_10003318_pt1 | contig 13074 bp, 12 predicted proteins | sample C_130820_MF_Meta_FD_87017 | JGI IMG/M metagenome (GOLD analysis project Ga0114962, IMG submission 87017) | Freshwater microbial communities from Lake Croche, Canada to study carbon cycling - C_130820_MF_MetaG | ecosystem: Environmental > Aquatic > Freshwater > Lake | place: Lake Croche, Canada... | reverse complement strand
TTGAACTAGATCTCTTCCTAGATTTGTGCGTCCGTATACAGTTACAGAAGCTTGATCATCTCTTGCAGATAATAATATTTCCACATGTTCTATATCGTCTTTGCCGTATTCTACCGCTATTTTATAACTTGCACTTTTAAAGCTCTGTAAGTACCAACTGTCAATCACGGTATTTGGTGTGATGGCAAACATTTTTCCTTGGAAGGAAAATCCAGACCTATCTCTAAATTTGAGAGTATTACCCAGGCCTTTTATAAAATAATCAGTAAAGTTCATGTCTGCTCGCTATGATCATATATTTATTCAATCCAGACCTTGTTTGCATCCAGCCAAAACACTAGCATGCCTACGCAAAATATGCTAAATTAACATACTATATGACGGAGCAAGCAATGAGTAGACAAGAAGGCATGGTTACTAAAGGTTGGGGGTATGAACTTATTTGGGCCACCAACGATCATTATTGCGGTAAAATAATGGTTTTTACAGACGCAGGATCAAAATTCAGTATGCATTTTCATAAAGAAAAGACTGAAACTTGGTTTGTAAACTCTGGTAAATTCATTCTAAGATACATAGACACAACTAACGGCACACTGGTAGAGCGCAACCTCAATCAAGGAGACGTGTGGCACAATAACCCCTTGCAACCACACCAATTAGAAGCACTATTACCTGGAAGCACAATACTAGAAGTTAGTACAGCAGATTCTGTGGAGGACAATTACAGAATCTTGCCTGGCGACAGTCAACTTATGCCCGAGTTGAAAAATCAAAATTAATAATTATTCTACGATCTTCGTCGGTAGGCGATGAGCTTGAATGGTAATGGGCACCGTCAAAACAGACAAATCTGTTGGCTTTTGCTTCTACTTCTTTAGCCACAGTTGACACACCACTATATTTTTCCATAAAATACCCATAACTAGCATCGCTAAAATCTTTGTATTTAGAAAAATCTGTGTGGAAATCATAAGTTTCATTATAGATTTTAGTAGGTGCTGTCGAGTCTGTCAGATACAATATTGCCGCTGTGTGCGGAAATGGCATATCAATATGTGGATCGTTTGTGTAAATCTTATCAATTTTAGTTTGCATAGCAACACGTATTCTAAAAATTTCATCAACTTGTGCACCAGTTTGTTCAATTGCAGCAAACAACAGCGGTTCCAGTGTACTAGCAAACGGTGTATGTTTTTGACTATTGTCTAAAGGGTAATTAGTAAAGTTAAATGTGGTAGGTTTATCAGTGTTAATATCAGTATGCTGATAAGTTGTTTTGCTGTAATACCAAGGGAATGTATTAGATTCCACAATGTCAGTAACCAGTTTAAAAACTGACGGTGAAAGTAAGTTGTCAATTATAATCATATTATCTCCTTAATTATTTAAAATTGAATCAATCCATTGTCTGTGGTCTACCGGACACGGATAGGCAGTATTTTTAGCATGTTTGACTTTGCTAGACATATATGCTGCATGCCTAGACAACCATTTTGTGGATAAAAATTGATTGATACCGTCTGGAGTATTATATTTTCCGTGACCGTATGCAATACAATTAAAATTAACCGATGTAAACATTTTTACATCTGATGTGGATATATCATCATAACCCGATAAAAAACTTGTTGCCATCTTTTCTTCTAACTCTAATAACCATTCAGGTTTATTATTAGTCAAATACCTCCAAAATTCAGAATCTGTTCTGTCTGTATTATAAAAAAACCGAATATACTCAAAACTATTTTTGTAAACATCATTCAATACTTTATTGTATGTACGTCTATCCATAGGTAAAGGACTAAAATTATTAAGTTTGGTCATATAATCTAGCTGGAGATATGTATGGTGCAAACTTGTAGCTTCTAGCGGTTCCACAAATCCGCTGGCTAATCCAATTGCAACACAGTTGCCAATCCAAGATTCTTTAAAATACCCATTGTTGAATTTGATAATCCTGTCTGATTCTAATTCAACATTGTGGGTTTTTATCAGCCAGGCATTGAAATCTAATTTAGCTTCTTCATCGGTCATGAACTTGCTGGAATAAACATATCCGGTTCCTCTTCGATTGCTCAACGGCACATCTAATATCCAACCATTCTTGGTAGCTTCTGCTGCGGTGTAGGGCGGAATATGGTCATAATGTTTGAATATAGGATTTGGAATCGTTCTATCAGTTGGCAGTTGATCTGATATGTCTATCCATTCGGGATTAAGCTGACTAATTAACAATCTTTGATAACCTGATGCATCCACAAATAAATCTGCTGTTATAATTTCACCAGTACTTAATTTAATACTTTTAATATTATTATTTTCTACTTCGACTAAATCTACCACTGCATCAACAGTCTGTATACGATCTTTAAATTTATTTTCAATATATCTGCCAACTAATGTGGCATCTATATGCAAAGCATGTTGATACGAAAGATCATCTGCAGCGGGAATTACATTATTTTCAAAATAAAACTTACTATAACCTTTACCACCATCATAACACTTGTTTGCCATATCGTAGGCTTCTATTAAACTAAAGTTAACTGATACAGGGTCTAATTCATTTAAAACTTCACGTGCTGGGAAATTATGATAACTCCAATGTTCAGGTGTTGTCCAATTTTTAAACTTTAATCCTAATTTGATTGTAGCATTGCAATTTTTAACCAAATCTTGCGTAGTAACCCCAACTGCTTTAAGATAATTATTAAACATCATAGTTAAACTTTCACCAACACCGATGCCTGGATTTTTATGATCGTAAATTGAAGTAACATCAACTAAATCGCCCCAATAGGATTTAAAATAAGTTGACGCCATTATTCCATCTGTTCCGCCACCAATAACTACTATTTTCATAAGGTATTTTCTCGTATAAAAGTTAATGCTGACTTGTGAGATATGACTTCAGGAGTATCACTGTCTTTATAATATTCAGCAAGTTCGCTTATAATTTGATCAGCTCTATTTTTAATTTCTTGATTTTGTGAATCAAATTCTTTTGCTATTGAACTAGTATCAAATAACTTTAAACCGTGCAGTACTAAAATAAAATGAAATTCTTTAAATAATACATACCTGCTAACTCCTGAAAAATCTTCTCGTATGGGCAATTTAGTTTGCCAAATATTCAGATTTTTTTGTAAGCTATCCGGTAGTGGAACATTAGCAACTTTTTGCCAGAACTTGGTATCTCTTCTTGGGGTCACAAAGTGTAAAAAAATAAAATCTCGAATATTTTCTATAATATCATTGAACGATTTATTATAATTTTCTATTACAGTTTCGTTGTAATTTACTAGTTTGTGCATCAACATAAATGTTTGTTGTATTGTGGTACCAATGCTAGAAGCTTCCAACGGCTCTACAAAACTACTACTAAGTCCAATTGCGCAACAGTTTTTAATCCAGGCGCGATCTACCGAACCGGGGTCAAATTTAATATGTTGTCCTAAAGTGATTGGTTTTCCTAAAAATTCTTCTACTTCTTGTTGGGCTTGCGCAGGCGTTAAAAATTCATCATCGTAAATGTACCCGTTACCCCATCTGCCGTAGGTTGGAGTATTGAACATCCATCCATATTTCATTGCTTGGGACAATGACCACATATTATAATTGTCTGTATCAGGTGTTTGAAATACTATTGCAGAATTAGTTTTTAAATATTTGCTGTGGCTTACCCACGTTGCACCCATTTTAGAAATTAATATTTTTTTAAAGCCAGTGCTATCAATATAAAAATCACTCGCATAGATTGCAGTGTTGCTAGCAATATGATCTATTTCGCCAGAGTCATTTAACACAATATCAGTTATTTCATCATTGATAATTCTAATGCCTTTATCAACAGCAATATTTGATAAAAATTCATTTAGTTTAAAAGTATTAAAATGGTACTGCGCTACTGGTGAGTTATTTTCTTTTAGGTAACTAGCATTTAATCTATTATTCCAAAACGATTCTCCAGACAGCTTGTCAGATTCAAGATCTTGCGAGATTAACCTGCCATAGATGTACGGGTATTCCCCAACTACCTCATTGTATCCGTTTTGAATACTATGCATGTAATCAGGTACACCCCAATCTTTAAATACTATTCCAATTTTGAATGTTGCATCTGTTTGTTTAATCATGTCTGCAAGATTTATACCAACAAATGCGGTAAATTCATGCCAATGCTCTGTTGATCCTTCACCTACGCCAATGATACCTATTTTTTTAGAGCAGATTATTGAAATACTGTAGTCTGGAAATCGTGTTTTTAAAATTAGGGCAGAAATTAACCCAGCAGTTCCGCTACCAACTACTGTAATTTTAAATGTTTCATTCATGTTGATTTATAATTTTTTATGTGCTATTATATAGTCATAACCTAGTAAGGCGCATAACATTAATGATAATTACTTTACTAGAAAGGCAATCAACGTGCGAACAAAAGTTAACAAAATAGTTGTGTTAGGAGGAGGATCCGCTGGTTGGATGACTGCCTCTACTTTGATTAATTTTTTCCCTAAAAAAGAAATAGTAGTAATTGAAAGTTCTGACAATCCAATCGTGGGGGTAGGAGAAAGCACACTGGGTACCATACGTCATTGGATGTATTCTTTGGGTATTAAAGAAGAAGAATTTATGAAGTATACTAATGCTTCATATAAAATGAGTATCAAATTTACCGATTTTTACGAAAAAGATGCAGGATCATTTCATTACCCGTTTGGTGCGCCTGTACTAACCGATGCTCCAAACGGGTTGCAAGAATGGCAAGCTAAACGTGCGCTTTATCCGGATACACCCGTTGAGGATTATTGCAGAACATATCTTTCAAACATGCCGTTAATTGAATCTAATAAATTTAGTAAAAACGAACACAGTCTTTTTGATGAATATAGACCAGATTTGCATGTTGCATATCATTTTGATGCAACATTATTCGGTCAATGGTTAAAAGAAAAATATAGTTTACCTAAGGGTGTAAAATTAATTTCTGGTACGGTAACCAATGTATCAACTTCTGATATTGGTGTTAGTAAGCTAACATTATCTGACGGTTCAGAAATTACAGCAGATTTATTTATAGATTGTACCGGCTGGAAAAGTATGTTATTAGCAGGAGCCTTAAACGAACCATTTAAATCCTATGCAAATATCTTGCCTAATAACAGAGCATGGGCATGTCAATTACCATATATTGATAAAGAAACAGAACTTGAACCTTATACTAATTGTACCGCAATAGGGCATGGATGGTGCTGGAATATACCGCTATGGTCTAGATTGGGTACAGGGTATGTATATAGCGATAAGTTTATTTCGCCAGAAGATGCTAAAGAGGAATTTAAACAATATCTAATGAGTGATAAAATGACTGTTCCCCGCACACAGGAACAAGTTGATGTGTTAGAGTTTAGAGATATTTCAATGAGGATCGGAATTCACGAACGCACATGGGTTAAGAATGTTGTTGCAATTGGGTTAAGTGCTGGTTTCATCGAGCCTTTGGAAAGTAATGGGCTATATTCCGTACATGAGTTTTTGTTATCGTTAGTTTCTGTTCTCCAAAGAACACATATCACGCAATGGGATAGAGATGTTTACAACTCTCAAGTTGGCGGCACATTTAAAAACTTTGCAGAATTTGTTGCCTTACATTATGCACTTAGTATTCGAGAAGATACAAACTACTGGGATGATATAACATCAAAAACATTTTGTCCAGGTTTAGTAGACTTATCAATTAATACTTCAAACAACAACTTTTTTGATTTAGCGTGGCGAAAACTTGCAGTATTCAGGCATAACGATTCTGGCGGATTGCAATATATCGCTACTGGAATGCATTTTCATATAATGAGCAAGTTACAATTATTGTATGCTGAAAACGTATTTAAACAGAATCCTAAACAAGACGTTGACGAATTTGTACGGAAACGATCACTACTTCAAGAAAAGTGGCAACGTGCTGCCGAGACTTGTCCTAGTTTGTATCAATATTTAAAGGCCAGTGTACACAATGCAGAGTGAAATTTATCCATTATTTTCTAAACCTGTTTTTGTGTGCAACGATTATCTTAATAGAGAAAAATTTGATGCTGAAATAGACTATGTTAAAACTTTAGAGTTTAAGACAAACGAAAACGGAAATTTGGCCAGTTTAGATACAGATATTTTAGAAAATATAGAATTATGCGAGATTAAAAAAATAATTGAATTTGCAATCGACGAGTACACAACAAAGTTTATGTCATGGAATTTAAATTCATTTTATATAACTCAATCATGGGCCAATATTACTAAACCGTTAACTAGTCATCATAAGCATTATCATTTTAATAGTTTAATTAGTGGAGTATTTTATCTAAGTACAATTGAAGAAGATAATATTGTATTTTTTAACGATGCTAAAAAAATTATTAGTGTAGAAAGTAGCAATTACGGAATATTTAATTCAGATATTTTTAAAATTGCTGTTAATAATAACACAGTAGTTGTATTTCCATCTTCTCTTATACACGGAGTTGATGTTAATAACACATCTGAAGATAGAATTAGTATTGCCTTCAACGTGTTTGTTAAAGGTGCGGTAGGATCAAAAGAACAATTAACATATTTAGAACTATAAAATTATGAAAAAAAATACAGCATTTTTTATCAACGGCGGCGCCGGAAGAATACTATGTGCAATCCCAGCATTTGAGCTTTACGAGCAAGAGAATCCCGATGATGATTTTATTATTGTTATTGAGTACGGTATTGATTTTTTTAAAGGCCATCCAACATTGTTTAAGCGGTGTTATGATTTTGCCCATAGAAATTTATTCAGAGACAAGTTAGTGAATATGAATTTTGTATCACCTGAACCATACCAAGTTTGGGAATATTTTAATCAAAAAGCTAGTATTTCACAAGCGTTTGATTTGTTGATAAACAAAAAAGATCTTAGATATCTTCCTCCTCCTAAGTTGGTATTAAGCAACGAGGAATTATTTGGAGGTATCGAAACATTAAACACTATTAAAAAAGATAATAAAAATAAAAAAGTTGTAGTGTTTCAACCATTTGGTCGAGGATCTAATTTGACTAAAGAACAAACTTCTCCGGATATTTACGGTAAATCGTTTAGCATAGACGATACTATATCAATAGTACAAAAATTAGAAAAAAAGTACACAGTAGTAGTTATGAGTGAAAATGCTATAGATTTTAAAAAGATCTGCGGTCAAGATTTTACCCAAGTTACAAATATTAATTTGCGCAAGTGGTTTGGATTAATAAATGCAGCTGATTACTTTTTAGGATGTGATAGTGTCGGGCAACATATTGCATACGCCCTTTCTAAACCTGCTACTGTGGTACTAGGTTCAACTTTTAAAGAAAATGTATCGTACCCAACGTGTGAACGATTTGATATAATTGATTTTGGTGAAAATCGAAAAATGTATAGCCCTATTCGTATGGCACTTGATGAAGTTGCAGATTCAAATAATGAAAGCATGATGAGAATTACTACTGAGCAGATTGATAAAGTAGTTAATTCTGTTATTAAGAATATCCCCAAATGATTGAAAATTCCATACTTTATCCATTATTTCCTACTATGGTTTATAAAAGCAAACTGGGCAGAGAACTGGACCCGGCTGAAGCTACTGAAATATATTCCACCGAAGTGTTTGAACAAGGTTTAGGTAATGAAATATCCAGTAGCAGCTGGATACTTGATAATCCTGTGTTATCAAATTTAAAAAATGATTTAATGACACATATACATTCTTATATGAAAGATTTGATGAAAATTGAAACAGAATTATATATGACCAATTCGTGGGTCAACGTGACTGGTTTTCAAAAACAACATTCTGCGCACAATCATACTAATAGTATACTCTCGGGTGTTTATTATTTTAAAACTAGCAACAGTCAACCCAGTATATCATTTAACAGACTAACGCCGCCATTTTTTCTAAATATGAAAGCTACTGAATATTCTCCAGCTAATTCTATTGAATGGACTGTGCCGGTTGAGGATGGGGAAATTATTATATTTCCCAGCACTTGCTTTCATTATGTAAAACCAAACTTAACTCAAAATGAAAGAATTAGTATTGCATTTAACACATTTGCCCGAGGAACAGTTGGTGCAGAATTTCAAGGTGCAGATTTAGAATTAAAATAAGGTCATTATGCAAAAAAAATCAATTTGGATAGCCGGCGTCTCTAGAGGGCACAATGCCGGTGTATGTTTGTTAAAAGACGGCGAAATTGTGTTTAGTATAGAAGAAGAAAGATTAAGCCGTCAAAAATATGACGGTGGTCCATTTGCTAGTCTGCTTAAAATTTTAGAATATACCAATAAACTTGATTGGTTAGTATTTTCCCATACTACTGAGTTAAACACTGCCGGAAAAATTGAATTTACCGGCGATAATGTTTACACTGGATTTGCTAGAAAACTAGGATTAATTGAGAACAAGGGCAATATTTGGGATCATCCTCAGGTAATAGACCTTTGCAGAAATCATCATAAAATGCATGCCGCATGTGCGTTTTATCGATCTGGATGGAAGGATGCCGTAGCTGTTGTTATCGACGGTGCGGGCACATTTTTTCCAATGACAGATAAAAATACAAAGAAAGAGTTTGTAGCATACGAAGTGGAATCTATAATTGATTGCTCATACCCGGCTAATTTCAAGACAATGTATAAGCATTACGGTACAAATGAAAATCGTGCAACTGCTGTTACGCAATTATCTTCTGAATGGATTGGAGAAATTGGCGAAACACACGAAGCTGTAATTTCTGACCGTGCCGGTATTACTAAAGTTTACGAATCTGTTACAGAATATTGTGGGTTTAGCGAAATTGAGGCAGGAAAAACCATGGGTTTGTTTCCTTACGGTAAACTAAATCATAACATTCCAGCATTGTTTGATACATCTGGATCTATTCCTTTATCGAATAGAAGTTTTATAGTGCCAACTTACCCTAACGGCGCCAAAGTAAATTTTAATCTTATACAATTTACAGCAGACAACGACGAAGATACCAATAGAGATGTTTCTTTATTAGAGAACAGAAGAGATTTGGCTTACGCATGCCAGCTACAAACACAAGAACAAGTGTTGACTATTATCAGACAGGCAACATACTACACTGGTAAAAAACGTGTAGTATTATCGGGTGGTTATGGATTAAATTGTGTTGCTAATTATTATTATCTAGACAAATTAAAAGAGGACGGTATTGAACTTTATGTAGAACCAATTTCAAACGATGGCGGAACCGCCATGGGTGCTGCACTTTATGTTTGGTATGATAAAACTCAAGATACTACTATCAGAGATTGTGGAGGAGTATATCTAGGACCCATGCACTCTTACCTTGATTCCGATGTGCTAACTAAAGTAGATGCTGCAGGTGTGAAAATCCAAGATGCAACATATTCCGATATTGTCAATCTACTAGTTAATAAAAATATTGTAACAATATTCCAAGGCCGCAGTGAAAACGGGCCCCGAGCATTAGGAAATAGAAGTGTATTATTTGATCCACGGTTTGAAGACGGTAAGGATTTTGTTAATAGTGTAAAACACAGAGAATACTTTAGACCATTTGCTGGAAGTATTTTAGAAGAGTATGCACACGAGTGGTTTGATTTACGTGGAATGTACAGTAGCCCACATATGATGTATGCTGTTAATTGTCAGCCCGGCATTGCTGAAAAGATTCCAAGCATTATTCATGTAGACGGCACCTGTCGTATACAAACAGTTACACAAGATCAGAATTTTCATTACTATAATTTAATTAAAGAATTCCATACTACAACGGGCTGTCCTATTTTATTTAATACTAGCTTTAACTTAGGTGGAGAGCCGTTGGTCGAAACACTGGAAGATGCTATTTGGACTTTACAAAATTCCGATATTGAATACTTGTTCTTGCCAGAATTTAATAAATTAATTACTGTAACAAATACACAATGAAATTAGCAATTTTAGGAGCAGGAAGCTCAGGCATACAATCTGCTTGTCACTTTTTAGCACATCTTCCAGACGAATGGAAAATTACGCTAATATACGATCCTAAAATTCCAGGATTCGGAATTGGTGAAAGTACTAACGGCACATTTTCCAAAGCCCTTAAGTCAGGGCTAAATTTTGATTTTGAAAAAGATATGCAGCATCTTGATGCAACAATCAAGTGGTCTACTAAATATGAAAAATGGCGAGAAGCTGATTTTCACGGGCCATTATTAACATTAGGTGATGGAATATTTGCATTGCATTTTAATACCTTTAAATTAAAAGACTTTGCTGTTCCTCGTTTGAAAACAATTTGGAAAGATAAGTTTCAAATTATAGAAGGGCATATAGACGCGGTAGTCAACGGTCAAGAATGCGTAACCGTATCTGTTGATAATGTAGATTATCAGTATGATTTTGTTATGGATAGTCGAGGATTTTCTAATAACTTGAATAATTATTTTGTTTTACAAAATCCCACACTAAATCATGCACTAATACACAATGCGCCCGGAGATGGCTCAAACTGGGAGCACACAGTGCATCGTGCCACCGTTGACGGTTGGATGTTTCAAATTCCCTTATCTACTAGAATTAGTAGTGGATATTTGTTTAATGATAATTTTGTTAATGTAGACACTGCTAAAAAGAACTTTGCCAACGAATTAAAGGTCTCAATAGACGAATTAGAAAATATTGAATACAAATTCAACCCATACTATGCAAAAGAAGTTTTAGAAAATAGAGTAATTAAAAACGGAAATACCGCATTATTTTTTGAACCAATGTTTGGAAATTCTTTATGGAACTACGATGCAATTAATAGATTATTTTTTGAATATATTACTGGCACAATAAATGAATTAGATGTAAATTCTAGGTTTATCACACATGTACATGCACTAAAGGATATGTTTTATTTTAAGTATCACGGTGGCTCCGTTTATGATACTGAATTTTGGACTAGTACTGTTAAATCATCAAAAGAAAAATTAAATGAAAGTATGTCTTTTCATAATGCACTACTATTGATGAAAAAAATAAAAACTAATAAGTTTAATGGTAATTTTAATTGGGTATACGGCCCCGATGGTCTTGATTTAGTGGATAGTGTTTTTGGATATAATTATTTTAAGGTATAAGCATATGAACATAGCAGTTATAGGAATAGGTACAGCTGGAATAATGTCGTTATGCCATCTTAATAAATGGTTAGGCAACGCCACTACTACAATAACTGCTGTACACAATCCAAAGCATCCAATTCTTGGTGTTGGGGAAACTAGCCAGCCAATGTTTGTAACTAATTTGTATGACGGCGCAAAATTTGTGTTTATGGAAGATGCTATTAAGATTGATGCAACAATGAAACTTGGTGCCTCTTGGAGAAACTGGAGAACTACTGACTTTAATCCGCATCTTGAACCGCCTGCATATGCTATACATTTTGATAATCAAAAACTTAAAGATTTTTGTTTTACGCGGTTCCAGGAGTTATATAAAAATTCGTTTAGTATACTAGAAGGTGATGTAACAGATGTAATCAACCATGTATCACATGCTAGCGTAATAGTTGACAATGTTGCATACAAATTTGATTATGTTATAGATTGCAGAGGGTATCCAGATGATTATTCAGATTATACAATGTTATCTGAAACCGTTAATCATTGTTTAGTTCATGCAATCGAAGAACCCGGAAATTGGAACACTACGATAAACCAGGCTCATAGCAATGGATGGATGTTTGGAGTGCCGTTGCAAAGTAGGCAAGGCTGGGGATATTTATATAACGATAATATTACAGAAAAATCAGATGCTATTTTAGAATTTAATCAATTGCTTGGAAAAGAAAATATTAAGTTTAGAGAATTTAGTTTTAAAAGTTACCGAGCTAATAAATTTTTTGATGGCCGAGTTTTAAAAAATGGAAATAGATCTTTCTTTTTTGAACCATTAGAAGGGTTAGCTGGATTTTTCTACGATTCAACATTGCGATACTTTATTGATTATTTGAACAAAAGTTTAACCGTAGATCAAGTAAATGAAAATTTAACTACTACAGCTATCGATGCAGAAATTTTTATTAATTTCATATATCATGGAGGTAGTAAATTTGATACTCCATTCTGGAAAATAACTAAAGACAATGCTGCAAATAATCTATCAAATAGTAGTCGATGGTTAGAGATAGTCAATAACGTAAGATTTCATATTGCGCACGGTAAAAATAAGCCTCTGGCTATGGCAACTGGAAGGTGGTCGCCTGAGCATTGGCTATATTGGCAAAATAATTTAGATTATAATATTTTTTAACTCATTAAAAAATCCTGCAATGCAGGATTTTTTATTTATTAGTGCTAATTTGGATTTTTTGGTGTAAGTGGTATTAGATTAGGATCTACGTCGTCTGGCCAATCAGGATTTGACGGTGGCGCAATATACTGTACTGATTCAGGCAGCCATTTTGAATTAGTGCTTGATTCATGTCCTGGCGCTTCTGGCCATGGAATTTCAAGAATATCCTTAGCATTTGTTAAATCAGCATCTGTCAAGTCGCGCAAAGACTGACGATAAACTTTCCACTTGGCTTTTTCTTCGTCTGATAATGGGCTATCATTCATTTGAGTCCAATCGCTCATCATTAATTTATAGCTTCTTGCTGGTATAACCCAACGTCTCATTTTTTCATGAGGTGTTAGTTCTTGTACTAGCCATTGTTGTTCAATTGTTCCGTTTGGATTCTTAACAATATTTGTTCGAACTATGTCAAAAACTTCATGTTGCGGCATAATTCCTGGGCCAGGATTTTCACCATTAATTAATTCTGCAAATCCGTGTTCTTTTAACAATTCAGGTGTAATTGGTCCAATAAATTCAAAATAATGTTGTATGTTAGTTTCCTGTATTGGGAAATCTACTGGATTGCCGTCTTCGTTAATTTTAATATATAATGTCATTCTATGTTTGTCCTTTTAGATTAGATTAACTTGAAGCATTAGGGTAGCTTCTGCCTGAACCCCAAATAATTCTAACCGCTCCGGTG
>Ga0114962_10003317_pt1 | contig 13074 bp, 10 predicted proteins | sample C_130820_MF_Meta_FD_87017 | JGI IMG/M metagenome (GOLD analysis project Ga0114962, IMG submission 87017) | Freshwater microbial communities from Lake Croche, Canada to study carbon cycling - C_130820_MF_MetaG | ecosystem: Environmental > Aquatic > Freshwater > Lake | place: Lake Croche, Canada... | reverse complement strand
TTCGGTATCTCAGCCACGGCGGGTATCGAGCGCGTTGCGAAGCGCCTCGCCAATGAAGATCAGCAGCATCAAAGTGCCAACCAGGACGGTGAAGGTGGTCAGGGTGATCCACCAGGCATCGAGATTGGCCTTGCCCTGCGCCAGCAGCTCACCAAGGCTGGCAGTCGAGGGCGGCACACCCAGACCGAGAAAATCGAGGCTGGTGAGCGCAAGGATTGCGCCGCTCATGCGAAACGGCAGGAACGCGATCACCGGCGTGAGGCTGTTGGGCAGGACATGGCGGCGGATGATCTGCGAGCTCGACAGACCGAGCGCGCGCGCTGCCGTCACATATTCAAGATTTCGGTTGCGCAAAAATTCGGCGCGGACATAGTCGGACAGCCCCATCCAGCCAAAGAGCGACAGGATCACCAGCAGGATCAGCACGCCCGGCTCGAAGAGCGAGGCAAAGATCAGCAGCAGATAGAGCTCGGGCATCGAGCCCCAGACCTCGATGAAGCGCTGCAGGATCAGATCGGTCTTGCCGCCGAAATAGCCCTGCACCGCACCGGTGACCAGGCCGATCACCACGCCGATGGCGGTCAGCGCCAGCCCGAAGAGCACCGACACCCGAAAGCCGTAGATCAGGCGGGCGAGCACGTCGCGGCCGCGATCATCGGTGCCGAGCCAGTTGACCGAGGACGGCGGCGCCGGATTGGGGCTGGGCGAAAAATAATTGATGGTGTCGAAGCGATAGGCATTGAGCGGATAGATCGCCCAGTTGCCCGGCCGGGCGAGCTGCTCGCGAATGAAGGGGTCGAGATAGTCGGTCTGGGTGGCGAAGTCGCCACCGAAACTCCTCTCGGGATAACTGGCGAAGAGCGGAAAAAAAGTTTTTCCGTTGTAGTGCGCCACGATCGGCCGGTCGTTGGAGATGAGTTCGGCGCACAGGCTCAGGCCCACCAGCGCCACAAATATCCACAGACTCCACCAGCCACGCCGATCGGTGCGAAAGCGACGCCAGGCGCGGCGCATGGGCGACAGCGATGACGGCGGTGCGCTCATCGGTTGCCCTCGAACTTGACCCGCGGATCGACCCAGACATAAGCCAGGTCAGTGATCAGCTTGGTGAACAGACCAATCAGGGTGAAGAGAAAGAGCGTGCCCATCACCACCGGATAGTCGCGCTTCATGACCGAGTCGTAGGACAGCAGACCGAGACCATCGAGCGAGAACAGGGTCTCGATCAGCAGCGATCCGGTGAAAAATGCCCCGACGAAAGCCGCCGGAAAGCCGGTCACCAGCGGAATCAGCGCATTGCGAAACACATGCTTGTAGAGCACCGTGGTCTCGGACAAGCCCTTGGCGCGCGCGGTGAGCACATATTGCCGACGGATCTCTTCGAGAAAGGTGTTCTTGGTGAGCATGGTGGTGACCGCAAAACTGCCGACCACCATCGCGGTGACCGGCATCGCGATATGCCAGAGGTAGTCCATCACCTTGCCGGCCACAGACAGTTGCGCGAAATTGTCGGAGGTCAGCCCGCGCAGCGGAAAGACCTGCCAGAAGCTGCCGCCGCCAAAGAGCACCAGCAGCACCACGCCCAGCACGAAGCTCGGAATCGCATAGCCCGCCAGCACCAGGGTCGAAGTGATCAGGTCGAACTTGCTGCCGTGGCGAACCGCCTTGGCAATGCCCAGCGGAATCGAGACCAGGTAGGAGATGAAGAAGGTCCACAGGCCGAGGCTGATCGAGACCGGCAGCTTTTCCTTGATCAGGTCCCAGACGCTCTTTTGCTGGAAGTAACTGGTGCCGAGATCGAAGCGGGCAAAGCGCTTGATCATCTCCCAGAAGCGCACATGGGCCGGCTGATCGAACCCATAAAGCTTGCGGATCTCCTCAAGCTTGGCTTCATCCACCCCTTGCCGGCCGCGATAGGTGTTGTCGCTGGTGGCGACTTCACCCGGTGAGCCCCGGCCGCGCAGTTCCTGCAGCAGTTGCTCGACCGGGCCGCCCGGCACGAACTGCATCACCGCAAAGGTGATCAGCAGGATGCCGAAGAGTGTCGGCACCATCAGCAGGACACGTTTGACCAGATAGGCAAGCATGGTTCAGCGCCCCGCCACCGGCTGACCCTCGGGCTTTCGCCACCAGGTCTTGAGCACCCAGCTCGGTGCGGTGTAGTACTTGGGGAGCGTCGCCGGAATGCCGAAGACATCGCGATAGGCCACCCGATGGCTGGCGGCATAAAAGTGCGGCACCAGATACCAGCCGTTGCGCAGCACCCGATCGAGCGCGCGGGCGCCGGTGACCAGCGAGGCGCGGCTGTCGCTGCGAAGGATCTGCGCGATCAGTGCATCGACCGCCGGATCCTTGATGCCAGGCGCGTTGTCCGAGCCCTTCTCGTCGGCCGCGGCACTGGAGAAGCGCTCGAGCAGCTCGTTGCCGGGCGTCTGACTGGCTGGCAGCGAGCTCACGGTGACATCGAAATCGAACTCATCCATGCGCTTTTGAAAGAGCACCGGATCGGTGACCCGCAGCTTGGCCTGGATGCCGAGCTTCTCGAGGTTTCGGGCCCAGGGCACCGCGATGCGCTCGAGCGCCTTGGAGTAGGACAGCACCTCGAAGGCAAAGGGCTCGCCGCGGGCATTGCGCAAAAGGCCATCCGGGGCGACCGTCCAGCCGGCGTCCTTGAGCAGCGCAAGCGCGGTGCGCAGATTGTCGCGCAGGGTGTGAGGGGCGATGGTGTCGGGCGGCATCGGCGCTTCGCCGAAGACCGCCGGATCGAGCTGGCTGCGCAGCGGCTCGAGCAACGCAAGCTCGTCGGCATCGGGAATGCCGGTGGCCTGCATGTCGGAGTTGGTGAAATAGCTCGGCGTGCGGGCGTATTGGCCGTAGAAGACCTGACGGTTCATCCATTCGAAGTCGAAGGCCTGCGCAAGCGCCTTGCGTACCCGCACATCGGCAAACAGCGGCCGACGCGTATTCATCACAAAGCCCTGGATGCCGGCGCTGTTGGCATGCACGAACTGCTGCTTGAGCAGCTCGCCCGAGCGATATCGCGGCCCGACATGGCCGCGTGCCCAGTTCTTGGCGGAGTTCTCGAAGATCCAGTCGAACTGGCCGGCCTTGAAGCCCTCGAGCCGCGCGACTTCGTCCTTGAAGTAGGTATAGGCCACGCGATCGAAATTGAACATGCCGCGGCGCACCGGTTCGCGCTCGGCCCAGTAATCGGTGCGCCGCGCAAACACGATCGACTTGCCCCAGTCGACGGTATCGATGCGATAAGGGCCGCTGGCAATCGGCGGATCCTGGACGATCTGGTCGAAGGGCTTGCCGTTGCCCCATTTGCGCGAGAACACCGGCAGCGAGCCGAGGAGCATATGCAGCTCATGGTTGCGGCGCTTGAACTCGAATCGCACGGTGCGCTCATCGGGCGTGGCCACCGACTTCACATCGGCAAAGAGATTGCGATAGCGCGGATGGGCCAGCTTGCTCATCAGCGTGTCGTAGGAATGCTTCACATCGGCCGCCAGCACCGCATCGCCGTTTGAAAAGCGGGCCTTGGGGTTCAAGCGAAAGGTGATCGACAGGCCATCGGGTGCAAAGCGCATCGACTCGGCCAGCAGCCCATAAACCGAAAAGGGCTCGTCTTCGCTCTGCTCGGTGAGCGAGTCGAACATCAATGCACCGACGCCGGCCGCGACCACGCCCTTGAGCGTAAACGGATTGACCTTGTCGAAGGAGCCGAACCCGTCGAGCGAGAGCAGGCCGCCCCGGGGGGCGTCAGGGTTGACATAGCTGAAGTGGGTGAATCCTGCCGGATAGCGGGGCTGCGCGCCCCAGGCCATGGCGGTGACGAAGCCGTCTGCATCCTTGGATGAAGCGGATGGCGCAGCCGCAAGCGCCCCACCGGCTGCCGCCAGAAGGAGCCCTGCACCCGCGATGACCCGGGCAATCCAGCGTGCGACAATCGACATCACAAAATTCTATCGGAGAAACCGGATGTTCCTGGCCGGCAAACGCATTCTCATCATGGGCCTGTTGTCGAACCGCTCGATTGCTTATGGCGTGGCGCAAGCCTGCCGCAAGCAGGGCGCCGAACTCGCCTTCACCTATCAGACCGAACGGTTTCGCGACCGCATCACCGAAATGGCCGCCGAATTCGGCTCCGACAAGGTCTTTGCCTGCGATGTGGCCGACGACGCCCAGATCGAGGCGCTCTTTGCCGATCTGGGCAAGGTCTGGGACGGGCTCGACGGCGTGGTCCATGCGGTGGCTTTCGCGCCCCGCGAGGCGATCATGGGCGATCTCTACGACGGCCTGTCGCGCGAGGCCTTCCGCATCGCGCACGATATCTCGGCCTACAGCTTTGCCGCGGTCGGCGGCGCTGCGCGGCCGCTGATGGCCGGGCGTAAGGGGGCGCTGATCACCCTGTCCTACCTCGGTGCGGTGCGCGCGGTGCCCAACTACAACATCATGGGCATGGCCAAGGCCTCGCTCGAAGCCAGCGTGCGCTATATGGCCACCAGCCTTGGCCCTCACGGCACGCGGGTCAATGCAATCTCGGCCGGTCCGATCAAGACCCTGGCGGCGTCAGGTATCAAGGGCTTTTCAAAGCTCCTCGATTTCGCCGAGCAGCACGCACCGATGCGCCGCAACGTGACCACCGAAGAAGTCGGCAATGTGGCCGCCTTCATGCTGTCGGACATGGCCTCGGGCATCACCGGCGAGATCACCTATGTCGACGCCGGATTCTCGATCGGCGTGCCGGGAATGGGTGAGACCTCATGAAACGACTCGCCGTCCGACTCGCCGTCCGATTCGCCGTCCTATTGCTCGCGCCGCTGATCGCCGCCAGCCTGTCGGCCTGCGCGACCCGCCAGCAGCCCGATCCGCCGACCTGCCCCGACTATGCCGCCATCGCGGAGATGACCCGCGCGTATGCCGCGCTCGAGCCGCTGCCCAATCCGTCGGATGCCCTCTCCTTGGCCGGCGCGGTCTGCGGCCGAGACAAATTCGTGCGGCTGCTGGGCGATCGTTATGGCAAGGTGGTCGGCTACAAGGCCGCGCTCACCAATCCGGCGGTGCAAGCACGCTTCAACTATCCGGCGCCGGTGCGCGGCACCTTGCTTGACGCCATGATCCTGGCCGACGGCGCCGAAGTGCCGGCAAAATTTGGCGCCTTGCCGGTGTTTGAAGCTGATCTGGTGGTGGTGGTGCGTGATGCCTCAATCCATGAAGCGCGCACACCCGAGCAGGCGCTGGCCTCGATCGCCTCGATCAGACCCTTCATTGAACTGCCCGACCTGATCGTCAAGGATCCTTCGCGCATCAACGGCCCGACAATCACCCTGATCAATGCCGGTGCGCGGCTTGGCGTGCTGGGCGCGCCGATTGCGGTCGGTAACGCATCAGCCATGTCAGCAGCGCTTCGCGACATGACGGTTCGGGTGATCGACGGCAATGGCAAGGAACTCGACAGCGGCAAGGGCTCAGCGATTCTCGATCACCCGCTCAATGCGGTCATCTGGCTGGCCGACGATCTGAAAAGGTCGGGCATTACCCTCAAGCCGGGTGACCTGCTGTCGCTCGGATCCTTCTCGCGCCTGTTGCCGCCCCAGGCCGGGCAGACAGTGCGGGTGGTCTATGAAGGCCTGCCGGGCAACCCGTCGGTATCGGTGCGATTCCGGTGAGCCAGTCGGTCGCGCTGGTGGTCATCGCCCGCGACGAAGCGCCGCGCATTGGCCGACTTCTCGCGAGCGTCGCGCCATGGGTCGACCGGCTGTGCGTGCTGGATACCGGCTCGGTCGATGCCACCGTCGAGGTCGCTCGGACTCACGGTGCGACGGTCCGTCCGTTCACCTGGTGCGATGACTTTTCGGCGGCCCGCAATGCGGCACTCGACATGGCCGACGCCGACTGGCATCTGGTGCTCGATGCCGATGAGTGGCTGGTGAGCGGCGGCGAAGCGATTCGCGAACTCGCCGGCACGGCTGCGGATTTCGTGGGTGCGGTGCGCATGGAAGAGCATTTCGGCGCAGCCGGCAACGAACGCGCCAACAGCTGGCTCAGTCGCGTGCTGCCCGGATCGGTCCGCTACGTCGGGCGCATTCACGAGCAGCCCTCGCACAGCCTGGCGATCCGGCGGATGCCGATCCATATCGGCCATGACGGCTATGCGCCGGCGGCGCTTGCCGCCAAGCGCGGGCGCAATCGCCGACTGCTTGAAGCCGACCTGGCCGAGCGCCCGGATGATGCCTACCTGTGCTACCAGCTCGGCAAGGATGCGGCGGTCTATGACGAACACGCGCTTGCAGAAAATTTCTTTTCTCGTGCCCTGCCGCTTGCCGACGAGCATGCGCCCTGGCGATGCGACCTGGTCGCCCGCAGGCTCTTTGGGCTCAAGCGGCTCGGGCGCCATGCGCAGGCGCTGACACTGGCGACCGTCGAGCAGATCGCCTGCGCCGAATCGCCCGATGTGTTTTTTGCGCTTGGCGATGTGCTGCTCGACTGGGCGGTCAACGACCCGGCACAGGCCAGCGCATTGCTGGCCAAGGCCGAGACCGCCTGGCTCAGATGCCTGGCCATCGGTGAGCGACCCGATATCGCGGGCGCAGTGCAGGGGCGTGGCGGCCGCCTTGCCGCGCACAACCTGGCGCTGGTCTACGAGTTCAGCGCACGACCCGAGATGGCCGCCGGGCTGCGCGCAAAGTTCGGCCTGGATACCCGCCAGCTGCTTGGCTGAGGGCCTAAGCCTTAGCCTGAGCCCCGATCGAGCCGCCGCATCGAACCGTTATATTGAACCGCTACACTGCGGGCCATGCATACCGACCTTCCTTCCGGCATCCGCATCGAATATGCGGTGCACGGCGCACCCGACGCACCTGCCCTCGTGCTCATCACCGGCCTGGGCCTGCAGATGACCGCCTGGCCGACCTCCTTCATCGAGGGGCTGGCGGCTCGCGGCTTTCGGGTGGTGAGCTTCGATAACCGCGATGCCGGCCTGTCGAGCCGCGCCACCTCGGCCAAGCGGATCGATCTGCGCGCTGCCGCCTTCAAGGGCATCATGGGATTCCCGGTGCAGCCGCCCTACACCCTTGAAGACATGGGGTCGGATGCGATCGGACTGATGAACGTCCTGAAGATCGACCGGGCCCATGTGCTGGGCATCTCGATGGGCGGCATGATCGGGCAGGTGCTGGCCGCAAAGCATCGCGAACGGCTGCGTTCGCTCACCTCGATCATGTCGTCGAGCGGCGCGATGCGCTTCAGTTTCCACATGTCGCCGGCCACGCGTGCCCTGCTCAGCCCGCCGCCGCGCCATGCCACCGAGGAACAGATCCTCGATCACACCGAGCACATCTGGATGCTGATCGGCAGCCCCGGCCTGCAGCCGCCGCGCGACATCCTGCGCGAGCGTCTGCGCCAGAGCATGCAGCGCGCTTACAACCCGGCGGGCGTGGCCCGCCAGATGCTGGCGATCATGGCCAGCGGCGATCGCAGGCCGCTGTTGCGCACCATCGGGACGCCGACGCTGGTGATCCATGGCGATCGCGACACGCTGGTGCCGATCGCGGCCGGCCGCGACACCGCGGCCAATATTCCCGGCGCGTCCTTCCGTGAAGTCGCGGGCATGGGCCACGACCTGCCCGAGCCGCTGGTGCCGATGCTGGTCGACCTGGTTGCCGGGCACTGCGCGCAGGCTGACCGCGCCGGTGCGTGAGGGGCGGTGTGAGAAGGTCTCCGACGCGCCCAGCGCTCGAACTGATCGAAGTTCACAAGCGTTTCGGGCCGCAGCGCGATGTGCTGGCCGGCATCTCGATGCGCCTGGACGCCGGCGAGCGGGTGGCCCTGCTCGGCGAGTCGGGCGTGGGCAAATCCACCCTGCTCAATCTGATCGCCGGGCTTGAGCGCGCTGATGCCGGTGAGATCTGGCTCGACGGCCAGGCGATGCACACCCTGAGCGACGAGCGTGCCGCGGCCATCCGGGCCCGCGACATCGGCTTCGTCTTTCAGGCCTTTCACCTGCTCGCGCATCTGCGGCTGTGGCAAAACGTAGCCATTCCGATGCTGCTTGGCGCCTGCGAGATCGGGCAGGCGCGCGCTGCGGCCGAGTCGATGCTCGATCGGGTTGGCCTGGGTACGCGGGTCAATGAGCTGCCGCGCGAGCTCTCGGGCGGCGAGCAGCAGCGCGTGGCGCTGGCGCGCGCGCTGGTCCATTCGCCCCGACTGATCCTGGCCGATGAACCCACCGGCAACCTCGATCCGCGCACCGCCGCACAGGCGCTGGCGCTGATCGACGAACAGGTGCGCGAGCGCGGTGCCGCGCTGCTGATGGTGACGCATTCGACGCAGGCCGCGGCCATCGCCGGCCGACGCCTGCGCCTGACCCCGGCCGGACTGGTCGACGACGAATGACGGCCATGGTGGCGACCCTGCGCTGGTGGATCTGGCTGGCGCTCGGCCAATGGCGCGCCGCGCCCGGTCGCACGCTGGTGTCGATCGTGGCGGTCGCGATTGGCGTGGCGCTGGCGCTGGCGATCCATCTGGTCAATGCGTCGGCCCTGGAGGAGTTTCGCCAGGCGATTGCCACGATCAACGGCGAAGCCCATGCGCAGGTGCGAGCGCGCCGCGAGGGCTTTGATGAAGCGCTGCTCGCGCAGCTTGCCGATCCGCCGATCGACGGAATCGCGGGCCTGAGCCCGGTGATCGAAACCGATGTGGTGGTGCTGCCGCAGCAGCGCTCGCTGCGGCTGATCGCCCTCGATCCGTTTGCCGCAGTCGGCGTCACCCCGGCGCTGATGCCGATGCCACAAGGCGATGCCGCCTCGCTCTTTGAGGCCGATGCGATCTTTCTGTCGCAGCCGGCGCTCGAGGCCTTCGGCCTGAGGGTGGGCGATCCGATCAGCCTTCGCGTCGGGCTCGCGCAGCAGGTGCTGCGCATCGCCGGGACAGTGCCCGGTGCGGCGCCTGGCCAGCGTCTGGCGGTGATGGACCTGGGCACTGCGCAGTGGCGGCTGTCGCCGCTCGGTCTGCTCGGTCGCCTGTCGCGCATCGATTTGCGGCTGGTCGAAGGCGCCGATCCGCAGACGGTGCAGCGGGCGGTCGCAGCGCGCCTGCCGGCCGATGCGGTCTGGACGACGCCCGGGGCGGATGAGCAGCGCATGTCGAATGTCTCGCGGGCCTACCGGGTCAACCTCAGCGTGCTGGCGCTGGTGGCGCTCTTTACCGGCGCGTTCCTGGTCTTTGCGACGATGGCGCTGGCGGTGGTTCGCCAGCAGGGCGAACTCGCGCTGCTGGGCGTGCTCGGCGCCACGGCGCGTGCTCGGCTCGGTGCAGTGCTGGCGCAGGGCGCCATCCTCGGCGCCCTCGGTGCGCTGCTTGGCACCGCCGCCGGCATCGGGCTGGCGGCGGCGCTGCTGGCGGCGGTCGGCGGCGACCTGGGGGGTGGCTACTTCAGCGGATCGCGGCCGCGCGTGGTCCTCGAGCCACTGGCGCTGGTCGGATTCGCCCTGCTTGGCCTTGCCGTCGGTGTGCTCGGTTCGCTCGTGCCGGCATGGGCGGCCTCGCGGGCAGCACCCGCACGCGCTTTGCGCAGCGGCAGCGCCGAAGACACCCTGGCAGGACTTGCGCGCGGGCGCTGGGCCCTCTTGCTCGCGGCGGCGGGCGCAGCGCTGGTCGCAACGCCGCCGATCAACGGCCTGCCGATCGGCGCCTATATCGCGATCGCCCTGTGGCTGATCGCCGGTATCGCCTGCGTGCCCCTGCTCACCCGCACGCTGGGCCGGCTGCTGGCCCGATTGGCAGCCCGCAAGCTGTGGCGGTGGCCGGCAGCCTGGCTGGCCACCACCCGCATTGCGCAGTCGCCGGGCACGGTGGCCGCCGGTCTGGCCGGTGTGGTGGCAAGCTTTGCGCTGAGTTCGGCGATGGCCATCATGGTGAGCAGCTTTCGGACCTCGGTGGCCGAATGGCTCGATGCCGTCTTGCCGGCCGATGTCTATGCACGGGTGTCGGCGGCGCGCGATGCGCCGCTCGACCCGGCCCTGCAGCGTCTGATCGCCACCGCCCCCGGCGTAGTGCGGGCCGATTTCCTGCGCACGATCGAGCTCAGCCTCGCGCCGCAGCGCCCAACCGTGGCGCTGCTGGTGCGCGACCTCGACCCGCGCCATCCGCAACAGCAGCTGCCGATGACCGGCGAGTCGCTGCCGGTGCCCACCGACGCGATCGCGGTCTGGATCTCGGAACCGATGCTCGACCTCTATCGCCTGCAACCCGGCGAGCGCATCGAGTTGCCGATCGGCGCTCAGTCGCCGCCTGCAGACCGGCCGCCGCGCTTTTTTGTGGCCGGCGTATGGCGCGACTACGCCCGCCAGCACGGCGCGCTGGCGATTGGCGCCGCCGACTGGCAGCGCCTGACCGGCGAAACCGGCGCGAGCGACGTCGCCCTGTGGCTGGCGCCGGGCACCAGCCCGGACACGGTAATCGCCGAACTGGCACGCAAGACGCCGGCGCTGGCTGCGCTCGACTGGCGCAGCGCGGCCGACATCCGCGCCCTGTCGCTGCGGATCTTCGATCGCAGCTTCGCAGTCACTTATGCGCTCGAAGCAATCGCCATTCTGGTCGGCCTTTTCGGCGTGGCCGCAGCCTGCGCCGGCGAGGCCCTGGCACGGGCCCGCGAGTTCGGCATGCTGCGCCATGTCGGCGTGCAAGGGCGCCAGATCGTCGCCCAACTCGCGATCGAAGCCACGCTGGGCGTGAGTGTGGCGGTTGCCTGGGGCGGCGTGATCGGCGCGGCGATCGGGCTGGTCCTGATCAAGCGGGTCAATCCGCAGTCATTTCACTGGACGATGCAGGTTCACTGGCCGATCGGTGTGCTGGCGCTGAGCGCTGCCGCGCTGATCGTGGCCGCACTGATCGCCTCGCTGCTGGCGACTCGCAACGCACTGGGCGCCGGTCCCCTGGCCGCGGTCCGCCAGGACTGGTGAGTGCACAGGCCGTGATGCCCGTCCGTCGTCAACTGCTCAAAGTGCTCGCCCTGAGGCTGTCCGCGCCGACCTTGGCAGCCGCGCCACCCGCCCTGGCCGCGCCGACCTGGGACGCCGTCGAATCCGGAACGGTCCTGCGATTCCCCCAGGACCACGGCGCACACGCCGGCTTTCGCACCGAATGGTGGTACATCACCGGCTGGCTCGAGCGCGAGGGTGCCGCCGATGCCGGTTTTCAGATCACCTTTTTTCGCAGCCGCACCGCGCATCCCGACGCCAATCCGAGCCGCTTTGCGCCGACCCAGCTGGTGCTCGCCCATGCCGCGCTCGCACTGCCCGAACGCGGCCGACTGCTCCATGCCCAGCGCGCCGCCCGCGCAGGCTTCGGTCTGGCCACCACCAGCACCGGCGATACGCGGGCGGTCATCGGCACGGGTCCTGAGGCCTGGTCGCTCTCGCGCGATCCGGCCACCGACCGCTATCGGGCCCATGCCGTCAGCAGCGACTTCAGCTTCTCGCTTGAGCTCGCCCCCGATGCCCCGCCCCTGCTGCAGGGCCAGGCGGGCTATTCGCGCAAGGGGCCCAGCCGATCGCAGGCGAGTCACTACTACAGCCGACCGCAGATGGCGGTGAGCGGCTCGATCCGGACCCCTCGCACAGCATCCGGCAAACCGTCGGATCGGTCGGATCGCACAGTGCGCGGACGCGCCTGGTTTGACCATGAATGGTCGAGCGACTATCTCGGCAGCCAGTCGAGCGGCTGGGACTGGATCGGCATCAATCTGGACGACGGCGGCGCGCTGATGGCCTTTCAGATTCGCGGCACCGACGGCAAACCGACCTGGCGCGATGCCACCCTGCGGCGCGGCGCCAACGGGCCGGTGCGATCGGGCCTGTCGCCGGTCTTCGAGACCCTTCGCAGCTGGCGCTCGGTGCGCAGCGGCGCGCTGTGGCCAGTCTCGCAGCGCGTTCGCATCGATGATCTGGTGATCGAGCTCGAGCCGCTCTTCGATGACCAGGAACTCGACGCACGCGGCAGCACCGGCATCACCTACTGGGAAGGCGCGGTCACCGCCAGTGTGTCGGGCCGGCGCATCGGCCGCGGCTATCTCGAACTCACCGGGTATGCCGGCGCGCTTCGTTTCTGAACCCAAGCGCGACGCGACCGGGACGCCACTGAGGCCTCACTGAGGCCTCACTGAGACCCCACCGGCTTTCGGAATCCCGGCAAGACCGCGGCGCGTAGAATCAGCCGGATGATCGATCGCATACAGCTTGGCCGCTCAGGCCTTCAGGTTCCCGGCATCTGCCTCGGCACGATGACCTTCGGGCAGCAAAACGACACCGCGCAGTCGCATGCGCAACTCGACTACGCGCTTGAGCGCGGCGTCGACTTCGTCGACACCGCCGAGATGTACTCGATGCCGATCCGGGCCGAGACCTTCGGTGCCACCGAAAAGATCGTGGGCGAGTGGCTGGTCAAGGGCAAACGCGACCGCGTGACCCTGGCCTCCAAAGTGTCCGGACCCGGGCGCGGCATGAACTGGATCCGCACCGGTGATCGCGAAGGCGTCGAGCCGCTGTCAAAGCGTGACGTGCTGCTCGCCTGCGAGGCCAGCCTCAAGCGGCTGCGTACCGATTATCTCGACCTCTATCAGATCCACTGGCCGACCCGCAACGTGCCGATCTTCGGCGCCGGGCGCTTCGACCCGAGCAAAGACCGCGACTGCGCCTCGATCCGCGAGACCCTCGAAGGTCTGGCGCAGCTGGTCAAGGATGGCAAGGTGCGGGCGGTGGGCGTGTCCAACGAGACGCCCTGGGGCGTGTGCGAATGGACCAAGATAGCCGAGCAATATTCGCTGCCCCGCATCGCCAGCATCCAGAATGTCTACAACCTGATGTCGCGGGAGTTCGACGCGGGCGTGGCCGAGGCCTGCCATCGCGAAGACGTCGGTCTGCTGGTCTACAGCGCACTGGCCTTCGGTCATCTCACCGGCAAATATCTGCGGGGTGGCAAACCCGCTGATGCGCGGCTGATCAAGTTCGGCGCGCTGTGGCCGCGCTATGCCCGCCCGCAGATTGAACCGGCGGTGCTCAAGTACGAAGC